>ERZ1292625.1564-Hain-H41-01um-R1-1564-length-26242-cov-10_pt1 | contig 24472 bp, 47 predicted proteins | sample MGYA00564400_ERZ1292625 | MGnify/ENA primary metagenome ERZ1292625 (study PRJEB36523, sample SAMEA6512639) | groundwater metagenome | collected 2019-01-08 | study: AquaDiva: Metagenomics assemblies of 32 groundwater samples | reverse complement strand
CGCCGCCGACGCCGCCTACCGAGAGATGGCGGGCGCCCTGCTCACACGCCTCCTCGACGTGTGCGAGACGGGCTGCTGGCCTCTCCCTGCCGGGTGGACGCGGGAGGTGACCTGATGCCGACCTACACCGTGACGGGCCTGCTCTACGCGCCCGTCGTCACGCACGTTGAAGCGTCCTCGCCGGAGGAGGCGATCCGCATCGCGGAGGAGCGGGACCAGCCACGCCTCTGCCACCAGTGCTCGGGCGGTGGGGACTCGGCGCGGCGCTGGGTGCTCTCCGACGGGCTGTCCGACGTGGTCGAGAACATGGAAGCGGAGGAATGATGCGCGCCATCTTGCTGGTTCCCGCCGTGCTTGACCCGCACAAGCTCCTCGCCGCCGGGGTGTGCGGGGCGAGGCCGCCGGTGGCCCACCTCGACCACGTCGCGGGCAAGCCGCCCCGCCCCTGTCCGGTGTGCAACTCACCTCTGCGTTGGTTCAGCGCTCCCACTGATCAAACGGACAGCAAGTTCATCTGTGCGGCCGATTGGAGCCACAAGTTCCGGCAGGTGGACGTGCTCATCCCCGAGTGGCAGGACGGGGCCGGCTACGGCGCGCCCTACCCGCACGCCCTCGTCCTCGCGTGGGAAGGGCAGCCGGCCCCGGAGGGCGTGTTCCGCGCCTGGGACCGATGGGGGCCTGACGAAGATCGCGAGTTCGCGGCGACGGACCTGACGACCTACGACGTGCTGGGCGAGGCTCTGGACTCGCTACGCGGGTGCGAGTGGCTGGCCCGCGCGTGCGAGCGCATCGGGCTCGGCGAGGTCGTCGTGCTCGACGGGGAGGCGCCGTGAGAAACCTGCTTATTCCCGAGTTCGAGTGCGAGCTTCGTGCCGTAGCTCTCACATGGGCCGCGGATGATGCGCCCGTCGACTCCGCCGTTCGCTGGACCAGCCGCCTTGGGGAGTTCGTGGTCTGCGTCGATCTCGATCTCACCGAGCGGCGATGTCTCGTGCCGCGATGCCGGATCAGGAGTTCGTCGGGGCTCCCATCCGACCCGGCGGCTGCGCTGGCCTGCATGGAGGAGGCTCGCAGGGTCATTCTCGCTGCGCAGTCGGCGCTTGTAGCTCTCGGGGAAATGCGCGTGTGGTCCGGCAGCGCTCCGTGCGACTCGTGCTCGGCGAAGGGTGGAACCCAGAATCGACCCTGCGCACGCTGTCACGGTACAGGACAACGACAGGCGGCATCCAGTGTGGGGGATCCATGAGCGAGCCTACCGATGTTGATTGTGCGGCGCTTCGCCAAGCCATCGCGGACTCGGGCCGAGAGCGCGCCGAACGCGAGTGCAACTTCCTGCTCTCGGTTCTCAACGACCCGGGCGTGCGGGTCACCTACGCGTCCGGCGTGCGGGAAAGGCTCCTGCGCGAGTGGCGCGCGATTCGCATGGGGATCGATGATGCCCGATAGCCCCGAGGTCGCCGCCGCGAGGGCGGCGCTGGTCGTGCTGGAGCGTGAGCCCGCGGTGGACGCGCGCGGCGACGTCGTGTTCGATGTCGCGCTCGCCGCCGAGAAGTGGCACGCCCGGCACAGCGCCCACGTACACCTCCGCTCCACCCTCGCAGCCCTCGACGCCGCCTCGGATATCGTCGAGAAGATGCGCGCGTGGACAGACCCCTCGTTCGTCAGCGAAAGCTCCTGGGTGGGTGAATGCGCGTCGTGCGGGTGTGCCGAGACCTACACATACCACGTCCCCGAATCTCTCTGGCGGCGCGTCCTGCCGGAGAAGTGGTGGAGCGAGGTCGTGTGCGCCGCCTGCTTCCACCGACGTGCAACGCCCGACTACGCTACCTCGCTGGATCGCGAACGCCAGCGGGCCGACGCCGCAGAGGCCGAGGTCGCGCGGCTCCGGCGGCTCCTCGACCGGGTCGCGGCCGGGCCGACGGACGAGCAGATGCGCCGCCCCGACACGGGCCTCACCGAGGTCCGCCCACCACGATCCGGGGAGAAGCTGCGATGAACGACGCCGAGTTGTCCCGTCTCATCCGCGCCGATGCCGATGCCGCCGTGTCCGGTGGCATCGGCAACCGCCGGCCGTGCAGCGCGATGCCGTTCCCTCCGACGGACGATCACCGGGTCGCGTACGCGCTCGGGGATGTCCGAACGGCCGTCCGGGGCGCGCTCGAACTTGGAGCCACGGAGAGCGAGATCGAGCTGGCGTGCCTGCTCGCGAGGCGGCGATGAGCCCTCCGAGCGCGTGGGCGATGGAGCAGGCCGCGAGCCTCATCGCGCGGACGCAGGGCGGTTGGTGGACACACGCCGACATCGCGGCTGAACTCGACGCGGCGCGCGAGGAGGGCCGCCGCGAGATGGCAGACGCCTGCGTGACCGCTGCGCTCCCAGGGCGACTCTCCTACGCGCATGACGCCGCCGAGAACATCCGGCGGGGGGTCGCGGAGTTGCGCGACGCCGCCTTCCTCGCCGGAGCGCGGGCGGGGCTGGAGGCGGCGGCTCGGGAGTGCGGGGCCGTCTGCGCGGACTACGACCACCCCACCGTGTCGGCCACGATGGCGCGGGCCTGCCGCGACGCCATCCGCGCCATCGACCCGGACACGCTACGGTAGCGGCGGAGCCGCCGCATGCCCCGCGACATCCCGAACCGCTACGTCCTCGGCTTCCTCTTCACCCCTGGCCTCGACGAGGTGGTGCTCCTCCGGAAGCGCTGGGGGATGCCGCACATCATCGGGAAGCTGACCGCCCCCGGCGGGCACATGGCCGAGGGGGAGACGCCCGCCGAGGCGATGCGCCGCGAATACGTCGAGGAAACCGCGGTCGACCTCCTCGACTGGCGCCACGAGATGGACCTCCACGCGGGGGAGTCCGCCGAGCCCCGGTGGACCGTGCACGTGTTCTCCGCCTCCTCCTCCCTCGCCCACCTCGCCCGCACGAACGAGGAGGAGCCCGTGGCCCTGTTCCCCGTCGCCGAGCTCTACCGGCTCGACGTGGTCCCGAACCTCCGGTGGATCGTCCCCTTCGCCCTCGACCGCCGGCTGCTCCGTCCCCAGACGCTGCTCGAACGCTGACGCTGCTCCTCGACGGCGCGCCAGAATGGCGCTACGCTCGTGGCATGGGCCCCACCATCCCCCTCGGCACGATCAACGCCGTCCTCGCCCTCGACCTCCTCAACCGGGGCGCGCGCGGCGGCGCGGGTCGTCTCCGCGGACGTGGTCTACCTCCTCAAGGACCAGGCCATCCGGACGGAGGCGGTGGCGGGGCGCGCCACGCATCGGCGCGTGACGTACACCGCGGCGTGCGGGCACTGCGGAGGCTCGACGTGGCACCGCCGGCCGGGGCGGCGAGAGTGGGGCTGGGACGACTGCGGGGAGAAGTGTCACACCTGCGCGGCCGAGGGGACGGTGACCCTCCGATTCGTCGAGACGGCCCTCGCCGCCGGCATCCGCGCGGACGGGTCGGTGGTGCGCTGGCACTCGCCGGCCGAGCGCGGGATCGGGCGCGAGTTGTGGGAGGTGCTCGACGACGTCCCCGAGCCGGTGACCGACTGGCGGCCGCGCCAGCCCGGGGAGGAGCGCCCTGCGCCCGAGGTGGCGGCGCTCCTCCTCGAGGTCGAGCGGTGGCTCGCCCCGACATGGCTCGTTGCGCCCCCGCTCCTCTTCGCCTACCACCTGACCCTCGAAGAGGGGGTCCGGGTCTGCTGCCCGCGCGACAACTGCTGGGATGACCGGGCGCGCCGCGGGCGGGTGATCTTCAAGGTCCGGATGTGCCGCTGCTGCCCGCGTACGCCCCACCCCGACTTCGCCGACGCGCGCCTCCTCGCGTGGATGCGCGCCCACCCTGGAGACGGGCGCCTCGTGGTCCCGCAGCGCCGACCCAGCCACGATCCGACCTCGCCCGGAGCGGTGCGCCGGGCTCTCCGCGCGGAGGGGTACGCCAACCGCACCCTCAAGCGGATGGGGCTGGGGGAGCTCCGCCGCCTCGCCGCGCGTGCGGCGGAGTGTCCGTTCTGATGGGCGCCCCGCCTGCGGAACGCGCGACGCTCCGCCCGTGGTATGGCGGCGGCCAGAACCTCCTGCTCATGGTCGGCTTCCGCGAAGCGCGCCTCGCCCTCGTCCCCGGGGCCGCCCTCGTCTGGGAGGTGGTGCGCGCCGAGGTGGGCGGCGGCGGGGAGAGCGTCCTCGGACTCGTGTGGCGGATGGGGGCCGCGGACCAGCGCCAGTGGTTCGGGAAGCGCGGCAGGACCACCGCGCGGCGCTACTTCTCCCGGCGTGAGGCGGGGATCGCCGTCGCTGGCCTGCTCGACGGGACTGGCGCGTGACCGGGGAGTGGGGGGACATCCCGCCGAGCGAGCGTCCCCCGTTGCCGCCGGCGGTAGTGCTCGCCATCGCTGTGCTTGTCCTGCTCGCTGCGGCGCGACTCCTCGAGGTGTGGCACCCCGACCACCTGTAGATATTTCGCCGCGCTGGCGATTTACTCTTGCACGTTCGCCCGTGCCGTGGCATATTGAATCCACGAACGGAGCGTTCATGTCCCCTTCCTCCCCCGTCACCGTCCGCCGCGAGCGCGGCTTCCACGTCGTCGTCGTCGGGGGGATGGCCCTCGACTTCTGCGCGACGAAGCTCGAGGCGCAGAACACCGCCGCGGGCTACCGCGCGGCGCTCGCGCGCGGCGCCTCGGTCGCCGCCGTCCAGCGGCGGGAGGCGTAGGTGGAGACCGAGCCCCTCACCCTCGCGTCCGTCGGCGCCGTGGCTGGCGAGGTCGGGATCACGGGCACGGTGGACGCCCACGGCGACCTCGTCTTCACCGGGCCCCTCGGCCGCCTCCGGCGCGTCTGCTTCGGCCTCGGGCTCTCGCCCGACGAGGTCCGCCCGCACTTCCAAGGGACGCGCCAGGCCTACCGCGACATCGGCGGCCGGCTCGTCGGCGAGCTCGCGACCGAGCTCTCCCCGCCATCCTCTCGCCTCACCTTCACCCTCCTCGGGAGGTCCTGATGTCCCCGCTCTCCCCGCTCCCCGTCCCATGCGCGTCCGCCGCGCCAGCCCGCGGCGGACGCGCCTGGGGTGGCGAAGTACGCGGCGCGTTCCACGCCCGCGAGGCGGGCGGCTGCGGCGAGGATCTCGGCTGGGTGGGAGCGGCTCACAGGCGGGTCCTCCTTCCGGTCAGGACGTTGACGACGGTGGTCCCCCTGCCGAACTCGGACCGCATCTCCCACAGCTCCTCCTCGGAGAGGGGGCGGGGGTGGGCGCGCTCGCGCGCGGCGAAGGCGTCGAGTTCGGCGCGGTACGCCTCGCGCTGCACCGCGGGACACGCGACGAAGGCGTCGGCGAAGACGTGCGGCCCGATGACCGTCCCGTTGGACCGCCAGCGACGGACGCCGTCCGTCTCGGACACCTCGGCCGGGTCGGCGAGGGAGGCGCGGAGGCGATCCACCTCGGCACGGCGCCAGGTGGGGAGGGTGGCGCCGTTGAGAGCGACCGCCGCCGCGAGGCCGACCGCCGCGCCTGCCGCGGTCGGGTGCGCGAGTGAGCCGCGCCCACTGGTGGGACGCGGCGCTCGAGGAACTCCACGCCGCTTTCCCGGCCGCGTGCTGGGCGCCCTCCCGCCTCATCGGCGACGCCCTGGTCGGCACGCTCGACGGGCGGCACGTCCTCGTCGAGAAGAGCGACCCGTCGGAATGCTCCGAGGACTACGCCCACGCCGGGTGGTTCGAGGCGGAGGTCGTCGGCGTGGACGACGGTGACGCCGACGACCTCCGCGGGCTCGACCCGCGGAGTCCGGCGCGCGCGGTGCGCGCGGTGCTGCGCCGCCTGGCAGCCCTGCCGCCCGAGGGGACGTCGTGACGCGTCGCGCCGAGCGCATCCCGCGCGCGGACACCCGCCTCGGAGACGCCCCATGATCGCCACCGCCGACCGCCTCGTCGCCATGATCACCTCGGGCGACGTCTCCGCCGCCGAGTACCTCCGCCGCGAGCTCCCGGGCGTGCCCCGGTGGAACGAGCTCGACGCCCGCCGGCTCCGCCACGCCTGCGCCTGCTGGGACATCGACCCCGCCCGCTTCGGGGTCGCCCCCCTGCCGCCGCTCGCCGCCTGGCTCTGGCCGCTGCGCGCGTCGATGCTCCTCGACCCCGTCCCACTCCACCCGCTCGACGGGGACTTCCAGCGCGCGGCGATGGAGGCGGCCTCGCACGAGCTCGAGCCGGCGTACGCCTGGCGGCTCGAGGCGGTGCGCTGGCGGATGCACCACCCGGGGCGCTCCCTCGACCTCGGGGCAATCGAGGCAGCGACGCGGGACACCCTCGCCCTGTTCGCCCGCCGTCGCGGGGGCGCCAACCCGATCCCGCCAGGGAGCGCGCCATGAGTCCCGTCACCCGCGCGCTCCTCCGGGCGCTCGCGTTCGACGTGGGCGGCGTCCGCGCGGCGCTCGAAGCCTGGCGCGCCGCGGGCCTCGCGAAGTCCATGGGGACCCCATGAAGCCCCACCTCGAGGACCCAGGCGAGCCCTGCATCGCCATCCTGAACCTCCTGTCGCAGGGACGCGAGGAGGACGCGCTCCATCTCGCCGACGCCACCGGGTACACCGTCCGGCGGCTCCCGCCCTCCGCCGACGGGACTCTCGGCGAGGGCGTCGCCGTCCTCCTCACCGACCAGACCGACGCCGCCGCGAACGGCATCTACACCCTCACCGCCATCGGGTCAGCCGGCGCGCCGTTCACACTCGACCGAGGCCCCGCGCCTCCGGCGACTCGACGCGTGGGCCGGAGGCGGCGCGACCGCGTCCGCCCCAGGGGCCGCTCGTGATCGATCACCACCCCGCCGTGCTCGCAGCGAGGGGGGAGGCCGACGCCGCGTTCGTCGCGTGGCTCGACACCCTGTCCCCGCGGCTCCTCACCCGCGCGGGGGCGCGCCTCGCCCTCGCCGCCTGGACCGAGGCGCGCCGCCGCCGTCGCCATGCCGAGGCGGTGGAGCGCTGCCTCGCCGGTGCCGCGCTTCCGTTGGTTCAAACTGTCGGCCTTGCAGGAGGATCGGATGCCACCCCGCCCCGGGACGGATAGCGACTCGCGACGCCTGGCGATCGCGCTCCAGATCGAGCTCTTCACGCCGACTTCGTCGCCCGCGCCGCCCGCCGCCGATGTCGCGCGTTCCGACGGTTCCCCCGCCGCAACGACGCCGACCGCGCCCGCGCCCGACGATCCCTCGCCCACCGACCCTCCGGCCTGCTCGGACTGCGGCGCGGTCCGGCGGCTGTACGACGGGCGCTGCGCCCCGTGCGCCGACCGCCACGAGGCGACCCAGCGCCGCGGACGGCGCCGCCCATGACAGACGTGCATGCCCGCGGCGACCTTCGCTTGACGTTGGCGCCGCCATGGCTTATTGATACAGACATTCCCCTCCGGTGAACCGATGCCCACCTATTCCGAGACCATCCGCCGTCGCCTCCTCGCCCTCGTACTGGCGCGCGGCTTCGCCCTCTCCGCCCTCTCCGAGAAGATGGGCTACAACCACGCCCACCTCACCCGGAAGCTGGATCCGTCGGACGGCTCGGGAGACCGGAAGCTGACCACCCAGGACGTCGACGAGATCCTCGCGGCGCTGGACGAACCCCACGTCGTGCTCGAGGACCACGTCCTCACCGACCCCGACCGCATGCTCCTCGGGTGGCTCGCCTCCGCCGCGACCCCGCCGTCCGAGAAGGAGGCGCGCCGCTTCCTCAAGAGCGCCACACGGATCCTCCGGCGCCTGCTCCTGCAGGAGCTGGTCGAACCCGTGTCGCCGGGAGACACCCCCGGGTTCCGCCCCACCGCCGAGGGGCTCCGCGTCTACGCGGAGCTCGCCACGCGGGAGGCGGCGAAGGCGACGCTCCGGGTGGAGCCCGACGCCACCGCGCTCGCGTAGCCGCCGATCCGTTTGCCAGCGGATGCGGCCTCGAACCTCGGTCGGATGCCGCCGCGACGCGGGCCGGCGAAGCGGTCGCGACGCTGCGGACCGTCGAAACATTCTCACCATTTCGGCGTATTTACGCTTGCGCTTCGCGCCTCCATGGCGTATATTCTTTGCATGGAAACCGACACCATGCTCCCCTCCCTCCTCCTCGCCACCGCCCGCGGCGTCGGCGAGCTCACCTCCGCCGAGCTCGAGGAGCTCCAGGCGGGCGCCTTCGACGACGCGTTCGACGCGGCGGACGAGGAGGCGCGCGAGGCCCTCGGGCTCGGGTTCGGCGCATGACCGCCGCCCAACTCGACGCGGTGTTCGCGGCGCTCCGCCCCGGGGACGTGGTCGAGGTGACCTTCGCGGGGGAGGGCTCCTCCCCCGACCGCCGGCGCTCGGTCCGCGTCGAGTCCCGCAACGGGCGCTCCGTCTTCGTCGGGAGCGGCGCGGTCCGCCCGGGGCACGTCGCGGGCGGGGTGCTCACCCGCTGGGACGACGGGATCGTCTACCAGCCGACGCTGCAGCAGCGGGTCCGCCCCGTGCGCGCGCTCCTCCGCGCCCCCTCCTTCCACCGCCCCGAGGTCGCCCGTGCCTGACGCCCCCCGTCCCCTGCTCTCCCGCGCCGACCTCGACCTCCTCGCCGCGTGGCGCGGCGGGTGCGTCGTCCTCCGCTACACGCGGGCCGGCGTCCTCGTCGGGTTGTACCGCACCGCCGACGCCTCCCTCGACACGGACGCCGGGGCGTGGACCACGATGTGCGAGGAGCACTCCACGCTGGTAGGGCACGCCACCCGCCGGGACGCCGAGGCGCACCTCTCCGCGCCCGATGGCTGGTGCGACTACTGCCGCGGGGCGGAGTTCCGGGGCGAGAGCGGTACCGTCCAGTCCTGGCAGCGCGAGCGGGACGAGCGCGACCGCGCCGAGGGGGAGCGCACCGCCGCGGTGAACGCCGAGGCGCGGGCCTGCGAGCTGCGGGCGGCACGGACCGCCCTCCACCGGCGCGCCGTGCGCGATGGGCTGCTCGCCCGGCGTTCGCCGTGAAGTGCCGGTCCGGCCCCCCGTGGTTCGCGGAGGAGTAGGATTATTTCGCCGGCACGGCTGATTACAGTGGCGCCACGCTGGCGCATGCGCTACAATGCTCCCATGAACGCCGCACTCCTCCCTGCCTCCCCCGCCTTCCTCTCCACGGGCGCCGCCGGGCTCGACGCCGCCCTCGGCGGCGGGTTCGCCCGCGGGCGGATCGCCGAGATGTTCGGGCCCGACCTCGCGCCCTGCCGCGCGCTCGCCCTCGCGACCCTCGCGGCCGCGCAGGCGGCGGGGCTGACGGTCGCCCTCGTGGACGTCGCGCACGCCTTCGAGCCCGGGGCGGTCGGCATCGACGCCGCGCGCCTCATCGTCTCGCATCCCGACACCGTCGACCAGGCGCTCGACATCGTCGAGGCGCTGGCGCGGTCCGCCGCGATCGATCTCGTGGTCGTGGACGACGTCTCGTCCATGCAGGGCGCGGAGGAGGGCGGCGCCCTCCTCGCGCGGCGGATGAGCCGCGCCCTCCGGAAGCTCACGCTCCCCGCCGAGCGGACCGGGTGCGCGGTCCTGTTCCTGAATCGCGTCACGCGGCGGGAGTGGGCATACGGACCCTCCGAGACGACCAGCGGCGGCAACGCCCTCAAGTACTTCAGCACGGCGCGCGTCGACCTCCGCCGCGGGGGAGACGCCGACGGGAACCCCGTCCTCCGCGCCCGCGTCGTCAAGAACAAGCTCGCGCCGCCCTTCGCGTCGTGCCTCCTCCCCCTTCCCCTGGTGTCCCCGTGATCCTCCAGTGCGACCACTACAACGCCGACCAGTCGTGGCACCTCGTGTGCATCGTACGCCTCCCGGCGCCGTGGCCCTCGGGTGCCCCGCGCCCCACCGACGTCTCCCTCCGCGTCCGCCTCCGGCGGAACGCGTACGACGACCAGAGCTTCGGTCGGGTCGAGCGCCTCGGCCCCTCCGGCTGGCACGACGTGGTCGCGCGTCCCATCTCCGCCCTGCGCTGCCGCGAGGTGTCCTATACCGGGGATGGCGCGCTCGACCTCTTCGAGGCGGACGCCATCGACCTCCTGTGGCTCGCGGGCTCCGCGCTCGGGCTGCCGACCGCGGAGCGGCGCGAGGTGTTCGTCAAACTCCTCGCCGAGGACTTCACCGCGTTCCGGACGAAGTCGTGACGCGCCGCATCGGACCGGATCGATCCGCGGCCTTCCGGACCTTGCTCGCCCTCGACGAGGCGTTGATCGCGGACAAGTCGCGCGGAGCCTCAAGAGCGCCGACCCGCGGCCGCTCCAACCATGCCCTCGGCCGCACCCTCCGCGCCCTCGTCGAGGGCGGGGCGCAGTTCGACCTCGAGGACTTCGCGGTGATCAACCGGCTCGGCGCCTACGCGACGAACGGTAGCTTCGAGCCGTTGGAAGAACACTACTACACTGGCGCGGTTCTATGGGGGAACGCCTCGGCGGCCGCGTCGTGGGAGAGCGCCTCGAAGCGTCCCGCGTGGCGGTGGCCGGGACCGCACACCCTCCCCGTCGTCTCCGTCCACCATGACTACGATCCCCGCGACCGTGCGCCCTCCCGCAACACGCGCCTGTGCGTCGAGTCGGCGCTCCGGTGCGACGGGGCCTGGTGGCGCGTCTACGCGCTCGACGAGGACCTCCTCAAGCTCGTGCGCCATGAGGGCGACGACGGCGTAGGCTTCCAGGTCCCCGCCGGCTCAGGTGGGAAGCGCTGGCGCCCGACCCGCGCGGAGTGGGCCGAGATCGCGAAGCGGAACCGCCCGGTGACCTCGTGACCCCGCCCCTGCCGGAGCTCGCCGAGCTGTGGCGGCGCGAGGGGTTGGCTGAGCTCCGCGGACGCGCCGAGCGGGCGGCACGGGCCGCCGCCGGCTACCGCGTCGAGACGCCCTACCGCGCAGTCCTCGAGGACCTGGCGCGCGCGTGGGCGGCCGCCGCGGAGGCCTTCGCCGCGGCGTGGTCGGGCGATGCGGCGAAGGCCGCCCCCGAAGCCGCGGGCGCGGTCCTGCTCTCCGGCCGCGAGGCGTCGGCGCTGGCCGACGTGCTCGGCGACTGGAGCCTCATGGCGCGCGACTCGACGCCGGGGCTGGCGCCGCTCGACTCCGCGGCGTGCCTCCACGTCGTCCTGACCGAGGCGCACGGGATGACGCCGGGGGAGGTGGACGCCCTCCTCTCCCGGCTCGGCGTCGTCACCGTCCGGTGACCCTCGCCACTCGCAAAGTATTTCGCCATTTCGGCTTGTTTCGTGTTGCGTGCCGCGCCGTAATGGGGCATATTTAGATCGTGAGGCGGACGAACAACCCCCCGCCCTCGATGGAGCCCCCGATGCCCTCCGCCGCCGCCACCTACACCGTCTCCTCCCTCACCAAGTCCTCCCTCACCTTCGCGGTCGGCACCCGCCGCGGGGTGGTCGTCGTCGCGGTCGTCCGCGGCGGCGCGGCGACCGTGGTGTCGGCCGCCCCCTTCAACCGCCAGGCGCTCGTGGAGATCGAGCGCAAGGCAGCGGCGCTCGCGGCGCCGCTCTTCGCGGCCCACCTCTCCAATATCGCGAAGCGCGCGGCGGCCAACCGGGGCGCGGCTCCCGCGGTCCGCGTCGTGGCCGCCAACCGTCACGAGGCGGCGGTCAAGGCGTGGGTGACGCGGCGGTTGGCCGCCTGAGCGACGCTCCCCCCCGAGGGCGAACCCCTCGGGGGGGATCTCCGTCCCGTCCGTCCCTCTTCCCGATCCATCCTGCGAGGTCCCCGTGCTCCCGATCCTCCCCGACCCCTTCGACGCGCTGTCCAACCTCGAGGCGCGCGCGGTGCTCCGCCGGATCCGCGACGCCCTGTTCCGCGTCGGGCACGACGGCGCCGGCGGGGCGTGCGCCGACGGCGGCAACACGGACGCCGGCGAGCGCACCTGCGATGCGTGCGACGCCGCCCGCGAGGGCGGGTTCGTCCTCGACCCGGAGCGCGAGCAGGACGCCGACACCCTCGACGCGGTGGCGTGCCTCCTCGCGGAGGCGGGCGTCGTCCCGCCGCGCGGGATCTACCTCTCGTCGGAGGTCGCGCGATAGCCGCAGCGGATGATTCTCGCGGTTTCCACTTGCGTTCGTTCGCCACATCGGCTACTATTCATACATCAACGGAGCCGCCATGGATTCGACCCCTCGCCCCCACGCCACCACCGTCCCCGCTCGCGGCCGCATGGTCCTCGGCTCCGGCCGCGAGGTCCGCACGGACTACACGGTCGTCGCAGCCGGCGGCGGGTTCGGGAGCAGCGGCGGCCGCGATGCGGCGGCCTTCCTCAAGGGCAACGTCCTCACGATGGGGTTCTCCCTGTCGTACGGGGTGCACGCGGATACGGGAGACGTCGTCGAGCTCTTCGCGAAGGGTCGGCCGGGCGTGCGGGTGCTCGCGAAGCTGGTCGCGCTCGGGTTCACCGAGTGGCACTACTCGTGGGCGTTCGCGTCGAAGACGTGGACGGTGGACGGGCGGCCCGCGAGCTTCCGGAAGCTGGACGTGACCACGCTGGCGGACGTCGCCCCGTGGGCGGGGCTGGTCGGGATGCACCCCGACCAGGTGAACCGGTGATCCGCCCCGTGCCGCCCTCCGTCACGCTGGCGTGGTAGCGGCGCCACGGTGGCGCGTGCTACGTGCCCCCCATGGCCCGCCGCCCCGCCGATCGCCCCCTCGACCTCGCCGCCGCCGTGTACGTGGAGATCGCCTCCCTCAACCCGTGGCCGGACAACCCGCGGGACCTCACCGACTCGGTCCCGGTGATCGCGCGCTCGCTGCGGGCGTTCGGGTTCGGGCGCCCGCTCATCGCCTGGGGCTCGGAGGGGCTCCGTCGGGTGATCGTCGGGCACGGGGTCCGCGAGGCCTACCTGAAGCTCCTCGCGGAGGACCCGACGTGGATCCCCGCCGGCGTCCCCGCCCGCGGGCTCGTGCCCGTGCGCTGGCGCGACGACTGGACCGAGGCGGAGGCCACCGGCTACGCCCTCGCCGACAACCGTACGGCGGAGTTCTCGCTGTGGGACGACGCGAAGCTCTCCTCGGTGGTGCGCGGGCTGGACGACGTCCGCTTCCCAGGGCTCGAGTCCCTCGGGTGGGACGCGGAGGACCTCGCCGCCATCCTCGCGCCGCCGGTTCCCGAACCCGCCCCGACCCCTGCCACGCGGACGGGCGGCAACCACGGGGGAGGCGGGGCGCCCGCCGACCCTCCGGGGGTGAACGTGACCTACTCCCTCGTCTTCGACGACGAGCCGCAGAAGGAGCGCTGGGTGCGCTTCGTCCGGTGGCTCCGCGGCAACCAGCAGGGGGAGACCAACGCCGCGCGGCTCGACGCCTTCCTCCGTTCGCACGTCGCCGAGCTCGGGTAGTGGCCCGCTACAAGCGATACCTCGCGGTGTCGGTGCTCGACGCGGCGCGCGAGCGGATCCGCCGGGCGCTCGACACCTTCGACTCGTACGCGGTCTGCTTCTCCGGGGGCAAGGACTCGCAGGTGGTCCTCCACCTCGTGCGCGACCTCGCGACGGAGATGGGGCGCCTTCCCGTTCCGATCCTGTTCCGCGACGAGGAGGTGATCCCCGACCGCGTGCTCGACCACGTCGCCCGCTACCGGCTCGAACCGTGGGCGCGCCTGCACTGGTTCGCCGTCCCGCTCGCGTCCCACCAGTTCGTGCTCGGGGTGACCACGTCCTACGTCCAGTGGGATCCCGCCCGCGATCCCGCGCTCCCCGGCTCGCGGGGCTGGGTCCGCCCGAAACCCCCGTTCGCCCTCGTCTCCGAGGTGGGGGACGCCCGGGTGTTCGACCAGTACACGATGGACGCCTACGCCGCCGAACGGATGGGGCTCGACGGCGCGGTCTGCCTGTTCAACGGCATGCGCGCGTCCGAGGGGATCATCCGGCACCGCGCCGTCATGTCCAAGCTGCACGAATGTTGGATCGTGGCATGCGGCAACCCTCGCATCCGACTTGCCAAACCCATCTACGATTGGGAGGAGAACGATGTCCTCCGGTACCTGTGGGAGGACGGGTCCCCGATCTGCGGAGCGTACCGCGCGCAGCACCTCGTGACCGGGCGGCTGCGGGTGAGCACCCCGCTCCACGCCGAGGCGGCCAAGCGCATCGACGCCCTCGCGCGCGAGGATCCCGCGTTCCTCGACGCCGTCCTCCGCGTGTTCCCCGAGATGGCGATGCAGATCCGGTGGTGGGGCGACTTCGACAAGGGGCGCCTCCTCACCGTCTACGGGCGGAGCTGGGCGGGGATCCACCGGTACGCCGACCGCTTCCTCCCCGACCCGACCGAGCGCACCCTCGCGCACACCCGGATCGACGCGGCGGCGCTCCGGTTCCACAACTCCCCGCGCGGCTACTCCCCGCCCTACGTGCTGGAGGAGCTCATGGCGGGGCGGTTCAAGCGGGCGATCATCCCCCTCAAGCCCGAACAGCAGAAGATGGCGAAGTACGCCGAGCACGACGAGGCCACGTGAACCACGACCGCGCCAGCGACCCCCTGTCCCGCATCGAGTGGCACCCCGCGGCCGCCCTCGTCGCCAACGCCTGGAACCCGAACATGGTCCTCGGGCCGGAGCTCCGCCTGCTCGAGCGCTCCCTCCTCCGGACGGGCTGGGTCCAGCCGATCCTCGTGCGCCTCGGGTCGCCGGCGGTGATCATCGACGGCTTCCACCGCGTCATGCTCTCCCTCGAGTCGAAGGCGCTCCGCGCACGCTACGGAGGCGAGGTCCCCTGCGCGGCGCTCGACGTCTCCCTTGCGGAGGCGATGATGATGACCGTGCGGATCAACGCCGCCAAGGGGAGCCACCGCGCCCTCCGCATGGCGGAGCTCTGCCGCGCCCTCCGCGATGGCGAGGGGCTGGCGGTCGAGGCCATCGCCGAGGGGACGGGGCTCCTCCCCGCCGAGGTGCTCCGCCTGTGCGAAGACGACGTCTTCACCGCGCGCGGCATCGCGGACTACCGCTACTCCAAGGCCTGGGAGCCGGCGATCGAGTCCGCCGCCGAGGTGCGCGACCGCCGCGCCGCAGAGGCCTCTCCCCAGGCGCCCGCCCCCGCACCGTCGCCCCCTGCCGCCACCTTCAAACCGCGCCGCACGCAGGGCACTTCCCGGCGTTGACAGCGTGCTATCCGTGCGTTACGCCATACTGGCGAGGACTCCAGCCGATGCCCCTCTCTCCCTACAACGGCTTCTCCCCGGCGCAGCGGGACGCCTCGACGTCCTGGATGCACCTCGAGGTGCTGCGCGGTTCCTTCCCGGCACAGCCCTCCACCTGCTCGGAGTGCGGGCAGGACCGCGGGACGCTCTCGTGGCACTCCGAGGACTACGCCTGGCCCTTCGGTCCGCACGTCGTCGAGTACCCCCTCTGCTACTGGTGCCACATCCTCCTCCACTCGCGGTTCCGGTCTCCGTTCCGGTGGAACGAGTACCTCACCCTCCTCGGGAGCGGCCTGCGCGCCGCCCCCGTCCCATCGACCGCGGCGGGCTGGGCGTCGGTGTGCCGGTTCCTCGGGAACGGCGGGATCGAGTTGGAGAGCGCGGAGGAGCGCCGAGCCGCGCCCTTCCTCCGCGGCCTCTCCCTCGAACGCTGGCGCCACCCGCACGCCGACCGGGTCATGCCCGAGGGGGCGGCGGCGCGGCTCGCGCGGGAGCTCGCGGCCGCCCGCCGTGCCGCCGCGCGCCCTGCACCCCGCCCCCTCTTCGCGGTGGTGCGCTGATGCGCTACGACGCCCAGGAGCACCTCGACGCCTTCCGGACCCGGGGCGCCTTCCCGGCGATCCACGACGACGTCGCGACCCTGTTCGCCGAGGAGTCGGTGGCGTCGCGCGTCTGCGACCTGTGCTGCAACACCGGGCTCCTCGGCGAACGCCTGCGCCGCGCCTTCGGCGTGGACGTCGTCGGGATCGATGGGGACGCCGACGCCGTCCGACGCGGGACGGAGGCGGGCGTCGGGTACGACCGGCTCGTGGTCCACCTCGACGCGTCCACCCTCGACGCCGCGCTCGCGTGGCTGGCCGAGCGGCGGATCGACGGGGTGGTCGCCCGCCGCTGCCTCTCCGAACTCCTCATCGACCCCGACCTCCGCGCGCGTCTGCCGGCCGGCCTCGCCCGGATCGGCGTGCGCGAGCTGGTGATTCAGGGACGGGCCCCGGTGGCTGGCGCGGTGCACCCCTTCCCCTCGGTCGCCGAGGAGCTCGCCGCCCTCTGCCCCCCGTGGCGGGTCGTCCGGCGGGTCGGCCCGTGCGCCGTCCTGCGCTGCGGCGCCTGACCGAAAACGTCGCGTCGCGACCCGGTCTCCGCCCCGAAGCGCGGTCGCATCCGATACTGATACATCCTCGATACATCTCACAAACGGATCGGCGGCGAGCCGAGCACTTCCACGGAGTCCCCATGACCCACTGGCAACCCGACCCGAACATCGCCCCGGGCGATGGCTTCCTCCGGCGGCACGGTGACCTGGCGGTGGCGCTCGCGTACCTCGACGGGATCGGGCGGTGGCGCGCGTGGGCGCGCGGTCCGTCCCTCCGTTGGATCATCCTCCCCAACGCCGCGGGCGCGGGGGAGGCTCGGCGGCTCGCGGACGCGGTGCTCGCCGCGGAGTGGCCGGCGGACTTCGTCGCAACCGAGGCTCGGCCCGCGGGCGGCGTATGACTCGAAGCAGGTTTGCGGCTGATACCTGATACAAACGGATCCGCCGTATCACCGCTTGAGGAATCCGAACTGCCGGCGGGTGCGCTCGAGGGTGTCGGCCATGGTGTTCTCGGCGTCGCCGTCCCACCGCGCGATGAGCTGGGACTCGGCGTCGACCTCGTCGTCCTCCCCGCCCTCCTCGCCGGTGAACGCGACGTGGCGCTCGACGAAGTCGCCGATCCACGGGGCGACCTCGGGCGCGGGGAGCCACACCTCCCCCGCCTCGTAGGAGACCGCTGAGGCCTGCGCCCGCGCGAACTTCCCCCCCTGCGGGGTGACCGGGACGATGCCGCCCACCCGCTTGTCGAGGAGCTCCTTGACCGCCGGCCCGTTGGCCGCCATCTCGAGGAGCTTCGCCTTCGCGCGCGGCCACTTCGCCGCCAGCTCGACGAGCTTGATGCACGTCTCGGCGAGGCTCATCCGCTCGCAGACCTGGTCGAGGAGGAACTTGCGGACCTCCTTCCGGCCCCACACCTGGAGACACACCCGGTCGCTGGTCGCGGTCTTCTTGAACGTGCAGTCGATGGAGATGGCAAGCTCGTCCATGGTCCGCCCGAGCTTGAGCGGGTCCACCCGGTAGCGGTGCCCGATCCCGCCCATCTCCTCATCGGTGAACCACTCCCGCCGGAACAGCCGACCGATCCCCGCCTTGGGCGCCTGCTCGAACTGCGAGGCGATGATCGCCGCCCCGCCCTTCCCCGCCTTGATGGTGTCCAGGTAGGTCTGGGGGAAGCGCGCTGCGAAGAAGATGGCTCCGGGCTTCCGCGGGTCGCGCGGGTGCGGGTACTTGTCCGTCTCGCGCCGCGTGAAGGGTACGACCACCGAGCGGACCCCTCGGCGGAGGAGCTCCCCCGCGAGGTCGCGCTCGTGGAGCCGCTGCATGATGGTGACGCGCCACCCCGTCAGCGAGTCGATGCGGGTGAAGAGCGCACCGTCGTAGGTGGTGATCACGTCCTCCATGCGCGCCGCCACCTGCGCCGGCGTCCCGAGGAGGGCGTCGATCGCGTTGTACGGGTCGTCGACGATGATCCCGTCGACGCGCGTGCCCGTCACTCCGCCCGACATCGACCCCGTGAGGCGCTGGCCCCGGGCGGTGTTCATGTAGTTGATCTTCTCGGCCTGGTCGCGGCGGAGCGACCATGGCTCGTGCTCCCCCGTCTCGGGCACCTCGACGAGGTACGGCCACCTCGGGAACCGGCGGGCGAGCTCCGCGACCCGTCCCCGGAACCACGCCGACAGGAGGATGTCCCGCTGGCGGAGCGCGTCGCGCGTCACCGGGAGTGGGGTGTGCGCCACCGCGAGGACGTGGAGAGCCGGGTTGTGGAGCCACATCCACGCGGGCCAGAGCGCGCTCGTGATGATGCTCTTCCCGCTCCCCGGGGGGAGCGCGATCACGAGCTCGCGCGTCTCGCCGCGCGTGACCCGCTCCAGCTCCTCGCAGAGGAGCGACAGGTGCCAGTTCCACACGAGGGGCTTGGCCGGCTCGACGATGGGCCACGCGCGCCGCACGAAGGCCTGGAGCGAGCCGGCGACCGCGCCCTCCAGGCCGGCTCCCGCTCGGCGCACGCACAACTCGTCGAGCTCGGCGAGGCGGAGCCCCTCGCGCTGCTCCTCGGTGAACGCCGGTACCAGCGCGGTCACCCCTTCGACCCGCCCCCCCCCTCCTCGGCTGGCACCGGCGCGAGGTCGTCGGTCGCGAGCACGGCGCGGAGCTGCTCGGGGGTCATCGCGGCGGCGGCCTGCGCGAATGCGTCGGGCGTCCCGATCAGCACCGGGCCCGTCCCCGTGGCGTTGGTGTGCCGCTGCTCGAGGATGTGGCGCTCGGAGAACTCGTCCGGGTAGCGGCAGGCGAGGAGGAACTTCGAGGCGCGCCAGTCCCCCGGGATGCGCCTCACCGTCACCGTACCGTCGGCCGCGGTGCGCTCGATGGTTGTGCCCTGGGCGGCGCGGGCGATCATCCCGAGGTGGTTGCGGCGGCACCGAGCGCGGGCCTGTGTGAGCCTGCCCGCGAAGCCCGCGTAGGGTTCGAGGCCGCGCTCGCCCTTGCGCTGCCAGGTGCGCAGGGCTTCCCTCGAGACTCCGGCAACCAGGCACGCGTTGACGTCGGAGTCGCCGAGCTCGATGCACGAGAGGATCTCCCGCTCGATCTCCGGGGTGAGGATCGTCGGTCTGCCGGTCTGGCGCGGCTCGGGCTTCGTCTTCGGGGGCATTTCTACCTCACTTCGCCGCGATGGCGATTGCGTGTTGCGTTACGCGCCGCGACGGGCTATCCTCATGCTCGAGGTGACCGTGGCAAAGTACGACAAGCCGCTCGGCGAGAGCGGGATCGAATGGACGAATCGAACGTGGGGCCCCACGACGGGCTGCGACAAGGTGAGCGCAGGCTGCAAGTTCTGTTACGCCGAGCCGCTGGCGGAGCGGCTGCAGCGCATCGACCTCGCCCGTGCGGACGGCAAGGCGGGGACGGGGAAGTATCGCAACGGGTTCGCGCTGACGCTGCACCCGGGGCTCGTTCGGGAGCCCGGGACGTGGCGGACCTCCGAGTGGGTGTTCGTCAACTCGATGAGCGACCTCCTCCACGCCGGGATCCCCGACGCCTTCCTCCTCGACGTCTTCGAGACGATGGGCGAGCTCGCGCCCTGGCACCGCTACCAGTGCCTCACGAAGCGGGCGGAGCGCTGGGAATCGGTGACCCGGCTCGTGGTCGAGCGCTTCGGGCGCTGGCCTCGGAACGTGCTGCCCGGGGCCTCGGTGGAGAACCGGAAGGCGCGGGCGCGCATCGACCAGCTCGGGCGGGCGGGCGACGGGGACACGGTGCGGATGCTCTCGGTCGAACCGCTGCTCGAGTCCCTCCTCGACGACGCGGGCGAGGAGGGACTGGCGCGCCAGCTCACCGCGAACCGGATCGGCTGGGTGATCACGGGCGGGGAGTCGGGCGACCGGGCGCGCGAGGCGAAGGACCAGTGGTTCCGCGAGGTGCGCGACGCCTGTTCCCTGGCGGGGGTGCCCTTCTTTCACAAGCAGTTCGGCGGGATCGGGCATACCAAGGAGGCCAAGCGGGGCGGGACGCTCGCGGCGCTGGACGGGGTGCTGCACCACGCGATGCCCGAGGTCTGGGCGGCGGCGGCGCCGGGACGGACGCGCGGGGGCCAGGCTGCCCTCTTCGGGGGGTAGGCTCACGCGACGAGCCGGACGCGGACGGTGTGGAGCCGCATCCGTCGGTGGGCGATGGTCTCGAAGTGCTCCACGGCGAGCGGGGTCGGCGCGTCGCGTGCCCAGTCCTCGAGGCGGCGGCGTGCCGTCTCGAGATACAGCTCGGGGGGGCAGTCGAGGGTTGCGCGCCCCTCGGTGTAGACGCGCCCCGTACGCGGCTCGGGGAGCTTGCCCGCGTGGACGAGACGGTGGCACCGCCGGCAGAGGGGGATGGTGTCGACGGGCTTCTCGTAGTCGAAGTGGTGGCGGAGGACGAGCAGGTCCCCGCGCTCGATCGTGGCCTGGGCGACGCCGCAGGCCTCACACCCCTCACGGTTATCGATGGTGCCTGCGGCGCACGCCTCCTTCGTGAGGCGGTGGGCGCGGTCGCGGATCTCGGTATCGCCCGCGCCGAACCCCGGAAAGAGCACGCGGCAGGGCATGGCGGTGCAGGCGTTCACCATGTAGCCGTCGGTGAGGAGGATGTGGGTGAGCGGGGCGCGGGCGCGGGACGAGGCGAACCACGCCTGGACGAATCCCCATGGGGAGCCGTACGCGTCGAGGTCCACGACCTCGAACGGGACGTGTGCCATCCAGCCGGCGCGGAGCGCGTTGCGCGTGTCTCCCTGGTAGACCGCCCACGTCGGGCGCTCCCGAGCTGCGTCGCGCGCCTTCCCCTCGTCCTTGTCGATGGTGGCACCGGCGCAGCCCGACCAGCAGGCGCGGTAGAGCCGCCCCTCGCCGGTGAAGCCCTCCAGGACGCGGGGGCGGCCGAGGGCGGCGAGGAGCTCGACGCGGAGCCTGGCCTTCGGGGCGAAGCTCCCGTTATCGGTTCCCATCGGCCCACTCCCGGCAGATCAGCGCGAGCGCCTCGCCGCGCGTGGCGACCCGGCGGAGCGCCACGTCGATCGCCCCCTCGACGACCTCAACCTCCTGCACGGCGACGTGGAGCTGGACCATGACCCGGCGGGCTGGGTTGGCGGCCCCCGCCCCCGCCTTCCCCCCGAGGGACTTCATGGGGCGGGGGTGCGTGGCGCCCCCGAGATCCTCGAGTTCGTGCTCGGTCCACCCGACGGAGGCGAGATCGACGCCCTCGGCGAGGAAGGCGCGGAGGGCCGCATCGTCCCACTCGGCGAACTCGGCGATCTTGTTGTCCGCCAGCGCGAGCCGGTGCGCCTGCTCCGCGGTGAGGTCCATGTACCGGACGGGGACCTCGGGCAGGCCCATCTTGAGCGCGGCCTTGAGGCGGGTGTGCCCCGCGATGACCTCCCCGTCCTCGCGCCGCGCGACGATCGGGGCGCCGAACCCGAACTCGCGGATCGACGCGATGAGGCGCTCGACCACCGGATCGTTGTGCCTCGGGTTGCGGACCCACGGGCGGAGGGACTCGGTCGGCACCATGACCGCGGCGACCCGCCCGGCCTCGACCACCTCGGCCGTCTCCGCACAGAGCGGGTGACCGGCGAGTCGCCCGTGCCCCGGCTTCGCGCGCTCCCGCTGAACTCCCGAGAGCACCGAGCCTCGGGGGAGCTCGAACCGCGTCGCCGCCTCGGTCGGACCCTCGCTTGTCTCGAGCATCCACCCGAACACATCATCCCACGGAATCGCGCGCGTCATGCCGTCACCGTAGCTGATTGCACGCCGAAACGCCCCGCGCTGGCGCGCCTCCCCGCATGATTGCAGTCGCGGCACGGTCGCGCCGCGAACCGTCATCGCTGATGGTTGCGCCGTATCGGCGGCGCCGTGCTTGCGCGGTGCGCCAGCGCGGGCTATGCTTGGGTATCGGAGGCGAAGATGAGCTGGACTCGGACGACGGTTGGCATCGCGACGAAGGACGGACGGCGCGCCGTCCACGCGTGGGCGGACGGCGAGGCGGGGATTGTGCTCTCCTCGGCGTGCGACGCGGAGGGGCCGCCCCCGTCGCGGAGCGGGGCGCTCATGCTCACGCACCGCGAGAGCGGGTGCGGGCTGCTCGATCGGCCGATGCCGGTCGCCTACTGCGCGCGCGTGCTCCCGCTCCTCCGCGCCCTCCCGATCGGGTGGGCGGGGACCGCCGAGGAGGTCCGCGCCGACTTCGAGCGCCTCGCCGACGAGCAGCGCGCCATCCTCGCCGAGATCGGGGCGGGAAAATCCCCCGAGCCCCCGGTCGACGCGTGGGATCTCCCCGTCGGGCGGCTCGACATCGCCGCCCTGCGGCTCCCCGCCTGGAAGACGGGGCAGCGCGTCCGCGTGCTCGACGAGGCGGTCAAGGTGGACGGCGGCGGGCCCCTCCCCGAGGGGTTCCGCTGCCTGCGCGCCTACCTCGCGCTCTGCCGCGAGGGGACGATCGAGGCGACCGTCGAGGCGGGGCGCTGGGTCGCGCGGATCACCCTGCCGACCGGCGGCGCCACCTTCGGCCTGCCCCTCGGCCTCTCGAAGGGGACCGAGGCGGCCGCGCGCGCCCTCCTCGAGACGCCGAACACGGTGGTCGCGGCCGTCCCCGTCCCCGTCCCCGCGCCGCCTCCCGCCAGCGCGGTCGTCCGCGCTCCCGCGGCGCCCGATCTCGTCGAGCGCCGCCGCGCCGCCGCGCTCAAAGCGGTCGCCACTCGTCGCGCGCGGGCCGGGAACGCACCCGAGGCGCGGGCCCCCGTTGCGGGCGTCGGCCGCGACGAAGCCCGCCACCGCGCCGCCGTCAAGGCCTGGGAGACGCGTCGCGCAAGGCGCGCAGCGTAATAGTAAGCCGTTTCGGCGCCGCGCCTCTTGCGCAAGGCGCCGCATCGGCTATACTATCTGCATCGGAGGCGCACGATGGGCCGCATCAAGGGACAGGGGAGCAAGTGGATCCGCCCCGTCAAGCGCCTGGCGCTGTACCTCCGCGACGGCTCGGCCTGCGTCTACTGCGGGCGCGGCACCGAAGACGGGGTGGTGCTCACCCTCGACCACGTGGTCCCCTGCGAGCTCGGCGGCGGCAACGAGGCGACCAACCTGGTCACCGCCTGTTTGAGTTGCAACTCGTCGAAGCAGGACCGCACCGCGCGCGAGTTCCGGGTGATCCTGCTCGACCGCGGGATCGACGCGGACGCGGTCGGCGCCGCCATCCGCCGGCAGACCCGCCGCAGCCTCGACCGCTACCTCACCGAGGCGCGCGCCCTCATGGCGGCGCGCGCCGATACCGATACCGACACCGACACCGAGGAGTAGCCCATGCCCGACCCCGCCGACCCAAACCGCCGCCCCGGCGAGACGCCTCGCGCGTACCGCGAGCGCATCCACCACGTCCCCACCGACCCCCGGACCTGGGGGGCGTTCGACGCCATCCCCGAGGCGCACCCCTCGGGGTGCTGTGTCCGCCAGGCGTGCGGGTGCGAGGTCGTCGGCAACGGCACGCTGCCCTACCCGTACGCGATCCTGCGGTGTGCGGCGCACGGAGAGCCATCCGTGCCCGCCGGGGGCGTGCTCGCGGCGCTCGTCGAGGCCTCCGCCCACCTCGCCCGGCTCTCCGCCGCGCTCGGCTTCGACGTCCACCTCGACGGCTCCGCGAGACAGGTGGCGGTGTTCGCGGCGCGCCCCGTGTCCGCCACGGTGGAGGCACTCCGGACGGAGCTCGGGGCGCCCGACTGGACCGGCACGCAGGACGACGGGACCGAGGTGGCGACCTGGCACGCGCCCGCCCTGACCCTGTTCGTCTCCGACCCGCGCACACCCGACGACAGCACCCCGTTCTGACCGGAGGCCCCGATGGACGTCTTCGACACCTGGAAGAGGGAGGCGCTGGAGACGGGCGTGCTCGACGGCGCGGGGATCGTGCTCGTCGCGTTCACCTTCGACGATTGGGAGGCGCTCGTCGCGTCCCTCCCGCGGCCGCTCCCCGAGCGCGTGGCGCTGCGCGACGTCGAGGTCTGGGGCGCGCGGATGCGGGCGACCGGGAAGACGCGGCTGCACTCCAACCGCTGGTTCGCGAAGCGCTGGGGCTGGCGTCCGAGCCGGGCGGACGCGCTCGGGATGCACCTCCGGTGGCGGAACGCCGCGCTGGACCGGGAGCGGCAGAAGCCCGGGTGAGCGCGCGCCACTGATTTATTTCTCCGTTTCGGAGCCGTATCGCTTGCGTTTCTCGCCGAATCGGCTAATATAAGTACATCAACGGAGCGAACGAATGCGCACCCCCTCCCTCTCCCGCCGCCTCCCCGCCCTCCACTCGGTCGTCCGCTACGCGATCGTCGCCATGACGGTCGAGGAGACCGACCAGGGGTGGGTGGTCTCCGCGCCGCGCACCGTGGCGCGGTTCGCGAACCTCTCGACCGCCGAGCAGGCGGTCCGCGTCCTCGAGCAGGCCGCCCTCCGCAACGACCTCGGCGTCGTCTACGACGTCCGGTGGGACTGGCGCCCGCCGAGCCGCAAGGCGGCGGACGTGGCCGCCGTCGATTCCTTCGACGCCTCCATCCCCTTCTGACGCGGTGGGCGGAGGGGGCCCGCCCCCTCCGTGCCGCCCCCTCCGCCCCACCGCATCCTCCTACCCAGAGGTCTCACCATGGCCCCCTCCGCCCTCTTCGACGACGCCGAGCTCATCTACAGCTACACCCGCGCGCAGGCGCTCGAGGACGGCGTCCTGGTGGACGTCACCACCACCACCCGCGAGGCGGGGATCCGCTTCCCCG
>ERZ1292625.1175-Hain-H41-01um-R1-1175-length-33301-cov-9_pt2 | contig 24508 bp, 28 predicted proteins | sample MGYA00564400_ERZ1292625 | MGnify/ENA primary metagenome ERZ1292625 (study PRJEB36523, sample SAMEA6512639) | groundwater metagenome | collected 2019-01-08 | study: AquaDiva: Metagenomics assemblies of 32 groundwater samples | reverse complement strand
CTTCTGGCTTCAAGAGCTGGATGCTCAAGACCTCTATTTAGAGTATGACCTCTCAGTCATTGATGGTAAAACTACTTTGGAAACCAATAGAAAAGAAGTCAGAACAAGGGTAAGTGACCTCTTGGCTTTGTTGAAAAAATTTGGTCTTGTTTCAGAGTTTGAGGCACGGAAAATAGTTAGAAAAATTCTTTCTGGTCATTTAATCCAGGGGTCCTTTATTGGGCCAAAATTTAAGAAGGACGATTTTGTTTCAATCACCAGAAAAAAAGGTGCCAAATATGCTCTATGTGGAATTGTCGAGGAGTGTATAAATCCAAATGAGAGAAATGGTTTTTATAAATATAGGGTTAGATTTCTCGATCCCGACACTAAGAAAATTTCAATCAATGCTCATGATAAGCCAATTAGGGAAACTCGTCTGACGAAATCTGTGGCTGCTCAGGTTTTATATTCAAGAGATCTTTAGGCTTCCATCGCCTTCAGCCATTCTTTATGCTTCACATATTGGCTAAACGCAGCCTTGTATTGTTTCAAGAGCCGGTCTCGTTCGTCTTGATTTTTACAAGACACCTGTTTTTGCCACAATTCGGCAGCCTGTTTATTTAGTCTATTTAGTAAGTCCATGTTTACCTCCACCCGCAACGCTAATTAGCGGCTCATGGAGCATCAATAGAGCAAGATTTCTTCCCACCCTGAAACGAAAGCTCAGATTTTTTTGTATAATACTAATAACGCAACATCCCACCTTAAGACGTTGTCACGTCATCTTTAACACTATAAAAAATCAGAATTACTAACTTGGTAGAGCGCTACCCTTACAAGGTGGATGTCGCAGGTTCGAATCCTGTACTCCCTACCAATAATTTCCCAAGTACTTAATTGTCTTGGGATTTTTTTTACCCGAAATCCATTTGCAGCCAAATGCAGCCAGCTACGGCTGACTTTCATTCTCCCATGATGAAGATGCAAATTTTTTTTGTGCTGACCGGTCGAGGTGCGCGTACGTCTGTGCAGCGGTGACTGTATTGCCAAGTTGGGCCGCAGCAACCGCCATATTTCCATTACTCATATTGTACGCTAAACTTGCACCACCGTGCCGTAGGATATGTGTGCCTGAGTACGGCAGCTTGGCCATTTTAAATGCGCTGTCAAAGGCGTGTTGAACTTGTCTGTATTCAAGTGGGGCGCCACTGATAGTAAAAACAAGGTCAAATTCTGAAGTAGGCTTCAATGCGCTAAAGGCTAGATAGGCTTCCTTCATTAAATTAGACGTTTTTTTCCCGCCAAGTTTTTTTGAATTCTTAAACCCATCGATAACCGAAGTCTCGCCTCCCTTTTTTCTTTGCCAGTAAACTGACTGCCTTATATCGACAAATGATTCCCTAGGATTCAATAAATCTAAATGAATATTTTGCCATTTAATTGCACAGGCTTCAGATATTCTTAGTGCTTGAAAATACTGTACCGTTGCTAGCGAACAAAACAGCAGCCCATTGTTCTGCAATTTCAATTGTTCTGCGAAAAGATTAAACTCTTCACGCGTTATGTCTTTGGCTTTGAAATCCGGTGACCTAATAATAGCAGACTCTCTGTGGCGCTTTTTAATCGGACTTCCAATTACGACACCTTCAAAATGCTCTTGGCAAAAGCCGATAAGCGTTTTTAGAACTTCTAATTCTCTAAGAAATGACGTTCTGGTTTTTTTATAGCCACGGGCCCGTAATTCGTTTAACCAATCATCAACTATAGCACTGCTAAAATCGCTCATTGGTAACGGCATTAAAGAGCTAAAATAAAGACTGAATATTTTTTCATAATAATCTTTTGAGCTTTTCTTTAGCAATGAATACCGAACTGTTTTAAACTTTTCTACAACGTCTTTGAAAAGAATATCGGGCGCCACTTTTTTATTCTCAAACGCTTCTGCTTTTCGCTGCCATTCCTTGGCTTCGTTGAGTGTCGAGAATGTGTTAGAAAGCCGCTTACCAGTTGTCGCCCGCTTGCGGGCATAATAAGAATTTCCACGAATGGGGGGCTGATATTCACTTTCTTTCTCAAACCAAATCCAAAGTTTTGAAATGTTTGCGTAGCCGCTTACTTTTGTATAAATCCTATCTTTTCCTTGATATATTTTTGGATTAAATCTTGATGTCACGCAGTGCTCCTTCGTTCGAGAGCTTGCACGACTTCACTATATTTAAATCGAACACATCTGCCGATTTTTCTAACAGGAATTTTTTTAAGCTTCATCAATTTATTTATATAAGAAACTGATAGGCTTAATTTATTAGAAAGTTCCGCTTTGTCTATTAAGTTTTCAATGAGCAAAAGATGGCTTGTAGTACAAGTATTTAGATTTTTCAAGTGCCACCCCCATTATTCTCGGCAACAATCTTTACTTTGTAGTACGTGAGCTTCTGGCCGTTTTTTTTCTTAACTTCTTTTTCAAAACCGGCATCCTTTAGAAGGCGCCTCAATTCAGGAATATCGACACGGTACTGTTGACCATTTAACGACTGGTTCGCAATTTCATGTGCAGTTAACCAAATTTCCTCTTTAGTTTTTTCAAGTTTAGCTAATACCTCTTTTGCCAAGGTCGGGATACTATAGTCATCATTAATTTCGTTGATAATTTCAACTTCTTCTTTTTCAAACCAAAATTTTTCTCCGCTGTTGAACAGATACAATGCCTGTGCAAATACTTGCTGAAGATTTACAGTGTGAGCCGCGTTCATTTTCTCTATCGGAATAGTCAGAAAGCGCCGATTACCTGTGGGGTCACGCATAAACGCATCCGAATTTACTGACGCAATAAATGACAAACGACTTTTTGAATCAATTGGGTAAATGTCATATGGCAAGCGCACAGACACGTCTTCAAGCGTAAGAAAGGACTTTAATGCTGCGACGTCTCTTCGGCCAGTCACTGCATCAAGTTCAGAAAAGTGATGCAAGACATACGAGCGGTGTCTTGCGCGGTCATCGCTGCTGTCTGGATTAAGCGCACCCTCGGCAAACATACCGTCGACGAGGTTGAGGCGGGCAACCCAGCGACTTTTTTGAGTTCCCTGTTCGCCCTTGAAAACTAGAACAAGATTTTGTGAGCCTGGTTTATAAACTTTAGCAATGAGGCCAATGAAAAATCTTTTGAATATTTTTTTGAAATGCTCCAGTTTATCCTGATACTCACTTTGAATTTTGAAAGTCTCAAATAGCTGCCCTAAGTGGTCCGCGCCGTCGTACACTTTTGATTCAACGAAATCTTTAAATGGATGAAAAGAATTCGCCATAGCTAGGGTCTTTAGTGTATCGACTGCAAAATCTTTACTGTCACTTAAATTCATCGCCCTAGCCGCAGTTCTTACTTCAGCTAATGTGAAATCATCAATTGGTTTGCCATTACAAAAAACTCTACTTTTCATCAAATTAAACTTAACTTCAAATCCTAAGATATTCGTGCATAGATAAGCCATGTTATCTGGATGCTTTGTCAAAGGTTTGCCCTCCTCTTTCTGCTGCGGAAACTGAATACGTGGGGGGTACTTTGCAACTTTCGAGTAGGCAGACTCAATAGTTTTAAAATCTCTAGATGTCAGTTTGCCCGAGTAGTACTGATTATCCATACCAGAAAATTTTTCGATTGCTTCATCGACATCATATCCTTGTTGTTGAAAGTCTTTCGCGGCCTTAAAGAGCATGTTGTCCCAAGTGCCAGGCTCTGCTCCATTGTGCAAAAAATTTAATGTGGCAATCGATAAGTTGCCTTTTAAATTAAAATTCTGAAGTGCCTTTTCAGTAGCAGGCTCGCTAACTACTTTTGTTACAACGGTACCTAGCTTTTTCTGAGCTGGTCCAACTGGCGAATATTTCGTAGGCTCCAAAAACAGACCGTCGTCTTTCAGCTTATAAATTTCTACGCAGGGCTCATAGTAGCGTGAGGCGTCCTTACAGGCTTTGTCGGAGTACGGAAAGTCTTTAGTTAACTTAAACCAGGTTTGGGTGAAGTCCTCTGCAGCTGTAATTGCGTACTCTAAAGGGAAAATGATGCGGTAACGGTCACACGGCGGCTTAAAGCTTCCTGAGCCTGTTCTCTTCTCCTTTTGGTGCGATTTAGTTGTCCCGATGATGTAGTTCAAGTTGAGAGCATCGAAGTGGGCGGCGGCATCGTCCATTGGGAAGCCGTCGTCTAAGTCTAAGGCAATAAAATCGGCTTTTAAAAAGTTTTTAGCGGCTCTATAGCTATCCCTAAAAATGCTTTGGCTCCATCGACTCTGGGTAATGATGGCGGCTATATCTTGCCACTTTTCCAAGTCAGCTATTTCAGTTTTAACTAAGCCCGCCAGTGTCGAAAGTTTGTACGCTTTCCTAGTAGCTTCTGTTTTAATTTCAATTTCTATCATAAATATTTTCCTTTAAAAGTTATGAAGGGGGTGATGGCGGGGTGGGTGACCCACTTTTCGCTTCTTTTCTCCTCCGGTTATATTGTTAGTTCTCTATTAATCTTTAAAACCCTATATTCAGCTCGGCCCGGACGGCCCCTCCAAGCCCGAATCCGCGGAAGTAAAAGCTTCTGCCAACACCGTTCAAAGTCCTGAATCCATGACTAAGAATTTGTTGATTTGCAGACGGCGTGTATAATTGATTCATTATTTGTTTTCTCCTTATGACTAAGATAGCGGAGTTAAACATTGCAAAAAAAGTCTTATAAAAGTCTCTTTATTTGGAGGTTTAATTTTGGGCAATTTTAAGCGAAAAAGTCAGACTAAAATCAAAGTCTTGATTTCCAATTCTTACAATAAATCAGGGGATTATAGCGCCAAGAAGAAACATGGACGACCAAAAAAGGAGGAATCAACGTCAAAAGCGTTCAAAACCATTGGCAGCAGCGAAGATGCGGCAGATAAAGTCTTCATCATGCTTTCTGAAGAAGGAAAAGATGAAGGTCACAAGACCCAAAAAATTGAAGCAAACTCATTAACGTATTTTCGTGAATTTATAGATAGCAATTATTGTGAAAAAATATCTGCACCGAAGGCTGCCACAAATGCAATTCGCGAATGGATAAGAATTCAATATAGAAATTATATAATGAAAAGCTCTGGTCGCGCGTTGTTTTTTATTATTGAAAGTTCCGTAATTGAAGATGATGGAAATTATTTCGATGAGAATGAACTTAGGTTAGAGCAAGCAAGAATCAAATTTAAAATGCTGCCTGCCGAGGCTGTTGACGAAAACATCCCCGACTGCCGACTTCCTCAGTACTTCAAGGACTATGATTTTACCTGTTTCGAAATTTCAGATATTATAAAATTAAATCAAGTTCAAAAAAAATGCATAATTGAGCTATTTGATATGGCAACCGAAAGATTTTCAGAACTTCGTGCACTTACTAATCCGCCGACAAAGTCGAAGAACGAGACTCCACAAAGGCATTTAGAAAAAACTTACGATGTTGCAATAAAAAATCACGAGGCGCTAGAAAAATTAAAGGCATCCGTTAATCTTCGATTTGAAGACATTGTGGTACTAAAAAACTGACTGTTTTTGTATAGTATTTTCTTTTCCGGAACGTCCAAAGCTTAAGCTACCCTTTTCTTAAGAATGGATTTTTTAAAGCTGATTTTCAGTAACATGTCTTCAACAATTTTGAAGTTTTCACAAATTTGATTTGATAAACGAGTTTGCATTGTTAACTCGACTATTGCGTTGAAGTCACTGTTCGAAAGGTTTGGAAAAAATTCTTGGGCGAGGTCCTTCAAAATAAGCTCTTTTGGTTCCAGCATCCAGGCTTTCAACTCTTCATGCTGTTTTAAAAACTCTGCCTCATTCAAATTTCCATATTCACAGGCATCATGAAATAGGCGAAACTTTTTAGAATAGTAAGCTTCTTTTACCCGCATCGCAGTCCAGGCAAATTTATGTCTCTTCGAAAGGGTTTCAACAATCTTCAAGTATGCCTTTGGCTCATTATATCGAAGTAAATTAAGCGCCATCATTTCATAAAGAATTTTTAATTCATCGGCCGTATAAAAAAATATCAACGGGAAAGGTAAAACAAACTCGCCACGCGTCTTTGACAAAATATAATATTCTGGTACGCTATCGAAGTAGAAATAAACTATTACTTCCGCGGTTGTCAGGCCGTAGCTTTTAAATATTTCATTTAGCCCCACCTGCATCGGTTTAAAGAACTCTGAAGGCACACTTGAAATGCTATTAATATCCACAATTGGAAATTGAAAATATTCACCGCATTTATAAATATCTTCGGGAATTCTGTCACTGCTGTCTAAAACAGAAAACATCAGACTCTGAAACTGTTTTTGCATAAACAAAGTGCGCGACCAGTCGTTAGCAGTATTATTTACAAGGTCACTTAAAATCGGCTTATCTTCTTCTGAAATTTTTGACAGCGCACGAATTTTATCGATAATCTTTTTTCTTTGCGGCGCCATATCGGCAAGCATGAGCCGTGCAAGTTGCTGCATATTTCGATTAGAGAGCTTATTAAAATCCTTAACAAGGCGCATCGGTGAATGATAGTCACCCGTCATGTAGGACAAAAAAACTTTCATCACTGAATCTGGAGTATACATTGCTGCTAGAACTTCATCTTTTACAATATAATGTGTATTTACCCGGTAGTATGACGCAAGAGCGGATGCTATATAAATTTCAAGCTCTGCATTGGTGTAAATAAGAACTTCTGGAAAAGGTAAAATTAGCTGCTGAGTGGCATTTTTTTCTGCCCTAACAGTTTCAAAACTAACATCTGAGCCAGTAAATTTTATGACAACATTTTCAATCCGCGGAAGCTTAAGTCTATCCGAAATTTTATCAAAGGCAGTCCAGAAGTCTGGCCACGCTAGATTATCGGTGCGCGAAAATGAAATTTCTTTTTTAACAGACTTTTGGGTCAAATTTAGACAGCCTTTTCATTATTTTTTTCAATCGAATTTGTTTGCGCATAACGTGATGACCAAATTTTTTCTACAGTTTCTTTAGGCAAACTAAAATGTGATAGTTGAGCATATATTTGCTGCATTTGAGGATGCGGGGTAGGCGCTCTTGCTTTTTGAAAAATGTAAAGCCCAACTGCCGAAGCTACTGAAAGCCAGCTAAAAATAGGGGCTATTAACATTAGATAGGCAGCGAGTTGAAAAAAAGAATGGTTACTAGGTTCACTTTCAAAGCTTGATGTGTAGGGATTATAGTGTTGTCCGATTTTGCTGAAATTTAAAACTAAGTTAGAATTTGTGTATGATGCCAGCCAGATAAACTTAGCAGCCCCAACTAAAAATGCTACCACGACACCTGATTCGTACATTTTTACCCCGTAGAAAAAATAATTTCGCTTAAACTGTCTATTTATTTATTTTCTTTCTTTATTCGTTCCAGAACTTCCTTTGCATTTTCACAAAAATATTTTCTAGCAGGATATTTTTCATTCAAAACGTTGGCCGTCAGCTGGCAATCACCTTGTTTGTCGTATGAGTTGCCGTTAAATGTCGCTATCCACATAGTTGAACCGAGCATTGACGTGCTTGTTAACAGAGTGTCAGTATCTTCAACTTTTTTAGTGCAGGCGGCGAGGCAGAAAAAACAAACTAGTAAAGATATATTTTTCATACTTGCTCTCTAATTATTTAGCACATTCAACTGTAACTTCCGCGCCAGGTTTTGTTACATTAGTTGCTGGACTATTTTGGCAATTTACATTCGTTGTGTAGCCATAACTTGTCGCTGCGCAATTTGTGTTTCCGGCATTAGTTTGAACGGTTGTAGAAGTGTCATTACGGTCCAAAATATTAGCTTTCTGAAAGCCGTTTTCGCTGCAAACTTCGCGCGCTCTTTTTATTGCATAACTTAAAGCTTTTTGCCTAGACGTAAAACCGTTACCTTCAAAGCCTACGACATACTTGGTTTCAGACAATGGCGTTTCATAGAATCCGCCAAGAAGAGAGCCTTCTGAAGACTGGTAGGGCGTTGCGCATGATGCAAAATTTAGTGAAGCTATTAAAACCAAAACATATTTCATTTTTTCGCCTTTTTTAAATAGACATCATAAGTTCCAAATTGAATTAACTCTTCAATGGTGCCTTTTGCTTCCGCGCCAAAAACAAGCGAGTCCAAACTTATTCCAAAGATATCCGCAACAGCTTTGACCTGCTCAAAATCACGTGGCTTTGAGCCTGCAAGCCAGTTGTTTAAGGTTTGTAGCGGCACCCGCGACTTCTTTGCCAAGGCCGTCGCAGTCATACCCTTTTGCTTTAGCTGTATCCTCAAGTTGTCTTTCAATTTCATACTTAGGTCTTGTCGAACTATTTGGTCCATTCTTTAGACAAATCCCTTTCGAGATATGGTTTGTATTGGTAAAGATATAAAAACGTATTCAATAAAATTTAACAGTGCTAATTAACGAACGTTTCGCGAGCGTTCACTATGCCCCCGTTAACTGAACACTTTGCTTCAAATTTTTAATTACGGTAGCGGGCGAACATTTTAGCACTTTAGCTATTGTCCGAATAGAAAGGCCTTTCTTCCGAAACTCAGCAAACATTTCTGGATTGTCATACTTTTTCTTCGCACCAATTTGTTTTCCCGCGGCCTTAGCAACTGCAAGGCCAGCTTTTGTTCTTTCACTAATTTGCTCTCTTTCCCATTGTCCGAGAGCGCTAATAATAGCAAACATTACCCTGCCAGAACTTGTTGACGTATCAAACTGTTCGGAAACAGAGATGAATGCGATTTTGTGCGCATTAAAGAACTCTAAAAGCTCGATAAGATGCTTTAAGCTTCTTCCCATTCTGCTAAATGAGAAGACAATGACCGTTTTGACCTGTCCGCTTTTGCAATCTTCAATAAGTTTGTCTAGCGCAGGCCTATTTCGCTTCATACCGCTTATTTTGTCTTCATATGTTGCTGCAGAGCCAAGCCCACGTGCGGTGGAGTAAGATTCAATGGCGAGCCTTTGTGACTCTGTGGACTGCTTATCTACTGTCGATACGCGGACGTAGACTGCAACCTTGGTACCCGTCATAATGCCTCCGTTACAACTATTATAACACAATGCGTATACAAAATGTATTATAAAACGTATACGATTTAAAAATGAGACAAGCCAAATTCAGAAAGCCATCTGAAATCAAATTAAATGCCCAGCCAAAATCGGTACTTTCGATTAGGATTGCTCCTAAAACACGCAAAGAGTTGCAGGCGCTTGCTAAAGCTTCCGGCCTCAATGTTTCGCGTCTTCTCGAAGCTGTTATTGAAGACTATTTACAACTACAGGCTAAAAAGTAGTTTCATATTGATAGCTCAAATTACACATTAAATACTTTTGCTTTTCACATTAAGGCTAGCTGTTTTTTTTGCAGCCAATTTGCAGCCAGGAAAAGTGTAAATCGGTGTCTGTTCGTAAATATCAGTGAATATCGAGCGAAGCTATGTTGTTAATTTTACCTAAATATCTAATATTTTCAGCTGCTTACAATTGCTACATAGAATCCTGTACTCCCTACCAATTCTCAAAAATACAGAATTCAGGATTCCGTACAGTATTCAGAATACTGTTAACCGTATTCGGAATTCAGTACGGAACACAGGATACCGTTGGCGCAAGGTTCCACATTCACCCTTTCAGCTTATGTGTTTCCCGATTGAGGACTTCGATGACCTTCTCTAAGAAAGCGGCAATCGTGTCCAACTCTGCATCAGGGTAGGTGTTCACTAGTGCCTCAACTGATTTACGCATGGAAGAGTATAAGGGCTTTATCTTTTGAAACGCATCGACGTTTAGTTGTAAAAATACCTTCCGTCGATCAGTTGAGTCACTCACTCTGGAAATGAGTTTCTTTTCTTCCAGACGATTTAACACTCCGGTTACCGCGCCTGTAGTTAAACCCGTAAGAGTTGCGATATCGCCTGCGACCAACGGACCTTTCGAGTTAGAAATATAAGTTAGACATTTCATATCAGTTGCATTGAGCTTCAGTTTGGTTGCGATTGCTTCATGAAAAAAGATTGTGGCTGTGCTCAGCTTTGGACCGAGATTCAGCACCTCTTTAGCGCCGTATCGTTTAGACGAACTGGACGTTTTTCTCAATTTGAACCCCCTAAACCCAATTATCTTATTATATTAAGATAATAAGATAAACTCCAGAAAAAAATAGCTATTGTGTTGAGAATAATATCTTATTTTGATAAGATATTATTCAGGAGGTCATATGGTTTTGGCAAACATCTTTCTTTTGCTGGCTGTTCTTTGCATGGCGCTTTCTATTGGTGGGGGAGTTTATGAAGGCTTAGTTATTAATCCCCAATGGAGTGCATCACCACCTCAATCATTTGCTCTCATTCAAGAGGGCACTGGAATACCCCTTCAAAAATTTTGGATTCCAGCGCACATAGTGATCTCGATCTTCATATTGGCCGCACTATACTTTAATTGGCATATATCCCATCGCAGAACGCTGATTATTGCCGCAATCGTGTCCTATGGGATTATGAGAGCCTGGAGTTTTGCTTATTTTATTCCCGAGATGCTGTCGTTTCAAAAGGTTCCTCTAGATTCGGGCCTGACAGATGAGTTGATGATTCGAGTGGAACGGTGGAAAAATCTGAGTTGGTGGCGCTCACCACTAGATTTGATTTCTTTCATGAGTTTAGTCTGGGCTTTAACTTACACTGATTTTGAAAGCTAACCAGAGTGCTAACTGCTTCTTATTCTTTGATGGCATTATTCACACGCTTCTACTTCAATATATCCGCAACCATAATGCCGACAGCTTTCGCAATTAAACTGGCGTAATTAAAATCAAGTCGATCATCAACGATGTCGCATTTTTTATGGTAACAGACATCCCCATCGCCTCCGAAAAAATTCTCGGAGATAACAATAGCTGGTATGTTGGCCTCCCAAAAAGCTCCATGATCGCTTCTCTCTGTGCAAGCTTTAACTCGAACAAGTGGTAAGGCCGAGGATTGAATAGCGTTCATAATTGCATCTGTCATAAAAGTAGAATCTTTTCGATTGCAATCGATGACATGAAATTTTCCATCTTTTTTAGAGTTATAGGCCATCATTTCCATTTGTATGTCGCCGATGATTTGCGATTTATCCGACAAGGTTTTTACATAGGCATTTGATCCCACAAGACCTTGCTCTTCATTATCAAAAGCAATAATTCGCAAAGTGTGCTTCAGTGGAACACCGACTATGGCTTTTGCAATCAACAAGTTTGCAATGGTGCCAGTGCCATCGTCATTTGCTCCGGCATTTGAAACCGAATCCATATGAGACGAAAGAATCAAAACTTTGCCGCTGTTCCCGATTTTTTCTGCAATAAAGTTAGCGCCTTTTCCATAGTTATGTTCTGTTACCACGAATCCTAAGACTTGATATTCTTGTGCCAACCATTGTCGAGCTAATTTACGCCCTTTATCTGAACCGCGCTCATTAATTCGAGCGGTAGCTCCGTTGATCTTAATATCGCGAACACCTGTGAGTTCTTCGAGTTTTAATTTAAAATCAGAGGCAAGAATTTCAAAACTTTGCGATTTTTCAAAAACATTTAAATTATTTAGAAATCTTCGACTGTCAATTTTAGCGCTGGCAAAGGCTTTGTGATCGGTGCTCCAGTTATGAGTCTCATGATTAGGTCCCGCAACCGCAGACGAGACTCCACTAAACAAACAAATGAAAATGAATAGATTTAATGGCATTTTGTGAAGCATAGATCCCCCAATTAACCAATGGAGGTACCCCCAAAACCCCAGGCATGCAATCGTAAAACTCAGTGCGTGTCTTGTTCGCGTTGTTGCTGCCGAACCGTAAGCGATGATAACTCGCAAAGACCCTGAGCGAAATATTGAAAGATTCTTTTTGACGACAAAATTCCTACCAGAGCACCGCCAGAATCTACAATAGGAAGTCGACTAATGCCCTCGTCGGTCATAAGTTGTACCAAATCCGTAAGGCTTGATTCTTCAGTTGCAGTGACGAGCTGTTCTGTCATGACTGCAGACAGCTTTACAGAAGCTGGATCTAATTTTTTTGCGACAGAGTTAACAACGATATCGCGATCTGTAATGATTCCCACTGGAATAGGAGATCGATCGGCATTTTCGTCGGTAATTACAATGTCTCCAATATGCTTTTCAAGCATCAGTTTCGCGGCATCAAAGATAGTGTCATTGATTGTCAGACAAACGACATCTTTTTCATAAAATTGACTTAAAGATTGTGCCAACAATTCCATCTTTTTTCCTTTTACGCGCGAGTGATTATGGGTTGTGGTTTTGTTAAACATAATAAACCTCCTCAGGTGTTTTCATCTGTGTAGGTTGCAAGTTAAAGACCAATTTTGGATAGCTATAAAGGCAAGGGCAAGCTCATAGAAATCCATGTCGCAGCAGCAAAGGCCCAAGCTAGGTTAAAAAACACCACAAGAAGTGGGGTGAGTTTGCCCAATTTTAAACCGCCAGCACCCTTTTGATCCTTTGGAAAGACATAAAATAATTGAACTAATGTTGGAAAAATACTGATTATGACGGCTTTACAAATTAAATCTTGTTGAGGTCCAATCATAAACAAAAAACCCCAAAGTCCACCCCAAACAACTTTAGAATAAATGAAAGCTGTTGTTAATGGCGGCGCAATATTAACGCCAAGTAATTGATTGATGTTGCGGTTACCAAAAAACCACACCGCGAAAGCGTTGGCTAAGCCACCGACTGCACCAGCCGTAAAAGCCAAGGAAAGAGCTTGAGTCCATGACATAGACATAAAAACCTCCGTTAGTGGGTTTGCGCTCGAAATAAGCCTAAGTCAAGGCTGTGGCTGGGGACTTGCTATGCGCAAGTGACTCCAAAGTTGATTGGAATTAGATTTTGCATCTCCACGGAATGGAATTGCGACCCAATTGTTATCAAGATAAAAAATTGAAAACACTTCTGTTCCTGCCATTTTAGATTTTGATTGAATCACTTTTTCTACTTCCGTTTTTGAATGTATCAAAGCTGTGCGCAAGTCTGCAGGAATATCGCTTCGACCGAGTTGTCGATTAATACCATAGACTAACAAATCCTCTTGCATGGCCCAGCTCACTCGACCATGGTATTTAGTCTCATCGAATTTTTTTTGCATGTCTGTTGAGGTAAAAGCGGGATTCGCTACAAGAATTCCAACAGGAGTTTTTAAACCATAAGGAAACAAATTATCAATGCGTTGAGAGACTGTGCGTAGATAATCAAGAGATGGAGAACCAAATGTCATCATTATGCTGTCATCAGAATGCATAATTCGAATCGGTCGACCTTTTTTATCTAAAGAAATCGCAGGAAACGCTAAATCTTCTTTGGGCGCTTCAGATAAACGCACAGGATCTATATTTAGACTTTGCAGGTAAGTTTCGCCCATGCTGCGCGCTTGTGCTGCGGAAATACGAACTTCGAAAAGAGGCGCGGCGTGCGTGTTCCAAACTTCATAAGAATGTTTGAGACTTTCTGCCTTCTGTAGATCGTAGAGCTGGCTTTTCGGTTGAGAATAGAGCTCCGTCAAAGCTTTCAAAGCCGCAGGGACAAAAGCGGCATTCACATCAAATGGATAAATTCCACCGCCAAGACCATTTTCGCTATCACGCCATTGACCAGTTTTTTCGTCACGATGGAGTTTGATAAGATTACTAAAGACAGGATTGTCTCGAAAGGCCGCGGTCGATTTATCAATATTTGCAAATAATTTTTCAGTCAATTTATGATGTGGAATTCCACGCTGGTCTTTAGCATTAAGAAATGCATTCATTCGTTCAGGATAGAGCTTTGCGTACTTACCCAAAGCCAAAACGAATGCAAAATCATCGTCGATCATTTTGTAATCTTCTATTGGTTTGTTAACGCCCTTTACTTTTTTACCTTCTTTTAATCGCACAAAAGAAGCGAAATCACCTTCATGCTGCTCATGGGAAATAGCTCCTGTTTTTGAATTCATACTGCTCATCGTGGCATCCAGCAGGTTTTCGATCGCTTCTGGTTTCATTGCGTTCATTAAAACACTCAGGGTGAAAATTGAATCTCGACCAAATTTTGTTAAATAGCGAGGCGATCCTGCCATCAGTTTTTCCTTATACAAAAGAAAGGAAAAAGCTTGGAGCTTTTCTGGTGACATCTTGGCTAGAACTTCGGCTTTAAAAATATCACGAGGCGAAACTGCAGTAAGAAGTTTTTCACTGTTAAGTGCTTGCACTTTGAAACGAACTTCTGTGGAAGATCTAAATTCGATGCCCGAGGCTGTTTCTACTATTTTCGTGTCAACGGCAGGAATAACTTTCAAATAATATTCTGCGAGCCCGTTCAAGCTTGTGCGTCGTATGATCAGAGCACCATCGCTGATCTGAACATCTGAGGTTTGCACCTCTTCCGGAATTTTAAGACCTAATTCACGGTCCCGAATAAATCGCATACTTCCTAAAGCAGAGTCTTCGACGTTTAAAGTTTTTACTCCAGATTTCATTTCAATCTCAGCACCGTGCAGTCCTTGACTTCCTTGAATGACTTGGGCTTTAGATGTTGCTTGCAGAAAAGCTTTCCCACTAGGGGATTTAAACCAAAGACCAATGCCCGAGTTTCCCTCTGGAAAGGCAAAGAAAAAATAGGGTTGAATCAGTGAATCCATATAGATGTGGGAAGCCACATTCTTAACTCGAAGAGAATGCTCTTCGACGGCTTCAGTCTTTTCATGAATATAAATTGATCCACGAGTTTTGTTTTTAGGCTCTGAACGAAATGTCTCGTTTTGAGATTTGTTTTGAGTTTGAACAGCAAAAACGCTCTTACATTGATTTTCTGATAGCACAAGATGCGGAAGCAAAACGGCAACACCAAATGTAATTATCAAGCGGTTTTTCATATATTTCTACTAGCTATTGGAGTCCGAAAATAAGTCTGCCATTCAGTTCAATTAAATGGTTGTAGATAATGCCCAATCGTAAACTATCGTTACGATTTTTAACAGCTAACTGCTTTTGATTTTCAATTGCGGCTTTAATGCCCTCGATGGTCTCGAGGCTTTCGTCTATTCGAAGCTGGTGTTCGGCGGCTTGGCGTTTATTTTCGTCAAAGACACCTATATGAGATATTTGATGTTTCAACTTCGCATAATCTGAAGTCTGCTGCTTATAGAGCTCAATCAATCGAGTTTTATACTTTTCAAAATGTACGCCATGGGTGCCCCTGTACATCTCAAGGCTCCTCCATGCTGAATCAATTTCATTCTGTAACTGAGCTGCTGATGCCTGGGTTTGCAAAGTATCATTGGCAAGACACTGAAAGGCAGGAACTAAAAGACCTGCAACTAACAGAATCGTTAAGCTTTTATTTTTCACAGGAACTCCAATTGTTCAATAGTTAAGCCTGTGTAGAGCAAGACTTATACCATACGAAAAACGCCAGGCGTTCACTTTACATAAGCTATAACGTGAATTTTATGGTCAGTGAGCTCATTTTTGTCTATCCTATTGATTCTTAGTTCAGCTGGGGGCTTTTGTTGGAAACTGTAAAATTAGATAAAAATAGACTGTGGCTAGTAACTGGCGCCGCAGGTTTTATTGGCTCCCATTTGGTCGAGCAATTGGTAAAGCAAGGGCAAAAAGTTCGCGCGGTCGATAACTTTATTACCGGGCACAAAAAAAACTTAGCACATATTGATCCGACTCAATTTCAATTTATTCAAGGTGATATTTGTGATTTTGAACTTTGCAAAACCATAACTAAGGGTGTGGACATTGTTCTTCATCAGGCGGCTTTAGGTTCTGTTCCCGGCTCGATCGAAGACCCATTAAGTACTCACAAAAACAATGTGGATGGAAGTTTAAACTTGCTTGTTGGCTGCAAAGAAAACGGCGTGAAGAGATTTGTCTACGCCTCTTCAAGCTCGATTTACGGAGATCAGCCTACTTTGCCAAAATTCGAAAAAAATATTGGTCTTCCTTTATCCCCATACGCTTTAAGTAAAAAAACATTAGAAGAATACGCTGAACTTTTTTTTCGTCTCTATGGAATAGAAACCATCGGCTTACGTTATTTCAATGTCTACGGGGCGAGACAAGATCCCAATGGCGCCTATGCAGCAGTTATTCCTCGCTGGATTGAAGCATTAATAAATGAAAAATCTCCCGAAGTTTATGGTGATGGTGGGCAAAGTCGGGATTTTTGTTTTGTCAGTAATGTGGTGCAGGCGAATTTGTTGGCGGCGACAGCAGTTAAGTCCAAAATATTTGGAATGAGTTTTAATATAGCTTTAGGACAACAAACAAGTTTGCTTGAGTTGTTTAGAATAATGAAACAGTCTTTTGTTGAGCTGGGATATAAAGTAAATGATGTGAAGTTAATGCATAAAGAAATTCGTAAAGGTGACATTCTTCATTCTTTAGCAAGCATTGATCTGGCAAAACAGCATTTGAATTTCAACCCTCAGATTCAAGTTAACGAAGGCCTGCGCGAAACAATTCTTCACTATATAAAATCAAAAAATACGCTCTAAAAATAGAGAATGTGCTGAGGAGCTTAGCTTTTAAACCAACCCGTAAAACTCAGGCGCGGGCAGTTGCTAGATAAAACTTCATGTTCGAGTTCCTGACTTGCAAAACACACCAACGTCCCGCCAATTGGCTGAATATCCGTGTAGGAATCAGCAGTGTAAACACGAAGACAGCCACCATCGCCCGGCTTCCAATCAGGATTAAGATACAAGATTAAAGAGACAAGTCGATTGTTATTGCGCAAAGAAGAATCTAAATGTCGTTTGTAAAATCCCCCTTCGGGATAAAAGGCGTAGTGACCTTCAAAATTTTGCGCTGCTAAAAAATGCGATTGATTCAGAGTCGTTTTTAAAAGATCAAGTTGATTCCATAGACAAGATTGGACTGCGGTTGCTTTATCTCGGTTCAGCCAACACACTTCATCGCGACGAATGAGGTCTCGGATAGTTCTTTGATCGCCTTGTCCTACCCCCGCTCGAGAGAACTCACTAGCATCACGAAGCAAATTAAAATCTTGATGCAGATCATAGAGCAGCTGTGGGGATAAATAATTCGGCCAAATGCAAAGACCTGTTCGCGTCAATTTTTCGGCAATTTGCACTGCTGTCGTAGTCATCAATTGCAGTTGGTAACTCCGCGCTGACCGCGAGGATAAAGTTGCACATTTAAGGAAATTTCTGGGCGATCTACGCGAATAAATTGAGCACAAGTGCGTGTGCCGTCGTTAGCAAAATTCATTCGCACCCAATAAGAGCCGCCGGGATAATTCCACAAGGTTTTAACTTGAAAAAGGCCATCGTTACCATTGATAACTTTGGGTGGTAAAGTTTCCCAAGTCGCGCCCGAGACGATCAGGGGAATTCCACTGACATCAAGCAAGCTGGCAACATGATCATGGCCATTAAGAAGAGCCGTAATTTTTTGATGATACTTAGCTATCAGAGGCCGAACTAAATTTTGAAATGGAGCTTTTTCAGGCCAGCTGTGATTATCCGAGACAGTTACCGAGGCATGATGATAAATTAAATAGATTTGTTTTTCAGTGGCCTGATTTAATGTGGTATCCAGGAAAAGAGCTTGTTCTTTGTCTTTTTTAACGTTGTCCGAATTTAATACAATAAATCTGACGCCATTGTTTGTCAGAGTGTAAAATTCGGCAGGCATTCCAAAATAAGCAATTTCTTTTTTGTATTCCTTGCCATGATTTCCAATAGCTACAGCGAAAAAATTAAAACCCAGCTGTTTCCAAGGATCCCAGACAAGCGGATAATCTTGTGATTTACTGTATAAATTATCACCCAAAAGGACAACCTGGTTGACCTTTTGTTGAGCAATGGATTTTCGCAGATTTTGTATTGCCGATCCTGTAACACCGGCGTCGCCGACTAAAGCCAAACTCCAGTAACTCGGAGTTTGTGCGTGAGTTGAGAAAGAAACAAAAAGTAAAAGACAGCTTATTAGAAAAGTTTTAAAGTTTTTCAATTATAACCCCTAGTCTTCGTCTTTGTCGGTATCCTCATCTTCGTCATCATTTTTATCGTCGTCGTCATCTTCGTCATCATCATCGGGGGATGAACTTTCAGCTTCGATTCGAACCAGCCATCCTTCATCGTAACAATCTTCTTGAATGAGTGAGGGGTTCTCGATGACGCTTGTGTTGACTTCCAGAATAGTGCCGTCCACAGGAGAATAAATATCTAAAGGTCCATCATCAGTCTCGATGGTGCCGATGACGACATCAGATTCAACTTTATCGGCTTCGCTGGGGAGCTCAACAGAGGAAATTTCTTCAAAATCACTGAGGCCCTCTTCATTAATGCCCACGGTGATAATTCCGTCTTCTTCCTGAAGCCACATGTAACCCATGAAGTTTTTTTGCTCATTACTCATAAAATCCTCTTTCCCACCAGAGGCTGCTATTTTTTTCAAATTAATTCAAGCTTTGTTCCGCGAAGCACAAGACTGCAGCGCAAAATAAAAGCTTCTGAGTGTTGCGGAAGCTATCCATTTTTGGTAAACCCTCCCTCCACGTCAAAGAGCTTTAGGGTCAAGATTCGAGGGGGATTGATGGCATCAAAAGACTTTTTTATCTATGGATCATTTTGTAATGGTTTTGCGCATTTTCACAAGATTCAAGGACTTGTTGATTTCATTAGAGATGTTCAGATCACAGGCACCTGTTTTCGTACACAAATTGGATTTCCAGTGGTTATGGAACAAGGAACTGATCGAGTTCCTGGGCAACTGATGAGATTAGATCTTTCTATTATTACCGAATCTTTTTTTGATGAACTTCAAGGTTATAATCCGATGAATCCTGAACTTAGTTTGACAATTAAAAAACAGGTGTCAGTGGAACATGATGGCGAATTCATTGAGGCTACTGTCTATTTTTTAAATCCCCTTAAAAAAACTTCGACGATGAGCAAAATTGAAGGAGGGGATTGGCGTGAGTCATTGAAACAACATATTCCTCTTCCTGAAAAAATGACCGATAAACAACGAGTTTATGTCGCTAAGCTTGGCTCCTGTTCCGGAAGGGATATTGTTCCGATTGATATGACACTATATCGGGAATTAATGAATCTTGAGCTTATTGTGGATAAGGGTCGACGTTTGGCTTTGAGTAAGCTCGGTCAAGAGGTCTGCCGTTACCTCTGAAAAGTCACTTTTTAATATTGTATTGATTGAACCTGAAATACCGCAAAATACCGGAAACATTGGCCGCACCTGCGTGGCGACAAGATCAACTTTACATTTGGTTGGTAAGATGGGATTTGAAATCAACGACAAAAATTTGAAGCGCGCGGGTTTAGATTATTGGCCGCACCTTCAATGGCACCAATACTCCACCTACCAAGAATGGTGGCAGAAAGTAGAAAATAAAGAGCGAGTTTTCTTTTTTTCAACGAAGGTGAAAAAATCTTACACAAAACAAAAATTTCAGGCTGGTGATTGGTTTATTTTTGGGCGCGAGACTAGGGGACTGGACCCCGAAATTTTAAGATCTTATCCAGAACAATGTTTGCGGATCCCACAACTGGGGTCTGTGCGAAGCCTGAACTTAGCAACAGCCGCTGCGATCGCTGTTTACGAAGGAATTAGGCAAATTGGCGTCGATGAATAGATCTCCTAGGATCTAGGCTCGAATTAACGTTTTGCGTTAGATCGATCTAACTCCGCACACCTTGCCGTTTTACCCAGTAAGTGTCTATTCTTAAAGGCTATGGTCACAACTGTTTTAGCAAAAATTTTTGGTACAAAACACGATCGCGAGATGAAGCGCATTCAACCCATCGTGAATCAGATTAACTCATTTGAATCTTCGATTAAGGCCTTGAGTGATGAGCAGCTCAAAGCAAAAACTCCCGAATTCAAATCCCGATTATCAAAAGGCGAAACCATTGATAATTTGATGCCCGAAGCTTTTGCGGTTTGCCGCGAAGCTGCTTTGCGAGTTTTGGGGATGAGACATTACGATGTCCAGTTAATCGGTGGATATGTTCTTCACAAAGGAACGATTGCCGAGATGAGAACCGGTGAAGGAAAAACTCTTGTTGCTACGTTACCTGTTTATTTAAATGCGCTCTCGGGAAAAGGCGTTCACGTTGTAACGGTGAATGATTATTTGGCTCGACGGGATGCCGAGTGGATGGGAAGACTTTACGAATGGTTGGGTTTAACCACAGGAATTATTGTTCACGGTTTAAATGATCAAGAAAGAAAAGCTTCTTATGGTGCTGACATAACTTATGCCACCAACAACGAGCTCGGTTTTGATTATCTTCGTGATAACATGAAATTTTCTTTAGAAGATTATGTGCAACGACCGCACAACTTTGCCATTGTGGATGAGTGCGATTCTATTTTGATCGATGAAGCCAGAACTCCCTTGATTATTTCTGGTCCAGCCGAGGCGTCCACCGATAAATATTATGCCATTAATAAAATTATTCCTCATTTGAAACGCGATGTGCATTTCACAATGGAAGAAAAAAGTAAAACAGCTTCATTGACCGAAGAAGGAAATGCTCAGGCGGAAAAACTTTTGGGAATCACCAATCTTTTTGATGCAGAAAATATCGAAATTCTTCACCATGTTTACCAAGGACTAAAAGCACATTATCTTTATCGCCGCGATGTCGAGTACATGGTGAATAACGGCGAAGTGGTTATTGTCGATGAATTCACCGGACGACTTATGCCAGGACGTCGCTGGAGCGATGGATTGCATCAAGCGATCGAAGCCAAAGAAGACGTTGAAGTTAAAAATGAAAACCAAACTTTAGCGACAATCACATTTCAAAATTATTTTCGCATGTACAAAAAACTTTCGGGAATGACTGGAACTGCAGATACCGAAGCTGTCGAATTTAAAAAAATCTATAATTTAGACGTGTCAGTGATCCCGACGAATAGACCTATTTCCCGGGCAGATCACGAGGATGTTGTTTACAAAACGGAACAAGCTAAGTTCAAAGCGATCACGGATGACATCAAACAAAGAGTTCCTAAAGGTCAGCCGATTCTGGTTGGTACTGTCAGTATTGAAAAATCAGAAACACTGAGCTCTTGGCTTAAAAAAGAGAATATCCGACATGATGTCTTGAATGCCAAACATCACGAAAGAGAAGCAGAAATTGTCGCTCAAGCGGGAAGAAAAGCAGCAATTACGATTGCCACCAATATGGCAGGTCGAGGAACAGACATCATGCTTGGGGGAAATCCCGAGGTCATGGCTAAAAAGGCGACCGGCGAAGAATCCGGTCCCGCTTATTTGGACTCGTTAGCCTTATTTAAAAAACAGTGCGAAGAGGAAAGAAAACATGTAGTTGAGGCCGGCGGATTGTATATTGTCGGAACAGAAAGACATGAATCCCGTCGGATCGACAATCAGTTGCGGGGTCGATCGGGCCGTCAAGGTGATCCCGGAGAATCTAAATTTTACCTTTCGCTTGAAGATAATTTAATGAGAATTTTTAATGGCGAAAGAATTCAAAAAGTCATGAGCATGCTCAATATTCCTGAAGATGAACCTATCACCGCAAAAATGGTAACGAGTTCGATCGAGGGAGCGCAACGAAAAGTCGAAGGTCATCACTTTGATGTGCGAAAAAGTTTGCTTGATTATGACAATGTTATGAATATGCAAAGAAATGAAATCTATGGAATGCGACGACGTATTCTTGAAGGTCAGGATATCGAGAGAACCATTTTAGATATGTTGGCTGATGTAACATCTCGGACATTAGATACCTTTGTTCCTGGTGAAGGAAAAAAAGACCAATGGAATATCGAGGGTCTTGTTAATTCTTTGAATCAACAAATGGGTTTGAAGATTCACTTTGATGCGACGGAAGTTAATTCTGAAAAAATTGAAAAAGCCGTGCAAGAAGGCATAAAGACAATTTACGACCAGCAAAAAAACAGCATGGGGCCCTATTTTGAACAAATTCAAAAAATGGTTTTACTTCAACAAATTGATCAAAGATGGAAAGAGCATTTGTTGATTATTGATAAACTCAAAGAAGGAATTGGATTGCGCGGCTATTCGGGAAAAGATCCTTTGATTGAGTATAAAAAAGAAGCCTTTAATGCCTTCAGTATATTGAAAGACACTATTGATAATGACGTTATTGAAAAAGTCATGAGGGTTCAGATCGTTGCTCAACAGGCGGAAGAAGCTCTTGAAAATTTTCGCCCAAGTGGAGTTGATTTAGATGAGCTAGATTATAAATCCCCCGATATAGCCGATATGGATTCTTTCGGGGGACTATCGCGATCGGGAGCTGTTGGGAATGAAAATACCGGCTCTCAAAAGATGACTTTTTCAAGTGGCCCAAGTGAGGCTCCAAAAATGAATAGAGCTGATCGGCGCCGAATGGAAAAAAATCAGAAAAAGAGATAAATGTCCAATTGCCCGAGTTGTTCGCAGAGTATTAAAATTGAGGACTTCCACTTCGGGACTTTATTTACATGTCCAAATTGTCAGAATGTTTTTTTTATAGGATGGGATGGCCAGCCCGAAGTGGCCTCGCAAGAAGTCACTTTTTCTCCGTCAACTTCACCAGAAATGACACCGCAAGCGATGGATTTTATCACTCCATTGAATTCGCCGCCAATGAACGAAGAGCCGATTCTTGATCAGCCTAAAAAAGAAGATTTTAGCGATGTCCTTGAGTTCGCTAATTCTGTCGAGGACAATGGTGTTATTACTTACAACCTCACCATCAAAGGAATAGATTTGTCCCATTTGCATGAACAAATCGTAGAGGCTTTGTCGGATCCAAAGTTCAATTGGCAAGTTGCAGAAATGATGTCGAAAATTCAAAACGGGACCTTGGTGCTCGAATCTTTATCACCAGCAAAAACAGTGGTGTTGGTGCAACGGCTTAAATATCTACCTGTGGAAATTCAGTGGAGGCAAAATGTTCTCACGAATTAATAAGACTGTGCTGTGGATCGCAGTTCCCTTATTATTCATTAATTCTGCGGAAGGCAGTGGGGGTGAGGCAGCAAAAGACGAAGGTAAGGCAGCAGCCCAGATAAAAAGTCCCGAATGGATGGAGTTGAATAATAGTCTGCAAATAATTCGAACTAAGATAAAATCCAAAGAGGATATAATTCACAAATTAATTTCAGAAAAGGCACATATCAAAAACTCGTCGGAAGCCTCAAAGATCGTGAACCAAATGGTTAAGGAACATAAGGAAATGCAAAAGGCCATTGGCGATTATGAAGAAAAACGAAACCTTTTGCAGTATCGGTTTCCCGAGGCTGGACTGGTTAAAGAGCGTGCATATGAACGATTAGAAGGAAAATCTTTAGAGTCCATCGAAGACCAATGGAACTTAGAAAATAAAATAAAAAGCTCGGTAAAAAATATCAAAGAAAAGTATGGCGTTAAGCCAGGTAAGGAAACTCAGGTCGGTAAGCCAGCTCCAAAAGTGAACGAAGTTAATCCCTTGGCCGAACCAATGGTCATTTCGAAATAGAGAAGATTTATTGAACGGGGACAAACTCGGGCATGTATTGGACTTTTTCGTCGGAACGGACCTTTTTTTCGTAATCCGCAAAGGCTTTTCTAGCGGCTTCCTTCTTTTGTTTATCTTCTTGATCTAAGGAAACGTTGAGAGCCGCATTCTTTTTATCGACTGCATCTGCCCTTTTATCGGCTTCAGGCTGCCAAAGGTCGCCCATATAGACAATGGACCCATCATTAAAATGAATTTCTTTGCTGTGCCGAACATTGTCTTCATAAAAAATGTACTGCCAGCGATCTTTGCCGTGCAAACGATTGGTCGAGGTCGGGTTGCCCATTATTTCTACAACATCATGCTTGTCCATACCATTTTGAATTCGTGAAAATTGTTTAAGCATATTGGTTTGGCATGCTGAAAGCACAAAAATGCTCAGGCCTATTAACAAAAGCTGTCTGATTTGGATCATAAGACGACCCCTTCCATCGAGTTCATAGGATATCGGACTTCGAGCAAAAACGAAAAGACTTCCGAAAAGACGACAAGAAATGTCTTAAAATGAGACACTCAGTCGAGTCTTGCCCACGCCTATTTTCTACGTTATTAATTTGGGTATATCTAATTAAACACGCACATAGGCAAAAACGAGCGACAACATGTTGAGGAGCGTATGTCTAATATTGATCAGCAAAACAGCAATGATCCCCATAATCGCCGAGGAATGACCGTATTTATATTCTCTATGACTTTTGTATTCGGTTTTATTATTTACCTTGCCGTATTTCACAAAGGGATTGATTTGGGCCAAAACGAAGTGGATCCAAAAGCAGCGGCTGCTGCAGGTGCCGGACCCGTCTTCGATATTAGCACCGTTAAGGAACCTTGGGTTTCCACGCCAGAAATAGTTACTTATGGAAATAAAATTTTTAAAACCAACTGCGCTATATGCCATGGACCCGAGGGTAAAGGCGATGGCCCTTCTGCAGGGGG
>ERZ1292625.699-Hain-H41-01um-R1-699-length-46911-cov-6_pt3 | contig 24513 bp, 28 predicted proteins | sample MGYA00564400_ERZ1292625 | MGnify/ENA primary metagenome ERZ1292625 (study PRJEB36523, sample SAMEA6512639) | groundwater metagenome | collected 2019-01-08 | study: AquaDiva: Metagenomics assemblies of 32 groundwater samples | reverse complement strand
CGAAGCCGAAAGGCAACGTATAGGGGCTGACACCTGCCCAGTGCCGGTAAGTTAAGAGTGGTTGGTGACCCCGAGCAATCGGGAGAGCCGACTTCTCAAGCTCCGGTGAACGGCAGCAATAACTATAATTGTTCTATGGTAGCGAAATTCCTTGTCGGGCAAGTTCCGACCCGCACGAAAGGTAGAACGACGTAGTGACTGTCTTGAACCATTACCCGGCGAAATTGAAATGGCTGTGAAGATGCGGCCTACTTGCACTTGGACAAAAAGACCCCGTGGAGCTTTACTGTAACTAGACACTGAGGACTTTATTTTGACTGTCGAGCATAGGTGGGAGACTTCGGTCATCACTGGAATACCACTCTTCGAAATGAGGAAATCTGACTTACGCCTACATAAAAATCTAGGTGGAGAACACTGTCTGGTGGGCAGTTTAACTGGGGAGGTTGCCTCCAAAAGTGTAACGGAGGCGTACAAAGGTTGGCTAATCCTGAATGGAAACCAGGACGTGTCGTGCAAACGCGGCAAGCCAGCTTGACTGCGAGGCGTACAGGCCGAGCAGGGACGAAAGTCGGTGTTAGTGATCCTCGGATCCCTCGTGGGAGGGACCGGGCTTAACGGATAAAAGCTACCCCGGGGATAACAGGCTGATCGCTTCCGAGAGTCCATATCGACGAGGCGGTTTGGCACCTCGATAGTCCCGCCTAGGCGGGATCATGTCGCCTAAAGGAGTAATCCTTTTTGAATAATTCAGCTCATATCGGTGAAGCCCTCTCTTTCTATTGAACCAGAAGGAAGGGTAATACCGAGGGAAGTCCTTCGGCAAGCTCAGGATTAACTTGAGTTAGCTGAGGTGACCCCGTAACGACTGATCCCCGTCATTATGTCGCGAGATGCGACACCGACGGGGTGAGATAGATGATGAATATTTCCATCTATCACACGCTGGACACCCTTTTGACACACAGAAGGGTGGTGGTATAGTCTATGCCATTGGAAACAATGGACAATCATGGTCGGCTCATCCTATCCTGGGGCTGGAGAAGGTCCCAAGGGTCCGGCTGTTCGCCGGTTAAAAGGGTACGCGAGCTGGGTTCAGAACGTAAATCTCATTGCGTTCTACGTCAGTAATGACGTAACATAAGAGTGAAGTCAGAGACTTCTGCTTTCTATCGCCCAACGAGGAAAAAGATAGAAAGAATCGACTAAAATCGGTGAAACCCAATACAATACCGAACGTTTTTATTGGGTGATACCGAGGGTAAGACAAGTATGAGAAGTGAGGAGAAGGCGTATATTGCGGGATTTCTAGATGGAGATGGTTGCATCATGTTGCAACTGGTATATCGACATGATTATGTGTTGGGCTACCAGATACGCGCAAGCGTTGTTTTCTATCAAAAACAGCAATATCGGTCTTTTTTACATTGGTTACAAGATCAATTTGATGGTATTGGTTACATACGCAATAGAAATGATGGTATGAGCGAATATACAATCGTTGGCATAGCCGATGTAAGAAACGTTTTGCAGTTGTTGCTTCCCCATCTTCGGTTGAAGAAACCGCAGGCAGAAATAACGCTCCGCGTTATTTCGCAAATGCCTGGGAGCGGAAGAAAAATGACTGAAGAAAAGTTGCTTTTATTAGCAAATGAGGTGGATCATTTTTTAGAGTTAAATTATTCCAAAAAACGGGTAAATACTTCAGTGAAGCTAAAAGCATTTCTCGCCTCAAAACATACTTGATCCCGTAGAGACTTGTTCCGCGAGGAACAGATCTGCCAGATGGCGGATAACACGTCGACCCCCATTACCTATGGGGTGAAGATATAGTCCAAACAATTAGTAATAATTGAATATTTTGCGTGAGACAGTTCGGTCTCTATCCAGTGCAAGCGATCGATTCTTGAGGGGAGCTCTCCCTAGTACGAGAGGACCGGGAGGGACGGATCCCTGGTGTGCCTATTGTCGGACAACCGGCATCGTAGGGTAGCTAGATCCGGAAGGGATAAGTGCTGAAAGCATCTCAAGCGCCAAGCCCACCCCAAGATGAAGAATCGTTATTAGATCCGTTGTAGATGACAACGTTAATAGGCGAGAAATGTACGCACGGCAACGTGTTTTAGTTTACTCGTACTAATCGATCGAAGTTGTGGAGAACAAAGGGTTTTATGTCACTTTGGATTCTCCCTTACGTGCAATTACTTAAAAAAAGTCATCAGTCGTCAGTCGTCAGCTGTCAGTCGTCAGACAGTACAATATCGTGCTGTCTGAAAGTGAAGACTGAATGCTGATAGCTCGTTACAGAACCGCTTTCGTGTTCTGCCGTCTTTTGAGCGACGTGGTCCCACCCCATCCCATTCCGAACTGGGAAGTGAAACGCGTCAGCGCCAACAATACCTGTTTCGCGAGATTCCGGGAAGATAGGTCAAGGCGGTGGAACAGGGAAGCGGTTTATTAGTTTTTTCGAGTCACCGTGGCCAGATCGCGACTGGCGTTTGTAAACACATCCAGTAATTTCGTTTTTTCCGGACCGCTGGCGAGCTGAGCATACCCATAATTGGTGATGCGAAGCGGATGAATCGTGACTGCTTGTACTGTTGTACCCCGAAAGCTCATCTCGGCGATAATTCCCTCTTTTGTTTCTTGGCTCCATTCTTGATCAAAAATAGTATTGCCGAGCGCATAAAAAATTGGTTTCCCGCGGTAATATTCCATTCCCTGGATCCAGTGCGGGTGATTGCCGATCACGACATCTGCGCCCATATCCACCGCGTGTTTTCCGATAGCGCGAGGATCATCCGGTGCACCAATCGGTTGCCTGTTATACTCGCGGCCCCAATGGAAAGAAACCACCAGCACATCGACCTGATTATCTAAAAGCACAATGTCCGAATAGAGCGCCTCCTCATCAACTTCCTTTCCCACAATCGTATATCCCACAAATCCGACTGTTACGCCTTTTACCGTTTTGATTACCTTTTTACTACAAAAATACGGCTGATACGCACACGTTCCTTCTGTGGTGGGTCCGGTGGTTTCAATACCGGTCTTGTTGAGCGAGTTTTCTGTCGTTTTTAATCCTTCCCAGCCGTAATTAAGGGTGTGATTGTTCGCAAGGTTAGCCAGATCAACGCCTGCAAACTGTAACGCTTTGATAAATCGTTGGTCGCCACAAAATACCATTCCATCATTGGTGACCGGACAGTGCGGAATAAGCGGTGATTCTAAATTGATGATCGAAAGGTCGGCATTCATAAGGAGGGGAGCAATATTTCGTATCGGCCATAGAAAGTCATTGCGTGTCGTCATTTGATAATTAACAGACCGGGCGGGTATGATATCGCCGGTTGCTATGAGGGTCCAGAGGGGTTCGACGGGTTTATGTATGTGTCCAAGTACCACTCCTGCGCCGATCGTGCCGGCAGCAAGCATGCCAAATAATGATTGCGTCATACCGTCAGTATAGTACAAAAATGATTGACCATTGAGGTGAATAAAGCCACCGATCGGTCAAGATGGGGGAACAGGGACGCGGTCCTGCCGACAGGCAGGTTTTTTTGTTATGTGCTACGATTTTTAGTGCTGCTTTCAGCGGCCAGAACGAAGAAAAAATAAATCATAAGACTAATTTGCATGATGGTTCTGTAGCATACAGTTGAGAAAAATAATATTTTGTCCTAAACTATGCGTTTATATGTCTCAAGAGCAAATGACGTTGTATCATGCCACAGATGAACAATCATTAGGTGCAATTCAGGCGAGTGGGCAATTATTTGGTTATGAACGATTGCACCGATATGCAGGTTATAGTGGGGAGTCTAACTTAACAACGGATCGAGTATTTTCTCTACTATTTATTACATTATTTCGAGGAGGAAGAAATTATAGGGTCGTCGAAGGTCCTTCTAAGCTGTTTCTTTTAGAATTTTCCATTCCGAGTGATGAGGTAAAATTTGTTGGGCAAACTCATGGGTTGGGTTGTGATGAATATGCAAGTGCCCGTACGGTTGATGTTGAGATTTTACCAGAGGCATACTTGCATCGGCTTCACGCTGGGATGCATTGGATGAGTCGAGATAAGGCACGTGGACTTCAAGAACAGGGAATATTACGTTTTTATGAGGTGCCAACGAATTACATGATCAGCATCGAAGCTGTATGATGTAAAGCCGGGATGTATAATGACGGAGTGAACGTTCATACATACAAAATTCTTCCCGTCAAAATTAAAGTCCAGGTCGATGTGATCGATACGGAGAGTTTTGCGTGGGTTAATGAGCTTCCCCCGGAAGATTTCATCATTCATAAAGATAAATTTTGCAGCCACAATGATCGCATCGGATACGTCGTTGCGTCGGAAAAGAATGATGTGGTTGGGGCAATAACGCTCCTTCGGCGCACAATCGTGTTGGACGGAATTCCCCTGATCCTTGGCGGGATCGGCGGAGTATGTACGAGGAACGACAAGAGAAAGAATGGCGTGGGCACTATGCTCGTTGAAAAAGCGATGGGTGAATTGAAACGTGTCGGTTGTGACATCGCATATTTATGTACCGATGTGACGAAGGAGTGGATGGTTAACTTTTATCAAAAATTCGGATTTGTGCGCCTCGTGCACGGTCACACGTACACGGGCAAATCCGGAAAACGCTATACGGAGTTTGACGGTATGATTGCCCCGGTTTGTTCGAAACAACTATTTCAACGTATTGGCATGATAAAGAAACCGTTTGATATCGGGAGAGGGAATTGGTAGGTTGGTTATTTAATGTGTGAGTGTCGGGTCTTTGATACACTAGGCTCATGCGCGATAGTAACTTTGATGATTCTGGAGCTGATATAAAAGAACAGGTTCTGCTTGGACAATATAGCGAGCTCGATACGGTTGCCTCATGGATTGACTCATTAAAACGGTCTGATGTTAAGCTAGAAGTTCATGAATCTGAAGGTGATCTTGAGCGTCAATTGTTTGATGTAGTTAACAAGATTGGATCTTTTTTGCCAATTCAAGCGGGAGGGACCAAAGCACCATTATTTGAGCAACTTGCGTATTGGAGAGCAAATCAACCGTTATTTGAGGAAGCTCATCAACGTAAACCACAATTAGTCGACTTAGCCGGACAGGTAAAATCTTTGGTAAAAATCTCTAACGCTCAAGAAGATGCGTTGAACGCGCTAAGAAGGCAAAAAGGTTTTATATCATATTTACCTGACCTCGAACAGAGTGTTATCGAAAGATTCGATCAAGAAGAAACAGCTCTTACAGAGGAAATTGCATTACAAAGAACCCAGGTAAGCGGAATGAAAGTTGAATTAGACCTTAAACAAAAGCCGTTTGACACCATTGCGGCTCATATAGATTGTAAACTTCCAACATTTGTAGCAGGAGCAGCATTGGTCAAAAAAGGCATGGATGTATCAGTGGCTTTTCGATTTCCGCAGCATCCTTGGCTAATCGTCCGTGATAGGCGTAATAATAGTCAGCCACTTGAATTATTTGTGGATTATTTTCCGGATGCTGAATATTTTCAGTCGAGTCCTCATGTGTATTCGATAGGAGAGGGAATTAAATTTCCTGATATTTTAGATCTTCGTGTTGAACCAATTCGTAAAGGACTCATACGTAATCAAGATTCTTGGCCCATGCCATTTAACGCTCACACTTTGCAGTTATTTGATAGCTGGGCAAAATAATTCAGTATTAAAAAATTCGTTAAATCTGAAAGAAGAGCATTATGATTATTGACAGGATGTATGATTATTGCTATTATTCATACATATGGACACCATCAACATTTCTCTTCCATCTCAACTCAAAGCTCAGGCGGAGGCGCTCATTGACCAGGGACATTACGCATCGTTTAGCGATATTGTTCGGAATGCATTGCGCTTAATTATTCGCACAAATTACTATGATGACTTGGCTCAAGAAGCAGTGGAGGATTATCGCCAGGGAAAAACAAAGGCATTACGGACGAAAAAAGACATTGACGCATTTGTGCGTCAAGCAATGGCATGAAACTAATTCCTTCTGTTCGGTTTGTCCGGGATCTTGGTAAACTGGAAAAGAATAACGAACGGCTCAGGAAATTGATAGGAAAGACATTGGAGTATCTTCGAAATAATCCCACTCACCCTTCTTTAAGGCTCCACAAACTATCAGGCCAGGATATGTATTCCGTTTCCGTGACGATGAGTATCCGCATAATTATTACGTTTCGCTATGGTGATATCCATCTTCTTCGTATCGGATCGCATGAGGAGGTGTATTAGTCCGGTGATTGTGTGATGCGGGGGACCCTGGTATAATAGGCATATTCCAAACGAAAGGCAGGTAAAACGTGAATGGCAAATACCAAAAAAGTTATTAGTTCTGAGATCATAGTTCATAGTAAGAAGGAAAAAGAGAAATCTTCCTCAAAATCCTCTGTGAAAGATCCTCAAACGATGGAGGAACTGTTGGCCATGACGGGCTATAAGCTTACGGGGCTCAAAAAAGGTAATGTGGTGGAAGGTACGATCCGCCGTGTATCTCCCAAGGAAATCACTGTGGACATCGGCCGCAAGACCGAGTGCGTGGTCATCGACCGGGAATTGGAAACGTACAAAGAAGTCCTCATGGCCCTCAAACCGGGGGATAAAGTAATTTGTCAGGTGATCGTCGAGGAAAACGATCGTGGCAATCCCGTGGTCAGCTTGCGCCGCAATATCTTTGAGAAACGATGGACGGAACTTGCCCAAAAACAAAAAAATTCTGAGTCTGTTGAAGTGCTATTTAAAGAACCAGTGCGCGGCGGGATCCTGGTCGACTACGGCGGCATCCGCGGCTATATTCCCCAATCACAGTTGGATAGCGAGATGTCCAAACAGATTGATAAATTGAGCGGCCGGCGCGTGCTCGTCAAAGTTGTAGAAGTCGATCAGGCGACGAACCGCCTCGTTTTCTCTCAACGGCAGGCGGTAGAAGGTGAAGCACTTGCAAAACAGAAGGAAATCCTTGCTCTCGTTCCAGTGGGTGAGAGCGTCCAGTCAACGATCACCGGTGTCGTACCGTTTGGTGCCTTTGCGAAATTTGTCGTGACGAAAGACGGGGTTAGCCATGATGTGGAAGGTCTCATTCATATTTCCGAAATTGCCTGGGAGAAAGTGGACGACCCGAATGCATATCTGAAAGTCGGGGATGCCATCAAAGTCAAAGTCGTGGGAGTAGACGAAAAGACCGGTAAACTGACACTTTCGCTTAAACAACTCCTTCCTGATCCATGGGAGCATGTGTTGGATATGTTTGAAAAAGACAGTATCGTGAAGGGCAAAGTTTCACGGGTCACGCCGTTTGGCGTGTTCGTAACGCTTTCTCCTGGTATAGAAGGACTCATCCATATTAGTAAGCTTGCTCCGGGCGAGGAACCAAAAGCCGGACAGGAGATTAACTGTACGATCGAGGATATCAAGCCGGATCAACGAAAAGTCAGTTTGAGTATGACTTTGACTGAGAAGCCGGTCGGCTACAGATAATAATTATCCAATTATCCAATAATCCAATTCTCAAATAATCCAATAGAATACCAATACCGTAAAAATCTAGAATCAATTCTCAAATAATCCAATACAGCGTATAATGGGGGCAAATGAGCACGCAATATGAAATCCACGAGCGAATGCTCTCCTTTGTAGTCCGGGGACTCAAAGTTATTCGATATATTCCTAAGTCAATTGAAGGCAAAATAATTACAGATCAATACGTTCGCGCGCTTACGTCGGTAGGAGCCAACGATAACGAGGCAGATGGCGTGAGTTCAAAACGCGATTTTATTCATGTATATACGATAGTCCGTAAAGAGTTGAAAGAGACCAGGTATTGGTTGCGAATTGTGGCCGAGCTGTATCCTTCGTTAACACTACGACTGCAGGATCTCCTGAAAGAAAATGATGAGCTTATAAAGATAGTGAGTTCGATAATTGTGAGTGCTTCAAAATAGCATTTTTATTGGATTATTGGATAATTTGACTATTTGAGAATTGGATAATTATGAAGTTGAAAACTTCATTCGTCTGTCAGCAGTGCGGGTATGAAAGTCCGAGCTGGATGGGGAAGTGCCCTTCATGTGCCTCTTGGAACAGTCTCATAGAGACTGTTCGTGAAATCCCAAGCTCCAAATCCTCCCGCGAAGCGGGATCTCGCTCCGCGAGACAAATTTCCAAACCACAAAAATTATCAGATGTTAAACACATCGAAAAGAATCGATTGAAGAGCGGGTATGAGGAGTTTGACCGGGTGGTCGGCGGGGGGATTGTGCCGGGGTCCGTTACCTTACTCGCCGGAGATCCGGGGATCGGGAAGTCGACGCTCATTCTTCACGTCCTCGCAAAGATCGGCGGGCTTTACGTTTCGGGTGAAGAATCGGCGGAACAAGTGAAACTGCGGGCGAAGCGGTTGGGAATTGATGGAGAAAACATTAGCATTCTCGCGGAAACCAATGTTGAATCTATTCTTCATATCCTATCATCGAATTATGAATTAGGAATTACGAATCAGGAAAAAGAAGATGGATCCCGGGTCGAGCCCGGGATGACAAAGGTATCGCTCGTCATTATTGACTCCATTCAGACGCTTTCCTCCGGTGAACTCGATGGCATGGCGGGGTCGGTGGGGCAGATACGACATAGCGCCGAACTGCTCATTGCTGCTGCCAAGTCCAAAGGGATCCCGATGATCATCATCGGACATGTGACCAAAGAAGGGGCGATAGCCGGACCGAAAGTCCTCGAGCACATGGTCGATACGGTGCTGTATCTGGAAGGAGAACGGTTTGCCAACGCGAGAATTTTGCGGACCCTTAAAAACCGGTTCGGGGCGGTAGAGGAAGTAGGAATCTTTGAAATGGGAGAAAAAGGACTAGTGGAAGTCACCAATCCATCGGCGCTATTTCTCCAAGATCGGGTAACGAATGTCCCCGGATCGGTCGTGACCGTCATCATGGAAGGAACGCGGCCGATGTTGGTTGAAATCCAAGCGTTAGTGGTGCCGAGCCAATTGGCAATACCCCGAAGAGTCGGTAGCGGGGTCGATTATAACCGCCTACAACTACTCGTTGCGATTTTACAAAAAAGATTAAACGTTCCCCTTGGAACCTTTGATATTTTTGTCAATGTAAGTGGTGGCATCAAGATCGGGGAACCGTCGGCGGACCTCGCTGTCGCCATGGCGATCCTTTCCTCATTTAAAAATAAACCCGTTAATGCACAGACCGCAGTGTTTGGGGAATTAGGATTACTTGGGGAAGTGCGGTCCATTGGGGCAGAAGACAGGAGGATCCGCGAAGCGAAGCGGTTGGGCTTTACGACGGTGATCTCGCCCAAAACCACACGGAACCTCAAACAGGCGGTGGATATATTAGAGTAGGACTTAAGAGAAATTAGGAGAATATAGGAGAGAGTAAGAGAAAACATGTATCCCCAAACGCAGCTATTTTCCATGGTACAATAGTGAAGTCATGAAAAGCAGCAAAAAGCAAAAAAGCGAGAAGGAACCTCCTGCGGTTGAAGATCCCGGAGCATTAAAACAGACGGAGGCGCCTGCATCGTGGAAAACGATGACGGGGACGGGATTTACGAAGGCGCTGGCCCGGGAGATTGTGCGCAACCTGTCAAATTTAGGGCAAATTACCACGAAACCGTTCCGCAGAAGTCCAAAAGTGGAAACGTTGGAAAGCCGGGAAACGATCGGTGAGTACCCGATGGTCGTGGACACGAGCGTCCTTATTGACGGACGGATCCTCCCCATGGTCAACAGCGGCTTCATTGTAGGAACTTTGGTCATCCCGCAGGTAGTTCTGGGCGAAGTGCAGCATATCGCCGACAGCCCCGACAGCGTGCGGAGAGCCAAAGGGAGGCGGGGGCTTGAGGTGGCAGGGAAACTGAAAGGGCAGAAGGCAAACCCACTCATTCACGTAAAAGTTGTCCATGATGACGTGCCGGAGGAGCGCGAAGTAGACCATAAACTTGCGGCTCTGGCTAAACGCTGGGATGCCAAACTCGTGACCGTTGACTTTAACCTCGCCCAATATGCGCGTGCGCAGGGAATCAAGATTCTCAATATCAACGATTTGGCACAAGCCTTAAAAATGGCGATTGTTCCGGGGGAGGAACTCACGCTAAAAATCACGCACGAAGGCCGCGAACGGGAGCAGGGGGTTGGATACCTTTCCGATGGTACGATGATCGTCATCGACCAAGCACGTTCGCTCGTGGGGCAGGATGCCGTCGTAGTCATCACAAAAATTCATCAGACTCCGGCAGGGCAGCTGTTTTTTGGAAGGCTTAAGTAATCCATATTCTTGCTACTTCCCCGTGAGTCTATCAATGAACTCCATAACTTTCATAACAATAGTAGTGAATACATTTGACTCAAACGGAGGTTTGGGTGGTGGATTAATAGTGATCGTTTCGGTGGTATTTGTATGAGAACGAGGTAAGGGAGCGTCGTTTTTTTCTGATCCCCTCATGAGTCCGCCGAATGCGGAATAGTACATCGGATTGGTAGGATTTGGTATCGGCGAAGGAGGTTTTGGAGATACGGTAGGGCTTGGTGAGATGCGGTTGGCGCTGGATTTTTGTGTCGGCGTCGGAGAAGGGGAAGAAGATGGAGTTTTTTGTGAAATTTTTGTTGGTGTAGGGGTGGAATTTTGACGTATCGTAGGAGTTGGTGTGGGAGTTGATTGAGATCCGTTTTGTTGTCTGATGGTGACGGTTGCCGGGGTTTTTCCGATCACCACATTTCCTTGTTCCCCGATGCCTGCGATTTGTGTGGCTTCGTCAAAGGAAATCCGTGCCTCTCCTTCTGTTTTTGCTTGAAAGGAAAGTGTGGCGAGCTTCCCGCTTCCTTTTTTAGGTGAAGTCGGTGGGCTGCCCACTGTAATGGTAGCTTTGGTATCCGTGACGGCGCCGGCCACTAAGACCGTCGTGAGAAAATCACCAGCCACGATGGATTTAGCCTGGAGTTTGTCTTTATCAAACGAAATAGAAACGTCCGCCGCTGAAATCGTATTGTCTCCTGTGGCAACCAGAGCGTCTATGGTAAACGTGTCTCCTGGTTTGACGGTGATGGTTGGGGGAGAAAACGTCAGCGCGGTAGCAGGAGCAGCCTTCTGGCGTAGCTCCTGGCGGGTTTTGACTGCTAGTGTGACTACGACTAACGATGCTGCGAGAAAAAGAGGGAGGAGAAACGCACGAGCATCTTTCATGGTTCTGTAATCGTTATTTTTATTCCCTTCGCGCTGTTGAGAACATTAGTTGATCCGGCCCCTATGGCTGCCACTTTTGTGTCTTCGGTTAACATGAGTGTGGTGGTACCGGATGCGGCAATCTTCGTGACAGTGATGCTTGCCAAAGATCCGGCTCCCTTTTTCGGTTTGAGGCTTCCGAGTACATAAATGAGTTTACCTGACGTATTATCAATCTTTTTTAAAAGAATCGTCGGCTCAACGAAAAAGTCACCAGGAACCGCGTTGTCTACACGGAGAACTTTTGGATCAAAAGAGAGCGTCAGCTCTACGGCACTGACGGTGTTTGATTTCGTTTCTATGGCAATAGATACTGTATTTTTTTGACCCTTGAGAGCAGACATGGCATTGGGAACCATAGAAAGGGTGACATCATTATTTGTTTTGGGCTGTTTATCCCATACGATACCAGCGATAAGAGCGATGGTGAGAACTATCGTGATAATACGCCAGTTGACTGGCTGTTTTTTCCGTGTAGTCATCCGATGACGGGTATGTTTCTTCGGCATATCATTACTCTACAGACTTTCTTGGGTACCGTCAATTACACAGTTTTTACGATCAACTCAGAGAGTTTTCCCAAAATTAGCAACTAGGGAGTTGTAATCAACGACATGAATTTTTCTTGCTTTTTCATTTTTATTCTATCCCCAATAGGAATTGATCAAGACTTGTAAGTTTTATGTTTGGGATGTCAAGCCTTAGAGACCGCTGATCATACATATATATTAGATTTGCAGGAAATTTTGATTCACGGGCTACATTAGCATCATTCAGTTGATAACAGACTTGATATGCTAGAGATTGATCCGCAACCATAAAATCAATTTCCTGACCCTGCGGGTTTCGACCATAAAAAATTTCGGGTAATTTTATTCTGGAGAGATGTTGAAAGACAGTATTTTCAATTTGGTCTTCTTCGTCGCTTTTGTGACTAAACAGATTATCTACAAAATAATATTTATCTTGGGTGGAAAATATTTCTTTTGTTTTTAGAGAAAACTTTCTGACTTTTTTGATCAGATAGGTCTTTTCTAAATACCCGATATAGGTTTGAACTGTTTTGTAATCCAGTTTTTTGTTTTCTCCCATATTCCTGATCCATTTGGCCATATTTCCAATACTGGTGATATTTCCCACATTGGTTTGTAAAAATTGTCCAACACTTTTCAAGACGTTGGGATATTTTAAATTAAATCGGTTTAATATATCATTAACGATGATTTTCTCAGTAAGACTTTCTTGGTATGAGATCTTTTGTAAATCAGACAAATTAAACGTTTCCACTAATCCGCCAAAACGAAGGTATTGATTTAACCAGCTTTGAATAGCTGGTCTGGCCTCGGATAATTCATAAATATTATTGGGAATCGGTACATGGTTCCATAGTAAATATTCTGAAAATGAAAACGGATAAATATTAAATTCCAAAATTCTTCCCCCCAAAGAAGTCGAAAATTCGCTGGATAGTAAATGGCTATTTGATCCGGTAATAAAAATGTTGTAATGAGTACTGTCGTAAACAGTCCGCACAAAGTTCTCCCATTCGTGCACATTTTGAATTTCGTCCAAAAATAAATACATTGGTTTTTGTTCATTGGCATGAGAAATAAAGATGTCAAACAAATTCCGCAAACCAATTAAATTGCGGTATTTTAACAGCCGGTCGTTTTCAAAATTAATAAATAAAATGTTTGATGGGGGAATACCCGATTCGTTTATCAAGTGGCGGTACATTTTTTTGAGTAGATAGGATTTTCCACTCCGCCTTAAACCAGTGATGGCTTTGAGGGGTTTGGGGACCTTAAGAAGTAGATAAAGTTCTGATTCAATTGAGCGGTCGATAGACTGCTCTGTGCCCAACTGTGCGGACTCGGCGATAACTGTAAGAAGTTCATTATATGTCATGCTCACAATGATACTTGATTTATGCTTAAATTGCAAGTTTGTGGAATCTATTCCATATTACTGCATGTCTTTGTGGAATAGATACCTATTTACATGTCAATTAGATTTCCCAAAATTAGCAACTAGGGTATTGTAGTCAAAGATAGTATACGGGTTCCCAAACTTGGAGACCAAGATATTGTAGTCAAAAATGTCTACGTGGCCATTGTTGTTTAAATCGCCAGTAATATTGGAAAACCAGCGGACACCAACGGAAGAGTTTTCGCCCCACCAACTGTAATTGCCAGAATTACCTGCGTAATAAACTCGAAAGAGATTGTCTTTATCGATAAATAAATTGGGTGTCCAAATATATTTTTCATCCCAATCAGATCCATTGGTCTGGAACAATAATGTTCCAGGGTCAAAACTTTGACCGTCAGTTGAAGTGGAAATATAGATTTGGGTAGGAGGGTCATACAAACCAGTTGCTGGCTTGCTATAAACAAGGTAATACTTACCATTGTGATAAGTTACTCTGGCATGAGGAGCTCCACTGGGAGCTGATACTACTTGAGGTTGAGTAAAGTTTTGCCCATCAATACTAGTTGTCCGATACAAATGCTTATCATTATCACCAATAAAATAAAGCACAATTTTACCATCGATCCAGATTGGTGATGGAGTATCTAAGTAACCTGGAAAAGGCTGAGCAATTCCCTGGACTGGCCCAAGTTTGGTCCAAGAGGTACCCGCTGAGCCTGAACTCGATGTAGCGTGATAAAGATAGATAGTCAAGGGAGTATTGCGATTGGCGGTTACATAATACATATGCCAAACATTGGTATTAGGATCGATAATTACACCCATAGCGCAAGACAAATCATCGTTTTGATTGTCTGATCCCTCAATTACTATCTGATCCTCAGTCCAAGGAGAACCAAGTCCATCTGACCAATTTTGAATACGCCATATTCTATCTCTCCAAACATTATTAATTGGAGTATTTTTGCAATAATACATGAGGTAACTGCCCCAACCATCTTGTTTCATTACCCAGGGGGAGTATTGGCTGGTATTAACTCCACTTGGACCAAAAAGTTTAGCTTTACCTTGGGCTTGAAAAGTGGCGTAAACAGTTTGGGAGAGTAATAAAAAAATAAACAAGAGTAAAAACTTCATAGGACAATTATAGTATATATCTCGCAATATATTCCCAGCCTCGGATATAAAGCCTTGACAGATCTTAATATTCGGTTATAATCGAATATAGACTATATATTTATGAAAAAAATCGAATATGTCTGGCGGGAGCTGTTAATTCGAACCCTCGAAAATCGTAATCCGGTTTTTGGTCAACAAGAACTTGCAGCCAAACTTAGATTGTCCTCATCAACGGTCAATTTGGCCTTGAGTCCATTACGAAATTTGGGAGCTATCCAGGTGGGGAAGCGGCATTCTGAAGTAATCGATTATGAAAAAATTCTCTATCATTGGGCAAATCACCGTCAACTAGAGAAGGACGTATACAAAAAATTACGAGTTAATTTACCTATTATGGAAATCGAAGGTCGATTGCCCGACGGTACTTTCCCTACAGGCTATACAGCTGTTCGCGAAAAATATGGTGAGCCACCGGCCGATTATGACAAAGTTTATTGTTACCACTCAAATCCCGAAATAATAAAAACTAGATTTTCCCAAGATACAATTTCAGGTAGTCCTAATTTATTTATTTTGCAAGCGGATCCACTTCTCAAATCTCTATCTCTATCTCAAATCTTTGTCGATCTCTGGAATATGCATGATTGGTACGCTAAAGATTTTTGCCGTTATCTAAAAATTAAATTAGATGAATTATTATCGTGATCAGGTAACCCAAAAAAGTTGGCAGATTGTGACCAGTTTGTCTTCCAAGTATCAGTTTGTACTGATTGGGGGGTGGGCAGTTTGGCTATACACCAAACAATTAAAGTCCAAAGATATAGATATTGTAGTAAGCTTGGACCAACTGGGAAAATTGGCTGAAGATTTCGATTTGCTCAAAAATGAACGGCTTTCTAAATATGAAATCAGGCAGGAAGAGATTCAAATAGATGTTTATGCGTCATTTTATTCCCACTTGGGAGTACCTGTTGAAAAAATTGTCCAATCGGCCATAAAAGTAGACGGATTTTTGGTTCCACCACCTGAAATGTTATTGAATTTAAAATTAGTCGCCTATCAAGGTCGGAAGGGTTCAGATAAGGGCCGCAAGGATTTGGTGGATATGGTCAGCTTGCTCTGTCTGCAAAATTTAAAGTGGGTTGATATTTCACCAGAAATTATACAAATAGCTAGTAATCAAATTGAAATTCCAGAATTATCCCTAAATTCTCACACATATTCCAAGTATAAGAAAGTTTGGAAAACCAAGTAGATATATTCCTCTAAATACTTTTCCCAAAATTAGCAACTAGGGTATTGTAGTCAAAGATAGTATACGGGTTCCCAAACTTAGAAACCAAAATATTGTAGTCAAAGATGTTTACTAGATTGTCATTATTTAGGTCACCCTGTTTTCTGTCTAAAGATTTATATTGAATATACTCAGTGCGAACTACTTCGGCCGCCTGTTTAAATTGCCCATCGGGTTTAATAATTGTATAATGTATGGATCCGTCGTTGGGCGCTAAGTCCCAAAGTAAACCCCCGGTATCGTGAGATTTCAAAACGTTAAACATAACTTGATATATTTTTGCTTGATCTTCTTCCGTCAAGTATTGTGCGGATACTCCAAATTCTCCCATAATAAGTGGCATTGGGGCGACATCTGCTTTTGCTTTTTCTAAGGCATCCGAAAATTCATTCTGTATTTGTGTCACCATGGTCGTGGAGATGGGCGATGACAGTGGATTGTTGTAGGATGGATACCAGTGAAACGAAGAGAATGTCGATAGCTGATTCCAGCGTTTTAAATTTTGCCAGCCAAATGCTTCAGAGACTGTCGTGGGAGTATTTGGATCTATTGATTTTACGAGATCATACATGGCATAGACCGCCTTTGTGATATTTTCTGCTGTGCACTCACTGTTTCCATTTGGGACTTCGTTTTGTAATTCCCAGGCGTAAAGCGCAGGGTGATCTTTGAGCGCAAGTACAACTTTTTTGGCACGATCCTGTACATCTAGAAATGAGTTGACGTTGTAACAACCTACGTCGTATCCAGCATACCCGCCAAAAAGAATAATCACTTTAAGATTGTGTTTTGCAAATATATCTACCACACCAGTGAGATATTTCAAAAAGTCATCGTCACTAACTACATGGTTCGGATGCGACTTGACCCAAGCGGTAAGTCGAAAGATATTTAGATTCAGCTTTTCAGCAGCAGCTCCAGCAATTTCTGCATCTACTAAATCATTTGGTTCAATTTTGCCAAAACCATAGTCTTGTTCGTTGTAATTTGCCCCACGAAAGTTTGCGAATGATTTGGTATCGTCAGCAAAAACAGATATTGGTGATAGAAATATAAATAATAATATGAATATAAAAGACGTTTTTTTCATAAACTTTTACCAAAATTGGCAACGAGGATATTGTAATCAAATATATCCACTCTACCATTGGCATCCAGGTCTGCGGCATAGGATCCGGTTCGCCCAAACACCTCCACAAGATTATTATAGTCATATATGTCCACGCGTCCGTTGTGATTGATATCTCCGGGTATTGGGGTTGGGGTGGGGGCAGGGGTGTTTGTGGGAGTTGGGGTCGGGGTTTGAGTTGGGGCAACGAGCGATATCGTTGCGGGACGCATAGAAACGATGGCGCTTTGCGTTTCATCAAGGGCCGCTGCTTTTGTGCCGTTTCCAAAGGTGAGTGTCGTTATGCCAGTTATTGATTTGGCCCGCATCGATAAGCTCGCGACGGCGGTTGTCGTTCTTGCCGGAGTGAGCGGTGGGGTCCCAATGATGATGGAAGCGCGCCCCGATGTATTATCGATGACAGCCTGACGCAGAATAACGGAAAAATTTGATGAAGGCGCGATGGTGTCCAATTGGATGGTTTGGGGATCATATTCCAAGAAAAGTTCAAGCGCACTTATGATGTTGTTTCCCGGGTCTATCATCGGGGTCACCGTAAACGATTGGTTGATTTGGGCAACAGGAGCCGGTGGATCAAAAAATAGGGAACTGGCCGGTGCAGCTTTTTTTCGGATTTCTTGAGATTGTTGTACACCAGTAACCATGCCCACGAGAATCAGGGTACTCACGATGAAAAACGCCAGCGTAGATATTTTTGGACGATTTTTTATCATTATTATCTCCCGAAATCGGTAACGAGAGCGTTATAATCGTAAATATCAACCTTGCCGTCGCCATTGATGTCCGCAGTATTTGTGCCGGTTTTTCCGTATTGAGCGACGAGGATGTTGTAGTCAAAAATATCTATTTTGCCATCTGCATTGATATCTGCGGGGAGACGCGCAGGGAGTACAAGAATCGACATCCTCGGTGTGGGATCACCAAACCAGTTGGATCCGCCATTTGTCATACGCCATTGCAAAGGATAGGTACCCGGGGCCGATGGCGCAGTAATGGTGAATGAAAATTCTTTTGTCGTATCATCAACGATGCCGATTGTTTCATCGGGGGCAAGTTCGACCTTTTGCATGCCCCAAAATCCACTACTTCCCGAATCATATGGTTGTAACGCAAAGCCGGTTGTTTTTGTCCATTCCGTCGATCCGGTATTATTCATGGATACGGTGGCCGGATACGTCTGTCCCGCAAACATTGGTGATGGTATGGATTGCCGTATAAATGAGGCATTTTTTTGTGGGATGCTACAGTCATCTGGACAGCTCATATACGGTATCGTACCGTCCCAATTGACACTACTAAAAACCGTTCCTATTGTGTCTTTTGTCTGATCAATATGATGAGACGCTGTGCCAATGGTATAGCTATTCCCGAACATGTTGCTTACACGATTGTTGTAGACTTCCGCATTATAAAAATCATCAATAACGAGACCCGCTTGTGCATTGATAATTGTATTATCATGGATGGATCCGCCGTAGGACATCGTTTGGTACCATCCATGCGCTCCAAGATACAGCGCGAATCCACATCGCCGTTTTGCGCCACAGTCTATCGTATTATTAGCCACGACGGTATCCGTATAATTTCCACTCGTGCTGGGCCATGCATGAAGCATGAGGCCTGCAAACGCCGCGCCCGAGAAGCTGTCGGTATGACGGATGGTGTTGTATTGGATAGAACACTGTGTACACCCGCCGAAAATTGCGTCGATATCCGTGCCATCCACAAAATCGTTTTTTTCAAATGTACACCCTGTACAGTCGTGGACGGTGAGACCGTCTGCCCACATAAGGTACGCATCGTGTACGCCGTTGGAAATAAAGAGATTATTGAGGATTTTTGCATTTGATCCACTCATTTCCAAACCTGTCCCACAAAGAGCATTTTTGTTGATGCTATTGGTAAATTTGAAATTTGCAACATGCGCTCTCATATTAAATCCCCACCCGTTATTACCGGATCGACAGTTGGAGGCTGAAGAAGAACCTGAACGCGCCTCTTTGTTGCCGTCTATGACGAGGTGATCAATGGTGGTGTCATTTTGATTAATCAACAGGATTCCCGGGAATCCGTCAAAGTTTGAAGTTGCGATGAGATTGGCGCAATTATTGATTCTATTGCTGCATCGTGGTGCAGTATCGTTGACTCCTTGAGTTCTGAGCGTAAGGGGCTTTTCAATTTTTATTTGATGAGCGACAAAATATTTCCCAACGGGAAGTTCGACCGTGTCATTTGGTTGGGCAGCATTGATGCATGCCTGAATGAGCCCGGACGCATCATTCGTGGTTCCTTGAAGTGGAGAGATGGTGTCGCACACTTGGGATACAGCCATCACTCGAGTTGATGTGACACCGAGGTAAAGCAAACACACGATGAACAGTCGAAATAAGATCGTTTTCATGGCGTCTTGGATGCATACTTATCATACTCCATTGTAACGTCGTCGTAGAAGTAGGACAAAATAGTCGTTGTCCCGAAGTTATCCACAAAGAATTTATAAAAAGTATTTAGATTGATAAGACAGTGTTTATTGGTAATAAATGACTATAAGTCATGGTTATTTGGGGAGGAAAAATGCTATGGGACTTGACAAGGGGGTGGGCTGGGGTGTTTACTATCCCTATATGACACTGCTCGCTCAAATGGGTTTGGGGGTGTCCCGAGCGATTGGCCGGGGCATGAGCGTGTTGGGGATGGCGGCCCCCCAGAAGGGCCGTGTATCGCCTCATAGGCTCGAGCGGGAACGCTTTGAGGGAGAGGTGAGAAATCAGTTCCTCAAGCTCAAGGAAAAAGGCTTGGGTATACGGGTATTTACGTTGTAGAGAGGTGGGAGTAGACCCGCCTTCACTCAAATTCGTTTCGAGGGCTACGTCCTCGCAAACGAATGTTCGTTTCGGCGGGTTGGTGGCAGTAAGTCCCGCTTCGCGGGACAACTGACCACCAAAAAAAAGCATCACCACCGCTCGCATACAAATTTGGGTTTGGGCGACGTGTAGTAATGCTTTTTATGCGGGCATATCTTCTAAGAGAGAAGATTACTGCCTATGGCAATACAGTACCAGTGGTGCTGTATTTTGTCAACTACAATAAGTGAAGCTGGAAGGGGATAGAGAGACCGCTACGGCGGTCTTTTTTTATGAGGATTTTACTATCATAAACGGGTCCTGCCGCGCTCGTATCCCGTCCGACGTCCTCGCCCTCAGGGTTGGGTTTCTGTTTACGTTTGTCATCTGATCGCACTCGCATCCCCAGGGTGAAATAGTTGATTTGGGTAGCAAGTTTTCGGGCTGCGGTCGGTCGACGGGAACCCTACGATCGCGTCACCCGTCAAATACAGAAAAATTGACCGCATGATTTATTGGACGTATATCGCTCGCAAATTATGCTCGGGTACCTGCCCATCTAAGTTGCTTGCCAATCCTTCGTCTTGCAAACCAGCGTAAGATGGGTGTACAATCCCAACGAAACGGTCTATATGATATTTATTGAGGAGAAAAGTTGTACGAATTGAGAATAAAGTCGCGCAGAGTTTGTTATTTCGGCGGGGAGTTGAGCGTTGCCCCAGTAGAACACTTACTTGCTCCCGAGGCTTACAGCCTCGCGTCGCAAGAGCGTGTCTACGGGGTGAAGGCAGGCAGATTTAATATGTAAAAAAATGCGGATATATTCTTGCTTTTATGGGGGATAGTGCGTTGGGCAGGCGAACTATCTCCCATCAAGGTTGGAAGTATTCAAATAGTATTTAGTTTCCGCTCGTGGCTTCAAACCTTTTTTCGTTTCTTCCAGGGTTTTTAATTTTCCTGCGATGGTCGCCTGTTCTCCGGGCAAAGCGTGCTTGAGGAGTAGATCCATTGTCTCGTGGTTGGGTCTTCAAAAACAGGTTGAAACGAGTCGCGGAAATAGTCGGTGTCGATGGTAGGTAGATTGGGATCATTTTTGGAATCTTGCACGGTGACGAATGAGATGTGGTGTTTTTTGAGAAGTGGACAGAAGATGTCGGGATCGTGGGATTCGTATATCGTCCGCATCTCATCATTTCTTTTATAGGTGTCGTAGCCCGCCGACCAAGGGAAGTAAGGCCAACCCATGAAAATTTTTCGTCCTGCCAAGGAGGCCGGATGATAGAGGAAGGAGCTGTTGAGGAAGATGGCATCGTTGGGTGTGTTGACGGCAATCCATGTGGCGGTTTGGTTGTTTCCCGCTTCGCCAGCGAATCGAGGCGAGCCGACGTCGGCCAGAGTGCCTTTCTGGTCGTTGAAGACGACGAAAAAATCTATTAACCCTGATAGGGTTAATAATCCGACCAATCCGACAAATATACAAATTCGACCAATTTTAGTTGTCATTCCCGCGAAGGCTCGCCTCGCTGAGTCGAAGCGGGCGGGAATCCAGTGCGCAAACAGTTTTATTTTACGCTGGACCCCCGCGTGCGCGAGGGTGACGGAAGAAAGGTTTATGACGATATACGCACTGATCATGTTGCCCAGGATCAGGGCGAAGTTGAAAAATTTGTGGTTGGCGGCCATTTCGATAGAAAATTGAAAAAGATTGCCGATCGCAAAAAGAATAAACAAGGGGAACAGGATGCGGCGGGCGTTTTTTGGAATCATGAAGAAGCCAAAGGGGATAAGAAGGGCGTGTAATCCGATATTCTGAAACCAGAAGGAGAGGAATGTCGCGGGGTGAGGGATCGCATTGAGAAGATATCCGGGATGCCAGGCAAATGCATTGGTCTTGGGTACGATAAGGAGCTGTGGAACTATAAACAGAAGACCGATCATTGCGGATATCACGAGTGGCAAGCGGAGATGGGGAAACACCAGAAAATATGAACTTATGAGGATCGCCATGACGACGAGCATTGGCTGGTGAAAATACAGTAGAATGCCGATCGTCACGCCCCACAAGACGGCGGCGGGAAAGATCTTTTTCCAGTGATTATTTTGATTGCGAAAAACCCAAACTAAGAACCAGATTCCGATGGCAAATCCCCACGCCAGGTGGCGCTGGTTGGTATAAATATTTAAATTCCAAAAAGCGGTGATGGGTCCGCCGTCCCACGGGCCGAAGGCGGGGAAGGTATTGGCGCGCATGATATCGAGGGGAGTATCCAAAGAGAGTGGGTGTTCTTTGAAAAATTTGAGAAAGGCAAGGGAACCGTTGAAGAGGAAGAAGAGGATGGAGAGGAAGGCTACCTTCTTGTCTTTAAAAAGCGCCATGGCAAGGGTCCAGATACCCCAGAGGAGGAGGGTAAATCCCAGGATGCTTGGGATATTGAGAGCCCAGTCGAGACGGAGGCCTGTTTTTTCTAAAAGTCCCACCACCATATAAAATAGGAAGTGATAGCGGATGGGTTCTCCGGAGAAGAGGGGATACTCGGGGGATTGGAACTTCATCATGCGGTCGAAATTATCGCCCATGGAGAAGGATCGGATGAGGGGGATGTGACTGCCGAAGTCGCTCCAGATCGTGCGGGCGATGAGAATATTTTTTTGTGCGCTATCGTAGTCGAACGTGTGGAACATGAGCCACGTGGAGAAGAGGACTAGGATTGTCATCCCAGCGAATGCTGGGAGTTTTTTTCTTGTCATTCCCGCGAAAGCGGGAATCCATTTAAAGTATTTTTTCATATAAATCATTCCAATGAGGGTTATTTGTTTCGATGAGACAAATTTTCCAATTTCTATTCCATTTTTTCATCCGTTTTTCTCGTAGAAGTGCCTCATTAATATTTTGGTATTCTTCAAAATACACTAATGAATGAATACTGTATTGTTTTGTAAATCCATCGACAAGATTATTTTTGTGTTGCCAGACTCGTTTCACTAAATTATTCGTGACTCCGATATACAACGTTCCGTTGGGTTTACTTGTAAGAATGTAAACATAATATGACATAGAGGATGGGGATGATTTTTAGATTATGGATTCCCGCCTGCGCGGGAATGACAGATAACGTTTGCCGCCTTTTGTCCTAATTCTACTGCATAATTAGTCCCCCGGTCCCAGGGATAGATGCTGTCTATATTAGCAAAAAAGATGCCCGCGATGGGAGTAGTGAGTTTTGGGGCGCGGCGGGAGTAGTGGAGCTCGTGGACGGGTTGGGCGAAGGGAGCGGTGAACAAATGTAAACTTAAAACTTTAAACTGTAAACTTTTCATTTTCAAGTTTGAAGTTTGAATTTTAAAGTTTGAAGTAGTTCGGATGCGTTGGATAAAAGGAAGAAATTCGCGGTAGAGTTCTTTTGTGGTCATGGATAAGTACTTGTGTCCATCAGGGAGGTAGTTGCCAAAGTAGGTAAGGTGGTGGCCGGCATAATACTTAGGGTCAATCATATTGGTATGGGCGACGACCGCAAGGAAGGGGAAAGAGCGGTCCATAATGTTGAGCCAATAGATCCCGTTAGCTTCGCAAGGTACTACCTTGCAGCCTCGCAAGGTAGTACCTTGCAGGATGGGTTCTTTGGTTTCCAAAATGAGCGTTTGGGCGTGGAGGTGGGGGATGCTTGAGGACAGTTGACCGTTGACCCGCTTCGCCGGAGCTTGAGCGAGGCGAGCAGTTGACAGTTGACAGCTAGAAAGGAGTTTGGAAGCAATGGGGGTGGGGATAGTGAGGAGGACGCGGTCAAATGATGAATGACCCGCTTCGCCGGAGCTAAAGCGAGGCGAGTGAATGATGAATGACCCGCTACGCAAGCGCAGCGAGGCGAGTGAATGACTTCTGTGAACGTTGTCTACGCTTGTCCCGGTAAAAATTTTTCCGCCACGACGCTTGATTGCCTTTTCGAGAGCTGAAACTAAGGTGTGGAAGCCTCCTTCGATATAGTACAACTTTTGTGTTCGTTTCTTGATACGCGCCCATAGCCAGCTTGCGCAAATACTATCAGCATATTTGCCAAATTTCCCGATCATCAGAGGTTCCCAAAGGAGATGCCAACTGGTGGGGCCGCCGATAGCTGTAAAGAGTTTTTTGGCCGTAATCCTCTCCAATGGTTGCCAAAAGGGGTTGAGTTTTATGAATATAATCAATAGTCCGGTGCGGAATTTATCGAGGATTGAGAGACCTGGGTAGGTGAGCAGATGAGTGGGGGAGTCAAAGGGGAGAATCGCATTGTCATTCCGGCCATCGAGCCGGAATCCAGTGTTTAATAATGAAGATGGATCCCGGGTCAAGCCCGGGATGACAGACGAAGACATAAAGTTGGCCGTAACCGGGCGGGTAAGGATGAGTTTGTCGGTGAGCTCCAACTCCTTGATGAGTCCCAGGATCGCGGTGTCGTTCGTGAACAGATGATGATATGCCGATTCCAGGTGCCAATTCCAGTTAGATTTCCCGCCTCGCGTCGAACCGGGGCGAGGCGAGGCAGGCCCGCCTTGACTCGGCGAGGCAGGTTTAAATCCATGAGCAAGACCCCCCAGCGTTTTTTCTTTTTCAAAAACGGTGACGTGATGGCCTTTTTTCGTCAACTCATAGGCCGCAGTAAGACCCGTGATCCCGCCTCCGATGATGGCGATATTCATCCCGGTAGTAGAATTTCGATGCTTCTTATTCATTGATTTGAGAGACTATGGTTGGTACTGCATGCAGTAGTGGGATCAATGAATCGCGTATTCGCGAAGCGAATATATCGAAATTTCACTACCGGGCATGCGCAAATTGTACCACGGTCGGTTATAATCGGAACATATGGAGAGTGATTTTTGGATCGTATTGCAGTTGTGGGGGCCGCTGTTTCTCGTGGGGGCGGTGGCGTG
>ERZ1292625.1683-Hain-H41-01um-R1-1683-length-24584-cov-4_pt1 | contig 24584 bp, 24 predicted proteins | sample MGYA00564400_ERZ1292625 | MGnify/ENA primary metagenome ERZ1292625 (study PRJEB36523, sample SAMEA6512639) | groundwater metagenome | collected 2019-01-08 | study: AquaDiva: Metagenomics assemblies of 32 groundwater samples | reverse complement strand
CGGCCATCACGGTGCTCGTCGCTTTATTTTATTTTGCGTTTTTATCTCCCAGGACAAAAGATATCGGTCAATTTATTTTATTTTCTTTGCCCGGCGTGAAGAGGCTTATTCAGGAGGTGGAGTTGGCGCGATTCGGTTATCTTTTGGGAACGCTTCTCGAAGCGGGCTTGCCGATCACACAGGCGCTCGGTTCGCTCGCAAGCGCGACCGAAATTCCGCAATACAGAAAACTTTACGCGTACCTTCACGATTCAGTGGAAGACGGCAACTCGTTCCAGAAAAGTTTTACTTCATTTAAGCACGTCGATCCCCTTATCTCCGTGCCCATACAGCAACTCATCATCGTCAGCGAACAAGCCGGTACGCTTTCCAAAACGGTGCTCAAGATAGGCCAAATATATGAAACAAAGTCCGACACCACCGCAAAGAACCTCGCCGTCATTCTTGAGCCGATACTGCTTGTCATCGTGTGGCTTGGAGTCGTAGCTGTGGCGCTGGCAGTCATTCTGCCTATTTATAGTCTCATTGGCGGATTTAGTCCCAACAATTGATCAGATGAAAATTTGTAAGACCGGGGGCTTTACTCTGCTGGAAATAGTTCTCTCCATCGCGACGATTACGATTATTGCCGGAATTTCCATTCCCATCTATCAATCGTTCCAGGTTAAAAATGATTTGGATATTACCGCGAATACATGGGTCCAAACATTGCGGCGAGCCCAAGTACTTTCGCGCGCAGTTGACGGAGACAGTACCTGGGGAGTAAAAATTCAACCCGCCGGTTTGATTTTATTTAAAGGCGCGAGTTACGACTCACGCGATGCTACCTTTGATGAAATTTTTATGGTGCCCACGAGCATCAGCGCCTCCGGCATTACCGAAATCGTTTTTGCAAAGTTCACCGGCAACCCGCAGGCAACCGGTACCACAACGCTCACGGCTTCGACTGCCGAAATTAGGACGATTAACATAAATGAAAAAGGTACGCTTACATACTAAGAAAGGCTTCAGTATTATTGAGGCGCTTCTCGCGGGGGCACTTTTTACGCTCATAGCCTCTGCTTTTATCGGAGCCGTCGTGTACGGCGAAGAAAGCACCCAGCTTTCGGGCGAATTGAGCCGAGGGGCAACTATTGCAGAAGAGGGAATAGAGGCGACTCGGAATATTCGAGATAACGCTTTTTCTAGCCTGACTGCCGGAAATAACGGCCTCGCGATTTCCGGAAATCAATGGATTTTCTCAGGAGTACAGGATGTCGTCGATATCTTTACCAGAAAAATTAATGTCGCTCCCAATTCGCTTGGGAGCGGGTCAAGGAGTGTGTCAGTGTCTACCACATGGACACAAACACAGCAGAGAGGTGGTTCGATAAATATTTCTTCGTATCTCACCAACTGGCGCGGCTGCCGGGGAGGAATACTTGTCTACGGCGATGGTGGCGCGACAACTGACGCCATAAAATATAAAACCCTGAAGGGAAATGATGCCAGCGACTGTACTTGGAGTTCGGCCGCGTCCGCCGCGGATGTGGATACCGGCACTACTAACAAAAGCCTTCGGGCGGTTCAGGTTTACGCCTCCTCCAATCGCCATGAAAAAATAATGCTCTCTCGCCATTACAATGGAACTACGCAGTATATATATGCGCAGGTTTTTGACGGCACTTCCGGCACATGGGGCAATGTCCAGTTGCTTTCCAGCTGGGCGGCGGCAACATTCTTAGATGTCCAAAATTTTAGCGGAACATATTTGGCGAACGGTGATTTTATGGTTGTTTATTCAGACAACGGCACCACTCCGAAATCCAGAACTTGGGACGGTTCGTCGTGGTTAGCACAAGTCTCAATGCCGGACATGGGTGGTAACCCAAACTACATTGTCGTGCGCGCAAGACCAGGTACCAACGAAGTGATGGCTGCCTTTTTTGATCAGTCGAGCGATACAAATACAGAGTATTTCAATGGTGGAACGTATGCTACGGCAAATTGGACACTTCATACTGAACATGCAAGCGCGGCTCCGAATAACACGCAATGGCTTGTTGATTTTGCTTGGAGCCCTAACAATTCTCTTAAGGGCGGATTAATTTACTCCGATGCCGGAACTGACAAATCGCTTGATATTAAAATATGGACTGCGGATGGTTCCGGTGGTGGATCTTGGAGTGCGGTTGTAAATAGCACTAATCAAGCAAGTAACCTCGGTCCGATGGCAATACGTGGACGACCGGGAATGGATGAATTTGTAGCCTGTGATAAAGACGCCGGGAACCCTCCAAGAGTTATATGTTATAACAGCAATTTCACGCCAACGTGGACTAATCCGACCAACAACATAATCGTTGATGGAACAGATGCAGGCATACAGCGCAGTTTTGATATCGGTTTTGAATCAGTTTTCGGAGATCCGGCTGTGGCTGTTTATTCCGACCGAACACTGACCCCAAAGCTTAAAAAGTATACTGCCTCGACTACGACGTGGGATCTTAGCGCCACAAATTTGAGTGTGATTGACGCGGCTCTCGCGACTGTCCGCATAACTCCCTACCCAAACACGGATGAAATGATGATTCTCCTGGGTGATGTTAACTCTCGTTTTTATAGTGTTGTTTGGGACGGGGACAATAATGTCATCTACACTACTCCCGGCGGATATGCATTTGCCGTTCATGGCGTCAATGGTTCAATAGTCGAGACAGATTATTGGTATGACTTCGCATGGGACCTTTATTAATATATGGGCCACACCGCATATATTCTCATCCGCTCGAAAATATTTTAGCAAGCTAAATATTTTTCTCACTCATTTCGATTATGAAAAAACAAAAAATCAAAATTAATTCCGGGTTCACACTTATCGAATTGCTCCTCTATGTAAGTTTGAGCGGGATAATTCTTCTTTCCACTTCTATTTTTTTGACATCACTCTTGGAAGCGAGGGTCAAGAATCAAACGATTGCGACAGTAGAACAAGAGGGGGCTCAAGTGATGGAAGCAATCAATCAAGCGGTCCGAAACGCTACCGCCATAAATTCGCCGGCAACCGGAATGAGCGCCACGTCACTTTCAATTAATACAACCATACCGGCGAACAATCCTACTATTTTTGATTTATCGAGTGGTACTATCAAAATCCAAGAGGGAGCTGGGCCGGCGGTTTCGCTTACTTCCAATCGGAGTATTGTCTCCGGTTTAAACTTCCAGAATCTAACGAAGCCATTCACGTCAGGAAATATCCGAACATTATTTATACTTACTCATATTCAATAAATAACACCCAACATGAACCCGAAATTAAAAAAATCTAAAAAATGGTTTGCGCCCACTGGATTTTTTTTAGCACTCTTTGTTGCGGTATTTTTTATAGCCAACAACATTATAGCTGCCGATGGATCGGGGACAAATACGGTAAGCCCGACCTCCGCAACCACAAGTTCTGCCGGCAACATTTTTAATTTCACCTTTACCGCTGCGGAAACAATGGATAGCGGCGAAATTAACCTTTTGACTCCGACCGGATGGAGCGCTATGCAGGGTGTTAGTGGAACTGCAGGATATACGACCGCCGCATCAACTGGCATGATTGCTAATGTTTTGGATAAATCGTATAGTATTACTGGCTGGTCGGCTGGAACCCAATGTGGCGGCGGCTTAACTTCGGATAAGACAAATAAACAAGAGGGAACCGCTTCTATCAACTGCGCTGCCAACAACGAGGCTCTCGGTGATGTCTTTTATAAAAACATTACCGCCCAGAATTGGTCTGGTTACACCAAGGTTGGTTTTTGGATACGTTCCGGTAAAGCTTTGGCCGCCGGCAATCTTCAATTCTCCTACGACGACAGCAGTAATCTTGCCAGCCCAATTGAAAACATATCGGTTCCGGCCATCCCCTTCAATAGCCCATGGATGTATGTCGTTTTAGATTTAGGAGCTACCACCAGAACTTCGGTTGTAAGTTTTGGGTTCCGGAATAACACCGGCGGTGGGCCGTTGGACTTTACGACGTTTCGTATAGACGACCTACTAATAGGCCCCGGATCGCTCTCTTTCCCTGGCGGTGGTGTTGTCGGTGCCAGACTGCTTCAATTGTCAAACACCCAGACCGTAACAATCACGTATGGCTCCGGCGGGGGATCAAGCGGCGTCACCGCGCCGGCAATAGTGGGAGCGGCTATGGCAACTACCACGAATAGAGTTTCAGATGCCGGAACACTGACTAATGTAGGTACCCAACCAACGCTAACTGCGATCGATCCTGCCTCCACGACCACCTCTACTGCGCCGACTATTGGCCGATACGAATATATTTATTCAAGAACTTTTTCCGGCGACGCAAGCCTTAGATAATATGAAAAATAAAGGATTTATAACCCTGGCAAGTGTTTTGGTTATAAGCGCAGTCGGTCTATCGATCGCGTTGTCCCTTGTACTGCTTGGCCTGGGTTCTTCACGAACCAGTTTCGCTCTTAATCAATCAATTCAGGCGAGGGGCCTGGCGAATGCCTGCGCCGAAGAATCTTTGCGTAAGGTTAAAAACTCACTTCTCTTCGTGGGAACTTCAACCCTAACCTTACCCGGGGGCACCTGCGTGTATGCCGTTACGAATACCGGCGGTCAAGCAAGAGCCATTACCACCTCGGGCCAGGTCGGCGCCATTATCCGCAAGGTCAATATATCAATTAGTCGAATTACACCATTTATTACCGTTACCTCTTGGCAGGAATTGCCATAATTTCTGAAAAGTTTTCCTTAATGTATAATTAAGGAGGGTAAAGGTCGTTCTTAAGCAACCACTTAACTAATTAACTAAAGAGCAGCACATGAAAAAACTAATTCGTAATTCCCGATTGCAAAGCAATCGAGGATCCTCGATTAAATCGGGACAAAAAGGGTTTACGCTTCTCGAAATTCTTCTCGTTGTCGCCGCCATCGGTACCTTGGCCGGCATCGTTATTTTGGCCATCAATCCGAACAAACAGCTTGGTGACACGAGGAACGCCCAACGGAAAGCCGATGTGAATACGATCCTGAATGCCATCTATCAATATTCGATTGATAATAACGGAGCATTACCGGCGGCTATTACCACCGGCTCGGTAGCAATCTGCAGAACTGGCGCTGTCTGTACCGGCTTGATCGATCTGGGCGTGCTTACCGCCAATGAGAAATATCTCACGTCAATACCGTTTGATCCGAACGGATCCACTGCGACCAGTACGGGCTATACGGTCATCAAATCCGTCAATAACAGAATAACCATAGCGGCTCCGAGTGCCGAACAGAGTGCAGTTATTAGTGTCACAAGATAATCTCGTTGAGATGCCTGATTCCCAGACTGATAAGGGGCGTCGCGGAACTTTAAACCACTATTACAATAGGTATATATTAGTGTAATATGCGTTTACATAATCATGCCTAATCTTCAAGACAAAAAGACCGCCGATTCGTTCGGTGGTTTTTTGCTCTGGATACGGCGCTCAGTCCTGCCGGCAGGCAGGCGATATGACGTGGGTGGGACAGAGTGCTTTCGCTTTTCAGTTATCGCCGCTCCTCGATTGAGATAACCGGAATTGGTGACATCTCGCCGTGCATAAGTGCGGAGCAAAACCCCGCACTAAGGGCCAGACACGCCAGACTTTATCCACCAACAGATTCGGCGGCCTTCTGGTGCGTGGGTAGGGGGAGGTGGGCTAATGACGAACGAAATAAAGCGGAAAACCATTCGCTTTATTTTTTTGATTATAAATCCAGCCTACTCGCGAGCTGTTCTACGTCTCCATCGTTTTCTACCACAACCACCTGATATTCCTTTGCCTCTCGGATCAAATAGTCCTGAATTATTCTTACGGCCCTAAAAATTTCTTCCTGAAGATCGCTGTGCTCTCGATGCTTGAAGTATTGGGAGTAATGTTTTTTCTCGTCGGGTGTGACGACAAGGATCAACTTTCCATGCGGGGCAACCAATGCAGGGTTAAGAAATGCGGCTTCCATGATTAATTTGTCCGGATATTTTGCCATCTCATTTTCGACATATGGTGCCATGCTGTTGCGAACCGCCCGAAGTCCCTTGGTGACATTCTCTTCGGTCAGTTTCCCAAACTCGCGATACGCTTCTTTGGTTCCAACCCACACAAAAGGATCCTCTTCCCGGGTTTTTTCTTTTTGAGCCACGACTTCCCGCAAGAAATCAGCTTCAACCAATGGATAGTGAAATTTCTTTTGAAGTTCGAGGCTAAGGGTGGTCTTTCCCGATCCGGGAGCGCCATAAATTAGGATTTTGTTCATCGGGTCAATGATAATGGTTAAACGGAACGGCGTTCCCAAAGTGCCGTCAGGATCTCTCAACTATTCCTGCAAAATTAGATTAAAGAATCAAAAACCACACACTTTAATCGTATCAACCCCTTTTTTATTGTATCGGGGTTTGTTTTTTTGTAATAACTGATTTCAGCTCCATATCCTGGATGAACTGCAAATATCGGATGTTTAAAAACCGGTCCAAGTCCCCACTTAGAAATCACAATGTTTCCGCCCTGAAAAATACCAGCGTGCTTAATCACTTTATTATTTTTATAAATAATATAATCACCAACAACGGGGCTTGATATCTCTTTAAGTATTTTCCCATCAACCAACTCTTGAACACGATTTTCAGTTCCCAACAGCGCACGTTCAAAGGATGCGTCATTGTTTAGTCCAAATGCATAAACATAACAATTATGACAAGCATCATTTTTGATGGGCAATCGAAAAAGATTTAATCCTTCAGGAAGATGCGGATGTATATTTTTTTTAAATTGGTCGGGATCATTCCAATCACTCGCATTATCATTTCGATAATTTGATGCGATCCACCTTCTAAGCAATTTTTCTTTTTCTGTTACATTCATTATTTAACAAAGAGGGTCTACCTTACTTTTTACCTTTCCGAAGCATAGGAGCTGCTAAAACCTGGTTCTTTTGGATATATTAGCCCCGCTATCGCTTCGCTCAGACGGGGCATAAGGCTTTCTAATCGCGGATACCCGATAAGAAAAGCCTAATGCTGGGGGTCAGGGACTCGAACCCCGATACCTGCCTCCAAAGGGCAGTGTCCTACCATTAGACGAACCCCCAACGTACTTCACTATTAGATCAGTCTCGACTAGACATCAAGTCTAGGCGGGCGATCCCCCAAACGTCACTAAGCCGTTATATTATTCGCCGAATCACCCGAAAAGGCAACATATGTGCCGAGAGTTAATATAAGGAAAAGGTAAAAATGTGTTAAAATTTTTCAGTGAACCTCTTTCGGAAAAAACACGAAGGGCGGCGGTTTTTCGGCATTCGAAAAGTTCGGCACGAATCCAACATGTTTCATGACAAATAAGTTTTCCTCACTCTTTTCAAATAGGCGATTCTCCCTCTGGCTTGGAGTATTTTGTGCGGTAAGCGTCGTCTTTTCGTTTTGGCTTCTTATGTTCCGCATTCCAGCCATCCGGCGCGAAGCGCAACAGAGTTTTTACCACCAATATCCGCTCCTCGACCCCGCACGGAACTTCGTTGCCCAGGATGACTTCATCGTCAATCTTCAACCGCTTCGCGAGGAGCTGCGCGATCTCGTAAAATGGGAGTATCCTCGATCCGTTTCGCTCTATTTCGAGTTTCTGAACACCGGCGCGAACATCGCGATCAACCAAGACCTGAATGTTTGGCCTGCTTCATTGCCGAAAGTGCCGATGGCGATGGCGGTCTTGAAAAAAGTCGAGCAAGGGGTTTGGTCAATGGGTCAAAAATTCGAACTTTTGGAGTCCGACAAGGACGCGAACTACGGATCGCTTTTCAACGTGCCCTCGGGAACCATTCTTTCGCTCGAGAGACTTTTATCCGAGATGCTTTCACGTTCCGACAATACGGCGTATAAGGTTTTTCTGCGCAATGTCAGCACAAGGGAACTGGATGATGTTATTTTGGAGCTCGGGTTGGAAGATCTTTTCACGGAGGACGGGTTGGTGAGTTCAAAAGAGTATTCGCGCCTTTTCCGTTCCATCTACACTTCGAGCTTCCTCAAGCGTGAATACTCGACCCGTATCCTCGAGTTGCTCGCCAAATCCGACTTCAAGGACTTTCTCGCTTCAGGACTACCATCCGAAATTATATTCCCGCATAAGTTCGGGATAGACCGGACAAGAGACGCATATCTTGATGCCGGCATCGTTTACGTTCCCGACAGGCCCTACCTCATTACGGTTGCGGTTCAGGGAGAAGGCGGCCCTGGCGAAGAAGAGAAGGTCCGGGAATTTATGAAAGAGGTTTCTCGAAAGGCCTACGAATACATCTCGGCGCAATAACGGTGCCCCATGACCACATGAGCATTTTCTGGGAGAAAAACAAAGAGGGAAACATGATCGACGCGTTGGGTCGGAGGAAGAGCCTCTCTTTTATTTTCTCGCTGGGCCGCCGAAATACCCGTGGTGTGGTTGACCTCCGACTGCCCTTTCGCCGACGATATCCCGTCATAGCCGCATCCCTGCTCCTTGTAACCGTCATAGCCGCTTTCGGCGCGCGATCACTCCTTACGAAGGCGGAGGTGACCGATTTTCATCCGCTTACGTGTCTCGGGAGCTGGGAACATACATCCCGAGCCGAGGGGAAACCAGAAGCTCTTAACGATGCCACACTTCTCACGGCGGATGTTTCCGCGATATTTACGCAACCGACGAGCCAAATTTTTTGCGGCAACTTCATTCCTGATGATTTTAAAGAAGCAGGCACGATAACGAGTGTGGGATTGACCTTTACGTGGAAGATTGAAGGAGGGGATCAAGAGGGAAGTGTTGACCAATCCTCATCGGAAGAAACGGTATTGCCTCCGGCAGGCGAAACGAATTTGGAGATGCCGACATCATCGGCACTTCTCGCGCCGAAGATAAAATTCTTCAGAGTTGCAAAAGCCGAGGAGGTGGTTCCACCGGAGCCGATGCCCGCGCCGGTTGAGACCGTCCCCGAAGAAACCCCGACGCCCACCCCAACCCCAGAGCTGCCTTCACCTTCCCCGGAAGTTATTCAAGACGGCGTGTCCGAACCGGAGGCGGTTCCTGTCGAAGAAAGCATCGTTCCGGAAAATGACGCTACTCCCGACGCGACATCTGGAGAAGTCCTCGGAGAATCCCAAGAGGCGGTTCCCGTAACCTCTTCGACGGAGAATGATGCGGGTAATGGTGTCGTGGATGAAAACCAAAACCCGGAAATTCCGTCGTTTGCTCCTTCCACTCCGCCGTTTCTCCGCGTGAGCTACAGTCTTGACGGTACGAACTGGTTTTCACTCGCCGACGTTTCCAGGGAGATGCTTGCCCAACTTACGGTTTCCATTCCGCTTACTTCGTGGAGCGATCTAAAAAAACTTCAGATAGGGATCGAGGGAGTCCCTGCGGCGCTTCCGGTGCTTCCTAGAGTTCTCCTCGACGGGATGCTTCTCGAGGTGCACTACGAGATACCGCCGCTTTTCACGAACAACGAGCCGGACGAAGATATTGTTCCCGCTCCACAGGGATCGCTTCTTCCCGTTGTTCCCGTACTGCCTGCCATGGAAGGAGCGAGCACCGGCACTCCGCCTTCTTTCGGAGGAGATGAGTCGCCGAGTTTCGAGCTTGATATGGATTCGCTCACGCCTATTCCGGAAAGTGAACTGCCTCCGCTTTCGTTTCACCATCCCGCGACAAGGAACTCTCTTTTTGGAAAAATAGCGAAGTGGTTGGGGGTCACCGGTTCCGCATTCGCACAGCAAAACGGAGAAACCCCGCCGCCGCTCCCCACGGCAGAAAACCCGATCATCGCGAGAGTTTTTAACCACGGGGACGATGAGTTGGATATCCTTCCCCAGGTACTTCTTTCCAACAACCGCCTTAGGGTTAATGTTCCTCAACCGGCGGATCAGTTTGCTCCCGGGAAATATCTCCTCCGCGTCTGGGTGTGGCGCAACGGGAACATTTATTACACGGAAAACTCGTTTACCTGGGGCGTTCTCGCGATGAATCCGAACAAATTCGTTTATCTTCCGGGAGAGACATCGAAGATTGGCATCGCGGTTCTCGACGAGGGAGGTGACATGGTCTGCGATGCCAATGTCCGGCTCGAGATCACCACGCCCTCCAGCACGGTGCGCACGCGCGCGACGAGTGACGGAAGTATTGTCGTGAACGAGGAATGTAATCTCAAGGGATTTACGGAGAGACCGGACTACGAAACCGATTATCAAGTAGAAGAGCCGGGTATCTATCAGACGAGGCTTACGGCGACAACGGAGAACGGAACGCATACCATATACGATTCATTCGAAGTGCGTGAGTCAGTTTCATTCGATATCGAGCGAAAATCGGCCACGCGCATTTACCCTCCCACACCGTATCCCGTCCGCATTGCGATCAAGACAACAGAGGCGTTTTCCGGAGATATCGAAGAGCGCGTACCGCTCTCCTTCGAGGTGAAGCACATATCCCACGGAGGACAAGTTGTCCGCCGGAACGAGGACCAGGTTATTCGATGGGCGGTCGATCTCCCTGCGGGAGGAACAATCGAGCTTCTGTACGATTATCTTGCTCCCGAAGTAAGTCCCCAGTTCTACCTTCTCGGCCCCCTTCGGGTCGGTACTTTCTCCGAGACCCGGCGTTGGCAGATCGCCGCCGACGCGATCGCTTCAAACTCGGCGAGGACGTTCTACAGCGTTACCAATAATGCGGGAAGACTCATGTGGGCTACGGGAGCATCGAATTCAACGGGAGCCGAAATCGCCGGTCCGGTCGGAACGGCTGCCACCTCCTCTTTTGTGAAAGCGGCACATGGACCGACCAGGGACGAGATTTTGGCCGGAATGATAAAACGTGATGGACTGCTTGCATTGTCGCTCGTTATCGGAAACCAGGATGCCGCAGGGGATGCGGTGCTTCAGTTTGATCAGGCAAGCGTCACTTCGGCTCAAGCATGCGATGCGGTGACATTCGGTTCCTGTTGGCGCGCATTTGATATCGCTTACGAACAACTATCGGGAGAGGGAATGGTCGCATTTGCGAGCACGACGGCATCGCGGCTCGCGTATCGTACCTGGGACGGTACAAATTGGTCTCCGGCGACAACGAGCGCTCCGAGCGTTGTGAATATGGGGGGTACCGGCGCAATCCGGTGGGTAAGGCTTATTCCAAGAGGGGAAATGCTCAAAGGAAGCCGCTCGGACGAAATACTTGTTATCACTTCGGATGCCAACTCCGATATCTTCGCAGGTATTTGGAATGGTTCGGCATGGACCGCCACAACAACCATCACCGCCGCCGCCTCGACGTTCCACACACAGAATTTTGACGGAGCATGGGAGGAATCCTCCGGAGACGCGATGGTTGTCTGGGCGGAGGGAACAGCGGCGACCACCACTCCGTATCGATACAAGAAATGGACGCGATCCTCGACGACATGGGCTTCTTCGGGGTTGCCCCTGCCGGCGATGGGAGCATCGCATATCGGACACTGGGTTGCGGCAAAGGCGGCGCCTATCGCGGGCAAAAATCATATTGCGGTTATTACAAGCTCGGCGACCGCCGTCGGGAATAATTGCGGCACCGGAACCAACTGCCGAGCTCAACCATTTATTTGGGACGGTTCAGGTTTTACGATGGGAAACGAATGGACGTCGCAAGAACCCGTCTGGCAACAAGCCGTGAACGTTGCGGTTGAATCGGTGAATACAAACGTACAGGTCTTTTACGCATCTTCTATTGCGCAGAGCACCACCGTTGTAAGTTCCTATGAAACATGGATAGAAGGAACGGGATTTTCCGCCGTAACCACTCTTGCCGGGTCAATGGGAGATGATCTTGCGGGGGTACAAACGACGGCGCACCCGAATTCCACCGAAGTGTTTGTGACGGTTGAAGATGTTGATGCCGACTGTAACGGCATTGCGTGGAACGGGGCGACGACGACGGCCGCATGGGATATAACGGGGTGTAACTCCGCCGGAGAGACCGCGCTTGCTCCTCTGTCTCACACGGCGCAACCGAGCGAAGGATCCGCATTTTGGGTGGTAGCGAAGCCCTACTCGCCATGGCAGAGGAACTGGCGTTTCTACGGAGACATTACGGAAAACGACCCGGACAACACTGCGGACGTCTTGGGGACGAGCGAAAACGGATCCCCGGCGATTTCCCAGGAAGGATTCGCCCGGCTCCGAATGCAGTTTGTGGAATTAACGAACATTGCCCAGACCGATGCCCGAAAGAAGATCCAATGGACCACGGAAAACCCGGACTATTCGACATCCACCTGGACCGACGTGGGAGATACGTCGGAAACAGGAGCGGTGTGGAGATATGCGACAGCGGCGGAAACATGCGCCAACTGTAGTGACAACACCACAATCGGAGCGACTCGTCTTACGGGAAGTTCGCAGTCCGGTACTTATATTTCGGACAAGGACGCGGCTGCGGGAACAGGAATGGATCACACTGCGCTTGCGCTCTCGGAATACGATTATCCGATTAAGGCGGAAAACGCAACCTCGGGTACCACATACTATTTCCGCGCGTACGACAACGACCAGCTCACTCCCGTCTTTCGGGAGCAGGACAGCGACGGATCCAACGACTGCTCAAGCGCGGCATGTGTGTATCCAAGCGCCACCGTTCAAGCGCCAGCCAATAACCTTCCGACACTTTCCGCGCTCTTACTAAACGGAGGGTCGGCTATCACTGTTATAGAAAATACCTCGACTTCAATTGCGGTTACGGGTACTGCCACGGATCTCGATGGAAACGCGGACATTTCTTTCGCGACGGGAACCATCTACCGGTCGGGAGTCGGCGGGGGAGCCTCATGCACGAGCAACGAGAATAATTGTTATCGCGTCGCATCCTCTTCATGTGCCAAATCAAACTGTTCGGGAAACAGTTGTGATTTCACCTGCACCGCGAAGATACAGTATTTTGCGGACCCTACCGACTCGGGAGCGTTCTCTGCGGAAAACTGGCTTGGACAAATCACTGCGACGGATGCCGCGGGAGCGACGGGAGTTTCGACAACCGTCTCCGGTGTCGAACTCAACACGCTTTTTTCGCTGAATATCACCAATTCAATTAATTTCGGAAGTCTCCTGCCGGGAGGGGATAGCGGTGCCGTAAATCAGATTGCAACAACCACGAACACCGGGAATGCGGCGATCGATGTCGAATTCTCCGGGACAAATATGGTTTTCGGCGCGAATACCATCGCCGTAGGAAATGAAAGATACGCGACAAGCACCTTCACCTATTCGAGTTGTACGGTTTGTACCGCTCTTACCACCATTGCCACCGCCTACGAACTTGATCTTGCGAAACCTACCTCGACGGCTGTTGTGGAAGACACCGTTTTTTGGGGGTTAAGCGTACCGAACGGGAACCCGCCGGGAAGCTATACCGGTACGAGCACGTTTACCGCGGTGACGGACTAATGGGGAATTGTGCACATGTGGGCGCTTTCCGCCTCAAGGCATCTCTGATACAATGGAACCGAGGGGGAAAAATAAAAACTTTATAAAATGAACCCAATATTCAAGATATACGCGGTGTCAGTTGTGATGGCGCTCGGCATTCTTGGTGCGTTCGGAGCACTTCAATTTGTACTTGCGGACGGATCAAGCACCGCAGTAGTCGTCCAGAACGCCGCTCCCTCGGTGAGTGCCGTTGATTTGACGGCGAATCCGATTACCCTTACCGAGAATACTTCTACGACCGTTACTATTACGGCGACCGTGACCGATTCGAACGGTTGCGACGACGTATTTACGAGCGGCACCATTCTTGCGACAGTCTATCGATCCGGGCTCGCGGCGACTTCCTCATGCTCGGCGGATGAAAATAACTGCTACAGAAACGTTCCTCTTGCGGAAGTGGGGAATACTTGCACGGGAGGGAGCGATACGACAGGAGACGCGTCGGGAACGATCCCGCTTTGGTATTTCGCCGAGGCAACGGATGCAAGCTCGACCTATCCCACCGAGACCTGGCAGGTTGCGGTTACCGCGCGCGATGCGACGGGAGACTCCGGAACTTCAACCGACAGCACTCCTCCGGAGCTTAATTCGCTCTATGCCTTGAACGTCACGTCCGCCATCAACTTTGGAACAGTTCCGCCGGGAACGAATACCGGAGCAACCAACCAGCCGGCTACGACGACGAATACGGGAAACTTCAAGATCGATATCGAATTTTCCGGAACGGACATGTCTTCCGGTGGAAACACGCTCACGGCCGCTCAACAGAAGTATGCAACAACTTCCGCCACGTACGCTTCACTCGCATACACACTTTCTACTTCGCCGACCTCAAAGGACGTGAATCTCACGAAGACGACTGCCTCCGGTTCGCCGATCGCAACCACCACCTATTGGGGAATCGCGGTTCCGAACGGACAGGCAACCGGAACGTATAGTGGTACCAATACCTTCACCGCGATCTTCTCGTCAAACTAACCGGTTCACGAGAGCGTGAAGGCGTGATATCATGAACCACATGCGAAACATAACTGTCGTTCCTTTGGTCGCGGCCGTTTTTATCACGCCCCTTGTCGCTTCCGCATTCGGTGTCTCGCCCCCGCGCATAGACGCGAACAAGCTCGTCAAAGGATCACGCTACGAAGCGACCATCTTTTTGGTACAAGGACAACCGGATCAAGACCTTGAGGTCAAGGCAATATTCGATACTCCCGAAAAAATAGCGAAATGGCTCACTGTAGATAAGGGAGAGCAATTCGTGATCCCGAAAGGAGTTCAGCAGTTTCCGATCAAGGTTCGCATCCAGGTTCCGGAAAATGCCGAGCTCGGCGTATATCACGGATATCTTCGTGTGAACACCGTTCCGAAAGCAAAAGAAGGGGATCAGATCTCGATTTCGGTGGGAGCCCGAATCGATATCAACTTCACCGTGGGAGAAGGCGCGTTTTTGGATTATGTGATTCGACGGCTCGATATTTTGGACATTGAAGAGGGAGATCCTCCGCAGATCGTTGTTACGCTCGAAAACATCGGAAACGTGCCGGCAAGACCCGAGCGCGCAACCCTCGACCTACTTGATAAATACGGCAATGTACGTCTCGGCTTTGCCCAAAACGAAGACTTGCCCGAAATCCCGGCATTCGAGACAAAGACATTCACGGTGGAATTCCCGATCGATCTGAAGCTCGGAATCGGCGAATATTGGGCGGAGGCGATGCTCTACCGCGACGGACAAGTGACGAAAAGCGTAAAAACAGTATTCAACGTGATCGAAAAAAAGATAAACTATCCGATCTATGCCGGAATTGGAGTCATTGTTATTCTCTTTGCGCTCTTCTCTTATCGGTGGAGGAAAAAAATAATAGAAAAGAACGATGCATGAGCGGTTTCGTATCGCACTCTTTTTCATTCCCTTCCTCGTCCTCCTTTTAGGAACAGCCGCTTTTTTAAACTCGGCAGTCGCCGATAGCACCTCAAGTTCGGTAACTGTTACGCTCTCCGAGTGTGCGGATGGTTTGGATAACGACGGGGATGCCCTCGTCGATTTTCCGACGGATCCCGATTGTTCGTCGGCACTCGACGATAGCGAACTTACCACCATTACCACACACGAATGCGACGATGGCATTGATAACGACGGCGACGGAAAAACCGATTATCCGGACGATCCCGGCTGTTCGGCGCTTGCGGATGACAGTGAAACCAATCCGATCCAAATCATCGTTCCCGGCGGGGGATTCGGAGTGGTTTCATCGCTTTTGGGTATCCCGGACAAAAATGCCGCACGGGTCACAACGAAAGTTTTACAACTTGCCGATTTGAATCGGGACGGAATAATCGACATGGAGGATCTGAGCATCATGCTTTTCTATTTTGACAAGCCGCGCGCGGTCGCCTCGCGTTATGACTTGAACAACGACGGCAAGCTCGACATCCTCGACATTTCCGTCCTTTTCTACTATTGGGCTTGATTCGCATGAAAAAAATATTCTATTCTCTGGCAATTATTTTCGCGCTTTCGCTTTCGGGACGTGCGGTAGGTGCCGCTTCGACACCGAGAATTTATTTTGTAACCTCCGAAAAAGAATTTTTTGCCGGAGAGGAGTTACGGATCGCCGTTTTTTTGGATTCACCTTTCCCGATCAATGCACTTGATCTCGAGCTTGGATTTTCTCCGCGAACGCTCGCTTTTCTCGGATTTTACGACGGTAGTTCCATAATCGACGTGTGGAAAGATTCTCCCGTCGTATTCGAGGAGGGGATCGTGCGGATTCGCGGGGGGATGCTCAAAGGATTTTCAGGGGACGCCGGTGAGGTCCTGCAGTTGAGGTTTCGCGGAGCAGAGGAGGGAAAGGGGCAGATTTCTCTCCGTTCGGGAAAAGCTTACCGGAGCGATGGACTGGGGACAGAGGTTGTCGTACCGATATCCTTTGCCGAGATACTAATAGGACCGTCAAGCGGAGCGAGGGTGACAAAAAGCGCGAATACGGACGAGACGCCTCCGAATGTAACCCTTCAGACCACGAAAGACCCAGCAACCGAAAGAGATCTCCTCGTGCTAAGCGCAAGCGATCCGGAGTCTGGTATCAAGGAATCGTTCGTGAGATTCAGAAAATTCCTTTTTTGGGGACCATGGCAAAGTGCGCGAATTCCGTTACGGATACCTTCTGGTGTGTGGGAGATTCAGTCAAAAACAGTAAACAACGACGGACTTGTGCGGGAGCGGGTCATGTATATTCCCGGCCCGTTACTTGCGCGATTGGCGCTTTTGTTTATTGCGATTGTCGTTCTCGCCGCACTTTCATTCATCCACTATAATAAAAGGAGGATTTGAATTACCCTCTGAGTATATGAAATTTAATCTCTCCCTTTCTGTTTTTGCGGGTTTGTCGATAGGAACGTGCGTGGTTTTTTTCGGTACCCTCCCGATTACCCACGGAGCATCGCTCTTTTTAAGCCCCGACGACGGGTCATTTACGGTTCAAAACACACTTACTACGGCCGTCATTCTCGACACCGAAGGCGAATCGGTCAACGCGTTCGAGTTGTTCATCAAATTCCCTCCCGACAAACTACAGGTCGTTTCTCCTTCAACAGGACAATCGATCGTCGGGGTGTGGGTGGACCAGCCTACTTTTAATAACCAAACGGGACGAATAGAGTTCAAGGGAGGTGTTCCGGGCGGCATCGTTACTGATCGGGGGGTGATCGCGAGCATTACATTCCGTGCCAAAGGGGTGGGAGAAGCCATTGTCCGTCCCACGGAGGATTCCCGTATTTTTCGAAATGACGGAAAAGCGACCGACGTATTCAAGGGTGCGAAGGGAGGATCCTTTCTCCTGCGATTACCGGCACCCCAGGGTCCGTTGGTGTTTTCCGAAACCCACCCCGACCAATCGAAGTGGTATTTGAACTCCTCAGTTTCTCTCGAGTGGACGAACGAAAGCGGGACTCTTGCCAGGGGATACAGCTACATACTGAACAACAATCCCATTGACGTTCCGGATGATATTCCCGAAGGAACACAGACGAGTGTTATATATCGAGACCTTCCCGACGGACGGTATTATTTCCACATCAAATCTCTTAGCAATGAGGGACTATGGGGGCGAGTTACCCATTACGCCTTCAAGATAGACGCTTCTCCTCCCGCGGAATTTCGCATTGCGGCACTCCCGAAAGCAAAAACTTCACGGCGCCAACCGATTCTCCAATTCCAGACTACCGACGCGGAATCAGGTCTTGATCACTATGAAATGAAAGTTATCCCTCTACGGCGACAGGGGGAGGTTCTTGCGAGCCTCAAGGAGGAGAGTCAGCCGATCTTTTTCGAAGCTCAAAGTCCCTATCTTACTTCTCCTCTTTTTCTTGGGTCCTATGACGTAATCGTGCGCGCATACGATGTAGCGGGTAATTACCGCGACTCTGCGGAGCGGATAAGGATCGTAAGCGCTCTATTTCGCTCTATCGGAGATGAAGGGCTCGAGGTAAAAGAGCTTGTCGTTATTCCGTGGATGGGAATCTGGAGTTCTTTCGCGCTTCTGATTTTCCTCGCGGGATATCTTGTGTTCGTTATACGCCGCTCTCATAAGAAAACAGCCAAGCAGCAGGAAACGAAAGACCTTCCGGACTATGTGCGAGAAAAAATAGATGAATTGAACAAATACCGTTCAAAATACGGAACTCTTATTGCACTCCTTCTTGCCTTTGCCGCATTATCACTCATCCCGATGGCGCCTCGGACGGCGAATGCGAGCGAGGATATCCTCCGCCTGGCCCCACCGCTTGTAACCAGCATGGCAAAAGACATCTCAAATGAGGAGATTTTTTACGTGGGCGGCAGGGTAGAGGCACCGCGCGCGGATGTCGTGCTCTATCTTCAAAACCTGAACACGGGAGAGACGATAAGCCAGGCGACGGTATCGAACGAGAGGGGAGAATGGTTCTACCGGCACAATACGTTTCTCTCATCCGGAGACTATCTTTTGTGGACCCAGGTGAGGTCGGGAGAGGTTCTTTCGCCCCCAAGTCCGCAGATAGAGTTGGGTGTTCGCGAGACGGCGCTTCATTTCGGGGCTTCGCGCTTAAGCTACGAAATGCTCTACCTCATACTTTTATTCGTCCTCTCGGCCATAGTCCTTGTTCTTATCGGGTTCGCGATTTGGCACCATACAAAATTCAGAAAGGTGAAAAGATCTTTGGCGAAAGAGGTGCGAGAGGCGGAGGAATCAATCCGACGTGGATTTGCGGTGCTTCGGAGAGACATTCAAAGCGAACTGGCCTTGTTTAAAAAGACGAAGCTCCCGCAATCGATTTCGCAGGAAGAAAAGATACGGGAGGCGCAACTGCTCAAAGATTTGGCATGGGTCGAGTCCTATGTCGGAAAGGAGGTTTGGGATATAGAGCGCGCATCGGATCCGCGGTCTAGCGGAGCGTTGTAGGGTTCTTTCCCTCAACTTGGATAAGGGTCAAAATGAGGCGACCCGTATCGACATTCGCAGAAAATAATTTCACGCGCTTTTCGGGGCTTGGTTTGCTTGTAAACGAGGCAAGCGCACTACCCCAGGTCCACACTCCGGGCTCTTCCCCCAACGCCCGTATTTTTCTCGATATCTCAAGTGCAAGCTCGGAATTTTTTCCGGAAAGAGCTTCCGCAAGATCTTCCGGATCCACGAATCCATCTTCGGACGTGAATTTTGAGGTAAAAGTTGCATTTTCGTGTTTCTGCGGGATCGGTCTCGACTTTCCCGCCGAGAAGAGTGGAATATTTTTTGCTCCGAGTTTTCCGCCCAAATGCGCGAGGCGTATGAGGAGATCCTTGAACGAGAGGTCATCTATCGGGCACGACTCTTCGGCGAGAACGGGTCCGTGGTCGACCTTCTCGTCCATAAGGAACAGCGAAACGCCGGTTGTCGTGTCGCCCTCAAGAATGGATGTCTGAACGGGAGAGGCACCTCGGTGCTTCGGAAGGAGAGATGGATGAACTCCTATCGCTCCAAGGTTGGGAATCATAAGCACGTCTTCGGGAATAATCTTCGCGTAAGCGGCTACGATAAATAAATCCGGCTTTAACGCCGCAAGTTCATGTTTCGCATCGGACGGCGAGTGCGGCTGTAAAACGGGTACACGAAGCCCCGAGATGCGAATATATTGCTTTGTCGCCGGCGAGGTGAGTTCCTTTTTCCGACCGGCTGGTTTGTCGGGATTGCAAACAAGTGCATGGGGAATCAGGCCCCCGGCGACGAGTTCTTCAAGTACTATTTTCGCGAATTCCGGGCTCCCGAAAAAAACGTACTTTGGGTGAAGTGAATTAATTTTCATTTTTACTGATGACTCTGGTGTTTTTTGCGCGGTCAATAAAAAGAATTCCGTCAAGATGGTCAACCTCGTGTTGAAATATTCGGGCAAGAAGACCCCAGGTTTTTATTTTGATCTTTTTTCCGGATTTATCGTCGGCGACGATGGTTACTTGATAAGAGCGCTCAACCTGTCCATACACCCCAGGGATACTCAAACATCCCTCCTCTTCGATTCGAGTTTCTGCACTTTTCTTCTCGATGTGAGGATTGAAAAGAGCATAAAACTTCTTTCCGTTTTCAGAAGGAACCTCTGCCACAAACATGCGAAAAGCATGCCCAACTTGATTTGCAGAAAGCCCAACGCCGTTCGCTTCTCTCATTGTCGCCTTCATGTCAAAGAGAAGTGCTCTCATTTCTCCCGCGTTAAATTTTGAGAAATCGAAAGAAGTTGTTTTTTTTCGTAAAAACTTTTCCTCCTCTTTTTTCTTGACAGTTATTATCCTCATGGCACTTTTTTTCACTTTTTTTCCGCTTCGGAGAAAACAATCTTCATAAAATAAGCTCCTTTGTTCTTGACCGATTTGTTTTGAGAAATCTCCTTCGCAATTTTTCTTAAGTCCCGCGCTTCATAGCGTTTCGCCATTTTAATGTAGAGAGACTTGTGCTCTTCGTCGCCCAGGAGTTCTGCAATTTCTAGCCCGAGAAGCTGAAAGTCCGCATAAACTCGGCTTCTTTTTTTTCTTATCCTTATTTCATTCAAGTAATTTGGGGCAATAGGCACGTGACCATTGTAATGAAAGGACGGTATTTATTCAACAAGTTGCAGAACTGACCGTGTGCCTGTTAGAATATACGATACAGAATGAAACATCCAATCTTACTAACAGCCGTTGTGGTTTTTGCCGCAGGTGCTCTTCTTTGGAGCGGATTTTCTCTCGGCGTTTCGACCGTTTTGAATCGGCCATCTCTTTTGCCGCCTGTCTATCTCGAAAACGTTAGCACGACAACGATAGAGGCCGACTTCGGAACGTTCTGGCAGGCCTGGAATTCTATCGATAAGATTTATCTCAAAAGCACTTCTACGTCAAAAGAAGATCGCGTTTACGGTGCCATTTCGGGACTAGTAGATTCGCTCGGCGATCCATATTCAGAGTTTTTCCCTCCGGAAGATGGAAAGAAGTTTCGAGAAGACATACAAGGAGACTTCGGGGGCATCGGAGCACAGATCGGAACCAAGGAAGGAAGAATTATCATAATTGCTCCACTAAAAGATAGTCCGGCGATGCAGGCTGGGCTGAAAGCAGGGGACTATATCCTTTCCGTAAATGCAACATCAACAGCCGGATTAGGTGTTGACCGCGCTGTTCAGATCATTCGAGGACCAATCGATTCAAAGGTGAAGCTTCTCGTTCTTCGCGAGGGATGGGATGAACCCAAAGAGTACGAGATCGTCCGCGCAAAAATTGTAGCTCCAACTCTTGATTTTTCCATGAAGGAGGGAGGTGTCGCGTATGTGCAGCTCTACAGCTTCAACGGAAACACCGAACGACTTTTTCGCGACGCCATGATTCAGGCTTTCGGGAGCGGCATGAGGGGACTCGTCTTAGATCTTAGAAATAACCCGGGAGGATACTTGGATGTTGCGGTAAATCTTGCTGGATGGTTTGTCCCGCGCGGAAAGATCGTCCTAAGCGAGGAAACGAAGCGGGGAGTGGAAGAAGTCTTTCGAGCGAGCGGAAATGAGGTTCTTCTTGAAACTCCGGTCGTGATTCTTATAAACGGGGGATCTGCGTCGGCCTCAGAAATTCTAGCCGGAGCACTGCAGGACATCCGAGGAGCGAAGCTTATCGGTGAAACGACTTTTGGAAAAGGGACCGTTCAGCAGCTCGAAGAATTCGCGGACGGTTCTTCGATTAAGCTAACCATTGCACATTGGGTTCTTCCGTCCGGAAAAATTCTTGAAGGGAAAGGAATCGGCCCCGATTTCAGCGTTGCGGGAAAGAGTGAAGATGAAAAAGAGCCAGAAGACCTTCAGCTCAAAAAAGCCATCGAAGTGCTTATGGGTGAAATAAAATAAAGACATGAAGGTCATACTTCTTCAGGACGTACGGAATGTAGGAAAAAAAGACGAAGTGAAGGAAGTTTCCGATGGGTATGCAAGGAACTCTCTTCTACCGAAAAAGCTTGCGGAACCTGCCACGGCATCCGCACTGAAACGGTTGCAGATTATTCTCATGGTCAAAGAGAAAGAAAAGAATGAATCACGCGATCATCTGGAAAAATTAAAAAAGATGATCGAAGGAAATACTCTCGAGTTTCACTTAAGGACCGATAGCCACGGAACACTTTTCGGTTCGATAAACGGAGAAACAATACTCTCTTCGCTGAGGAGGGAGAAGTTTATTACGAAAGAAAGAGTGTCGGTTTTGCTTCCGCGCCCCATAAAAGAACTTGGCGAGCACACAATAGTGCTGAGTCTTGGGGATGGAATTGAAGCAAAAATACGAGCTAGAGTACTGCCACAACAGTAGCCAGTCTTCGCGAACCGTCAAATTTCGATTTCATCTTTTTGGAAAACTTCACGATTCCATTTTTCATCGCGTAGAGCGTGTCGTCGTCCGCACGTTTAACATTTTTTCCCGCGAGGTATTTGCTCCCGCGTTGGCGGATCAAGATTTCTCCGACTCCGATAGGCTGTCCGTCCTGGACTTTTACTCCGAGGCGCTGCGACCTGGAATCTCTTCCTAATTTTGTTGAGCCAAGGGCTTTTGTATGTGCCATAGGTGAATATTAACTTATCTATCGTATGGTATAATCGCGTCCATGTCAAACATTATAAATATCGCGCGAAGGTATAAAAAAGAGATTTTATTTTTCATTTTTTTCTTTCTTGTGTCAAGCACAAGCTTCGCAGTCGGATATCTTGCTCAAAGCGAATTTCTTCGCTCCCCGATAACTATCGAAAAATGCCAAGATAATTTGGGCACCCGCTAGCTTGGAGTTTCGTCGGTACGGTCAAGCGAGAAAGCTCGCGCATGGATCATTTTCCCAAGGAACGTCGAAAGAAACATAATGAGAATCGCGAGGAAGGTAAATAAAAAGTAATAACTTCTCTCGACGAACATCGAGCCGAAGAAGTAAATCAGAAATATGCTCGGAGTGCTTCCGATTATGGTTGCAAGCATAAATCGGAGCGGGCTTATGGTGGTAAGGCCGGCTGCATAGCTCATATAATCGAAGATACCAGAGCTCGGAATTCTCAAAAGAACTAAACCCCAAAATTTTTTCTTTTCGGATATCTTTCCCTCCCAAATAGAGATTCTTGAAAACGCCGATTTAAAATATTTTTGAAGAAAAGCTCTGTTTAGCACTTTTGCTATCCAGAACGCCACCATCGCGCCACTCACCAGTCCGATCTCTGAGGCAATAAACCCAACACTCCAGGGAAGAATAGCTATTCCTCCAAGATCAACAAGGAACCCAGGGATCGGAGGCACTACTACCGCTACGGCTCGAAGGGCAAGAAGTGATATGAACGAAAGTATCGGATGTCCATTGCTTAATAAAAATACTTGTGCAATGTAGTCATCCATGAATCTTAAAAGTATGTGCTGGTAATGCGACCAATAGATATCCCAATCGCAATAGCGATTCCTCCCAGAAGAAGTATCCTGAAGCTATTTTTGATGACTGGAATGTGCGAAATTCTTGCGTCGATTACACCAAGCGTGAGGAGGGCGACGAGCGAAAGTCCAATTGAGCAGAGAAGCGCGGTAGATGTCGGAAGAAAAAGATAGGGGAGGAGGGGAATGGCTCCGGAGAGAAGGTATGAAAAAAACATTACCACCCCACCCAAGAGAGACTTTTTCATCGATATCTCTTTCTGGAACTCATATTCTTCTGCGGACTGCTCTGCAAGGAGGCTCCCAACCGCCATAGAGAAAGCTTCGACGAAAACGAGAACGGCTCCGGTGAGGAAAATAGTTTCTCTTCCAACTTCCGCAATCGCTATTCCAGAAAGAAGTCCGACGGTTGAGACCAGGCCGTCTTCAACGCCGAATGTAAAATTCCGAATGTAGGACATTCCGTCTTTTCGCCGGTTTGAACTCATATGGGTATATTAGTTTAAAAAAAAGACAACTCCAAGTCTGGAGTTGTCTTTTGCGGGGACGAAACTATCCCTGGGCTACGCCTGAAGCAGACGGTCCACAGGCCTTGCAGTCGGCTTTATGCGCAAAAAGCTCATAAACGGCCGAGAGGCCAACGAGAATATAGATTATTCTCGAAACCCATGCCGAAGGGCCTCCGAAGAGATTTCCTATCTCCCACTGGAAAAGCCCGAAAAGAAGCCAGTTCAATCCACCAACAACAAGGAGGATGAACGTTACCATATGCAATCCTTTCATGTTTTAGCATTTATGTTCGAACACCCGACCTTTATTCCATTATACCATTCCCTCTTGAGACTAATTGACAAACGGGGATGGTGGTTGCTATGGTTTTAAAAGCTAATCTTTCGCTGTGCGGGAGAAATCATGCGAACAGTGATCGAGATGTTCGTCCTGATCGGTGAATTCTATGTTTTTCTCATTAAGTGGTTTTGGAGGCACGTGAAAGAGGAAAGGTTCCAGGCCTGGTAGACAGCGGCATTTCCGGCATATGGCCGGATTTTTTATTTCAAGTAACCAATTTTTTTGAGCCACCATTCATTCTCCCACTCCCAAAGACGCTTCGCGCCCAAGAAAGCTTCGAAGTCCGATTTCCAAAACGGAAATTCTTGAAGT
>ERZ1292625.1682-Hain-H41-01um-R1-1682-length-24609-cov-7_pt1 | contig 24609 bp, 23 predicted proteins | sample MGYA00564400_ERZ1292625 | MGnify/ENA primary metagenome ERZ1292625 (study PRJEB36523, sample SAMEA6512639) | groundwater metagenome | collected 2019-01-08 | study: AquaDiva: Metagenomics assemblies of 32 groundwater samples | reverse complement strand
CCAGTGTACCTTTTTTGACCAATCAGTGTCCAAGAGGTTTCTCATCCTGGACACTTCAATCGGTAAATCAAGTGCCCATAGTTTTTTACGATTAAACTTAAATTTATAATTTATTTCTTCTGGTTTTTTCATTAAACAATTTTAGCTTTATTTCTCTTTAAATATTACCATCCCAACATAATAATTAAAATAGACTTGGTAAAAATGTTATTGACAATTTTTCCAAAATGAATATAATGAAATCAAATAAATAAAGAAAAAAAATGAATAGAAGGTTATTAATTTGTAGCGAATTTATAACTAGTTGTTTCTTGAAAACCAAATTTTAGAAACAAAGAGAGCTTTTTAAGCTCTCTTTTTTCATGGGGGTGCTCAGATGTTCGGAGGGTTAAATATTATTTAACACCCGGAGGCAAAGATGGGCACAAAAAAAATCGGGACAATGATCTTGGCCACTCTACAAGAGGAACCAAAGACATTCTCCGAAGTGAAAAGATCGCTTGCTAGTAGCGGCATGGAATGCTCCAGCGAAGAGTTGGATAAGAGCATTTTGAGGCTCGGTAGACGCGGGTACCTGAAGGTCATAGAAGAAAGACCTGTGAACCGCTACGTTCTCACCGCTCTAGGACAAGCTGTCTCAGAGATTCCTAAAAAATAAATACTGACAGAAGCCACATGTCAGCCTTACCAGGCGTGATAAACGACCCATCTTAATGACCCCTAAAAACCAAATAAGCTTAAGTTTCAGCCAAAACAGGCTGATTTTTCTTTTTACGTCTTGTAATAATGAAAAAAACTATAAATAGAACTACTCCTATACTTGCCGATACTATGGAAATCTTGTTCGTCATCTGACTGACTTTACTGAAGATATTGTTGAGCAAAGGTATGACTAACTCTTTTTTTAGACTAGGCGCCTTGCTTGCAAAACCAGAAATAGCGTTTACGAGAGGTTTAGTAAAGAGAGAAAGAAGTATATTTAAAAGAAGACTAAGAACCGAAAGGACTGCTAGAAAGACCCCGAAAACCTTGCCTGAACCTAACCAACTTCCAGCATAACCACGCGCCAAAAAGTAAATAATGAGAAGTATGATAAAGGTTAAGATGTATGTCATATTTGTAAACTTGCCGATGGTGGAAAAAGATGATAAGCCTGGGGCGCTTTGAGGTTGTGGATTTTCTGGACTCTCGAGATTTATGGTTTCAGAAGTGTTTCCGGCACTGAAAAGCGGGTTGTTTCCTTGTGTGGGAAGTTGAGCCAAAACCTGTTCAAATGTTACTCCCGGTGGTCGGCATGACATGTCACCGGTCTCTACTTGAGAGGTACAAACAGGTAAAGCATTATATTTCACTTCAATAAGCTTGTTTATATTATACGTAACTTGTGTTTGCGTCGCAGAACTACTCTGTTTTCCGCTGGTTCCGTCTAAAAACATCTCTGTGTTTTGCTTCAATGCGTCTGCTGTCAGTGTTTGTTGCAAAAGTAAACCGACCTCGGCGTTAGTTAAGATGGGGGGTTCACCACTATCCTTATTTTCTCCCAATAAGCTTACTATTTCTGGCAGATTTCTATTAATTTTCTCGTAAGCATTTTGCTCAACAAGCTCTTTTTTAATAAACTCTGGCTTCTGAACTGTTTGTTTTACAGATAGCCCAAAGATTGCTAGAAAAAAAAGCGGAAAAATGATTATTAAAACAATAATAGCTAAAACTTTCATGGGTATTTAAATAATACCACCATTTAAAAAAGTTTCAAAGCTTGTGTTATACTGATGATATGAGTGAAAAAGCAAAAACATATTGCGAAAAAGCAGGGGCAATAATAGTCCGCGACAACAAGGGAAAAACAGAGATTTTGCTGGAATATCGCGAAAGAGAATACCTAAGAGACTGGAGTTTTCCAAAAGGAGGCGTGGAAAAGAGTGAAACACCTGAGGAAACAACAAAAAGAGAAATCCGCGAAGAAACCGGACTAGAGATAGAACTTGTTAGACCACTACCTGAAATCTGTTATCACAACTCTCACGATGGCGACGTAAGAGTCAAAATGTTTTTAGCAAGACCGACCACTGAGAACTTAAGAGCCGAGTTTGATCATGATAAGGTAGAGTGGGTCACACTTAATAAAGTACCCGAAAAACTTAGTTATCAAAACTTGAGAGATTATTTTAAGAAAGTAAAAAAAGAGCTATAAAAAAGGAGACTATCCATGACAAAAATTAATACAAATTATGATAAACTTGCAGCCGGTTATCTTTTCCCCGAAATCGCAAAACGCACCCGAGAGTTTGCAGCAAAAAATCCCGACGCCGAGGTAATGCGACTAGGTATTGGCGATACTACTGAACCACTTGCATCCATCGTAATCAAAGGACTGCATGACGGGGTAGATAAGCTGGCGAAATCGGAGACATATAGCGGTTATGGCGACGAGCAGGGCAACACAAAGCTCAGGGAAGCGCTGGCTAGTCATTATAAAAAACTTGGGGCAGATATAGCTGTTTCTGAAATCTTTGTTAGTGATGGAGCCAAAAGTGATAGTGCAAATATCCAGTCTATTTTTGGCATAGATAATGTCGTCGCTGTACAAGATCCTGCCTATCCCGTATATGTAGACACAAATGTTATAGCCGGCAGAACCGGCGAAAATGAAAACGGGCTTTATGAAAAGATTTATTATATGCCATGCACTGAAAGTAATGATTTTTTTCCTGATTTACCCGACATAAAAGTAGATTTGATTTATATATGCAGCCCAAACAATCCAACAGGTGCAGTTGCTACAAAGGAACAGTTAAAAAAGTTTGTAGATTATGCTAAGGATAACAAAGCCGTCATAATATTTGACGCAGCATATTCTTCATATATTTCAGATGGCTCTTTACCAAGAAGTATTTATCAGATAGAAGGAGCCAAAGAGTGCGCTATAGAAATAAATAGTTTTTCTAAGTCAGCCGGTTTTACGGGAGTACGACTTGGCTGGACGGTGGTACCAAAATCTCTAGTTGTTGAAGGTACAGAAGAAGGCAAAGTTAATGCTCTCTGGAACAGACGACAGTGCACAATGTTCAACGGCGCCTCAAATATCGTCCAGATGGGCGGTTTAGCTGTCTTATCTGATGAGGGTCAGAAAGAATGCCAAAAAACAGTTGGGTACTATATGGAAAATGCCCGCATTATTAAATCTGGACTAGATCAGCTTGGGCTTGAAACATTCGGCGGAGAAAACGCACCTTATGTCTGGATAAAAACACCAAGTGGGATGAAGTCATGGGATTTCTTTGACAAGCTTCTAACCGAGACACATGTGGTCGGCACGCCGGGATCCGGATTTGGTCCTAGCGGCGAAGGATATTTCAGGCTCAGCGCTTTCGGACATCGAGAAAACATAGAAAAAGCCGTGAAAAGCATTCAGGAAAATCTAAAGATATGATACAAAAAGACATTCTCCCATTTACAAAACCTCAAATAGAAAAGGTTATAAAAAAATACCCTACCCCTTTTCATATTTATGACGAGAAAGGAATTCGTGAAAATGCCAAGAAGGTCAACAAGGCTTTCTCGTGGATGCCTGGATTTAAAAATTATTTTGCGGTTAAAGGAAATCCAAATCCTTATCTTATTAAGATCTTGAAGGAAGAAGGCATGGGTACTGACTGCAGTTCTCTGCCTGAGCTGATAATATCTGAAAAAGTCGGTATCACTGGGGAAAACATCATGTTCTCATCAAACGACACCCCAGCCGAAGAATTCATAAAAGCAAAGAAGCTTGGCGCGATAATCAATCTTGATGATTTCTCACACATAGACTTCCTTCAAAAAGTTGCTGGTATGCCAGATCTCATCAGTTTCAGGTATAATCCAGGCCCGGCAAGAACCGGAAATGTGATTATAGGTGATCCAAAAGAAGCAAAGTACGGATTTACCAAGGATCAGCTTCTGGAAGGCTATAAAAAATGCAAAAATATGGGCGTGAAGCGTTTTGGGCTACATACTATGGTTGCCTCAAATGAACTCAATGAAAGTTTTTTCGTCGAAACCGCGGTAATGCTGTTTGAAATAGTTGCTGAGGTCAAAAAGAAACTGGATATCACTATAGAATTTATTGATCTTGGCGGCGGTATCGGCATTCCTTACAAGCCAGACGATAAGCCGGCAGACCTAGATAAAATTTCACAAGGCGTAAAAAAGGCTTACAAAGATATTATTATAAAGAATGACCTTGATGGACTAAAAATCGTTATGGAGTGCAGCAGGCTAATCACGGGTCCCTTTGGATATCTTGTCTCAACCGTCAGACATCTTAAGCATATCTACAAAGATTATGTAGGGCTTGATGCTTGCATGGCAAATCTCATGCGCCCATCACTCTACGGAGCCTACCATCACATCACTGTTATGGGGAAAGAGGAAATGCCCCTCGACCATGTTTATGACGTGACGGGATCGCTGTGTGAAAACAACGACAAGCTTGCCATAGACAGAAAGTTGCCAGAAATAGATCCTGGAGACATTATGGTGATACATGACACTGGAGCTCACGGTCACGCAATGGGATTTAACTATAATGGAAAGCTTCGCTCAGCAGAACTTTTAATCAGAGAAAATAGTAAAGTCGAGGAAATTCGTAGAGCAGAAACGGTAGATGACTATTTCAAAACCATAGACTTTTCGAAACTAAACTGAGATATCCCTTTTTCTAAACCATAAAAGTCCAAGTATAGTAGCAACTATGAAGACAGCCAAAAGAATAAATACGTCTCCCTGATCTATAGCTTTGTCCTTCAAAGCATCGACCGGTCTGTAATACTTAAAGATAGAGAGCCAGTCATAGTTTTTGATGGTTTTGTTAATGCTTCCCAGCACATACACTAGATAGCTGATAATAAAAAAGCCAAGTGAAATTCCTAGCGATTTACCTCTGTCTGAAAAAAGCGCCGAAAAGAGAAAAGATATCCCTCCATATGCCAGCGCAAAAAGTATAGACATAAAAGTCACTTTATAAATTCCCGACCATCCTATCGTATAGTCATAAATCCTTGAAAGAAGGGGCATAGGGATGAACGTCAGCACCACCAGTAAACATACTCCCATAATGAAGGCAACTACTCTAGAGAGATAGATACTGACTCGGCTAATAGGCTGAGACAGTAAGTTTGATATCTGTCCGCTTTCTATCTCTTTTGTTATAAAACGAGTGGCAAAAGAGGCGATGTACGCTCCGAGTATCAGAGGGAACATAAGCGACAGATATTCTCCGCCCGCATAACTTGCAAAGTTCATATTAAAGTCCGCATCTATGCCGAATATAGTCAACATTTCTTTCGGAAAGTTTTTCAGCACTTCTTCATATCCCGAAGTTTTAGCGATAGAAGGATATATACTGACTATAATCCAAGTATAGGAGAAGAGACTGACCCCGTACCAAAAAAGGGGCTTCCAGTTTTGTTTCAATGTTTTTTTGATAATATGTTTATTCATTGTAAAACTCCAGAAATATTTCCTCTAGATCAGCATGTCTTATCTCTATTCTTTGAACCGTATACTTTGCCAGCTCTTTAATAACCTTATCCGGCTCTCCCTTCACAATGATCTTCATCTCATCACCCGCTTTTTCAACCCTTGTAACGGCATCAAGTCTCTCAAAGACTTCAGTTTGCAGCTTTTCTTTTGTTTCAGTCAAAATGTATAGGATACCTTTCTTGTGAAGTGTGGCCATATCTTCAATAGCAACGATCTTGCCTTCCTTGATGATAGCTGCCTTGTCGCAAATCTTCTCAACCTCGCTCAAAACGTGAGAACACATGAAAACTGTGGCTCCTTTTTTCTTAAACTCAGTTAAAACTTTGTAAAACTCTTCCTGCATCAAGGGGTCTAGTCCGCTCGTCGGCTCATCAAGGATAAGAATATCGGGCTCTGTCATTATAGCGGCAATCAAGGCTACTTTCTGACGGTTACCCTTGGAAAGATTTCTTATCTTTCTTTTTAACGAGCCTTCAAGATCAAACCTTTTGATATAGGGAACATATTTTACACTCAGTTTGCCAACTTTTTCCCCCCTAAGCTCTAAAAGGTAGTTCAAATACTCCGCTACCCTCATATCACCATAGAGCTCCACTTCTCCAGAAAGATATCCCATATTCTTTTTGATTTCGATGGTTTGGGTGTGGCTGTCTTGACCAAGAATAGTGATAGTCCCAGAGGTAGGTCGTATAAAGTCAAGCATACAACGGATAGTTGTCGTTTTACCCGCGCCGTTTGGTCCGAGAAATCCGAAAACCTCACCTTTTTCTACATTAAAAGAAATACCATCAACGGCTTTCACCTTGCCGAAGTACTTTTTTAAATCTTTTATTTGTATAACTGCTTTTGACATAAGTAGATTATAACCCAAAAAAATGTTAACTTTAAGTCCTTAAATTACAAATTTATATTTTATCTAAAAAACCATAAGTTTGACAAGTGAGTGAATAAATAATACAATCAACTCATCATTTAACTTAGGGTTATGACACAGAAAATACTACTTGCCGAAGATGACATTCAGCTTATTGACATGTATAAGCGCAAGTTCAAACTTGAGGGCTTTGAGGTTTATATTGCTGAAAACGGACAGGAAGCCATCGACCAGTTCGAAACCTTCACTCCCGACATCGTACTCCTAGATATCATGATGCCAAAGGTAAATGGGCTAGAAGTGTTGAGGCATATAAGAAAGGACTCTAAAAACAAAGATGCTCTCGTCATAATACTTACAAACTTGGGTAATGAGGCTACATCGGAAGAAATCTATAAACTTGGGGCCACCGACTATATAGTAAAGGCTGATATGACCCCACTAGAAGTAACAAACAAAGTCAAAGAAATACTAAAAATATATAAACAGTAATCTTATTTATCAAAAAGAGCCCATAAGGGCTCTTTTTTTGTATAACTCTGTGAGTATTTTACTTCAGATATTTGTTTACGAGAGCTAGAAGCTCTTCTTTAGTCTTTTCACCGGATACTTTCTCTGCCTGTACACCATCTTTAAAAACAATGAAAGTCGGGACTCCTTCTATACCAAACTTATCACTAGTTGTCTTGTTTTCTCTGGACTCTAACTTTCCAACCTTTGCTTTTCCGACGAGTTCATCAGAAACAGATGTTACATCCTTGGCTACATTTTGGCAATGTGGGCAAGTTGAAAGATAAAAATCAACTAAAACTACACCCTTATAGTCTTCTACTTCTGTCTTAAAGTTAGCATCTGTTAGTTTTACTTCATTTTTTCCAACCGCACCGGCGTCCTGAGACTCTTCTTGAGTACCCTCTATCGTACTACCCGATGTTGACTCTGCCGTTGTACCATCGTTTTTCTTCTGTTGTAGTGCAAATACTGCTACCGCAAGTAACGCCACCAAGACAATGATAATAGTCACCGCAAACTTCATATTATTATCGCTTTTGACTGGTGTATTGGTCTTTTTCTCTTCTGCCATTTTTTCTCCTAAATTTAAAATTTCTGCATGAATTATATACCATTTCAGCAAAAAAGTTAATAATTATTTTGAATTAGCATTCACAAATTGTGCTAAATCAGCTATAATATCATAGTTCAGGCCCCGGTAGCTCAACTGGATAGAGCAACAGCCTTCTAAGCTGTAGGTTACAGGTTCAAGTCCTGTCCGGGGCACCATGTATGGGTTGCTAGCTCAATCGGTAGAGCAACTGCCTCTTAAGCAGTAGGTTCTGGGTTCAAGTCCCAGGCAACCCACCATTCGACTCATTTTATTCGCTCATGACTTTCAGCCAAAAAGATTGAGAGTCGAAGAACAAAGAAAATTATTAAAAAAGACCCTCGTGAGGTCTTTTTTAATTTAGTTTAGAAAATGCCGCCTTAAATGTCTAAGAAATCAACTTTCTTTTCTTCTTTTTTAAGCGCTTCTTCTGCCTTTTCTAAAAGATCATCAGAAATCTTGTCTTGCAACTCTTTAACTTTTTTCGCCGTAAGCAGTTCAGTATGACTATCCTTCAAAGCGTCAGGATTTTTCTTTAGCTCCTTTGGATTGGCAACTAAGTTTGCCTTACAGACCGTAGTCAGGAGAATAACCGCATTTCCTTTCTGGGTTTCATATATCTTTGCGATTTGCCAGTACTCCTTGTCCCGAGAAAAACCTTTCCATTTTCCGACTTGATTGCCGATAAATACTTGCTCTTTCTCAGCATCTTTTTTACCCACTTTGACACTAATCTCACGCATTTCCCCCTTTATTGCCCTTGACCTGTCAACGAACTCTCTTAAAGCCTTTGAAATCACGGATGACATCGCATCCCCGGCGATTTTCTGTGCTTCCTTGTAGACATTTTCATCACCAGACTTTACATATATTGTTTTGTTACCCATCTTTTTTCTCCCTTGCCCCGACCGAAGCGTCGGGGTTACTTTAATATTAAATACAATATAAGTATATATATACGTATACACCCTGTCAAGAGTTTTTTTGACAAAATAAAAGAAGGCTCAAAATAGCCTACTTTTTATGGGATCGGATCCTCCTCTGCCAAGGCTGCGGGCGGACAGGTCATTCTTCGCTAAAGCTACGAGCTGATAAATAGTTAGCGATGTCAGAACTGCGCAGTGTAATCTTTTATGATTGGCTCTTGGAATAAAAAACAGCTAGCAAATATATTGAAATGGCTGTCAGATAATGGAAAACTGCACGACCATTCAATAAAGCAATTGGATTACAATAAGTTTTTGTTCCATCTGGAAGCCATACCGCAAAACCGATTAAAAATATAATCAAAGCGGCTATCCAATACTTGTATTCTTTATGCAATTTTCTTTGGTAAACCAAGTATTCAGAAACAATGGCAACAGCGATGAAGAATCCGAAGACAAAGTTGCCAGCATGCCCTTGAAAAATCAGGACAAAAAACATACCCAATGTAATCATAGCAGTAGCGATAAGAATACATTTCTTTATACTGAGCTTATAAAGATTTGAGAAATTAAGAAAAATCATCAGACTTGCAATAACCAGCATTGCAAGAAGGTCGAGAAGTTGCGTTAGGTAGAGAGGTTTCACATCATAAAGCATTGAGGCCGTCCCAACTGTTAGAGCAAGGACTGCAAAAGGCAGATAAATCTTATTCTGTTTAACTTTAATAAATAAAAATAAGCCCACACTTATGTAGGCAAGATTGCTGATTGCATAGTTGGGGCGAGAAATAATATTATTTGTAATTTCCTCACAAAAAGTAACAGTTGGCTGAGATAATAAATTTCTTATCATAAAAAGATTATACCATAATAAAATAATGGCTATAAAAAGCCATTATTAAACATAAGCGTATTGGGGTCGGATAGTTAGCGATGTCAGAACTGAGATTATTAATGCAAACGGGCTCCTCGTATGAAGAGCCCAGATGCTATGCAATTAGATGTTCAACGAGATAGGGTCCCAGTTTATCTTGTCAGTTGGCTGTAACGAGCCATTTACTTTCTTCCTGAAAGCTCGTTTATCAAACTCACTCCCTTTGACGACCTCAACCCTTGAGAGTCTGCCTACTTTACCAACTTCTACAACCGGGACATTGAGCCATTTTCTTTCTATGACTCCCCATAATACATTGTGTGTTACTCGGAGCATAGGCATAATCCCTATGCGACCTTCTTGCCTTCTTTTTCTAAAGGATAGCATTTCCCCTCCCCAATTTTTTGGATGAACACAAGTCAATAAAAGAGCAAGATGTTCTTGTTGCTTGAAAACTATGGAATATATAATAACACTTTTTTCTTGCTTAGTAAACAATAATATAATACAAACACAAAAAGAGACATTTTTTGCCTCTTTTATTTCGCTTATGCTTGGGGTGGCTGATGGGACTCGAACCCACGACCCTCGGTACCACAAACCGATGCTCTAACCAACTGAGCTACAGCCACCACGATATTAAATTGTTAGATATGGCAACGTCGAACGTTGCTCACATCTCTCTTTGGCAAATCGCAAAGCGATTTAGCCACGTTCGACGTGGTGCGCCCTGCAGGACTCGAACCTGCGGCCTTCTGGGCCGAAACCAGACGCTCTAATCCAACTGAGCTAAGGGCGCTTATGGAGCGGGTAGCGGGGATCGAACCCGCATCTTCACCTTGGAAGGGTGACATAATAGCCATTATACAATACCCGCGAACCTGTATATTATACTAAAAATCAGCTTAAAATTCAATAAAATCATATTTGGCTTGTCATTTCGACCGACTTTACGGAGTAACGAGCGGAGAAATCGCTTTCTCTATTTTTAAGGAATCCCTCGGCTTCGCTTGGGATGACAAGGCGGAGGATAAAATTACTTCTTTAAAATCTTTTTCACAAACTCTAGAGCCCCTTCTTTCGTTCTAATGTGCTCTTCCATCTGGGCATGGTGTACTTTATCCAGGATTTTTCCGATTTCCGGTCCTTCTTTTATACCAAAATGGTCAATTATTTCTTTCCCTGTGATTAATATCTCCGGTTTTGGTAAAAATTTCTCTTTTTCTTCTGATAGCTTTTTTAACTCATCATACAAGCTCAAATCTTTCGGTTTTGTGCCGAGAGCATCAGCCCTGAGTAGTTCAAGTAGTTCAGGAAATAGCGGTTGATGTATCCAGTGTGCTTGTCTCGTCTTTTTCATCTTCAGAAGATCTCCAAGCATCATGTGATGAGCGACTAGCCATTTTAAATTTGCCGTCATCTCGTTTGAAAACTTTAGTCTTGTGCCAATCTCCCCAACCATTTCCGACCCTTTTTCGGCATGACCGTTATATCTAATTCTATCGGAAACCGAATAGGTCTGGGGTTTCCCGATATCATGGAGCAAAACCGCCCACGCAAGCTCTATTGATGGGTTTTTGGGCAATGCATCAAGCGACATCAATATATGTTCAAAAACATCACCTTCTTTGTGGTACAATTCAGGCTGCTTCACGCCCCTTAAAGCCTCAAACTCGGGCAAAATAATTTTTAGAATTCCGGCTTTACTCAGTTCTCGAAAAGCCTGTCCTCTTCCAGAAGCAATAAGTATCTTTGTCAGTTCTTCTTGTATTCTTTCTGCTGAAACATTTTCTATTAACTTCGCATTTCTCTTTATCGCTTCCGGTGTACCCAAGGCATAGTCTAAGCCTAGTGAGTTTTTAAACCTAACTGCCCTGAGTAGGCGAAGGTTATCTTCTACAATCCTCTCATGAGGGTCACCAATAAATCTCAGTATTCGGCTCTTTAAATCTTCCGATCCACCGACAAAATCCAATACTTTTTTCCCTACGGGGTCATAAAACATACCATTTATAGTAAAGTCACGACGCAGAGCATCTTCCTTCGGGTCGGTAAAGTACACCGCATCGGGTCGACGCCCATCGGAGTAGGCCGCATCGCTTCGAAAGGTTGCTACCTCAAAGTTGTGTCCATTTCTTACAGCCAAAATCACCCCAAACTTTTTACCGATGGGGATAGTATGCTCTAGTATGTCTTCAATTTCTTCCGGTTTAGCAGAAGTCACTATGTCGTAGTCTTTCGGAGTCTTACCAAAAAGCATATCGCGAACTGTACCACCAGCCCAAAAGGCTTCATGTCCATGTGATTTTAGCTCTTTTACTATTTCTAAAGCTGTATTTTCCATATGCCTATTATAACAGCGAATTTCAAAGTATCATCGTACAAATTTGTTTAAAGAGGTCCGACCTTGTGAGAAACAAGGTCGGACCTCCAAACAAAAAAAGATTCTGGACAAGCCAGAATGACGGGATTAAGATCCTTCGTTCCACTCAGGATGACGACTTGAGTCGTTTATATATTTTTTCTTTTTCTATAACATTTATTTTTGTTTTTTTGACCACTTCCCTCATGGTATTTATAGTCTTGTCATAGGTTTCTTTGTCCACCGGATATGGTGTAGCATCTTTACCGCCATGAGCAAAACTGTAGCGAGCGGGGTCTTCATATGACGCATCGGCGCCATAGATCAACTCTGATACAAGTGATAAAGCCCGTATAGTTTTTGGTCCCACCCCCTTAGTCGCTAGCATTTTTTCATAACTTTCAGGTTTTTCGTCAGTAAGTTTACCTAAAATCTTCTCTAGATATTTGCTTTTGCTAAAGTCTTCCGCCATTACGGGATGAGTTTTAAACTCTCCCCGGGCAAGAGATAGTAATGTGGTCTTGTCATTCTGGCTTGACCAGAATCTTTCTTTGGCTAGCTCAGCTCTCTGGATTCCCGCCTTCACGGGAATGACAGAAGGGTGTGGTTTAAAACTAACCATTCGCGACAAATCCGAGGAGTATTTCCGTAAAATCTCAACGTCTTTAATGAGAGTTTTGTAATTAGAGTTCACAAGTTCAGTGGAAATCTTCCTGTTTTTATCGCTCTTTTTGGAAGACATATTCAAGGTGTTGTTCAATGTGCTAATTCTCTGGGAAGCAATCCCCTTGTGTGGTTCAACAACCAAATCCTTGATATCATCCGAGAACCAGTGATACCTTCGCGCCGTTTGGTCCTCTGTATTCATGCCCTGCTGAACCACCGCCCAGGCGCCATTTTTAGAAAATATGAAACTATGATGGTATATCTGATAACCATCTTGTATCAAAGAGCTGTCTACCTTGGCACTCATCTTGGAGTTATAAACTAAATTATTAGTTTTACCATCACCAAGGGATAATTTCTGACCCCAATCCGTAATCTCATCAGGAGTTTTTCGTGATGTTTTGCCTTTTCCACCACAGATAAAAACACCCAAGTCTTTTTCCTGACCGCGAATGGACTCTTTCAGGGCCGCCGTAAGTATTGTTGTAAGTCCGCTCGCATTCCAGTCAAAGGCTAGAACCGTTCCAAGCGACTGAAACCAGACCGGGTCAGCTAAACGCTTCACAAACTCATCCGGTCCAAACTCAGCTATTAAAACCTGATTCATTTCACGCCCCAAGGAAACCATCCGCCGAAACAACCACGGCGGACACCTCCCCCAGTCCAAAGTAAATGTAGCTACACCTCTCTGCATAGCCCTATTCTAGTCTAACTAAGAGCGGATTCCAGTATACAAAATATTATTTTATATATTTAAATCTTGGAACTTCCTGTCTATCATTAAGATTTTTATTATCTAAAAACATTTCTATCGGTCTAGCCCAAATGAGATTATCACCGTATAGTGCCTGATATATAACCAGCTCTTCTAGTCTCTCGCTATGTAGTGACACACCCAAAACCCTGTACTTTTTGCCCTTAAAATGTTCATAAATTCCCACTTTCAGGCTTTTAGCCTGGTCTGATAGTTCTATTTTTGGTTTTGATTCTGGTTTTTTATTCATATCTAAGGGCGTTTAGAGCACTATTTCTGGAAGCTCTTCTTGAAGGATATGCTCCCGTTAAAAAGCTAATCAAGATTGAAAGAACAATAGCAACAATAACTAGCTCGGGCGGAAATACAAATATTTTTACAGGATTATTACCGGTCGACTTTGCAAGCCCCAACATAGGCTCGTACCCTATGCAAGATATTATAAATGAATAAAAACAATGAAACAAGTATACAAAGCAGAAAAACACCCTTTTGGGGTGTTTTTCGTGAATCAAGATTATAAGATAACTTTTAGTATCTGTTTGGTCTTGGCTCTTTTGGTCTAGAAATGTTAACAACGATAGATCGTCCGTCAACTTCCTTTCCATTCATCTCAGCAATAGCTTTCTCAGCTGCTTTCTCGTCAGCCATGGTTACGAAACCAAAGCCCTTTGAGCGGCCAGAAAACTTGTCAGGGATGACTTTTGCTTCGGTAACTTCACCGTATGAGGTGAACATTTCTGCCAAAGACTCGTCAGTAATACTGTAAGACAGGTTACCAACGTAAAGCTTGTTTTTCTCTGTTTCCAATGCTTTTCCTTTCTTAAACGATAAAACGGAACCCTATCGAAACCCTCGGGTATCCGTTCGAAATAATCTACTTAAATATCGTGAGCTCTCTATAGTTCCCCCGTATAATACATCCTTTTCTTGATGAAGTCAATGATTTCTTTTGTAGAGGCATTTTTCAAGATTTACTCTGTTACCAATAAACTCAACCCCTTCTTTCCTTAGTTTTTGGTTCTGAACCTCACCCCCGCCAAAAGCATATTTTTCGGCCACTCCTCCTAGTGAGTTCACCACTCTATGACAGGGGATGCTTTCCGGGTCTGTGTTTGCATACAGTCTCTGACCAACTAGTCTTGGGTGAATACCAACAATATTCCCAATTTGGCCATAGGTCATCACATTTCCTTTTGGTATTTCAGAAACAATCCTATAGACTTCTGCTGATTTATTCATACTTCAGAGCATCTAGCGCGCTTATTCTTGACGCCCGTCTCGCAGGATAAGTGCCGGTCAAAAAACTGATAAATATAGAGAGAACTACCACGAAAAACAATAAATTAGGTGGAAAAACGAATATCTTTACCGGAGTATTACCCGTTGTTTTTGCTAGGGCATAGATGCTTGCATTAAAAAATCCTCCTAACAAATAACTAATCAGAACACCTGTCATACCGCCTAATATCCCAATGAAGAGTGCTTCAAGCAAGAAAATTCTTTGGACATCTTGTTTGTTCGCACCCATAGTTTTCATGATGCCAATTTCCCGGGTTTTTTCGACAAGTGAAATGGTCAAAGTGTTAAACATCCCTATACAAGAAACTGTTACGGCAATCACACCAAAAACAATCAGTATCATCCTGAAAAATCCAAAAAACTGATTGGCTTGTTCCACAGTATCCTTTATAGAGCTGACCTTAAAACCGTTGTGCTCTATCAAAAGCTTAATCCTATCTACATTTTCAGTAGTTGTCGTTTTAACCTTAGCTTCACTATAATTTACTATTCCAAACCTCTTTAATGTCTCAAGCGGAACATAAACATATGGCGAGTCTCCCTCGTCTACTATTCCAACCACTTTATATTTAGCTTTCTCAGTTTTAAAAGTTTTTTCCCCAGTACTCAAAAGTTCGGGACGAATAATCATTTTTACATCAATTTCATGTCCAATAGCATTGGGACCGTTCAAACCGAGTTTGGTTGCCGTCAGAGTATTTAAAATGACCTCCTCAGCATTTTCCGAGGAAAAGGATTGTCCTGCAACAATTCTCGGTAGTTGAATCCTAAATGATTCCATGCTTCTGCCATATACGACACCATCAAAACCATCACCTTCAGTCCCAAAAAAGCCGGCAAGGCTTAGCATAGGATAAACCTCTTCAACGCCAAAGGTATTTGAAATTTTATCAATATTTCCTTGGTCAATGCTAACAACTTTAGACTTTCCCGTTTCAACATCTAACATCTGGAAAGCTTCCATGTTTTTGATACCTTCTGTGGTAAGTTTTTGGAAACCATAACTAAGCGAAATCAGAAAAGTTATAAATCCTATACTTAGTGCAACCCCCCCCGAAGTCAGGAGCGCCCTCATTTTGTACCTTCTAAAACTTTTTAAAGATAGTTTCACAAAAAACCATTGTTTTGCCCAAAAGCTTCCTCGTGAAATCAGACCATTATCCCCTTGGATATCCGTTATTTCTTCACTTACCTTCTCTTTTATTTTAACATTCTTTATAACCCCGTCTTCCATATAGACAAACTTTGTTGCATACCTTTCATAGTCAGGGTTATGAGTTACCATAACCATAGTCTTCTTAGAATCACCGTTTAGCAGTTTTAAGTCGTACATAAGGTCTTCTGCCGAAACTGAATCTAGATTTCCTGTCGGTTCATCGGCCAAAATCATTGGAGGATTTGTAATTAAAGCGCGACAAACACAAAGCTTTTGCTGTTCACCACCTGATAATTCCATCGGATTATACTTTTCAAATTTATCAGCTTTAAAAAGATAAAGGATGCTTTTTGCCTTTTGCATGGCCTTTTTATGAGTAGTACCAATCAAGCTTAATGGAAATGCTACATTTTCAATAACGTTCAGTGCTTTTATCCAGTTTGGCTGCTGGTAGATGACTCCGAAGTTTTTAAGCCGAAAGGATGGTCTCTTCTCCTCTTCTATGGCGTAAACGTTTTTCCCAAAAGCCCTTACTTCTCCCTCATCGGGTCTTTCAAGGCCTAAAATAACATTCAAAAGAGTACTTTTGCCGCAACCAGATGGACCTATCAGTACAACAAATTCCCCTTGCTTGACTTCAAGGTTAACCCCCTTAAGAACCTCAACTTTTTCTTTACCCACAAAAAAGCCTTTCTTGACATTTTTGATTTCTAGTAATGGTTTTTGTTTTTCCATTTTTCCTCTTAAATCACCTGATATGTCTATTTGGGTCCCCTTTCCCCCAAAAGCCACCCGAGGCTTGCCCCGAAGGATTTAACAATAACATCAAAGATAGAAAGACGGGCTTGACCGGTCAGGGTCGAGTTAACTTCAGATTTCGTTTCGTTCTTCGCTTTGTCCTTGGTAACTATCTTAAAGTAGTACGAGGTTGAAGGTTTAAGGTTTGATATAACTACGGCATGAGAGGTAGATAGTGAAGAATCTTCATAAGTGACAAGGGAAAGATTTTTGCCAGAACCCGCTTCTTCATACTCAACCTGAGAGGTAGACGGCTCATCGGTTGTCCAGGAGACTATGAGCTGGGCTTTGGCACCCGCACCATAACCCTCAATAGATTTTTCTGTGGTTATCTCTGATATCTCGGGAGGTCTGGTATCAAGGTCTGTTGTAATCTTATGGGTTTCGGATGTTGCTTCATTTCCAAGTCCGTCTCTACCCTTAACGGTTACTATATACTCTGTTTTGTCTTGAAGGCCGGAAATCGTAATCTCATGTTTGGTCAGAAGCTGGTAGTCAGAAACTGCCTCCTTCTTTCCTGTCCCGTCTGTATACTCAACTATTGAAGAGGCAGGGACGTTTGAGTCCCAAGTAACCCTCACTGTTGAGCTTGGTCTATCTTTTATCTGATCAAACTTAATGTTGGTGAGCTTTGGAAGAGCTAGGGTTTCAAAGGAGTAGTCATCTGACTGGATGAGGTTGCCGGTTGAGTCAGTCCCTGAAATTTTTATGTGATAGGTGGAAGAGTCCCGTAGGTTAGTTAAGCGAATTGTATGATTAGTGCCTCTTCCCGCCTCACTAATCGAGTCATATTGGGTAGTTTTTCCGTAACGGACAGTAGACACCATGTCAGAGGTTGTCTGCCAAGACAAAAGAACGCTGTCAGCACGGATGTCAGTAACCTTAAGCCCTGATATATCTGGTGCACTGCTCGTTGTAAATGTATAATCACTAGCATAATATACATCATCTCCATATGTTCTTTCCTGATCAAGAGACTGGAGTTTGTAATGGTAGGTCGTTCCCGGAGCTAGTCCCCTCAAGGTAACTGTATGAGAAGTGACATCAGTCTCAGATGCCCCCGTAACTGAACCGTACGAAGTATCAGTGCCGTACTTCACACTAGATGAAGAGACTCTGTCGGTGGACCAGGTAATGGTTGCCGTTGTTGCACCGGCTGAGGCAGAAGGACTGCCAAGAAGAGCCGGTGGAGTCGGATATTTTCCTGTGGGCATCATAGAAACAACATTAGAAGCATCTGATTCGTCATTATAGAGACCACCTATATCATCGTGATCTACTGCCCGCACTCTGTATGAATATATAACGCTTGAACTCGGAACGATTTCGGCATAAGCCCTCCGGGTTTCGTCAGCCGTTGTTCCCACTGCAGTCCAGGGGCCGCCATCGTCTGAGCGTTCTATTTTGTAGTAGTCTATCTCACTCTCATTCACAACTGGGGCGTCCCATGTAAGAGCTAGGAGCCAAACATCCTTATCCCTTTTTGAAGCATCCGCAACTCTGAGCTCTTGAGGTGGATTAGGAGATTCTTTAATGCTTACTTGAATGTTATCGAGCTTTTGCTGCTGTGTGCCGCTAGTTGCATAGAAGATTGCTTTCCATTTAAACTGGCCTGTTCCCGACCCATAACCCCCTGTAAAAGAGGGTATATAGGTATTTACTTGAGCTGCCGTACTGCGATTATCATCAGAGGTTGTTGCTGTCCAGACATTGCTTCCATTTAAGTAATACCAAGTCGCCCCATTATCATTTGAGACTTGATAGTAGACGGTGCCTGTGGAACCCGCTCCCAATGTCTGCGTGAAACCAAGTATAACGTTATATTCTTTGCTTGTGTTGGAAACGACTGAAGGTTTTGTCGGATAGTGACTAAGGGTTGACCAGTTATCACCACTATTTACTGTTTTTACTATTCTGTTGTAACCGGCTGCGTAACATATATCAGTTTGGGGACAGCTTATAGTGTATAGTGCCTCGCTTACCCCGGATGTTTTTGAAGTCCAGTTTACACCTGTGTTTGTCGTTTTTAGTATTGTTCCGGCATCACCAACAATGTAGGCATTGTTGACATCAGTGAAATAGATGTCACGTAAGGTGTTAGTTGTCCCTGAGGCCCGGGAGGTCCAGTTTGTACCCCCGTTTGTTGTGACTTGAATCATTGAATCGGTGAACCCAATATTAGCAACTGCATAACAAGTACTAGCATCTGTACAAAAAATACTGTTAAAGTTCCACCAAAATCCAGAATATTTAGAGGTCCAGTTCGTACCATCGCTTTTCATAATAGTAGAGTTTTCTCCAACAGCATAAGCAGTTGTTGAATAAACAAAGTATACAGAGCTCAAGATGTAGGTTGTTCCTGATGTTTGCGTACTCCAAGTACCTCCGCCTGTTGTAGTTTTTAAGACTTTACCGCTGTCACCTACAGCATAACCGGTAGAATCATCTATGAAACTAATCCCATTCAAGTTATTTATTATTGGGGTGGTCTGTCCGCCCCAGGTAGCACCGCTGTTTGCAGTTTTTATTATCGTCCCATGGTTCCCTGCAGCATAACATGTATCTACCCCTGCATTAGTTTTGCAACTAATGCTTTTTAAATCGTATGATGTTATTCCCACTCCCTGGGTTGCAAAATTCACTCCTCCATCAACAGTTTTTAAGATAGTTCCGCCACTTCCTACAAAATAACAAGTATTTGCATCAACACAATAAGACCCATAGATGGTAGCATCTGTGACATACTGATCTCTGGAGGGTTTGGCTATCACGCCGTCAAACTGCACTTCATTACTATTGTATGTATAATCAGTTGATGTGTTTAAGTCCCAATCATAATTTGTCGAGGCAACCACATGTTCGGGGGTAATCGCAAGAAATGCTCCCAAAGAGCCAAGTATTATACTCGTTACGTAAATAGCCAACATTGTTGCATGAAAATGTTGAGACAGGCGCCACTGATGCCACTCTCTATACCATCCTATTTTTTGGGCCCTCATATGCCAACGTAATGTAGTATGATGCCTTAGCCAGGTGAAAGATGATTGAGATTTCTTTTTATTCTCTTTTTTCTTTTTTGCTGTCATCTTGTCCCCCAAAAAAGCCACCCGAGGCTTGCCCCGAAGGATTTAACTATTACATCAAAGATAGAGAGACGGGCTTGACCGGTCAGTACCGAGTTAACTTCAGATTTCGTTTCGTTCTTCGCTTTGTCCTTGGTAACTATCTTAAAGTAGTACGAGGTTGAAGGTTTAAGGTTTGATATAACTACGGCATGAGAGGTAGATAGTGAAGAATCTTCATAAGTGACAAGGGAAAGATTTTTGCCAGAACCCGCTTCTTCATACTCAACCTGAGAGGTAGACGGCTCATCGGTTGTCCAGGAGACTATGAGCTGGGCTTTGGCACCCGCACCATAACCCTCAATAGATTTTTCTGTGGTTATCTCTGATATCTCGGGAGGTCTGGTATCAAGGTCTGTTGTAATCTTATGGGTTTCGGATGTTGCTTCATTTCCAAGTCCGTCTCTACCCTTAACGGTTACTATATACTCTGTTTTGTCTTGAAGGCCGGAAATCGTAATCTCATGTTTGGTCAGAAGCTGGTAGTCAGAAACTGCCTCCTTCTTTCCTGTCCCGTCTGTATACTCAACTATTGAAGAGGCAGGGACGTTTGAGTCCCAAGTAACCTTCACAGTTGAGCTTGGTTTATCCTTTATCTGATCAAACTTAATGTTGGTAAGCTTTGGAAGGGCCAGAGTTTCAAAGGAGTAGTCATCTGAAGTCACTAGATTACCCGTACTGTCATTACCGACTATTTTTAGATGATAAGTAATTCCATCGTGTAAACTGGTCAGTGAAATAGAATGACTTAAACCCCCACCCGATTCTACAGTCCTGCCATACTGCATCGTTTCTCCATAATGAACAATTGAGGGCATATCAGAGGTCGTCTGCCAGGACAAAAGAACGCTATCAGCTCGTATATCTGTGATTTTCAGTCCTGATATTTCAGTCGTTTGACTTGTGGTAAACGTATAATCACTAGGATAGTATACATCATCGCCATATGTTCTTTCCTGATCAAGAGACTGGAGTTTGTAATGGTAGGTCGTTCCCGGAGCTAGTCCCCTCAAGGTAACTGTATGAGAAGTGACATCAGTCTCAGATGCCCCCGTAACTGAACCGTACGACGTATCAGTGCCATACTTCACACCGGATGAAGAAACTCTGTCAGTGGACCAGGCAATGGTTGCTGTTGTGGCACCCGTTAAGGCAGAAGGATTGCCAAGAAGAGTCGGTGGAGTCGGATATTTTCCTGTAGGCATCATGGAAACCACATTAGAAGCATCTGATTCGTCCTGATAAACACCGCCAATATCATCGACCGCCAAGACCCTATATGAATATGTGACGCTTGAACTCGGAACGATTTCGGCATAAGCCCTCCGGGTTTCGTCAGCCGTTGTTCCCACTGCAGTCCAGGGGCCGCCATCGTCTGAGCGTTCTATTTTGTAGTAGTCTACTTCTCCTCCTGTCAGGGGAACTTCCCAGTTTAGGGCTATTGCCCAAATGCCTCTCTCTCTATCAGATACATCTGAGATTTCTAGTGACTGTGGCGCATTTGGAGATTCCTGAATAGTTACTTGTACATTATCAAGTTTTTGCTGCTGGGTGCCGCTAGTTACATAGAAAATAGCTTTCCATTTAAACTGGCCCGTTCCTGGACCATAACCCCCTGTGAAAAGGGGGATGTAGCTATTTATTTGAGAAGCTGTATTTCGGTTACTATCACCTGATACCATCGTCCAAACATTGCTTCCATTCAAGTAATACCAAGTCCCTCCATTATCATTTGAGACCTGATAATATACAGTACCGGTAGAGCCCGCTCCTAGGGTTTCTTGAAAACCAGACAACCTAGTATAGGCTAGACTTGTATTAGGAATAACGGTAGGATTTTGCGGATAATAATGTAATGAAGTCCAGTTGGTCCCGTTAGTAGTTTTAATTATAGCCGCATATGGAGTGCCGTACAGTCCGGCCACATAGCTATTATTACTGTCTAGTGAAAAGACACTGTAAAAATCAGCAAGAAGCGGTGAAGTTTGACCAGTCCAGTTTGTGCCGCCATTTACCGTTTTTCGTATAATGCCGCCGTTTCCAACCGTATAACAATTACTGGTATCCAAACAGTAAACTTCCTGTAGGCTCTGCGTCGTCCCTGAAGCTTGCAGGGTCCAGTTAGTTCCCTCGTTTATGGTTTTATAAATTTTACCGATACTCCCCACAACGTAACAGGTGCTGGCATCCAAACAGTGAACCCCATGAAAGGGCGAACCGAAGGAATATAAGAGGTCCCAGCTCGTACCGCCATTTGTTGTCTTCCTTATTTCCGTATCCAAAGCTAAATAACAAGTCGCAGCATCAATGCAGTAAATATCATTTGTACTCCAGGATGATGGATTTGTTAGCGGGGTCCAAGTTATACCTCCGTCTAAAGTCTTTTGCGCTTTAGTCCATCCGGCGGCATAACAAACATTCGAACCCCACATACAAGAAATACTATTCATTCCCCAAGTACTTGCTGAAGTTTGGGGATTCCAGGTGTTACCACCATCTTCAGTTTTTAAAATTACGCTTCTCTGATCATGGTATCCACCGACGGCATAACAGGTAGTGGAACTGGTGCAAGAAATACTATTTAAATCATCTGACGTTAATCCAACACCTTTATTTGAGAAAGTCGCCCCGCCATCTGTTGTTTTTAAAATGACACCCTCAGCACCCACAAAAAGACAATTGCTTGAATCAAAGCAGTGGGTTCCGTATATGGCTTTATCGGTAGCATAGTGCTCCCTTGAGGGCTGCACTACTCCACCGGTAAACTGTACTTCGCCAGCGTTGTAAGTATATTCAGAAGATGTATTTAAATTCCAGTCATAGATCGTGGAGGCCAAAACATTTTTTGGTAGAAGGGCGCTAACAGAGCTCAAGACTATCACGGTCAAATAGAGAGACAGCATTGCCATATGAAAATGGTGTGAGAAGCGCCACTGGTGCCACTCCCTGTACCAAGCCATTTTGTGGGCTTTCATATGCAAATGAAAAGTAGTATGAAACCTCAGCCAATTCAAAAAATTGACAGGCGTCATTTTATCTAATTTTTGAGATAAATTATTTGTTACAATAACCCCCCTCTTTCATGCTTATATCCTATTTAAATTATAGCACAAACGCGTTGGGTAACAATATAGTTGAATTGTTTAAATAAGCGAGACAGAAGCGAAGGCATAATATATATCGATATATATTTACAAATTAAGCCTATTTTTTTGATTTGGAGGAAGATTTTTTCTTTTCTTCAATTACTTTTTCATAAATGCGTTCAAACTTGGCTATGGTTTTTACTATGTCATGTTCACTAATTATTTTCAAACTCTCCTGAGCCATTTTTTCTAATCTTTTTTCGTCTTTTAATATCTTGTCCATCTTACCCGCCAAGTCCTCCGCACTTAACTCAAAGAGGTACCCGTTTACACCATTTTTCACAAGCTCAGGCAAGGCAACGGCATTTACCGCTAATACAGGGAGTCCTGATGCCATACCTTCCATGACCGAAAGACCTTGCAGTTCTGCCGTACCGGCACCTATATAGACATCTGCCAATGAATAAATTTCCCGGAGTTCACGATCACTAATCTTTCCTGTAAAGAAAACCCTGTCTTCAACTTTTAAAAGAACTGCCAACTTCTTAAACTCTTTTTCAAACTTACCATTTCCAACCAATATCAACTGGGCCTTGTGTTTTTTAAGATATATAGCAAGTGCTTCAAGTATCACATCCAGGTTTTTATCTTTTTCTATTCTACCAACAGAAATAAAAGTCGGTATGTTTTTAAAAATCTTATATTTTTTTAGCAGTGCATCGCTTACCGGTCTTTTTTTGAACTTATCAAACTCCATACCATTTGAAACAACTTCTGCTTTTTTATCATAACCAATATCTTTTATCATCTTTATGGCTATTTTTGAAGGGGCGGTAACATAGTCAAGTTTGTTATAAACCCTAAGAAAATCACCCCACATAACTCTTATCATTGTTCCTTCTGCAAAACTTGGCGCAAACTGGACTAGATTATCAGGCATAAAATGGTTCGTTCCGATTATCGGTGTATGTGTTTTTTCAGCCGCCTTTATACATGCTCTCCCAAGAGTAAAATGGTTTTGAATGTGTATGACATCCGGTTTAAAATCTTTGACAATTTTTCTAACTGCAGTGTAAATATCGGGTTTTACAATAACACGAAAGTTAGGATGAACCATCTTCACCGGAAGCGACCTTACCCTATGAATAGCAACTCCGCAGTTATCTATTTCCAGATGATCACCGAACTTTAGTCCCGGTGCTATAACGGCAACTATATGCCCTTTCTTTGATAAATTCTGAGCAAGACGCTGTGTAAAAGTAGCCGCACCGTTTAGGTTGGGCGGGTATGTCTCGTTAGCAATAAGTATTCTCATCTTCTTTTTTTCCATCTTTGAAGTAACCTTTCTTCCTCCTTTTTATCTATTGAAATCTCTCCGTTTTTTACTCTCATAAGCCTTCGGACTAAGATAAATGTTATTTGAGCAACAACTACTAGGAGTCCAACTCCTGTGATAACAAGTAGTGCACTATCTACTTTTTCCCACAAACCGCCAAAATGATAACCTATGAAAACCAAAACAGATGCCTTGATAAGTGTAGCAACGAAGTCAAAGATAACAAACTTGTACCATCTATAGCGAATAACACCCGCCGCTATCAGGATAGGGAAACCTATCACATGAGTTATCTTACCGACAATAATCAGCTTTTTACTGTGTTTGGTGAATGATTTCTCTAGATTCTCGACTTCTTCGACTGAAAACTTAAAAATCCTCGCCATTTTCGGCACAACTTTTGCTCCACCGAAAAAACCTATAGCATAATAAATCATATCAGCACTAAAGTCACCAAGGACATGTGCAAAATAGCCCCAGTAAAGATTAATATACCCCACCCTTGAGAGGAATCCCACTATCAAACCAACTGTTGGCCCCTCTATAAAAGAGCCAAGAAAAATGGCTACATACTTAAAGCTTATTATGTAATTATAAACATCCATTATGTGCTTATGCGCTTAGCTAATGTTTCAGACCTAGTTTATCAAAATTACAAGGATTTTTCCATATGATGTTCTGGAAGAGGACCTCTTGGACAGTAGGCCGGTCTTCTCGGCGCACTGGAG
>ERZ1292625.1681-Hain-H41-01um-R1-1681-length-24625-cov-6_pt1 | contig 24625 bp, 31 predicted proteins | sample MGYA00564400_ERZ1292625 | MGnify/ENA primary metagenome ERZ1292625 (study PRJEB36523, sample SAMEA6512639) | groundwater metagenome | collected 2019-01-08 | study: AquaDiva: Metagenomics assemblies of 32 groundwater samples | reverse complement strand
GCTGGTTATGCGGCATCTTCTTCCACATAAACCCGGAAGAATCATCCGACGGCTTGTATTCATCCATGAATGCCGTCGCCGCGACTTCGTGCCACTCACCGCCGATGAACTTCTTGACGTAGGCGGTCGCGGACACGACCTTGCCGCCCGCGTCGTAGGTGTATGACGGTTCGCGGCCCGGCGCGTACTGCCCGGTCCTCTCCGCGTTCAGCCTGTATCCGTCAATCGCCACGATAAATACGGGCTTTCCCTGCCGCTTCGTGAAGTGAATCTGGCGGGCGATAATGTCCAGGTTCATCCGCTTCGATGCGTACATGAACGCGGCCAACTCGTCATCGGTCGCGTCCTTCGCGTACATGCGCTTTATGAGGTCCACCTGATCCCGCGTGTACGTTATCGCCGGGAGATTCCCGGTCTGTTCTACGGTTGCAACTTCATTCATATTCCCTCCCAAATCTAAACGTGCGTCCAAGTCCTTCTATAGATAACGCCCTTGATGGTGCTATAACAGACGCCAAATCTCTTTGCGAGTTTTGGCATCGTAAACTCAGTCATCTTTCGCGGCTGGTATAGAGAGCGAATCTGTCTGACGATTTCGGGGGTAAGACGCGAGTTTCCAGTCCTCTCGCCGCGATGGTGTAGTCCGGTCATAACGGCGTGCTGGCTGTTTTCCTTGTGGGTGACAAACTCAAGATTGTCGAGGCGGGGATTGTTCCTCACCCCGTCCTTATGGTTGATTCCGTGTCCAGCCGGATAAGGGCCTACAAACGCGACCATTACGAGCTTATGGACTCGGTGTGTGTTGAGCTTGCCATCCTTCCAAAGCGAGATTACGGGGTAACGACGGGAGCCACGCTGGATTTTAAGAATCTTTCCAGCGGTCGTGTTCCCGTTTGTTCTGTCTCTACGGATGCGTCCAATGTTGCTGACGGAGTAAAGTCCTTCGTACCCAACAATCGCCCGCCATTCTTCTCGCATAAAAAAGACCTCCGATGGTTGCACGGTTCGGGCGTTAGCCAGTTCCACCATCGGAGGCCGAAAATGAGAAACGCCCTTCACCGTGCAGGTAGAGCATACCATATTATAGGGGTAGAACAAGCTCCTTCGGAACAATCGCCCAGGCCGTGAACCGTTTCCCTGGAACCGGGACTGACCGGACCAGATTATCCCGCGCCATTTCGCGGAGTCTGGCACTAGCAGAAGTCTGTGAAACTCCGTCGAGGATCATGTAATGCAACGGGACGGGACGCTCGGAGGTTTCAAGGAAGGCAAGAATCTTGTCCTTGGCGCTCACTTGCTTGCCTCCTTCGCGTCCTCAACCGGAACCACGCGAGTCTCAATGCTCGGGTCCATCGCCTCGTAGGCAATCGCGTACATGGTTGCCTCAGTCATCGTGTCGAATTGATGAGCCTGCATCGGACGGAAACCGTCTGTGGATTTTACTTCGATGGCGTAGCGTGTCATGGTGCCTCCATGCCGGATAGTATCTTCCTAATCGCGGCCCTCTTCATACCAGGGGACCATCTGAAACATTCAATCTTTCCCAAAACAAGACTCTCTAAGTCACGGTACTCAGCTTTCCTTTTGGGGTGCGCGAACCACACATTCTTCCTATTTTTTTCCATCTCAACCCATCTTATATTTGTAGTGGTGTAATTCCCGTCAGGATCGATTCTGTCTACGCTTGGTTTTTCCAGGTTGTACGCTTTGCACCTCATAAATGACTCGCGCAAATCAGAGGGAAGCAATGTCGTTGTGATGCCCCTCCCCCCATAGCACGAGAACCTCTTGTCCTTCGTGTTCAGGCACCTACTCCTGATATTGTAATATGCCTTATTCCACGGAGGAGAAAACCTGCCCCCTTTATCTCTTTCTTTTCTTATAAAATCTGCGGCCAGACCATATCTGTCTCTATAAATGGATTCGGACATTCTTTTTGACATTGGATTCTCCCAAAACGAGCCCAGCCCCCCGATCTTCCCTGTCGTGTGAGCGATAGAGTGGACCTTGGGGGGCTGGCTTAAAACAGAAACGGTCCGACTTCGTATCGCTCACGAGAAAAGCATACCATGAGCCCGGAGCCTTGTCAACACCTATTTTCCGCAAAACGAAAACCGCGTCCAGTGTGAAGGGCACCGGACGCGGCGGGCTGTGGGTTAGCCCTGGGATTAGACGACGGGAGGCACGACGGGCGCGGCCTTGGCAATCTTCCCGCCAAGACCGAGTGTAGCAAGACCTCCCAGGAACATCTGGAAGGCCGGGTCAGCGGGCAATCCCTGCGCGAAGGTCAGCAGGAGCGAGAAGTCCTTGGACGCAAGGACCGGGACGAGTTGCGCCACCACGCTGGCGAGACCCGTCAGTAGCGCGGAGAATCCGGCGATGTTGGTTTTCTTTCCGTCCAGGAGTTCCCACACCTTCGAGGCCCCGCAGTACTTTAGCATCAGTCCGATGATCTTATTCTTGAGCATATTCCCTCCTTATTTTCCTTCTCTACGAATCTGTGAAGTCTCTTTGAGTGCGTGCGTCGTTGCTCTCCGCATTCCATGCACTTGTCAGACCCGGCGTCGGGCCATGAGACGCGCCAGGACCAGGAAATGCGACGGATCGAATTAAGCCAGTTCATGTCGGAGTCTCATGCATCCCCCTTGGGCTCGATACCGTCGGCCCACTTAATCGACAGGCGGAACGTCTCTCGGTTGAGCGCGGCCTCGAGCTGTTTGAGCGCGACACCCGACGCCGACATCCCGCGCTGATCCTTTGCTCCCGCAGGCTTATGCCCGGCGCGGAAGCTCATCGCTGACAGGCCCGGCGCGATGCACCCGTCAAGTTGCTTGACGTAGCCCTTGTCCTCGTCGCCCGCCAGATTAGCGGCGTGAATCTGGATATTGTCGCGGTCGGCGACATCCTCACGCTGCGGCGTGGCGGGGTCGTCCCACTCCTCGTAGACAAAGCCGGGATGTTTGGGGCTGTCCGTTCGCCCCTTTAAAAGGTAGTCCGAAGCTGGTACGCACGATCTGCCGCGCGCGTTCTGCCGCCAGGGGAGCTCAAGAGTGTAACAGGAGTAGATGACATCCCCGGTGATCTCATCGAGGACGGAGAGACGCCCGAAGGTGCCCTCGTCCCCTGTTTCAAGGCGCGTTAGGACCGCCTGCCTCATACGCGCCTCACCCCGCGGAGGTCGTCCTCGATGGCTTCTAGGGATAGCATCAATGCAACGTGAGCCGGATTTTCATCCATCCGACGACGACGGCAACAACGGCGACGGCTCCCGACGCAAGCGCAGTAACCCTTTCCAGGTTCCCTATGCGCTTCTCGTGGCTGTAGAGTCCATCACGGAGATACTGCACGTCGGAGCGCACCAGCAAGAGTATTTCCCTGTCCGACAGGTGTGCATCTTCGCTCATTTCTGCCTCTGGGCGCGGAGGGCGGCGAGGGCGGCGGAAGTTCCGCCAGCCATTGCCCCAGTCCTTACAGCGTTTGAGGCGAATGGGGCCAGTCCACGGGCCGCAAGCCCCGCCCCAGTCGCTACCGTCCCCTGGACGAGCGGAGACATCGCTGCTAAAGGTGCCAGTCCCGCAATTGACCCGAGGGCACTTTTCATTATCGATGTCCCGCCGAGCTTGTTTGTCGGCAGAATGTTTCGGAGAGCTTCCGACTTAACCGCCCTGGAAAATGCGGCGTCTGCTCCTTTCGATATGGTCTTGGCAACCGCGTCGAACACCTTCCGCATTTCGTGATAGGAATATGTCGGCATGGACCGCTTTGCTTCGTCTAAAGTTTTTCGGGCGATCAGAGCTTCTTCCGGGGTGAGACTCCCGAGCCATGCGGATTTAAGAGCTTCGTCCAGGATTTCCTTGTGCGTCATTGCTTGTCCGAAAATTGGGCGGACATTCGTCTTATCGATAGCCGATGTGTACAGTTCACCAACCGCCTTCCGCCCTTTTCCGAACAGGAGGCTTGCGTCTTTTGCGGCGGCGGTCAGGACACCAGGAGTCTTGTACTCAAGACCGGAAATGGATTCCGCACCTTTAGCAATCTGAGAACCTGCACCCTTTATAATCGGGGCAGCGATCTTCGCACCCTTCAACGCCCCTGCTGTGAGAATCGAGCCTCTCGAAATAAACCCAGGAGCTGCTTCTGCCACAGTCTCAGCTAAAATCTTCGGTGTGTTAGCAGCAATATCCAGAGGCATGTTTCCAGTCGGTTCCATACCAGGAACGGCAGAAGCCATTTTCACGAGGCCCTCTCTGGACATCTTTTCTGGGATGGCAAGAGCTCCCCATGTACGGCTTGCAAAGGACGCTTTTTCCGCGCCATACTTTTTTTTGAAGTCGGCAAGCATGGCAGGATCGGAATTGAGGATATCCAATTCCTCCGGCGTCAGGGCGTTTATCGTGTCTTCTATTTTCGCCATTAGAGGCCCAACTTTGCGCGGACCGCCGCCCTTTTTGATTCGATATCGCCGGTCGGCGGTAGTGCCAATGACATTTCCGGCCGCAATGCGGACAATATATCCTGTTCCTTAACGAACTCACTTGCTTTAGAATACTGCTTCGACCTGAGTTTCGCTAAGTTATCAAGATTCATCGTAGCCCTACTCTGCATGGTTTTGCCGAGTTCAAGTATGAATATGGTGTTTTCTTCCGTCAATTTTCCATTCGCGGCTTGCTTGGCCGCAGCGGACAGTCTCGCAAAAATAGCCTGGCTCCCACCGAAAGGACGCTTGTCGGCTTCCGAGAGGGCACCTACCTCGCCAGAGGCCCGCGCCATGAATGTGGGGATCGCACTGTGGGCTATCGGATTCGACGAATCCGCAAGGCCCTGTATCATTGAAGCCCCATCTATTGATTGCTGCGCCCTCTTCACGGACGGATCGGCGTTGAATCTATCGACAATCCTCATTTTTTCGTTCGAGCGCACATCGCGCCTTTTAGCATCGCGCTCTGCATCTGACTCTGCGGCATTGCGGAACTGGGTCCCGAATCTTAGAGATTGAGTCGGGATTCCGGAGGGGAAAGCCCCACTGATTTTACTGGTATCGCCGGAAGAAATAGCAGCGAGTTGTTGCCCTGTCATAGTCTCGCCGTGCGGCTTCGGGTTACGCTTGGCCCACGCGGACGCCTCATTCTCCGCGATCTGCGACCGCTGAAGTTGTTTCTGCAACATATCCGGCGGGTTGAGTCCGAGCGACATCCCTGCCGCGCGGCCGACGATATGGTCGTCATTTGTGGCGGTCCCCGCATCGAGCTTGGACAGGTAACGGGAGTACTCCTGCTGTTGGGCCAGGATGCTCCTACGCTTATCGCGCTCTGCGGCGACTCTAAAGCCGGTCTGTGCCAAGTCGCCAAGTGGACCAAGAGCGGCCTGTATTCCGCCCTCCGGCTGCGCCAGGTAGGGCAGGCGCGCACGTAGGCCCTCCTGAAGGATCGGTGCGATTGACTTGGGCTCGTAATAGGGGCTAGGCATTTATCCTCAGTAGCCGCTCGTCATCGGAATTGAGTAATCAGTCCCCCACGCATATTTGTTGCGATAAGCGTCTAGGGCTGAAACGGATGTATTCTTGCCATACGGAATCCTACCCCCACCCTGTCTGTTCCCGTAGTAGCTCAAGAGCCCGCTGCCTAATTGGCCCGCGAAGTTGAGATAGGCCCCAGCCGAGGCCTGGGCGGCTGCGCTCCGCGCCGCATCCAGTCCCGCAAGGTACTGCTCGCGCGCCACCTGATTCTGATTCGCCATGTTTTGGTTGGCGAAGGTCTGGCTCAGATTCCTACTGGCTGTTTCGAGGTTGCGCTGCATCCCCCCGTACTGTCGCTCCACGTCTGCGGAGGACGCCGCCAGCGGTCGGTCGATGCTCAACTCGCGTGACGCGCTGATGCCGAAGTCTGATAGAGCTGCCTGTCGTCGTGCTTCGAGGTCGCCTTGGGCTTTTGCCTGCGCCTCGGGGAGGGCACCGGATTGGAGAAGGCCTAGGGCGTTAAGGCGTGCCTCAAGTTGTGGGGCCATGCGACTGTAGGCACGCTCCTGCTGTGCGAGGAGGTCCTCGCCAAGTTTGGACTGGAGTCCAGGCACCTCGCCGCGTGCCCTCTCAATGGCCCCGCTCTGCTCAGTCCGCAGTCGTTCCTCGGTTGCCGCCTGCTCTGCCCGCTGATCGGCGAAGAGCTTCTCCTGGCGGGCCTCGTTCTCCGCCATCTGCTGCTGCTCTTGCCGGCGCTGTTCCTTGGCCTGATTTTTTGAATACTGATATTGACGAGCGCCATCTGAGCGTGCCAGTTCGCCCGCGTAAACGCCGTAACCGGTAGATACGGACGTAATTATAATTGCGGCGATCCCGAGCGTTATTGGGTCTGCCGTAACGAGTCCGTCAACGCAGGTTAATTTCCCCAAAAAACGATCAAGACCGAGCGTTACTGCAAAAGCAACGAACAATCCGACGTTGTATTTCATTGTCCGATACCTCTCGGTCTGAGCGTTTCACGCGGCCCAATGCGAAGCTTCTGGAACTGATCCGGTGGAATCAACCTCTTAACTTCCGCTATAGCCCCATCGACTCCTAATTTCTGGACCATCCCGGCCAGCGTGATAAGCATATCATCAGGTATTTTCGCCATGTCCACATCTCGGCCGAGAAACTTGGTAACAGCGGCAATGATTTCAGGATCGTTCCTGAAATAGTCAAGATCGTCTGGCGAGAAGTTCCCCGGTTGCGAAGCTTCGTGCGCCTGCGGATTGACGCCCGGCTGCGGCACGGACCCTAACTGATCTGGTGACGTTATCATCGGCGTAGCTCCTGTCTGTGCAGTTCAATTGCGTAAAGCTCGAAAGTCTGGGCGGCCGTGTTGTTCGAGGCCCGGAATTGGATGGAACGCCCGATTTGCCCTACAACGATGGGTGCAGATTTTACTCGCGTACCAGTCCCGGCCGTCATGTCGATAGTATTGCTCACGAAAGAGCCCTCGTCAATACTGAACTCGAACGTAAGATTGCCCGCGCTTTGCTTCTTGAAGTACACGTACACTATACCAAACCGTTGCTGGCTTGAAAACTCGAACACCTTGGTCGTGAAAGACCCGTTGATTGCGGAAGTCAGGCCGTCGGTGCTAGCCGTGTTGAGCTGCATGAGGCCGGGCGTGCCGCCGGCCCAACTGTTGGTGCCGTAGAGGACGCCCGAGCGGTAGGCGAAATCTGAAATGATGGAGGCAGCCACCTGGGACCATTTCCAGACCGTGCCGGATTTGTCCAGCACGTAGGTAAACTCTTTGTGCGATGAGTCGATTGTGGACAGAGCGTTTGAGACCTGTAGCCAGTAATTCCCATCGACGATAATAGCGGACGGTTCGGCCGTGACCGTCGGCACGTTTCCCCAAGCGAATGATCCGATGTTGGCAAACTCCTGACGAATGCGGTCGAAGTCGAGAATCTTAGATATCGCGCCGCCGCCGTCGTAGGCATAAAATCCCTTCTTTCCCAGCATGATATAGCCGCCGGGGCCATAGAGCTGGAAGGATTTCGGGCTGTTGATGCTGAAGTCATTTGGAGTGAATATCTGTGTCAGCGTGTACGTCGGATTCGCCGGATCGAAGATGTCACCCGTCAGCTTCCAGGCGGAGTTTGTCTTGAAAATTACGATTGATTGGCCGTCGAAGGCGAGGCCCACGATGGGAAAGCCGTCGTTAGGGTTGACATCGACAAAGTTAGACGCCGGCCAACTCGTCGGGTCCTTCAGGGCTGACCAGGAGAGACGAGACGGATTCGCGGACGTGTTCGCGACAAAGGTATAGTTTTTGTAGGTCAACGAGTAATAGGCCTGCGGAAAGGCGTCAACGTAGACGAAATACGCGCCGTCGAAGTAACCGCCCGCGTAGCCCTGACTGCATATCCAGGTCTTTGAGTTTTGGTCTGTGAAGCTGACACGTCGAGAGGCCGCCCATCCCGGCGTGATGTTGTAGGATGCCCCCGAGTTGAGTGCGCCGAAGTTTGCCGTCAAAACGAGGGTCGTATCATTGGTGATCGTAGACACGATCCCGACCGTATTCCCGACGGAGAAGATCGCGCCCGCGCGCGCTGTAGTCAGGAAGGCAGTCCCTACGCCCGTAACAGTGGCCGAGGCGACGGCCGTGCTGACAGTTCCGGCCGTGCTGACAAACATGCGGTAGACCAATGCCGAGTCCGACGTGTACAGTAGGAAGTTGTTCGTGATGCCCGCCGCCGCGTAAATCAGCAGTTTTTCGGTGCCCGAGAATACGGAAGTGTGGAGCATATATCCGGACCAGGCGCGCCCCCATACCTCGTTTGTGGTCGAAGTCCGACTTTGACCCAGGCGCTTGGCGATGGCGCTCCCGTCATTCCAGATGTTGGAGTGCGTCGGTGACGCCTTCTGGTTGAGTCGGTTGGGCGCAGTCAGGGTGTTCAGCCCGAGGCTGAAGTCCTGGAACACGTCAACTGTCTCGGAGATAGCCATCTAGCTGGGCTGCTGGAACTCTGAAGGAAACGGTAAAAACCGAGAAGTATTTTGCGTATCAGAGGACCCCAGGACCGGCATCCAGTCGCCGTGCTCGTTTTCCTTTTCGATCATCTTCTGCACGCTAAACTCGTAGGCCTTCTTTAGGTCGTCCTGGTTTCCGGTGTTGAGGAACTTAGCCCCAAGCCACTCCGCACCGTCGATCATAACCGCATGGTATGGCACCGGGATCTCGGAAATGTCGCCGTCAGCAGAGAGGTCAGCGAGCGACTTCATATAGCGGAACTCAATGTTGTACTCGTCGTCCGGCGATGGGAAAAATGCGACCTGGCGCTGCTTGGATGCCGTCGCGGCCACGTCAGGACTGTTGCGGAACAGGTAATATCCAGTCGGCACTCCAACGGTGCTTATTGACGGCTCGTAGGCGTCGAGCGTCCATATCCCGAGGTTCGTCAGCTTTGTCGGCGTCTTGCTCTGGCGCACGGTGTAGATCGAGAAGAGATCAGACGGCAGATCGTAATAGACCGTCCGCAGAGTGTAGGTCCCATCGGTCAACGTGGCACCCTGGAAATTGTTCCCGATGGTGATACCCGTTGCGGACGATCTCGCAGTGACCTCGTACCAGTTTGTGTCGCCCTCGAACTCGATGAATGATCTAACGTCGATGGCGGCGAAGGCTGTCCCGGTTCCAGTGACCGCAGCGGCTCCGTTGGTGATGGCTACGGTTCCAGCGGTCTTGTCCACAATGGTCTGGACGTATGCCCGCTTGAACAGCCACGAAAACGCATAACGGGAGACAATATCCTGCTGGATGAAGTTCAGCCAGCGCTTGAGGCGCGTGCCGTTGGCCGTGACCGTCTGATCGATGTTGAGGCGGTCGGCGAGTTCCTGCTGCTGGACGAGGAAGGTTGCCATTATTTGTATTGCGTGATGGTTGCTCTTGTTGCCGTCGTGGCATTCTGCGTCCGGCAATACAGTTTTCGGTACGATGGCGCGGTGAATGTCACCCCAGTCCCTGCAGCCACTTCTCGCCCATACCATGCAGACGTGGAAATGGTGGACACCGAGATATCAAATCCGCAGTTGATCGTGGTACTACCAACCACCGAGTACACCTCGATCTGGTAGTAGCCCAAGAGTGTCCCTGAGGATGTTGTAGCTGCTACATCCGTTGCGGTGGTCGAAACATCTATTGTTTGGACCAACGAACTTGTGGATGTCGCAACCTCATGGACATTCTGCACGTTGCTCTGCGCGGCGACTGGTGCCGCCGCCAGCAGGACCAACAGGGGGATGTATCTCATGAGGTCTGCTCCTGGACGTAGTCGAGGTCCACGTATGTGATATTGCTGTCAAGGTCGGCATAGCAGCCGCCCGGGAAAAACTTCCCTTCGGCCCCGAATACCTTATCAGAGCTGGCATCTACGTTGCCCTGAAACTTGTACTTCTCGGTGCCGGAGGTGCTGGTCCCGTTGTACAGCGTTACGGTCCCCGAGCCAAGGGCTCCTGATCGGGTAGTGAATCCGAAGAGGCGCACCGGCTGGCCGGATACCCCAACCACCCCGGCCGCTACGATCCTGATGCTTCCCGCCATAGTCTTGTCCTCCTTAGGTGTGCTTCGCGCGCCCCTTATGGATGCTGAGGGCGTTCTCGGTTTTGAAGTTGACCGTGCAGGTCGAGCAGACGAACTTTTCTTCCTTCGTATTTTCCTTAGCGACTGGTTCGTCAAACTCGATTACGGGCACGTCCTCGTTATCGACGGACCACCCATCTTTGTTTTCCGCGGAGACCGGGAGAGGCTCAGGCATCGGGCGATCTCGCCTCGCGCCCAGGAAGGCTTCACGCTGTGCATTGTTCCATGCCTCTTGATCCGGGCCAAGGTCGAGGTTCAGCATGACGGGGTAGACGGATGCCCCTTCGGCCTTGGTCTTGAAGTTCTCCAAGACGGCGGGGAGCTTTGTGAAGCGGATGACTCGATCAACATGACCCGCCCCAACGAGGATGACGGTTCCAGGTACGGCGGCCACTTGGGACCGCAGACGGCTATCGGCGCTAAGAGTAGGCATGTTCTTTTTTCTCCTGTGTGTTCAGTTTTATTTTGTCCATCAAAACGGTCATACGGTGTGCGTAGGTGTGTTTCTCTAGGACCGCGCATCGGCCGTTGAAGGCGATTCGTTCGCGTTCGGCATCGTTGGATAGGAGATTGCGCGTGACCGCCGTCAGTTCATTCAGGTTTGAATAACCGACGTAGTCGCGACCATCGACGAAGCCCAGGCGGTCAAGGTCCGGCACTCGGTCGGTTACGAGGCATGACCCTGAGCAAAGCGCTTCATAGAAACGCATTGGAAGATCGTTTTTGATCGAACGGTTAAAAACCAGGCGTGATTCGGCGTACTTCTCAGTCATCTCCTTGAACATGCGGTTCCCGAAGAAGATTGGGCCTGGGCAGGCTTTGAAGAAAGCATCCAGTGCCTCGACGCGGGGTCCTGCCAGGTTGTTGTGGAAGTTGCCGATGAAGCACCCGTCGAAGCGCTTCTCTCGCGCACCGACGTAGTGTATCTTCGTGTCGCATCCGACCGGGTTCCAGTAGATGTCGTCGCGCCCCCAGTCGAGCTTCAAGCCGTCGGAGTGGACCACGGACACGTTGTCGAAGCGGCCGTCGCGGGCCAGTTGGATGCGCCAGTCCGTCTCGATGTGCGTGTCAATCGCATAGTAAACGCTCGGATGTAGCTCAGGATTCCACTGTGTCACCCGCTGACCGTCGTCCACCTTCACGTAGAGGTCAAAGCCACCATGGATGTCTTTCATGTTTTCGGGCAGGACATGGGCCACATCGTGACCCAATTGCTTGAAGGCATCGATGATGTAGACGCCGGTCGAATCGGGACGGACCCGAGTCTCAAGCGATATAAGGATTTTCATGCTGCCACCATCATAACGCCACTGACACTGTACGGCGGGTAGCCCGCTCGTGGTTCCGGCGTTCCGACGACCATGAACACGTAACCGGGAAGAACCTGATCCGCGCGAGTGACGTTAAAGCCGGTCGCCCGCAGGAGCGACGAAACGCTCTCGGGCGTGAACGCATGGACATGACTTGGATCGACGCTAATGGCCTCGCAGAAGCGGTAGTCCGGGCAGATGATGACGAGCTTGCCGCCCGGCTTCAGCACCCGCTTCCACTCATAAAGGGCCTTGATAGGATCAAGGACGTGCTCCAGGAGATGCTTCGCCAGGATGCCGTCCACAGACTGATCCTTCATCGGCAGATCGAGAGCGTCGGACTCAACGTCGGCCACGGCAGGGCGGTCAACATTAGCGCCAACGCCCATCTGGCCGCTGACGCGGATATCAACGCCGATCATTTTGGGATGGAGCTTCTGCCCCCCGCAGCCAAGGTCGAGGACATTGCCGCCAGTGTCGATGATGGGGGCGATTTCCTGCATGGCTAGTTTTTCCTCACCGGCCACGAAGTCGTAAGAGCCGTCGCTATTGTCTGGTAGGATGCTATTCACGCAGTTGAACCACTCCTTAAATCCGTGCTTCTTGATGAGCCATGTATTGATCGCCTCGCCCTGTGCTGGTGAGTTCCAGTACTCACCGTACAGCTTTTTCCCCGTTACGCTACAGAAATGGAGCATGAAGGCGCGGCGGCAAATGCAGAGCTTGTAGCCCTTCTGTGTCAGGCGTATGGAGAAGTCAAGATCATCCCCACCGGCGGGGCAACAGTCGAGCGGTCCCATTTCGATGACCACATTGCGCCGCACCAACATGCACATCCCGGATAGATAAGTAGTCTGAACCGCAGGCGGCAGATGTACATGGTTGGTCGTCTGGAAGCCCATGATGTTGTTGCTGGTCGGCCCAACGACAGCGATCTTCCCGTCGAGTTGGAAGCAGTTCAGCATCTTCGTCAGCCATCCGTAATCATGGGGCAAAATCTGCACGTCGTCGTTGAGCCACATGATGAACGGTGCGGGGTCATGGCTGAGGATCCATTTGAGGCCCACGTTGACGCCTTCGGTCCAGCCCAGGTTTTTGTCCATCTGCAACAGCACGACGCCGCTGTTCAGCGGCACATGGAACTTCTGATCGCCATTGTTTACGACGATGATCCGCACAGGCTCGGCGGTATTCGACTTGATCGACGAGATGCATCTGTCCAGCATCGTCAGATTGTTCCAAGTGACTATAATGATATCGACGGTTGGCTTGGCCGTCTGCACGGAGAGTGCAGTTTTCATACCGTGCCCCCGTTGATCTGGCTGATGTCGCTGACGGTCCTGATCGGTCCAGGGTACACGGCCTTAAACTTTTCTTCCATGCCCTTAGCTTTTACGAAGTCGTATTCGCAAGCCATTTTTGGATGACAGAGGTGGCCGACCTTCACCGCGGTATCTACGACTATTTTAGCGTCGAGCTTGACGCGCGCCATCATGCAGAACCAGATATCCTCGCCCACGTTGCGGTTGGAGAAAAACATTCCATCTGGCATGAGGTCTCGCATTTTCTTAAGGAATGGGACCGACAGGAGGGCAACGCCGAAGCCGAAGCCGTCTACCTGGACGACGGAGTTTGGCTCATACTCCTCGATGAACTGGTTGCCAAGATGTTTGACGCCGTTTTTTTCCTCAACGGTGTGGCGATACATGACTGGATAGTAAGGGGGAAGCCGCTGTGTGCAAATCGGCGCGGCCATGTCGGCCTTCTCGCGTTGCATCGTCTCGAAGATGCGCTCAAAACACCGTTTAGGGAGGAGCATATCGTCGTCTATCATAAACAGGTAATCCATCCCCTGCGCTATCGCCTCGTTTGCCATCATCTCGCGGGCGTAGTTGACACCGGCTCGGCCGACGTTGCCGGTGAAGAACTTGAACTTTGACCGCGCCTCTAAGCGCGCGTAATCCATGTAGACATCCAATCGGTTGTCGTGAGCGATGCAATCAATGAGTCCTGCCGACGGCTCGCCTAGCAGCACTTTGATGGTAGATTTATCTTCAAACGGATCGAGCATTTCCGACCTCTCTTTTATTGAGAGGGGAATGGCGGTTGCGCTATCCATGGAGCCTCCCGGTGAGCTTCCACCACTTCACCGATATCCATTCGATAAAACTTCCGGTCGTCGCGGGCCGCACTTGGTGGCCGTTGCAAACACCCTTAAAAATGTCACCACGGCGCAATAGCTTGCCGCAGTTGCACCGATAGAGAGGGGGGAGAGTCGTGTCTGTTCCCATTTCTATCTTGTTTTTACAAGACTCGTATCAAAGAGTCCTAATGAACCCCCGTAAATAGCTTTCTCCTGACACGGCGTTGTCGAAAACAACAACCGGCCCGAACTGGAAGCTCTTGCCCTGCGACTGCATGGAGCCATTGGCGGCCACCGGACCAAGCACATAGCCCGCGCACGAGTGGCTGACGTTCGAGATGAACGCAGCAATCGAGACGCGCGCGCCGTAGGCCTGGACCAGCTGGTACGCCATCGTCTCCGCGTCGGCATCGAGGATACCGGCGAACAGCGACAGGTTGCTTGCGATGGGCGACATGAAGGCGTTGCCGTAGCTGGCCGTCGCTGCGATTACGCCTTCCCAACAGACGGGCCCGTTTCCGATCAAGGTCCCGGAACTGACGTTTTGACCGATCACGAAAACCTTCTCCGCGTCCGACCGGTTGAGTTGCTGAAGTAACATTTTTATCTCCTTTTACGTGGCGTTTATTTTCACTGACAGGCTCGATGGCCCCGTTTATTCACTGACCCACGTTTACGCACTGATGATGCTGAACGTCCCTGCGGTCACGTCGGCCGAGTTATAGACGGTCACCGTGACTATGCCAGCAGTCCCGGCCGGTGATATCGCTATCATCGGCTGGTACTCCCCCGAGGTGATGTTCGGGAGAAACTGCGCCTGGTACACCTTCCCGGCCGCGACGGTCAAAGTCCCCGCCGCATCAGCCTGGACGCCCGTCCAATCCCCGACCGTTAGCCGCAGGTTCCCGCCCAGGGAACAAGACCGAACGTTACTTGTCGCGAATGCCATGTCCCCCTCCTAAGCCGTAATGCCGGTCAATTTCCCGAGCCTGCGGATGTTGTCCGACGCCAGCTGGCCCGCCCACAGAATCTGCGCTACCTTCGCGTCCTGGTTCTCGGGCTTGATGAATGGCGTGGTGATGAAGTTAGTCCCCTTGGAGGTGACTAGTTTCAGCGAGTCGGATGACAACATGAACAGCGTTCCAACGGGCGTGTTCGGACCATACGTGAACGTCGCGCCCTTGAATCGCAGGTTCTCGAAGCCCGCGTCGGCCATCTTTGAGTCCGTGAATCTCAACTGTGGCTGTAGAGTCGCCTCGTGGAACTGAAAGGCCGTCTGATCCGAACAGATGAAGTCAGGCGCTCCACCCGACAGGCTCTTATTGCTGATGTTGTTGTACAGCGCCCGCATGTCAGCGAGGCCACGGGCAGCGAAAGACCCAGAAGCCGTCACCTGGGCCTGCCACCAGCTATTCGAGGACTTCGCCACGTCCGCGATGGAGGTGGTCGTGTCCACGATGGTGACGAGCGTGTTCATGTTGGTGCCGGTGACTGCCGACGCCCACATGTCGATGTCCAGCTTATCGCGCAAGGACATTTCAGCCTGCTTGATTTTCGAGTCGAGGAGCTTGATGATCGCCCTATCCCCGGCGTTCTGGATGCGCTCCTCAAGCCCGCTGATCGTCACCGTCGCGGCGTACTGAGCCCACTTGTATTGTGCAGCAGAAAGTCCTTCCTGCGGGCTCGTATCGATGACCCCATACCCCGAGTAAGACTTTGCAGTCGTATTCTTCCCGTACATCAGAGGCATGACGAGCGTTGCCCCGCCGTCCTCAGTGATCTTCGCCTTGTTCTTCATCCACATGAAGAGCGGTATCTTGGTGAAGATGTTATCCGCAAACTTCTTGCGGACCGCTGATAACGTTGTGGACAATAGAGCATCGACGTTGCTCGGCCCGTAGGTGAACGTCGCGCCAGGAACTGCCATGTTTCCTCCTTGCTACTTTTTTAGTCGCCTATCTCGTCAAACTCCGGGACAGGTCGTCCGGCTCTGATGGCCTCGGCCACTAGATTCATTGCTTCTTCGCGGTTCTTCGCCGACATCCTCGCCCCTTTCGCCGCCGCGGGCGGCACGCCGGGGCGCTCTACGGTCGCAGCCTTCTTTCCCGCGACGATCCCACGCGCCCGCCGGTCGGCCTCCTCGTTGAGCGTGTCCTTCTTTGCCAGCCAGTACGCGTCCTCGAAGCTGAGAAACTCGTACTTTCGGATGATGGGCTCGATCAATCCGCGCTTGTCGAGATCCGCGAAGTCGGGGAACTTCGCCACGACCTGCTGTAGCTCGCCTATCTTCGACTGTAGCTCGTTGTGTCTCCTGACGCTCTCCATCTGCGGCGCGACCTGCTCCTTGAGCAAATGCTGGGCCGCTTGCATCACGGCCTCCTGGAACTTGCTCTTGTCGCCGCTTAGGATGGCACTGAAGGTCTCGTCGGATACCTCGAAAGGCTTGGCCCGTGCGGGCTGTCTCAGTCCCTCGGCCCACTGCTGGAAGCGAGGGTCGTTACGCACCCCCTCCCACTCCTGCGAGGCCGCGCGGTGGCGGTCATAGTCGGCATACTTGGCCGACGCCTCGGTGGCCGCCGCCTCCTTTTGGCGATTGACGTAGGTCTTGATCTCGGCCGATAGGGATTCAGGGTCGAACTCCCGTACTGCAGCCACTGGCGCGGCGTTGGTGCCCGGCGTCTCGGGCGCGTGCGCCTCTGAGATTGCGGCCTCGGGCGCGGGTGTGACTTCTTGGACTGGCTCAGTTGCCGTCGTCATTGGGTGGTGCCTCCGTTCCGTCTATTTCGCCGGGTTCGTGCCCGGACTCGCCGGCAAGGTTCATGGCGGCGCAAATCTTGTCGATCTTGGCTTCGATGCCTGCCAGTTTCTTTAGCATGGCATCGCCAGGACCTGCGGCCTCAGGCAACGGCGTTGACCCGGCCGACGCGGGAGCCACTGGTCCAGCGGCGCGGCTCGTCTGCAAGGCGGCGATCATAGGGTTCACAATTGTCTCCTGTTCTGCAGTAATGCCGTCGCAGACGGGTTCCACGGCTGGAACGTGCCGAGCTTGCGGTTGGGGGGAGGATTGATCCCCGGCTGGTCGGAGTAGAACTTCCCGCCCTCCACCGTGCCCGGGGTGAAGCGATAGCCTGGCTGGCCTACTTGACCGAAGCCGAATCCAGTGAACGGCGCGGCGGCGGCTTCCTCACGTGCATCGCCGGGGGCCTGGCCGAACTGGTAGGGCTTGGGGCTTCTCTGCCCGGTATTGTACTGCTTGCCGTCGAACCACACGCTGGTATAGTCCGGCACTGGGGCCGACTTGCGCTGGCCGTACACGATCTTGTCGGGCAGGTTGGGTACCCACTCGCCGTCCAACATGTAGCCCAGTGGAAATGGATTAAAGCCAGGGTTAGTGAACTCGCCTGGGAATGGGTTTACGTTCGGGTTCCACGGGTTATTTTCGACGCCGCCGACCGTGCGCTCCGGCGGCAAATACATAAAGCCGAGATCGGGAACAGGCGCTGTTACTGTCGAATGGATAGGCGGCAGATACGGCATCGCCATAAAAAATCCCGACCTCCTGTGTCGGAGATCGGGTTGTTCCGATGCCTACCAGATTATACGCTACGTCAGTCTACTTTCGTCGAGTGTATCTTCGCGAGATATCCTTGTGAGAAATGCAGCGTGATGTTCCCGTTGGTTTCTTCCCTGCGGAACTCTTCAAGCAGATCACCGAAACGACCGCGGAGGTCCTTCTTGCTCTGCTGGGACTGGTAGACGAATAGCACGCGTTCATTTGTATGAGACACGAGCCCCTCGAATCTTGTCCCCGACTTCGCGCAGACCTAACCCGCGCATGACGGCCGCCTTGTGTTCCCGGCTACGCACGAAGATTCCTTGCGGGGATTTCTCGGGGTGCGAAAGATTCTCTTCGACGCCCGCGCCCTTAAAATAGACATCTGAAAACCGGAAGGAACTCATCTCCGATGGAGCGCAGGCATTACACCTCTCGCCAGACGCCGAATAGCTCAACCGATAAGCATCCCGATTTTCGCACCCAGTGCATATCATCGCCGAATTATACACCACTCTTTTGATTTCGTCAAGACTTTAATCATTGGATCGGAGGGAGTTCCCTGATCCCCCCCTGTTCGGGGATCATCCCGACTGGGGCTATCGGCGGCCCTGGCGGAGGCGGTTCTTCCATCGGGACACCTGGCAGACCACCGGGAGGTGCCATTGCCGCCATCTGCTGCTCGTAAGCGTCCGAGACCTCGATCATGTCCAACTCGCGGAAGAGCGCTTTGCCCAACGCCGTAGCGGTGGGTGAGCCGGGCACGACGCCGATGGTAGGGCCGACGTTCAGAGCGCTCTCGATGAGCCTGACTTTGTTTTCTCGATTGAGCGGCAGGGTCGAACCCGCCTTCGCGTCAACGTCATATTCTCCCTGAATGTTATCCTTGGTGAAATAAAAACCCGTCTCGTCAACCTGGACGCCCGGGAAGGCGTCCATGATCTGCTCGGGAGACATGCCCGTGATGCGCACATAGCGGGGTGTCGTCTGGAACTGCTTGATGAGGGCGATGACCTTCATCGTAACCTCTTCGAGGAAATCCTCAAGTAGGTCCTGACGTTGGGCCTGCCGGATTCCGCTGCCCGCCTGCTGGGCTTGTAACTCGAACTTCGTATTTGTGTCCGTTTTTGCCACGCCGCCCCTGTCAACCTCGTTCTGACCTATAACCGCGTCGATATCCTGTTGGATGAGCGCGTCGATCTGAAACGACTCCTTCTGCATGTCCGCGTATTGTATCGGCGTCGGCGGCGCTGACCGGGGCTTGCGTTGGGTAACTGCTCCGTCCACGCCCTGCGCGAATTTCTCCATCTCCTCCTTCGTCATCGATCCTTCTTCGATTGAAATCTGGCGAGACCACCGCTTGATGTGGTTGATCTGAGCAGCTCGCAACTTCACGCGCTCCAGTATCTGCGCCTCGATGATGTAGATGTCGCTGAGGGGATACGGTTCGCCGGGCACCGGATTTAGCTTGAACATGGAGAACGGCAGGCCTTTCATTTCGTAGCCGTTGGGCGTCTCGCGAAGGTATCGGTCGGTGCCGTCGCAGACGCAGTAGATGGCGTTTGTATCCTTGTCGTGGACCTCCCAAAACTCAAAGAGGTCCAGGTCGTTGTCCTTGAGCGAGTCGTCCGCCTTCTCTCCGCGAGAGTCTCTCGTGGTTACGTTGGACCGCAGCTTTCCAGTGTTCGCATAATTGGCGTCGGCCTTGAACTCCGACAGTGGCCGGATGATGCGGTGGGCGATCCACCGGCAATCGTGCGGCGGGTCCTGGGACATGCTGGCGTCGAAGACGACATCCTCGTAGGGCACGTAGGCGACGAAGATTTCTTCGTCCTTGATGTACTCAGAGGCATCGTCGGGCACCTCACTGATGGTCTGTCCCATCTGACCGATGTAGCCGTACTTGAACCAGCCGTGACCGATTAGGAAGGCGTCGAGGAGGAGCCGACGCACCTCGTTCTTTAGGTTCAGTTCGCGGAAGATGTACCCCACCGACAGCTCTAGGATGCGCGCGCCCATGATCGAGTCGCTACCCTTGGGATTTATCGTCATGTGCGGGTCACGGAAATATATTCGCGGAATCGCGGTGTGGACGTAGCCGTATACGAGATTGATGGGTGGTGCGTTGACGCCTCCGCTGCTGACGCTGTACTTGCCCTTGTATTCCTCGTGGATGCGCTTCCAGTTCTGATCGTCGCGGACCTGATCGCGGTATTTCAGAGAGCGGTTGATACGCTTCATCCACTGCCGGGCGGTGATGCGCTTCGGGTCTTGGTCGAAAGTCTCAGCGGGCATATCTGGGCTCCTTGTTCCAGCTCATCGTAGGGGGATCGATCCAGCCCATGATATCCGGCCGAACCGAGCCGTCGGGATTCACGCTCACAGTCACATCCTGCTTCAATCCGCCCGAGAGGTTCATTTTATTTCGTAGATGAACGAGAACCGGTATCCATTATTTCCAATCGCTGCAGCCGTAGCGACCATGTAATAGTCCGCCCTGTTGTTGGCTACATCGCCACGGCACACCCCCGCCCAAGTGGCGATGTTTAGCCCAATTGCCCATCCTTCCAAGTCATTCTGAACTGAAATTTCGGATGCTATCGGGAGAGATACCCCCCATTCGGTATTCGCCGCCGCTGTTGCATTCAGCTCAAACGATCCGTTGACTGTCACGAAATTCCCTATGCGAATCCAGCTTCCGCTAACAATGGCCGTTGTACTCGTCACATTGCTCACCATTGTGACCACTGGTGTATAAGTCCCCGTCGAGATGTTGGCAAGCGGAGTGCCGCCCGTTCCGAGTCGTACGGTGCCAACAACATCGAGCTTCGCGGCAGGACTCGCCGTCCCGATGCCGACGTTGCCCGAAGTCGTGGCGAAGTTCGCCCCCGATGTCGTGGTCACAGTCGCCGCCGTGATACCGTAGGTGACGCCGAGGCCGCCGCCGCCAGTTACGGATGCACTCCCACGCGTGAGGACATAAACTGACCCTGTAGGCGTTGATACGTAGATGGCACCGTTGCCCGCAGACAATCCCTCCATGACAGCACGTCGTTGAGCATGGGCACTTGCAACACACGTGAGAAGCAAAAGGCTACAGAGGAGTCGTCGTAAGTGCTTCATCGGTGTCTACCCCCAAAAGATATTGCGCGCCGTTTGGCGCGGTCAGAACTACGCCCGTCGTTGCTGTATTAACCGTCAGAGCACCGTCATTGTCTACGCCGAGTCGGTACTTTACACTATTTGAGTCCACTAAAATGATGCCGTTGCTATCCGCCACTCCGCCAGCACCCGCCGTCACCGTGAGCGCGCCATCCGTGTCAACGCCTACGGTATACTTTGAGCCCGATGCTCCGGTGACGACAATGACAGGTTGCGTCAGTGTTCCATCGTCTGCTCGTCGCAAAATCTCCGACAGCAGCTGATACAGATTCCGTTCGAGCCCTTGCGGGACCGGAAGAGATATCGGCATCAGGTATTAATCCCCGCGTACCATCCCTCGGTTTGGGGCTTGTGCGCTTGCTCCTTCCACCAGTTGAAGCTATTCTGCGGGGCCTTCTCCGCCAGCTTCTCAGGCTTTTCCCATCGACCGACCTGCATACAGAGGGCGTCAATGAGATCGTCGTGCAGACCGCGCGGGAAAGCGAGTAACTGCGTGATGAGCGAGCGGTGCGCCTCGGGGTGAAACAATAGAGTCCCTGCTGTGATCTTAGGCTGTAAAGCCATGATGCGCGCCTGCTTGGTCGCCTTGTGCCTGCGGATTTCCTCGACACCGAAGTGATAGTTTAGCTCGCGCATCTTCTCGTACACCCAATGCATGAGCATCTTTTGGAATCCAATGGTTTCAAAAATGCCCCAGGTGATGCCGTGCTTCATGGCAAGCCGGAAAATCTCATCGACCATTGCCTGAACGTCGTCGGTGCGCATCTCGGAGTAATCGAGCAGGTAGGTCTTGCCCCCGTCGTCCTTGCTGGCAGTCCCTGTGATAACGACGGCAGTGGCGTCCCCGTTGAGGCTGAGGGCCGGGTCAACGCTCATAACGCGCGCCATGCGCTCAGGCAACTTTGCTGGATCGTAGAACTTGACCATGTGATTTTGGAAAAACTGCGTGCCCGGGCTAAGACGCTCTAGCATGTACTCGCGGGCAAAGGCGTACTCCCCAACTTCCGCCTTGCGCCCCATCAGCTTGTCCAGGGGCCATCGTTCGGGCCACAGAACCTTTCCCGTCTCTCGGTTGATGGCGGGGTATTCGGCAACATGGTAGGCCTTGTTGAGTCGCAGGCGCTCGATGAGGTCCATCTCGTAGACGAAGGTGCCAGTGACCACAATCTGCCCGTCCGGCTTGCACATGGGCACCAGCGCGCGCAGGAAGTAGTCCTCCTGCTCGTCTGCATCCATGCCGCCGTAGTCCTTGACCGGATCATCGACCAGGATCAGATCGTAGTGCCCGCCGCGGCCGCTTGTGCCGAAGGTCAGGGTGTCAACGCGCGAACCATTTTTGAGTTTGAATGCGGTCTTAGACCAATCTTCCTCGCGGTAGGCGGGCACCAGGTTCTTGATGAGTTCCTTTTTCTCAAAGAGATATTCCATGCCTGTCACCAGCCTGACGACCTGTGTCTCGGAGTAACTTACAATCAGGATTTCGATGCCAGGCTGCATCATGGCCTTGACCATCGGGTAGAGCTTTGACAAGAGCGTTGATTTACCGTGGTCGCGTGAGGCGATGAGCAGGAGTCGGCGATGCGCATCCAGGAGGGCCGCCCACTCGCGGAAGTGCGCCGGGTAGTCATACCCGCAGATTACCGTTGCGACGGTCTCAATAGTCAGATAATCGAGATTGTTTTGAGTCATGGTATGCCTGGACGAGATCACGTAACATTTCCGGGGTGAATACGCCGACGCTCCCGGTAATGGCAACCGACAAAGCAGCCTTGCCCTCCAAACGGTCCCAAATAAACTTGACCGCCTCCATGTCGCCTTTTACGGCAAGAGCGACAACACGCTCAATGATTCTCGCCTTCCATGTCCCCTTGCCGCCTTCTGAGTTTTTCTGGACGAATTGCGACAGGAGCTTCGTGAGATCGGAAGGCACCCGTCCGCCAGGATTGCCGCTTTTCCCTTTCTGGAATTGGAAAGGACGCAGTGCTGCTAACGCCCTGCTCTCAGGTGGTGGCTCTGGATGAATACTATCCGGCACGGGTGGCCTCCAGGATGTTGGACGCACGCAGGATGTACGACGGCAGTTGTCCCATCGAGTGCTCGTAGCGTTGAGCCGCATGCCCGGCGTTGTACGGGATACCGAGCTGTGCTCGAACGTCCCGCTCAAGAGCATCACGCTCGACCACAAGCTGACCACCGCTCAAGTGGTCGGTGAAGGTGTAGGCTTTGTAGCCGCCACTCGGGTCGCCCTTGTAGTAGTCGGCCACTTGGGTATAGTCCAACTCATAGGCGTGTAGGCGGTCGCCGCTCTTGGGGTAGGTGTAGGTCCACACGCCGGGTGCGGTCTCCACGGCACGATCGTAGTAGGGCGTACCTGGGTAAGTCGTGATGATCGTGACGTCGAAGTCATCGGGCTGTTCGGCAAGCAGCCAGTCCCTCGTCTCCCGGATTGTCACAGACGACTCGCCCGGGTGCCCTGTGGACATGAGCGCCTTGACTTTGAGACCGTGGCGTCGAGCGATAGCCATGCACCGACTGTTATCGGCCACGGTCGCCCGCTTCTCGATGTTTTCCAGGATGCGGGACGACCCGGACTCAAAGCCGACGAGAATCCACTTGAATCCGGCGCGGGCCATGCTGGCCGCCTGCTCATCGGAGAAGAGCTGCGACTTGATGAATCCACGAAATCGGAAATCGACTCCGCGCTCACCCTGTTCGGCGTGCAGCATGTCCATGAGCTCGATCATTTTGGGGTTGACGTTGAGCTCATCATCGTAGAGCATGTAGCCAGTTACGCCGTAGGTGTCGTGTAGGTGGGCGACCTCGGCCACGACGGACGCCGAAGACCGCGTGCGCACGCGCCGCAGCATGGAAGACTCTCGACCGCCGCAGAAGCCACAACCGAACGGACATCCGAGTTGGGCGATGAGACTCATGGCCCGCACGCCGTCGATGGTGTAGCGGTAGGATTCGACGTCCACAAGATGCCGCGCCGGTAGCGGATTCGCCTCTAACTCGGCGTTCGTCAAAAACAGATTACCGTAAGGATCGTCACCGTCCACGACATCGCCCATGCGCGCCGTCAAGGCCGTATGAATCGCCTTCTCCCCATCGCCCGCTACGATAACATCGAAGTTCTTCCGCAGGACCTTCATCGCTTTGGCCGCGCGGCCTCCGATGATACCGCGCCGTCTCTCCCCTTTTAGCGCGGCATTGACAAGCGTGGGGTGCGGGCCGCCAAGAATGACACGTCGATCTCCGAGCGCGCTCCTGATCTTGATGGCCGCTGGCATTTGGGGGGTAGTGGCAGTGACGCCGAAGACTTGCGCTTTCGTCGCATCGGCGTGGATTTTCGCGACCTCTTCAAAGTTTGAAACCCCCGACAGGTCCAAGACCTCTACGCAGTGTCCAGCCTGCTCTAGGCTCGCGGCTACTTTCAGGATGCCGAGGGACATGAAGACCCTCTCATCGATCAAGAACAACGACGGCGGGATGACGAGACAGATGTTCATCGGGTCCTGGACGTTCCCGGTCATGTTGTTGAATTATAAATCCCGCGCGGATAAATTGCAAGGGCTCATTACGCGGCCTTGACTTTTATTGATGGGCGCACGATCCAACACGGTCCCCGCGTCCAAACATCGCCACGTGATGCACGCAGACGAAAGCCGTCATTCGTCGGATTGGGGTCCAGCTTGTTCATCGGGTCATCCAAGAGTCTACTATAGCCTACAATCTGCCCCAGGTCAAGGCTTCCCCCTCGCTCTACGGTGTAGGCCGTAGGTCCGACCGATGCACACAACTTCCAGGAACACAGCCCCGAACGCGAACCCGCCGAAACGCGCTGGCTTGAAGGTTCCCGACAAGGTGAGGGTAGCGACGAATGAATACCGGCAGGCCATGGACCCCCTCAAGGAATGGTTTGACGCTCACTGCGTCCTGGCGACGGATGCCTGGACTTCCTCCGAAGCCCTACGCAATTCTTACAAGCGATGGGCCGACGAGAATAACGCCAAGGCTGTAGAAGGACGAGGTTTCGGCCAGCGTTTGAAGGATCGTGGCCTGGAGGACCGCAAGCAGGACGGGGTTCGCGGCTGGCGTGGGGTCAAATTCTCATGAAAATCCCGAGCCGTGGACAGAAAGGACAGAATCAAGGTCATTTCCGTAAACTCCTCCCGCGCGCGTGTGTGGAGGGACTTTACGGATTTCGGTCCGAATCTGTCTTTTCTGTCCAAACCGATGAATCCAGCACGGGCGGCCGACGGGCTGGCGGGCTGGACGTGCGCCGGGGCCTCGGGCCGGTGGATCGGACATGACGAGCCGAAAGAAGGCGGACGCGAACCGCCGATAAAATGTTTCATGGCTTCCC
>ERZ1292625.1680-Hain-H41-01um-R1-1680-length-24628-cov-35_pt1 | contig 24628 bp, 26 predicted proteins | sample MGYA00564400_ERZ1292625 | MGnify/ENA primary metagenome ERZ1292625 (study PRJEB36523, sample SAMEA6512639) | groundwater metagenome | collected 2019-01-08 | study: AquaDiva: Metagenomics assemblies of 32 groundwater samples | reverse complement strand
GATGTGGTCTGGAACAACGAGAGCAAGGACTGCTTGCACGTGATCCCGTACTAAATACCGGCTGCGTTTTCAGGGCTATCCATGGGCGACCTCCTACTCGGTGGGAGGTCGCCCATGTTGTTTTGATCGTGCACGAGCCGAACAGAGGGGGCATTGCTCCGTGGTCATTCCACGACCCAAAGCCTGGAGCCGGACGCGTCAGACTTCTACGGGTGAACGATGGAATTCCGTGACCACCGGAAATACGAGTGCGGCAAAGTCCCAGTAGCGCATACGGATCGCGTCCGAATGAGTCCCGGCTTGGAAAACGATCTCCTCGTCCTCAGTGAGCGATTGATCGACATACACCGGAATCTTATATAAGTTTCCAAATGGCGGCATGGCGCCCAACTCACAGTCGGGAAACAGGCTTGCGAACTCATCTTCCGTCGCGAGCCGTACCGAATGTGTCGCGAAGACAGTCCTCAAGCGATGGAGGTCCACATTCCAACTTGCCGGTAGTACCGTCATCACGAACTGCTTACCCACCTTCACGATCACAACCTTGGCCACGTTCTTCTCCGGGGTATGGAGCATCTGTGCAATGGCAAGGGCTCGAAAGGCTTCTGGGTGTGGTAACACGTCATAATGAACTCGTTCGTGATTGAGATATGCATGGAGTGTTCGTGAGATGGACATGGTGACACCTCCTGTGGTGGATTGGTTTCCGGCAGAGGTCTGTGATTGAACGTGGGGGATGAAGGACTGCCCGATAACGATGTAGTTGTGGCTGGGCGTGTTCCATGACCAAGGCTCCGCTGCGATCATGACGGCCACTCAACGTGTGAAGTATACGCCGTCTGCACGGTTCAAGTCTTGAGGAAAATATATGCACAACATCGAGGAGGAAGTGGTCTGGAGCGGTTCCGAAGAGCCGAAACATTGCCATCCACGTCGAAAGATCGAGCTGGTTGCCTCTTGATGATATTATCCTGGACTCCGCATTATTCTCCGTAAATATCCGACAGTCGGGCCTCCTGGGCTGATCGCGCGGTGAGCGGAGGTCGCATGGGTACCAATCTCAAGTGCGGCCGGTGGTAATGATACCGGTCGAGAAACGTGTGCACCTCCGGAATCAAGCGGGGGAGATCCTCCACGCGATAGGTTCCCCAGCCTAAGCCTTCCTTGCGCAGCGTCCGGTTGAAGCATTCAATATAGGCCGACTCGTTCTTCTTGTACGGTCGGGCAATGCGATGCCGATCACAATAGGCGTGGGCCTGTTGGGCAAAGGAGCCCTTGCACTTCGGCCCCCCGTCAGTTTGCAGCACGGCGACATGTCCCGTAAAGCGGTGGGCCATGGCGGTCTGCAAAAAGACCGCGCCATCCTCACTGGTGAGGGCGGGCCGCAGCATGACCGCGGCCTCCTTGGTGTAGATATCGATTCCCGTGAAGGCAAACACGCCACCCAAGGCCACCGTATCCATTTGAATGACGACTCGAGGACCGGAGGCGGTTGGCACGGCCCCTCGTTTCTGATTCTTGCGCCACTTCGAGCGGATCACGTATTGCTCCGCCAGAATCTCGTAGATCTTGGGCACGGAGAGCCAGATCTGATGCTCCCGCTCTAGAAAATAGGCGATCTTCTGGCCACAGCACTCGGGCTCACGGATGCGCAGCGCCCAGATGAGTCGCTTGATCGTCGCCGGGACCTGACGCGCTCGTCGGGGCCCCTTCTTGGCCTGCGCATACCGCGCGAGAAACCCGGCCAGCCCGTCAGCCGCACCCCCCTTGAGCCAGAGTCCGATGGTCTCTCGATGTCGGCCCAGGTGCATTACAATCGTCGTATGACTTAGGCCTTGAGTGGCGAGCTCATCGGCCAGCGTGATTGGAGTAAGTGTCTGCATGTCCATAGGCTACTACGGACTGTCGAATATTTACGGCAACATTGCGGGCTCTTGACATTCGCGGCTCAGAAGCGTTGGAATAAGAGACCGCGGTAGCTCCATCCCAGCATCGGGCATGATTCTTCGGTGCCCTATGAGGAAGCGGGTCAGTCTTCAGCGCTCGATCACACTCTCCGTCCTCTCCATCGGTTTGTTCTCCGGCGCATTGGGTCTAGCCTATGCGTATTGGCAGACCAAACATTCGTTCAGCGAGGCCATCGGCCTCGGGTTTCAAGAACTTGCCCGCCAGAGCGCAGATAAAGTTGGGTTGATCCTCGAAAAAGAGGTCGGGTGGGTGGAACGGCTCAGTTCCTTACCACAGGTACGTGAAGCGGTTCGAGAAGGTACCAGGCTGACGTTTGACCACCAGGTCCTTGAGCGATGGAAAGAGTCGCAACGGCCGTATTTTCGGTCGCTGGAAATTCTTGATCGTCGAGGTCGCTCCGTCGGTAGAGCGACCAGCGGACACCCCACGACGCAGTACAGTCGACAGCCCTGGTGGCCAGTCGTCTTTGACCAGCGACGATTATGGGTGGGGGCGTTACGACTCGACGAAAGGGGCGATGGGGAGTTGGACATCGCCGTGCCGATTGTCGATGAGGTCGGGATTGTGTTGGGTGCGATCAAGGCGGTGATCGAGAAAGACCAGCTCTTGACCTCAGTTCTTCGCAGCAGGATCGGCGAAACCGGCCATGTGATGTTGGTTGGGCCAAAGGGAACGGTGTTGGCCTGCCCGCTTCTTCCACCAGGGCGGCATACGGCTCTGATAGGCCCGCTAAGAGACTCACTCGCCTCGAACCTCACTCCTCCTAATGCGGCATGGATGGAAGTTCAGGACGATGCTCACGGTCAAGGAGGCGGGATCGTCGGGTTCGCATCCGTGGCGCTTCGACCAGGCATTGTTCAGGCGGAAACGTGGTCCATTCTGGTCCGCCAAGATCCCGACGAAGCGTATGCGCCCTTGCGTCTATTGCTGTGGAAGCTCGTCGCGTTCGGTATGCTGGTCTTTGCCGTGGTCGCCCTGCTTCGATGGCGCCTCGGTCGCCGCATTGTGCGGCCCATCAACGCGTTGGTCGAGCGCGTGCAGCGCTTCGGACAGCAGAGTGGTGAGAAGCCGATGATGGCCGTACAGTCTGCCGACATTGTGGAGATCGATACCTTGGCCGCGAGTTTCGATGAATTAACGGAGCGCCTGGAGCGTACATCGCGTGAACGGGGACGGTATGTGGCTGAACTCGAGCGGGCAAACAAAGAACTGGTCATTTCCGAGGAACATTATCGGATGTTGTGGGATCATTCGACAGAGACCAGATTGCTCGTCAACGAAGGGGGAATCATTCAGGCTGTCAATCGTCGAGGCGAGACGAAGCTGGCGGCATCGGCCGATCAGATGATCGGCACGAAGGCGGAAGATCTCTTTCGGGAAGAGGATCGCGTCCGGTTGCGCCAATTGTTGGAAGCGGTTATCGCTACCAAGAAAGAAGTGTTAGTCGGCGAGATGCAGATGCCTGCACCGACAGCGGGTATGCTCATCATGGAAGTTGATCTGGTGCCGGTTGAGAATACCGGATTGCCGATCTCTGTCATGGTCCAGCTGAGCGATCTCACGGAAAAGAAGCGCCTCGAAGAGCAGTTGATCCGTTCGGAACGCCTCGCTTCGCTCAGTCAGTTTGCGTCGATGTTCGCTCACGATATTCGTAATCCGTTGGTGGGGATCAAGAAGACATTGGAGTTGCTTGAACACGATGAAGGATTGCAATTGGCTACGCACCGACAATGGTGGGACGATATGCGCCTCACCATCGACCTGTTGCTCGGCATGATCAACGACATGTTGGATGTCTATCAAGAAAGCTACTCAGGGCTGCCACTCTTGAATTCGACGGTGTCGGTCAAAGGCCTCGTCACCGACGTGATGAGGCTCTTCCGATCCGAAGCCACCGCGAAACGGATCGACTTTCATGTCGCAATGCCGGAAGACGATGTCGCGATGATGGCCGATCGTCGTCGCCTGTTACGGGTGCTAACCAATCTTGTTCACAACGCCATCAAATTTTCTCCACAGGGAGGAAGGATTACGGTGTCGGTTCACGTGGAGGCGCGAGAATGGGCGGATCGAGAATCTCTCGACACATCATCCTCCCAGGTCATGATTCGGGTTGCGGACGAGGGCCCCGGCATCGCGCCTGAGGATCTTTCTCACCTGTTCGAGATGTTTGGCAGGAGAAAAGATCCCGGAGACACTCGAATGGGACGAGGGCTTGGATTGCATTTTTGCCGCCTCGTGGTGGCGGCCCATCGAGGCAAGATTCTGGCGGAGAATCGTTCGTCAGGGGGCGCGGTCTTTTCCGTCGAACTGCCGCTGAACCAGGAGGCCTATGCCGGCCACATTGCTGATTGCCGATGATCAACGGCTCTTTAGGCAAAGCCTTCGGCTGCTCCTCGAACGCGAACCGGATCTGCGAGTGGTTGGAGAAGCGAACGATGGGCGCGAGGCGTTTGATCAGGCGATCAAAACCGAACCCGATATAATCTTAATGGACGTGGATATGCCGAGGCTCGACGGGATCACGGCCACGCGCCTGATCAGGGGTTGTCTCCCTGACGTGAAGGTCTTGATGTTGTCGGTCCATGATGAAGATGCGAGAATCGTGGCGGCGGTGCAAGCCGGCGCCTGCGGCTACATTCTGAAGGATGCCGACCATGCCGAGTTTCTTCGCATCATCCGGGCCACCTACCGGGGGGAGCGAGTGCATTCCCCCTTTATGCCGGACGGCTTTGCTCGAAATGTGGTCTCCGCATTGGAAGAGGCGGGATGTGGAACTCCCGTTGGCATCGCTCAGTTGACCGAGCGTGAACGGGAGATTCTGGCATGTGCTGCGTCTGGGCGAGGCAATAAAGAGATCGCGGATCAGTTGTGTGTCTCCGCCGATACCGTGAAAACTCACCTCCACCACATCTATCGCAAACTCGGCGTCACCGGCCGGGTCGAAGCGATCCTGAGCTACCTCAACAGCAAGTAACGTCCATCCTCTCCAATCCCTCACCCGAACGGTGTAGGCAAAAACCATCCTTCGGGCGATGGGATTCGTTTGATAGGCTCGATAGAATAGTCCGACATGAGAATCAAGATCAAAGCCAGTCAGTAGAAAAGCGAATGTCATCAAAGAAAGGAGGTAGCGGAGGAACAGATAGCATGCTCGCTCCGTCGGTGTTGACACCCTTCGATTGAATGAAGGAAAGGGGGCTCCCATGAAAGCCATACTCGTGACAATCGTTGCGGTCTTCTGTGCGTTGACTCTGTTCGCCGGGGGTGTTGTAGTGGCTCAATCGACGAATTGGATGGATGAACTCAGCAGCTCGGTAAATTTTTATAAAAACAGGTATCCCACCACCAATGATGTGCCAGCCAATTGGGAGCCATATCTCAGCGAGCTGAGTCTTATGAAGAAAGCGTCGATACGGGGCAATCCAGAGGCCGTACGGGTCGGAATGGACAAGTGGTTCAAGATGCTCAAGAATCGGGACGGTGGAATCAATCCGAAGGCAGCTGACGAGCTGTTCAGAATAGCGGTGTTGGCGACGCCCTTTGACGAATACAAAATTTCTGTTCCGACTAAATAAGGGAGGCAGGTTCCACAGTGAGAGGATGGTGAGGCAAGAACAGGGTGAGCAGTGCCGGCAGTCGTTGAGAAGGGAGGACGCTGACGCTGCTCGCCTGAGGCAACACCCCCTCGGGTCGTACTCAAGAATCTGAACGATGACACGTATTTCGCAGCGTGATGGATGCTTCTTTCATGGCATTGGCCGGCGATCCGTGAGACATGGACCGCCGGCCGTTCTTTGTGAGCATTCTAGAGGGTGCTCTTTTTTGGTCAGAGATGTCGGTTCCTGAGCTCTGCGGATCACGTCATGGTCGACATCCATCGGTCTTCGTACAGAAGCCGGGGTGTACGTCTTGACTTCACCCATGACCAAACGTACCATTTGTCTGTCAGGGGTTTCCTGTTCGCGCCTGAGCGGATAGGGGATCGCGTCTCCCAAGTTCTTCCACCATGTGTACGCAGCAGGGTCGACGTTATGGCGAGTCGCCCGCGGTGGGTTATCGCATCGTTCCTAGCCTGCGCCATGTCCGGTTGGGCAAACGGCGAAGATGTTGGTGCGAAGGACCGCCTACCTGAATCCGGTGTTCCCCTTTCCACCATCCTTGAATTCGAGACGACCGCTCGTCTTCTGGCAGTCCTCCTCGATTCCGGCCGAAACGTGATCAACGAGCACCAAGTCTTGTTTGATGACCAGGATCAAACGGAAAAAGATTTTACCGCCGACCAGTTTGAACGACAATTGCTGGAAGTCTTTCGTAGTCGCTCCGGTATCGATCTACAAGAGTTTGATGCGGCGCGAATTCCGGCCGAAGCGAAGAAGCTTCTCAAAGAATTGGTTTTCTTGAGTAAGCAAGTGGTTGCAGAAGCACACGCTGGGGTCAATCGCCCAGGTGGCGGGCACAAAGAGTTGATTCCCGCGATCTTCGGCGCACGAGTGGCCACCCGATTTACGGAACGAACACATGTGCGGCTGAAGCAGACAGCCTTGGCACCTCGCAACCCAGTGAATGCGCCGGATGCTGTGGAGCGAACGGCGTTAGAAGCATTTGCTGATCCCTCGTATCCCCTTGAGAAAGTGATCAGCGAAGTGACCGCGAAGAGCAAGTCGTTGCGTCTGATGTTTCCGCTCTATACGACAAGGAAATGCCTGGAGTGTCACGGCGATCCCAAAGGGGAAGTGGACCGAACCGGGTATGTCCGAGAGGGACTTAGACTCGGACAAAATGCCGGTGCCATTAGTGTGGTGATCCCGATTCGACCATGAGACGAATCGCATTGCTTTTATGGGTGATGGTCGTCGCCGCCTCCAGCAGCCTCTGGGGAGCCGAGCGACAAGACGCCCCAGCCGGCAAGCCGGCTGGGAGTGGAGTCATTGTCCATAGCGATGGGTATGTTCTGACGGCGGAGCATGTGATCGCAGATGCCAAACGGATTTTTGTCCTCACCGCCGGGGAATTTCGCGCGCCGGCGACCCTTGTCAGTACCGATTCCGAACACGACCTCGCCTTGCTCAAGATTGAAACGGTCGGGCTGACGGAAGCGCCCATCGGCTATGCGGGTGCCGTCAGGCTCGATCAAGAAGTCATCACCGTCGGATTTTCGTTCGGTCTTCGGGAAGTCTCCGTGACTCGCGGTCGAATTGCGGCGGTACGGACAAGGGGTGTTCAGCGAGTCTTTCAAGTGGATGCGGCCGTCAACCCCGGCAACAGCGGAGGGCCTATCTTCAATGGGCGCGGAGAATTGGTCGGCGTGATGACCAGCAAATTTAGCCATCCCTCGGGGATCGTGCCAGAAGGGATGTCTTTTGCGGTGCCGATCAGCTATGCCACACCTCTCCTTGCGAATATCCCAGATTTCGATTTTACAATGATTGGGAAAGTGAGAAAGTCTCCCAAGGGGAACGTCGAGAGCAAAGGCCTTGTCCATGAGGTCGTTCGGACGACAGTGCTCATCGAGACGGTGAGGAATACGGGCGCGGCTTCAATGCCACCACCTCCAGATCACGCTGCCGGAACGTTGCCAAAGAGTGACCATCCAATAGTGGTCTCCCCGCACCCACAGCCGGCCCCGTCGCGGGATCATGCGTCGAGTGTGCAGGAGGACAAGGCGATCGCGCGGGTGAATAGTCAACTCCAGACTGCACAGGAAGAAGAACTGAAGCAGCTGGTCCAACGAGGCATCGCTCAACCAGAGGGGATGGTGCTGATTCCAGTCGGAGAGTTTTGGATGGGTACGGAGGATGGGCAGCAAGATGCTCGACCTTTACACCGGGTGCACCTCAGTTCTTATTGGTTCGATCAATACGAAGCGACGAACGCGCGGTACCGACAGTGTGTAGAAGGAGGGGGCTGCACGCTTCCCAAAGATCGCCAGGCGTTCGACGACTCTCAGCGGATGCATCATCCCGTGACCAACATTACATGGAGCCAGGCTCGATCGTTTTGCCAATGGCAAGGCAAACGATTGCCGACAGAGGCTGAATGGGAAAAGGCGGCGCGAGGGACAGATGGCCGCCGGTATCCATGGGGCAATGATGAAGAGATTGCGAAAAGGTATATGAAAAATAGACATCTCATGGCCGACACCAACGGAGCCGAATCGGTCGGGCGTCAGGTCGCGACGACGTCGCCCTACGGAGTGTTCGATCTGATCGGCAGTCTGTCAGAGTGGGTGAAAGATTGGTACGCAGAAGATTTCTATCAGACCTCTCCAGTTCGAGATCCACAGGGCCCGTCGCGTGGCTCCTTCCGTGTGTTGCGGGGCGGGGAGTGGAATGAAAAATCGCCTAATATTCAGTCCAGCTATCGAGGATGGGATGACGTGACCTACTGGGGGCCGACGCTTGGCGTGCGCTGCGCAAACGATGTGCCCTGACCTTGTGTACTCCTGATTCTGCCCGTTCCCTCACCATTCACACAATCCCGGGATTCTTGGCCGAATCGACATGCGTAGCGACAGGATTGTGCCCTCTTCGTACAGCAGCGTCATGCGTCGTGATACATGATAAGCGTGAAGTGGCCGGATAGGCCAGAAAACACACCACATTTTACGAGATATACTTTACGGGTGTGGGAATGAACCTGGTGGGTTTTTTTCGCGCCCTGACATGTATGGAGCGTGAGTCGATTTCTGCCAATGAGGAGAGCTGTTGATGAGACCAATCGGTAGAGGGTCATGGTGTGTGATTGTGGCGGGACTCTGTGCGCTTGGGGGCTGTGCCGGGCAAAGCCCGTTCGGGACATTCGTCGGCTCCACGAAAGATTGTGCGGAGATGCTCCTGCAGGGGGATATTCAAAAGGTGGCGCAGACCAGAGAGGAGCGATTTGTAGGGAAGGTGCCGGACACCACCGCTCGTTGTCTTGGAGGAAAGAAGGCCGAGAGTCTGAGAGCGGGGCCCTGGCAGGATTGGCCGAATTATTGGGCTGTCGGTGATGCCACCTCCCGCGCCCCTGCGCAGCTGTTGGCCAATGCCAAGGTGATCGGCCCCAATGCACACGGGATCAACGGCACACTCTATGAGCTGGAGTTGCAACGTATCGAACTCATTAAGTTCAATCTCTTCGATAATAACAAGACCTACGAAGCGTACGTCACAGGCCGCGACGGTGAAGTCGGGCCGGTGCTCAATACCTGGCCGGAACTGCGATTGCCGCAGAGCCATCCCGACTTCACATCTGTCGGTGGGGATCAGGCACAGGTCTGTCGCGAAGGGTTGATACGCTTCCGCACCTTGACCGGTATCTGCAACGACATCCGCAATCCGCTGATGGGATCGACGCATCAGCTCTTTGCGCGAAACGTGGATTTCGACACGACCTTTCCCGATCTGGGTCTGAATGATCTAACCAGGAACCGCCATGGAGATCGAATAGGGCTGCTGAAGCCGGATCCTCAGGTGATTAGCCGAACACTGTTCACCCGCATGCAGCCGCAGCCGGACAAATGTCGCGAGGGGTACGGTCTGCCTGGTAGCGCAACAGAGGCCAAGTGCGAATACAAGAAAGCCCCGTTCTTCAATGTGCTGGCGGCGTTCTGGATTCAGTTCATGACTCACGACTGGTTTGCGCATCTGGAAGAAGGGCGCAATCGGTCCGAGTGGATGGCCGTCGGCTGCACGACGCAGTTGGTCAAGAATATCGGACAGCCGTTGACGAGAGCGGGTGTCGAGACGCTGGGCTGTCGGCCCGATGACAAGATCGATGCGGCGATCATCGCTGAGGGCACAGCACCCAGGTCATTCACGCAGGGGGGCAAGACCTATCTCTCGCGGGCACCAAAAACCACAGCGAATCACGTGACGGCCTGGTGGGACGCCTCCCAGCTCTATGGATACGACGAGCGGTCCGGTCAGCGAGTGAAGCACGATCCTAAAGATCTAGCCAAATTGCTACTGATGACGGTTAGAGAGAGGGTAGGTGAGAGCGACAATCTGGGGTATCTGCCGGTTTTCGAAGCGGGTGATCCAATCAATCCTGAGTGGTCCGGCCAGGAGGCAACGGCCTTTCCGGACAATTGGAGTATCGGGACCAGCTTCTTTCACAACGTCTTTGCCAGGGAACACAACGTCTTTGTGGAGGCATTCCGGAAGCAGGCCTCCCACATGCCCGATGGCGACAGCGGCTTAAGAAATCCCGCCGATCCACATCGCGTCATCCGTTACCGCGACGTCACACCGACCGAGTTGTTCGAAGTCGCTCGGCTGGTCGTCGCGGCTGAGATTGCCAAAATCCACACTCTCGAATGGACGACACAACTCCTCTACAACGAGCCGTTGAATCGAGGTATGAACGCCAACTGGAGTGGGGTCTTTGCGAAGCAGGGTGTGGTGGCGGACGCGCTGAAGGAAGTCGTGCGCCGCCTCGGCGACTCGGGGAACGCTAAGAAGGCGAACAGCCTCTATGCGGCATTCGCCGGCGGACCCGGCATTTTCGGATTGGGCAACCGGGTGTACGAGGGGGTGCCGCTCGTGGGTCTGCTCGATCCCAACAAAGAAGATCGTTGGGATCTGAACAATGACGATCATATCAACGGGGGTGTCAACCATTTCGGTTCCCCCTTTAATTTTCCCGAGGAGTTCATCACCGCATACCGGTTACACCCATTGCTGCCGGACTTGATCGAGTACCGTGAGTGGAACAAAGACCCGAACGTCATCCGACAGAAGGTGCCGGTGATCGAAACCTTTCGGGGCAAGGCGACTGAGGCGATGCGGCAGAAAGGCCTGGCAAATTGGGCGCTGAGCATGGGCCGTCAGCGGCTGGGGACCCTGACCCTTCAAAACCATCCGCAGTTTTTGCAAAATCTAAAGATGGCCCGCCTGCAATCCCCCACGCAACAGATTGACGTGGCGGCGCTCGATCTCATCAGGGATCGGGAGCGTGGCGTACCGCGCTACAACGAGTTCCGCAGGCAGTATGGTCTGAAGCAATTGACCCGTTTCGATGATTTCGTCGATACGCGGGTGCCCAGGGATTCGCAGGCCCGACTTGAGCAAGAGCAGCTCGTGACGCTGTTGCGGGAAGCTTACGGGCAGCACCAGTGCGATGCCTCCAAGAAGATCACCGAGGCTCAGTTGAACGATGACAGATCGCCCATCAACGATTGTCTAGGTCATCCGAACGGCAGCCTGGTCGATAATATCGAAGACGTCGATACTGTGGTGGGGTGGTTGGCGGAATTCAGGCGGCCGCATGGCTTTGCCATTTCCGAAACCCAGTTTGTCGTGTTTATTCTTAACGCCTCGCGCCGCCTCTTCAGCGACCGGTTCTTTACCTCCAGTTTTCGCCCCGAGTTCTACACCACGTTCGGGGTTGACTGGGTCACAAACAATGGGCCCGGTCCTGAAATGATGGAGCAGGGTACGCCTAATGGTCATGAACAGCCGGTGTCTCCCATGAAACGCGTGCTGTTGCGAACGATGCCAGAATTAGCCGAGGAGCTTCAGGGGGTAGTGAATGCCTTCGATCCATGGGCGCGGGATCGAGGGGAATATTACAGTTTGGAATGGAAGCCAAGGGCAGGGGCGGAAGGAGATGAGGCGTTCGCCAACAAACACAGATAAGAGATGCGGGTGGCTGATCGTCCTCTTGCTCGCGGAACGCGCACGATAAGAATGTGCTCGTTCGACGCGCGCAGTTGAGGATCGACCAGGCCACCCGCATGAAGAGATGTTGGCGAACTAGGAAGGGAAATGGAAAAGGGGTCGGGATGAGGTGCCCCGGATTTGACAGACACCTTGAAACGGGAACAGGATTTCCCGAGAAGGTGTCCGATGGGCACACGCAAGCAGTTCACGCCAGAGTTTAAACGCGAAGCCGTGCTGTTGCTGACTCCCTTTTCTTCACCTACCCTCTTTGCCTTGCTATCTTACTTTCCCTGAGACAGGTGCATGACAGCGGTTTCTGCGTGTTTCGTGGCTACGTCAGCATGGCCCGCTTTCCCATGCTCAACGGCTTCTTTCAGATGTGCGATCCCTTCGTTCACATGCGGATGATCTGTGCCTCCCTTCAGGGCATGCTGCAGCGCGGCTTCCGCATGTGCCAGGAGTGCGTCAGCATGGCCCTGTTTGCCATGGTCCACCGCTTCTTTCGCGTGCTCGAGGGCGTCCTTGAGGTTCTGCTCTTCTTGACGCACAACGTCACGCCGCGCCCCGCCCTCGCCGAATACCGGTTGCAAAGGCAGCACAGTGGTGGCGACTAAGGCTAGGACTCCGGCCAGCGTGATAGCTAGTTGAGTTGTAGATCGTCTCATCGGCATTCTCCCTTTCTCAAAAGAAGTGAAAAGACCACCAGATTGCACCTTCCGTCTTTGAGGAATTTATTCTACCAGATAAACTCCCAGAATGTGGTGAGCAGCAGGTGGCCAATCATGATGTCCGTTGAAGTCTCGCCGAGAGGTCTATCTCGAAGAAATACGAAGGTCTGTGAAAGAAAAAAAGGGGTCGGGAGTCTGTGTTTAAACGACTCATCTGCCAGCGGGATGGCATGGTTACTCCTACCTTTGAGCAATTGAGTGTGCAGTTTGCGCGACCTCATGAGGTCGCATGTCGATAGATCCTCATCCTCATTTTCAGCTTCGACGACGTTGACTCTCCCTTCCTCCCTTCAGCGCTCTTATGAGATCTGCCTTGGATTCAATCGACAGGCAATAACAAAATCACGTTCATAGGGATAGGCTGCTGCCATCTCAAAGCCTATCCGATTTCGTTCACTCTGGCATTCCTCAGACGTGGTAAACGTATTCAGCACCGTGATTTTTTCGAGCCCTGGCACTGTATTTAGTAGAATCATGATGAGTAACCACATAGGGCTCCTTTCAGCCGCTCCGGCGGCGTTGGGCCCGGCCTCGTGCAAACCCTCCACCCCTAACGGTTGCGTTCCCCATGTCGTGTTTCGTCACGTACCTACTAGGCCATTCCCGATTCTCCGCTGGGCCCTCATCTCAGTGTTTATGGTTACTGATTATTGATAACACTCATGGTGCTGCAGTCAACCCAGGTTTTAAGGGCGGAAAAGGTAGTTCGGAGCATTTTCGCCTCGTCCGCGTGCGAGGAGTAATGCCATGGTGATGCTTGGGGTGTCCCTGGCAATGGATGGCTCCATCGAGTCCTCTCTGAGCGCGCCTCCTTGCTCTGTCTCAGCTTAAGCGCCGGTCCATTCACCAAGCAGTGCGGCAATTAAGTCACATATGAGTTCCTTCCTTAGTCGTTCTGCCCCAATGCGCCGATGGCTCGCGCATCATCTCTTCATGGGACGATGCCGATCCACCGACTCATGTGGCTGGCTTCGTTGGTCTTTTACCTGTTGAATCATCGAGCCCTCTCGGTTTGCGGGTCCAGCATGGGTCTTGCTGTATAGAGGAGATGAGACTCCGTTGTTGCCAAGATTGAGGAGGGCTAGCCCATGGGCCAGATATTTCACAACGTGGTGAGTCAGGGTTCTATCGGTTCCACACAACGTATCGGCTTGAGTTGGACTGCGACCGCCAGCCTGGTAGCGCTATTGGTGCTGACTGGAACTGGTGCGGCTGCCGCTGAGCTGACTCCGACAGAAGCTGTGAAGAGTACGATCGCTGAAGTGGTTCATATCCTCGACGATGCTGAGTTGAATCAGCCTGACCGCGCTGCGGAACGACGCCAACGGATCGAGCAGGTCGTGAGGGATCGAGTGAGCTATGAAGAGATGGCCAAGCGTGCCTTGGGTGTTCCCTGGACAGAGCTGACACATAGTGAACGGCAGGAATTTGTCGGCCTCTTCGTCCAATTACTCCGAGACACGTTCGCCGGCAGGATCGACGACTATACGGGCGAGCAGGTGTTCTATCTGTCGGAACAACTCGAAGACCGGTTTGCCGAAGTAAAAACGAAGTTGGCCGACCAAAAGACGGACACGCTCCTTGATTTCCGATTGGCGAACCGGCTGGGCAATTGGCTGGTGTACGATGTAGTCATCGATGGGGCCAGCATAATCGGCAATTACCACGCGCAGTTTACCAGTATCATCCGCGACCTCAGTTACGCAGGGCTGGTGAAACGAATGAAAGAGAAAACACTTGTGGTCAAAGCGTTTGAAGCGACCGCGGCTCCCTAAGAGCTGGACGTACGATTCGGACTGAGTGCTGTTCCGGAATCTGATGCGAACGCTATTCCCACGCGGGTTAGGTTTTTCTAGCAGGCCGACAGCATTGCTGCACCAGCCAAGGCCAACGTCAGGAGCCATTCCCAGTTTCTGATCTCCCCGTGCGCGATGAAGGAATCTTCATTCGATTCAGATCGAAGGTCGGGCCTCCTGTCACCGCTGTCATCTCAATTCTTAGCCGTCCACCGTATCCATTTTCTCAGTTGCGACCTTTCTATGAGACTCGTATGATAGACGCATGAGTGTGGAGCCCGTCACACGCATCAAGTCGAAGACGCCCGTACCCTACGAGCTCTCGGCGATTCATCACGATACCCACGACACAAAGACATTCTGCTTTGCCCTTCCTGACGATGCCACGTTGGACATGCTGCCAGGGGATTTTCTCTATGTCCATGCGTCGATCGACGGGAAACAGGTCAAACGGCCCTACACGCCGTCGTCGATGCCTGGCGCTACGGGATATTTCGACTTGACGGTCAAGCGCTACGAAACCGGCGTGGTGTCGAAGTATCTCCATGCGCGGGGGCCTGGAGATCGCGTGCTGATGAGCGGGCCGAACTCCGGCGGCCATTGGGTGGACGGCATGGCGAAGCAGGTGGGGTTTGTGGCCGGCGGCACGGGCATCACCCCGATGATTTCCATCATTCGCTGGATTCTTGCTCAGAGTCTCCCTGTCGAGTTGTTTCTGGTCTTTGCTAACAAGGCCGAGGCCGACATCATCTTCCGAGAGGAGTGGGACGAGGATGCCCGCGAGCACGCAAGCTTCCACTGTTATCATGTGCTGGAGCAGCCGCCCGCAGGTTGGTCGCAAGGCACGGGCCGTATCACCGAGGACATGCTGCGCGTGCATCTGCCGCCGCCCAGTCCTGACACCGTGATCTTTCTCTGCGGCCCCTCGCCGATGACCGACGCGCTGGAAACGACGCTCAAATCAATCGGCTACTCCGAACAATCTATCATCCTTCCTTAACCACTAACAGGATGCTGAAAAAGTCCTCCGGCGGCTTTCCCTGCCTCCGCCGAAGCGCTTCGCGCAGGCAGGTCGCGTCGCACAGAGGTTCAACGTTGAGAGGCACACCTCGGATATTCGAAATACTGAAGGGGCTTATCCGTTCGCCAAGATCTCAAGATCTATTGTATGGGCGAACGGCTCACACGAAGTGTTGTGCGTACCTCCTCGCCTCTTCGCTCGCTGCGGTCTTGCTGGACGGCCTTTTTGAGCATCCCGTATAAGTGTGCACCTCTTTTTCCTCGCGACGAAGACAATGATGGCCAGGCTCCTAGCCTCCGGCAATTGGCCAAGGACTTGCCATGGCAGCCCCTTGGAATCGGGGAATTCAAGGGAGATAATATAGACGCTGAATCGTTTTATCCCGTCTTGCCAAGGAGGCCGCTATGCGAATGCTTCTGGCCGTCGACGAGTCCGAGAACTCCTATCGCGTTGTCCAGTATGTTGGATCTCTCCTAGGCCGGACGCCTGATGTCGTCGTCACGCTCTTTCATGTGCTCAAGCCCATACCGCGGGGATTGCTGGAGCATGGTGGATCGGAGAATCCTGTCGCCGAGGCGCAATTGAGCGTGCAGTTGCGCGATGAGCAAGAAGCCTGGATTCGGAAGGAACGGGAATCCGAGTGCCATGTCCTGATGCAGGCGTGCGAGGCGCTGGCACAATTCGGGTTCGACATGAGCCACGTGGCGGTGAAGTATGGTCATGATGACAATATTGCCAGATGCATTCTCGAAGAAGCCCGAAGTGGACAGCACGATACCATCGTTGTGGGGCGGCAGGGGATATCCCGGATCAAACAGATCTTCGGTGGCGGCACAACCGATCATATCTTGCGTGACGCCAAGGGCTTTGCGATCTGGGTGGTGGAGTGAAAGGAGCAATGTTTGAACCCCGCCACCTTGATCTTCGTTTCAGGCTGGTTGGATATCGACGGGTGGCGTTGGTAACATGATCTGGAGAAGAGAGGATACTCTCAAAGCGAACAGTACGCGAGTCACGGCGAATTTTCTAACTTAAGGAGAAACACGATGAACATGAAGATGATGGTGGTGATGGCGGTGGGTGTGGCGTTGCTCGGGATGTCGACGCTGGCCCAGGCGGGAGATATGAAGGCGACGGCTGAGGCCGCTAAGGGTGAAATGGCAGCGACGACGGAGGAAGCCAAGGGGGAAGTCAAGGCCAAGGTCGAAGCGGTCAAGGGTAATAAAATGAGTGCAGCCATGGAGCGTGGCAAGGGAAAGGCGAAGGGCGCCGTTGAGCGCGCCAAAGGGAAAGTGAAGGAAATGAAGGCCAAGACGGAGTAATTCCTGCGGTCCTGATACTCAAGAGATGCAGGAAGAGTCTCACCGAAGAAGATGGGGCTTGCCTGCTACCCCGCATTTTTCATGAACACTTCTGCTCAATCACCGATCTGCTGCTGCGACAAGCCTACAGCCAGCGGGCTCGCCCCTCAGACCCTCTACGTACTGCACGAGTACGCATCGGGTCTTCAGGGCTCCGCGCGCTGGTCTCGCGACGCGGCTCAGCGATTTCGCGACGAACCGTCATGAATAATGCGGGCTAATGGTTCCGAGGTCTATGTGTGGTGTCATGCGCCGCACATAAGCGCACGGCCAGAAGGTCTTGCCCGTTGATTCCGAGGCCGGTCTTCGAAGGGTTTCCACAGCGATCCTCACCACACATTCATCTGGACCGGGAGGAGTCTGCCGGCAACCTGCTGGGTACATTCATCCTCGTCTCCTGCTTTTAGCATCGATGCTTTCCTGAACAGCCAAAATTTTCTCGATCAAGTGGTTGACACGTATCTTCCCATAGCCTAGCCTATCGTCGTTTCATGCCACTTCCTGAACGCCCAGTCCGTCGGTCGATAGAAGGGGAGGGATCGATATGGACATCAGACTGTACCCTCGACCGGTTCCGGCTATGGCGGCGAATCAGACTGCGGGGGATCGCTTACAGATCTGGATTGGCGTGTTTGGAGTGGCTACTCCGCCACCGATCCAGTGGTTTTTGAACGGTACGCCTATCACGCCCACGACCATTACCGACCTTCATTCCGTGCGCTCAGCAGAACTCGTACCGGTAACTTCACCTCGAGCATTCGCGGGCGTATATGAATTCACAGGCCTACAGCCTGAGAGCGCGTACACGGTGAAGGCACAGTCGGGGGTGCAACAGGCTTCAATTGAGGTGCAGACCTTACCCAATCAACTCCCAACCGATTCGAGCAAGCCGTTTCACGTGCTGCTCGTGTCTTGTTACTATCAGCCGGAAGATCGCAGTGAGCTCGTCAGTGCGGTCATCGGCCAGCTGAAAGGTACGCTTCGTCCGAATCTGACATTGTTGCTCGGAGACCAAGTGTACTTAGACCTCCCCACACTCACTGATTACAAAGATGATACAACGTGGTTGGCCGATTGGTTTGAACGGTACTACGTGAAAAACTGGCGAGGGCCTGGCGGCTTAGAGGCAATTTTGTCCTCAGCTCCCTGCATCAGCATTCCAGATGATCATGAGTACTGGAATAACGCACCACATGATAGCCTCGTGGTCGGTAACACGCAGTCTGCTGCGGGCCGGGAGCGCTGGCGTACCGCGGCTGAAATGCTGTATCGAGGATTCCAGCTTCCTGCTCCTCTGCAGCTCGGTGACCCATTCATACTGGACATTCCCCCGCTTTCTTTTTTCTTGGCCGATTCGCGGAGTCAACGATCTGAGAATCGCAGTCGATCGATGACGCCACAGGCGTTGCAAGCGCTGCAAGCTTGGTGCAATCGCGTGTCGCAGGAAGGTTTGTTCGGTGTCTTCGCCACAGGCCAGTCGCTCTACGATGAACCCGTGGGAAGCCTGAAAGGCAGCGTGGTGGATTATTCTCTTTCCAACTATGCAGACTATCCGGAAGTCATTCGCATGCTCATGTCGATTCCGGATCGTGGGCGACCGATACTCTGTTTGACGGGAGATGTTCATTGGGGACGAGTCGCGAAAAGTGTTGATGTCAGGACAGGACGCGATGCCCTCTATGAGGTCATCTCATCACCCAGCGCGTTGGTGAGTTCGGTTGGGTTTGATCAGCTGAAGATGGTTGGAGGGTTTTTCGGAGGTTTGTTTGGCAAATCAGATCCATGGCCTCGTCACTCCAATCCGGACACACCGCCGGACTTTCTCGCCATGCAGGTGTTCGATAAACGGTATCAATCAAATGAATTGTATGGCCAACCGGGCGACCAAGTGGTGCTGTTATCGTTCACGCGTGCAGGACATGGCGTTGACGTAGGCGTGACATATTATCCAATCCATGAAGAGGCTCACGTGCGTCAACCGATCACAGTGGGGCCTTTGCGCTTGCGTCCTTTTTGAGAGGAGGAATCTATGCTTCCGATAGCTCCGGCACGGACCAATCGAGAATGGGAAGGTGTGCAGTCCCTTCCAGGCCTAGGTGGCGAAGACAATCTGGGCTGGTTAGGGCGCGCCACTCAGACTCTGACATCTCAATTTGGTGACGCGCTCAAATCTCAGGAGTTAGTACGGCTTGTGTTGTTCGGGGGCACGGATCCCGTATCGTTCCGGCTTCGAGTCGCACAAGCTCACATCCGGCATGATATGACGCCCAGTAGTTGGTCACATGTCGTCCTGATCCATCCAAAACAGTTGTCTCGAGTGTACGAAATCTCTTTGGAACCTCAAGGTGGATTTCGCTATCCGGTTTCGAGCAATGGGCTGCAGAATGGTTCTCTTCAACACTATCGTGATCGTGCACGGTATCCGAACATTGCGCTGCTCGGCATTCCGAGCAGCGACAAGCTGACATGGGAGGAGATCAACCGGACATTCATTCAGTTCCAAAAGCAGCGGACCTCGCTCGACGCAATGGAGTTGATCGTCCGTTGGTTGGCCTTTGTGTGGGGAGCTGGACGCGCAGGTAATCCCCTGTTGGAAGGATATGGGGTTCCGTCGTCAGCGATGCTGGAAATCATCTTCAGCGCTCTCGGGCACGACCTGACTCCGGGATTGGAAAGCCGGTCGAGTTGCCCCGAGGCAATTTGGCAAGCAGTCAAGTGGTGGCATCATTATTATGATCAAGAGGGTAGGAACCAACCACGCTGTGTCCATCGGGTGGACAACCAGCTTATTCCATCGTCGATACGAGAAGGAAGAAAGATGGGCGGTCCTCCCACCCAAACCACGCCCCCCGTTTCCATTTCGATCACCCGACAGACAACACAGAAAAAGGCCGATACTCCGAGAAGGAGGCCCCGGACTTCCTCGCCACGCAAGCGAGGAAGAAGATAGGGGGCGGGTGCGTCGGCGGCGAGCTCGAGCGTCCGCGAATGAAAAAGTCGGACCAAGGAGACCGGAATGCGAATTCTACTGGCCCTTGACGAGTCCGCGTACTCCCATCGCGTTGCCCCGCATGTTTGCTCTCGCCTGGGCCACCGCCTGATCCTCGGCCTCGACAGTAGGGTTGCCTATGCTCCAGTGAAACCCTTCTCCTAGACCTTCGGTCAGAGGGGGCTGATCCAATGTCCTCCCTCTCATAGGCAACACAGATGAGCTGTTGCAAATTTGACGAGCATTGCGATACGCAGCTACTGGCCTATGTTATGGGTCGCTGGTTACTGCTCACATTCCTGTTGCTGAGCACTGTCCCAGCCTATGCGGAATGGGTCGCAGTCGAAAGAGACTATCTCTCGCCGGGCCTACAGACTGTCTATATCGATCCGGACAGTATTCGCCGAGAAGGGAATGTGGTGACGGTGTGGCAACTCATTGACTTTAAGTGGATGCAAGGGAATCCGAGAGGACCCACTAGATTTTTGTCTACGAAGACCCAGAAGCAATTCGACTGCGCGGCAAAGCGTGTTCGGCTGCTTGCCTACACGGAGTTCTCGCAGGGTATGGGAACCGGCATGCCCCGTGATGGATACGTAGATAAGAACAACTGGCTTCGGGTTGAAGCAGAAAGTATGAGCCATGCTCTCTGGGAAGCTGCTTGTGGCAAGGAATAAATAGCTCCTCTCTTTCCGGGCAGGGCATCCTGGCAGATCTGTATAATCTGCGAGGCCTACTCTGGTCCGTGTTTCACTCCATCCTTCTCAAATCCTGAATATCGTAGATCTTCCCAATTAAGCCTGGTAAATAATGCTCTACTCTGTTCTGGAGCGGCTTGAGAACTCAAGGCCCTCCAAGATGGGCATGGGCCGTTGTTACAGCCCAGGGTATACAGTAGTACACCTCAAGGAGGCATCAATGAAAAAGATGTTGCTCGCGGTCAGTGCGATGACGTTGATGATGAGTGGAATAGTCTTCGCCCAAGCAGAAACGCCTGTGATCGATCAGCGCCAAGCGAATCAGGATCAGCGGATTGATCAGGGGATTGCGAGCGGGCAGCTGAACAAGCGAGAAGCGAACAGGCTGAACAGGCAGCAGGAACATGTGAACAAGATGGAAGACAGGGCAATGTCCGATGGTGCCATGACGAAAAGGGAACGAGCCAGGATCGGTGCGGCACAGAATCGTGCCTCGCACCATATTGCTCGCGAGAAACACGACCGCCAAGGCAAGCGGCATCGGTAATTCGAAGTTGTGCGGGCTAGACGGGGCGCTCAGGATTGTATCTTGAGCGCCCCGTCTTTTTGATCAGGAACGTTGTTCCTCATTGAGAGGGAGATTGCTACAATAGCGCGCCGTGACGCGTCGAATGACCGAAAGATCTCTGCTGAGCCGTCTCTCTCAGAAACGTCGTTCCCTGCTTCGTGAACTTGGGAATCTCGCGGATGAGGGTAGGGTATCGTTATATCTCGTCGGTGGAGTTGTCCGCGATCTCTTGCTGAAGCGGGAGACCTGGGATCTTGATCTCACGGTGGAAGGCGACGGGATTGTCTTTGCGCGGCTGGTGGCAGATCGATACCGGGCTGGGCTGGCGGTATTCGAACGGTTCGCGACTGCGCGGCTCATGTTTCCAGACGGACTCAAAATGGATATCGCGACCACCAGGCGAGAGTCCTATGCTCAGCCCGCTCTCCTGCCGACGGTTCAGCCCGCGTCGATCGAAGAGGATCTCTCCCGGCGAGATTTCACGATCAATGCTCTAGCGGTACAACTCAATCCGCAGCAGTTCGGTCGTATGCTCGATCCCTACGGAGGGCAACTCGATCTTCGTGCGCGTGTGATCCGCGTGCTGCATGCCGGCAGCTTCCAAGACGATCCTACGCGCATCTTCAGGGCGATTCGGTTTGAACAACGATTCGGCTTCCGTCTCGATCCTGCCACCGCGCGCCTGCTCGCGCAAGCAGCCTCCATGAATCTGATCCAGCGACTGTCCGGTCCTCGATTGCAGAACGAAGTCTTGTTGCTGTTCGCGGAGCGCGATCCGGTGCGCGCGATTGCGCGGCTGGAGCAGTTGAAGTTGCTTCGCTTCCTCCACCGACGTCTGTGTTACGCAGAGAACGTACAACGAACGGCCACGGCTGTTCCCAAGGCGCTCGCTTGGTGGGGGCGTCGATTCCCGGACTCTGTGATCGACAAGCCGATTGTCTATCTCATGGCCTTGTCGAGCGAGTCCAGCCAAGCCGTTGTGGCCACGATGATCCGACGGTTAGCGCTTTCACGTGAGCAGGCCAAGAAGATGAGCACTGGAAGAGATAGGGTCAATCGCGCGCTGAAGCGACTCACCGACTCAGGGGCAGTACGGCACTCACAAGTATTTCGCCTCTTGGCAGATTTCTCCGACGAAGCGTGTGTCCTCCTCCTGGCAAAGCAGCGAAGCACGCAATCTGGGTTGCGGGGCCTGCTGAAACGACAGCTTGTGGCCTATATGAAGAACAAGGCTGTCAAAACGGCCTTGACGGGGCGAGATCTTCAAGCCATGGGGCTGCAACCTGGGCCGCAGTACACAACGATCTTGGGGAAATTGTTAGACGCACGTATTGATGGAAAAGTTTCAACCGAGGAGGAAGAACGCGTCTTTGTCCGGAAGTGGCTCGGCAATCAGAATGTTCGCAATGATTACTGATGAGTTTGCAGGATGCTCAAAAAGACCGTCCAGCGCGGCCGCAGCGAGCGAAGAGGCGAGGCGTACCCTTGCGGTACGTTGAGCCTCTGAGCGATGCGAGAACAAAGCTGGCGGGCTTTTTCAGCATCCTGCCTAATTCAGCGAGGTGATGGACAAGGATACTTCATTCGGCAGCAAGAGCGTGACATTCGCCTGGTGTGTGGGGTCCGCCTGGATCAGTGCAAACAAAGGCACCGGTTGCGGTACCTGGCTCGGTGGCAAGGCCAGCAGAACCGGAAAGTCGATCAGCGGCGACACTGTTGTCAGGCCGGCCAGACGCAGACGAAAGGCCATCAGAATATCACGCAGCCGGCTGGTTTGATCTTCTTCGGAGAGCGCTTGGTTTGTGACAATGCCCACTTCCCAGAGCGGTCGGGTGATCGTGACAGGGAAGGTAATGCCGAGTTGCAGGGCGGTGGGTGTCACGTCAATTAAGATTCCGGCCTGAATCGCCGCTTCGCGGTCTCGAATGGCCGGGGGTTGTGCCGTCTGTTCCACTAATTCTTGCCCACCTGCATGCTCTAGCGTGAGAGGTACCTGGGCCTGAGCCTGGAGAGCCTCGTCCTGTGCGGAAGAAGCCTCCGTTGGTACTTCGGCATCGGATGGGGCGGGAATCACGATGTCTGTGTGAGGCAAGGCTTTTACGATACCGTCGTAGATCGTTCGGGCTGACGCAGACCATGTTTCATTGAACGGGCGGCCTGCAAATGCCGCGTCGGCAGCTTTCTTCTCGTCGTGGGTCAAGGCTTTAGGGGGTGGAGTGTGTGTCATGCTTTCAACATAACCCGCTTTGCTGGGATGTCAAGGACCGACAGGTTTGATTCCCACTCAGAAGCGGGAAACCCGCATTATTGATGATGGTTATGGGGAAGTTGTACGGACGCCAGGCAAAGTTCCCAATGGAGGAGTCAGGGTGAAGTCTAGCCCGCATTATTCACGAGCACTTCTGCTGCAATCGCGGATTCGCTGCTGCGACGAGCCTTCGGCGGGCAGGCTCGCCGAAGGCTCCCTCGACGTACTGTTTAAGTACGCCTCGGGACCTCACGGCTCCGCGTGCCCGTCTCACAACGCGACTGCGCGATTTCGCGACGAACCGTCATGAATAATGCGGGCTCGTAAAACCCCATGCTATAGTCGCTGCCATGGCACGGATTGATTTCTACCGAACCCTGGGGGTTTCCCGCGATGCGTCCGACGACGCGATCAAGAAGGCCTATCGGAAGCTGGCTTTTCAGCACCATCCTGACCGCAATCCCGCTAGTACGCAGGCGCAAGCCAAGATTCGCGATCTCAATGCAGCCTATGAAGTCATCGGTGATCCGGAGAAGCGTCGAACGTATGATCGACTCAATTGGGGGAATGAAGGGGCGCGGGATGAAGCGGCCGATCCTGCCGTCATTCTCGACGAGATGGAGAAGAAGCTCTTCGATGAAGGGCGCAAGGAAGTGTTCGCGATCTTGATGAAAGATGTGAAGCGGATCAAAGCCGAACTGGCTGTGATTCGTGAGCGAACCGTGGCGGATCAAGGGTATGACACGTTCAAGGAAGCCATTATTCAGGAACGGGCATCGGAGGTGATGGAAGAACTTGTCACGGCTGAAATGGAAGGGCGTAAGAAGCGGCTTGTCGAAGTGGCAACGGAGATGCTGCTATCCCAAGGCGTGGTCAAACGAGACGATGAGGGAGGAGTCAGATCGTTACGCGGACAGCTTGAGGACGTGTTCCGCAAGGGTCGGGCGAAGGGCTTTGCCGCGGCGCTGGAGCTGTTTTATGAAAGGCGTTAAACGTGAGAGGTGAAAAGTGAAATGTAAAAGGACAGGACCGAAACGTTTAGTGCCGCGAGGTGCCTGGTTGGCGCTCACGAGGAGCATGCCGCGCCTCATTCGTCGCGCATGCCTTGCGACGGTACTATTGGTAATGATCGCCGCCGTGGCTCAGCCGGTTCACGCCGCAGGCGGAGGTCAGACGAAGTTCCCGCGCATATCGACGCAGTTCATCGCGGCGTTGGGCGATCCAGGTGCGACCTCCGGGAGCGGCGCGCAATCGTGGGGGCTGTGGCCACTGGACCCGGGTCCCCGGGGCGTCGAGCTGAACCGCTATCAACGGTTGAAGGATGCCGGTGGCGTCGCTCCGGCGCGCTGGCAATTCGACGACATGGACTGGTGGCTGGAGGAACACGGCTTGATCATGGAGCAGCCGACCTTTCCGCTCCCTCCCGGGAAATACCTGGTCACGGGCGCCCGCGACGTGACGGCCGTGCTGACCATTCATCCCGCCGACAGGAATGGCGATAGGCGTTGGGAACTCGACAAAGGGGCGACTCTCTACGACGTGACGCACCTGGCCTGCCGCTCCGCGCGCTATACACCGGCGGCGGTTGGTGGTTCGTGCTCGCCGGC
>ERZ1292625.291-Hain-H41-01um-R1-291-length-82775-cov-10_pt3 | contig 24643 bp, 22 predicted proteins | sample MGYA00564400_ERZ1292625 | MGnify/ENA primary metagenome ERZ1292625 (study PRJEB36523, sample SAMEA6512639) | groundwater metagenome | collected 2019-01-08 | study: AquaDiva: Metagenomics assemblies of 32 groundwater samples | reverse complement strand
GGGGGCGGCCCCCCCCCCGGGCGCCGGTCGACATACCCCAAACGAGCCAACAATTCAACCATCACCACCTCAACAACAAACGGCCGGCTGGTGACTTCGCCCTTTAAATAGACGAGCGCGTCCAATGCGTAGTCAAATAGCTCCGGCTGTGATTCCTCACCGTGTATAAACCGACGCAAAAATCGGTAGAGGGCGACCACACTTCCCCGCGCTTCCTTGCTCATGGCCGACGAATAGTGATTGGCAAAAGCAGTCGCACTGCCGACTTTCCAACTTCGTTTTCCTTTCACCAAAGAGACGCGGGTGTGGGAAAAATCCTGCAACGCGTACCGTTGTTTCGACCGTTCTTCGCGTACGCTCCGTGCATCCGCCAACAGCATACCGGCCTCACGGGTAAATAACATATACGACCGATCGGCAGTGTTGCGGTTTTTTGTACCGCAGACCAGCGCCTCGGTTGTGTAGGTTGCGTAGGCCATTAAGTTTTTTTAATTACAAAAGTAAACTGATAGTCGGAAGCGTCGATGGTACTTCCTTCCAGTTTCTCCGTATAGTTGAGAGCGGTGGCTCCGACTGTTTTTGTGATTAACTCTCTGTGAGTGTCGATTGCTCTTTGCCCAGCTTCATTGGTTTTGACGGTAAGGATAATACTGTCGTGTGGCAGAAAGCCTTCAGCCTTGCGTCGCTCCTGCACCGCCCGCATAAGTTCCCGTACCGCCCCTTCAGCGATAAGTTCCGGAGTCATGGTGGTATCTAGTCGTACTTCTTCGGTTTGCGTCAGATCACTTTTAATTTCTTTTATATTCACCTCGTCAAGAATGAGTCTATGGTATTCGGCTCCAGCCTCACTGAGTTCATGCTTCACATATAAGGTCGGAAGTGGCTGACGAACTTTTATATTCGCCTTAGTGCGAGCGTCAAGGGCAGCCGTTACCACTCGCCGGGTTATATCCATTGCTTCGATGACATCATTTTTCACTTCTTTTGCCACCGGCCACTTTGCCAGGTGCACACTCTCCGCGTCATCCTCTTCTTTTACCGCCTGCCAAAGGTACTCGGCGTAAAATGGCATTGCGGGAGCGATGACAAGCGCGAGCGTGCGGAGCGTGTAGCGGAGTGTCGCGAGCGCTTGCTGTTTGTCATTCTCATCATCGCCCTTCAAGCGGTCGCGACTGCGACGCAAGTACCAGACCGACAAATCGTCGATGAAGTCAATGATTGGTCGCACTGCCTTATCAAGTTCGTAGGTTTTGTAGCCAGCTGTGCTCTCGGCGACCAATTGCTGCAGGCGCGCAACAATCCACTGGTCGAGCACATGCACGGAGTCGCTTCGTGACTCCGTGCCATCCTTAAACATTTCGTACATCGCCAACACGTTATGGAGCCGGCCAAGGTTTTTACGCTGCAGTTCAAGAACCTCTTTTTCTGAAAAGTTTAAGTCTTCACCGCGAATGACCGGAGAAGAAAGCAAGTACAATCGCATCGCATCGATGCCGGTGCGGGCAGCCAATTCCATCGGGTCGGGATAATTTTTGAGCGATTTACTCATTTTCTTCCCATCCTCGGCGAGCACGAGACCATTCACAATCACATTTTCGTATGGACTCTTTCCAAAAAGCGCTACCCCGAGCACGATGAGCGAATAAAACCAACCGCGCGTCTGGTCAAGGCCTTCGGCGATGAAGTTGGCTGGGAATCGTTCGGTCAGAAAGTCGTCTTTACACTCAAATGGGTAATGATGCTGTGCGTACGGCATCGAACCGCTCTCAAACCAACAGTCAAACACGTCCGGCACCCGCTCGAGCTTTACACCGTCTTCGTACAGCTCAATCTCGTCAATATACGGCCGATGAAAATCGAGTTCGTAGTTGTCGTTGTGTGGAAATGGGGTAAAATTAATTTGTCTTACCTCACCGTTTTTAATGTAATTTTTACCCAGTTGTATCGCGACGTCAGTATTCGCTCCCTGTGCGACAGCCTCGAGTATCCATAGTGGATCTCCATGTCCCACAATGAGTATAGTCTTGCCTTGATATTTTTTCTCGAGATCAAAAATCACTCTACCAACACGATTACGTGCCTCATTTAACGTTTCTGTGCCCTTAACTGATGTGGTAAATTTTTCTCGAATGTCCTTAAATGAACTATCTTTAGCTTCGTATGGCTGTCCTTCAAACTCACCCATACCGACTTCCCGTATGTTTTCATCCATAAGCACCAATTCTGGTGATATTTTCAATTGTCTGGCTACAATAGATGCTGTCTCTTGAGCTCTCTGAAGTGGTGACGAAATAATAAGATCAACGTGCTTAAATTGTAAACAAGCGTCAATTATTTGTTGTTGTCCCTTTTCGGTCAAACCGTTCTTTCTACTTGGATCTGCGTTTAAAATTCTTTGAACGTTACTCTCACTTTCTCCATGCCGCATCAAGAGATAGGTGTTGCCGCTCTTTGGTACGTACTGTTGCATTTCGGCGAGCGAACCGAAGACTTTGTACTCTTTGGTGGTAGGATTGCGCCAAATCGGTAACGGCGCGCCCCAATAGCGCTGCCGACTAATCGCCCAATCGCGCGCACCTTCGAGCCAATTGCCAAAACGGCTTGCGCCGACATGTTCCGGCACCCACTTCACAGTGTTGTTGGCCGCTACTAGTTGATCTTTTATTTGGGGCACATTCACAAACCACGACGTCGTCGCGTAGTTAAGAAGCGGCGTATCGCAACGCCAGCAGTGCGGATAGCTATGGGTGATGTTTTCTTTCTTGAACAGTTTTCCGTTCGCCTTGAGCGCTTTTACAATCTCGATGTCAGCATCGAGATGTGATACTTCGGCTTTTTCATCGTCCTTTGGCTTCACAAGCTGAAGCGCGAAGTCTTCGATAAACGCCATGAAGCGCCCTTCGGTATCGACGTGGTGCACAATTGGAATACCGTGCGTTTTTGCCAGCTCCATATCTTCCTCGCCGTAGGCGGGCGCGATGTGCACCGCACCCGTCCCCTCTTCACCAATTTCGACGTAGTCGGCGTGATAAATTTTCCAAGCTTTTTTATCGGCTCCCTCAATATTTAATTTTTGAGTGTAATCAAACGGCGGTTCATATCTTGTACCAACAAGATTAATACCTTTATGGTAACCGTGGTCTCTGATTTTAAAGTTGCCCTCAATGTTAGAAATTAGTAGCTCAGCTGGGTAACCACTTTTACTTCCTTCTTCCCAATCAGGAGTAGCTAATAGTTCTCTTTGGAAAAATTCCTTACTAGCTATGTATGTCTTCCTCTTTTCAAACCCTTTAAAATCATCTAAAAATTCTACCCTTCTATATTCTAGATTTGGATGCACCGCCGCTGCCATATTGCCCGGCAGTGTCCATGGCGTTGTCGTCCAGACGAGCAAGCTGGTGTCGGTGACATGACCCGCATCATCAAGAAGCGGAAGCTTTACCGTCACCGCAATATCTTTGACGTCTTTGTAGCCTTGGTTGACCTCAAAGTTTGAGAGCGTGGTGCCACAACGCGGACACAGGTGCATGCTCTTGAACCCCTCAAACACCAAACCCTTTTCGTGAAGCGATTTAAAGACGTGCCAGACACTCTCAGTGTAGCTCGCATCCATGGTGCGGTAGTCATGCTCCATATCCACAAAGCGACCCATGCGCGGCACGATCTCCTTCCAGTCGTCGGCGTAGCGAAGCACGGCGCTGCGCGCTTTTTCGTTAAAATTCTTGACGCCGTACTCCTCAATGTCGCGCTTGGTGGCGAGGCCGAGCTCTTTCTCAATCAAATTTTCAAGCGGCAAACCGTGACAATCCCAACCCCACTTGCGGCGCACGCGGTAGCCGTTCATTGTCCAAAAGCGCGGAATGGCATCCTTGATAGTCCCAGCGAGAATGTGGCCATAGTGCGGTAAGCCGGTCGCGAACGGCGGCCCATCATAAAAAACAAAATCTCCTTTTGGCGTACCGCCAGCGGGAGTCTCTACACTTTTATTAAAAATATCGTGCTCGCGCCAAAACGCCAGCATCGCTTCTTCGCGCAGGGCCACCTCACTTTTTTCAACTTGGTCGACCACCTCGACCGTGTCGTTCTCACGACCGTGTAACTTACTCATATTATTTTGCTTAATGTATATCAGACATTACGACCGCTTACGCAGGTCGAAACATGGTGTATCAGACCACAGTTTGAGTGTAGCATATTTTGACAAATTCCCAATATGATTTAGATTAATCGAAGAAGCAGAAGTCACAAGCATGAAAATTTACATTGCTCGGCATGGGCAAAACGAGGACAATGCCAACGGTATTCTCAATGGACATCGAGATAAACCGCTTACGGAACTTGGTCGAGCTCAAGCTTATGAGCTCGGTCAAGCTTTGACAGCCGCAAGCATTAGCGTCGATGCAACATACACTTCACCCTTATCTCGTGCATATGAAACTGCTATGATAGCGAGTCAAGTAGCTAACCTACCCACTCCGCTTAAGCATGCACTTTTGATAGAGCGTGATTTTGGCATTATGACTGGCAAACGAGCTGATCAAATCGAAGAAATTTGTGGTGATCAAATCATAAAAACGAAAACCATCACTTATTTCCTTGAGCCCACTGGTGCTGAGACTTTTCCAGATTTACTTGTTCGAGCAGAGAGGCTGCTGGACGCTATGCGCAATGAGTATAAAAATAAATCACTTGCCTTTTTCACACATGGCGACATCGGCAAGATGCTTTACGCTCAATTCTACAGTTTGCCTTGGCAAAAAGTTCTCACGAACTTTCATTTTGGCAATGGTGAACTGCTCGTACTTGAAGATGGTACTGACCCACAGCAATCGCACATTGTGCGGCTGTCACAATACAATCACTAAATGGCCTCGTAAGCGGCCTTTCCTTTCACATCCTCTCTGGCGCTCTGATACCGAGCACAAAGAGGCCGTTTTTGAGAGTGAGACGCACGGCGTCAGCGACGGCGGCTTTGTAAGGTGCGAATTTGTCGGACGGATCGGCAATGGTTTCGGTGGCGTAGAAAGAATTGAAGACACTGGCGAGTTCGGTCAAATAGCCGGTGACGTGGTGCGGCGCTCGTTCCCTGAGCGCCGTGGCGATCACCTCGGGAAATTGATAGATGAGTTTCTCAACGGCGTAGGGAGTAGGCGGCGGAAGCTCGGTCGAAGGTTCGACACCTGCTTCCGCCGCCTTTTTGAGCACACTCATAATTCGCGCATGCGTGTACTGCAAGTATGGCCCCGAATCCCCTTCAAAAGAAAGTGCCCGTTCCTTATCAAACACAATGTTAGTGCCAACGGCTTGTTTTAAGATTTGATACTTAAGTGCGGCAACAGCTACCTGTTCGGTGAGTTCTTCCAAGTTATCAGTGCGTGATTCGGCTGCTTTTTCACGAGCTGATTCTTCCATTTCAGCCAAGAGTGATTCGCCAGTTAACACGTTTCCTTTTCGCGAGGACATTTTTCCGGTTGTGAGAGTCAAAAAACCCGTTGGAATGTGTTCAAGCTTTTTTTCTGCAACATCGATGAATACTTCTCTGATGGCGGCGTATAAGACTTTGAAGTACTCTGTCTGTTCGTTGCCGGTAACCACAATCGACGTAGTCCAATTTGGAAACAGCGATTGTTTTTTTACAAAGTTACCTAAATCTTTAGCCTCATAAGTTGGAAGTCCTTTTGAATTTAAAAAAACTCGTGTGTGCAAACCCGCCTTTTCGCCACGGTACACAATCGCACCGTCGCTTTCATCAAAGACCTTGCTAACGTTCTTTTTTACAATTTCAACGCCAGTCGGCCCCGCTTCGCTTTCGAAAATTTCCGCATCAAACGTGGTGCCAAGTCTTTTACAGATCGCATTCAATTTTGTTTTTGATGTGGCGATGCCCTGTTCGCGAAGTGCCACTAATTCGGAGTCGTCTTCCGCATAAAGCGATTCGTTGACTCGCACAATCTCTGCTTTGGCAATTTCGTCTTGCTCATACGCATCGTTACCAACTTTATATGCTTCTCCGAGAGCGTTGATATCAGTTGGGTCGCCAGCTGTCTTTTTAAGACCCCACACGGCTTTTGCAACCGTGAGACCAATGTCTGATGGGTAGTTAAGTCGCTTCACCGTCGCGCCATTGTATTCAAATAGACGGGTGACTGATTCACCAATAATGTTGCCGACCAGATTGCCAATATGAAGCGGCTTAAAAAGATTTGGGCTGGTGTACTCAACGAGAACTTCTTCGTGTATGAGTGATTTATTTTGACCCCAAGTTTCTCCGTTGGTGCGGGCGGCCGTGATTTTTTCTCCGAAAAAATCACGGCGAAGATAAAAATTTAGGAAACCAGGACCAGCGACTTCAATACGCTCGACGCTCTCAATCTTGCCTTGAAGCCCCGCTTCTCCAGCTATTTTGGCAGCCGCCATCGCCACATTGGAAAAGTAATCAGCGACAGTATTTTTATCGGTTGGGTGACCGACAACAAAATCCACCCCCTCAGTACCGAGAGTCTTTAAAGCGTTTGCAATAGCGGTGCGAATTTCTGTTTCCATGCTGGTAACAATAACGAATTATGTCTCGTTTACAAGGGGCAAGCACTATTCAATACGTGTCACGAGCGTGCCCGGCGTACCGGACGCTTTTATATAAAACGTCTCCCGGCCGAGCACCGCTCCGCGGGCAGTCTCGACACTGCACCGCCATTCTCCGTCACTAAAGCTGGCGATTTGTGTGTAGCCGCGATAGCCGGCCAAGGTGCCGCTTGAGAGCACCTGGTAGCTGATGCGTGCGTGTTCTTGCCACTTGCCTTCTGTATTTTTAAATTCCCAGCGGTGATAGATATTCGTCGAAAGCTTCGTCGGCGCGTACACACGTGCAAAACACGCAACCGTTCCCGAGGGATGAATGACCGGCGGCAACGCCGCTCGCCACCACGGTTGCTCTTCATACACCACGCGGTAGTCGCCGGTTTCAAGGCGCACGACACCATGAGTCACCTCGAGCTTGGTGAGCGAGAGCGGGATTGGTGGAATGATATTTGCAAAATAGAGCGAATTAAAACCGATATACACGAAACCCATCGTCAAAATAATTCGCTTGGTATTTGTCATCATGAAATTCGGCACAATCCGGTAGAGAAGTTGCACCACACAGACCACAATCGCGAGCGCGATAAGTCCACTTAAAATGAAAATACCATCACCCATTTTTCCGAGCACGACCGGTACCACTAATACGATGTACGAAAACATGCCGATGTAGTAGAGCGCCAAGTGGTAGATAAACCTGTCCGATCTCTTTTTGATAAACTCGTTACCAAAAATAACTGCCACAATGACCAAGAGGAACGGCGCGCTCGCCAGCCAATCGCCGCTCCGTCCGTAGAACACGAGCATGCCAGAGAGCAAACCGCCAAAGCCGTACTGCATGGCCATCGGCGCGTATTTTTTGAGAAAGTCGGACAACCATTTGGGTAGTCGGTCGATGGCCGCTACATACAAGAGCAAAAATGAGATGGTAGCGGTAGTGGCGCTGAATAGTAAAATTAAATTATCAACGACGCTGTCGATTTGGTTGAGCAGAATGATGTCACCAATAAAACCAAATACGAAACTGACAGTGAGCCAGTGCTGTTTGAGGTGAGCGATCTGTTCGCGGGGAATTTTTTTGGTTAACCTTTGCAACATGGGGTTAATTGTAGCGGACTGTGAGAGAAAAAGAAAAAGGCGGACGCTAGTCGCGTCCGCCCATCTTCGTAGCTTCCCACCAGTCGTTGTAGAACGCGACCGGATCGTGCCTATGTGCATGGCAGTATTGCTCGTAGGTCTCTTCGGCATCGACCACCCTGACGCCAACATCTGTATGCACAAAGTGGACTAACGCATGCCGATCTTCGTCCTTGGCGGTAGTGGCGCTGTGCCAGAGCGGCAGGATACGACCACGCGTCGCGTAGAGCATTTTCACACCGGCAAAGATGAGAATGTCACCCTTCTCCGGTGAAGTTGGAAACGCGGAATCACCGTTCCATATTGGATGGCCCCGCAGTTCTCCTCCAGAGTCGCCGCAGTGAAGCGTCAAGAGACTCCGATCGAGGTGTCCTTTAGCTCCTCGCTGGCCAGAATGCGACGGATACCAGAGTCCGCGAGTGGTGGTTGTGCTATAGGGAAGCACTTCCTCCATCGAGGCGCGGACGTTGGCCACAACGCTCGGAGCAAACAGGTCAGGATAGCTGGCCTCTAGCTCACGAATAAAGCAAATGGCAAAGTCATTCAAGCGGTTGTGAAGCTTGGCCATCATATTGAAATGGTACGAATCAGCCTGCGACATATCTGCCCGCCACCGATGTACAAAATCAGTATCCAACAAGTCGTGACTGAAATGAAAGATTTTCTTTAAATCAGTCTTTCCTCCCGAACGAGAGACGAGAAACATTTCAGGCTCTACTTCGCCCGGCCGCGTGAGGGCGCCGTCCGTCCTATTTTGAAACGTGTTGATGAAATGCTTGGTGGCCACGTTCGCATCGTCGATGAGCGCAAGTGGTACCTGGTGCACATGGTGTTGAACTTCCGGGGAACACTATAGCGTACTCCAGACAAAAAACTAGCGGGCAAAGAAAAAGCCGTCCGCGTGAACGCGAACGGCTTTCGCCAGTATTGAGGAGAGAGAACTCAATACTGACTTCCCTCTTGAACGGTGACCGCCCGCCACCTGATTGGGGGGACCAACGAAGCGGGCGGCCTTCCTGCGCAAACTAGCGCGATTGCGCAGAAATACTAACTTCCTTTTTTATATCACGTCGGTAAAAAAAGAAAAGGGTGTCCGCGCGCGGGGGAGAGAAGACGCGCGGACACCCTGTGGAGCCAGGCCATTATGTATAGTAAACATAGCGGCAAGTCTGCAACACTATTTTTAATATAGCACACTTTAGTAAAAATGCAATGCCTAGACAAATGTCTCCGGTACTGGAAATGCTTCGCACAACTCCCTGACCTCTTGTTTGATTGCCGCTTTCTTTGCCACATCCTCTGTCGCTCGCATAGTATCTACCATCATTTCCGCCAGACGTGTTGCCTCTTTCTCTTTCATGCCCCGAGTCGTCATGGCTGGTGTCCCGAAGCGAATGCCAGACGGGTCAATCGGTTTTCTGGGGTCGTCGGGAGTCGCATTCATGTTTGTGTTAATGCCGACTTCCTCAAGTACATTTTGCGCTGACTTACCACCGAGATTAAATGTTTTGAATACGTCGATGAAGAGCAAGTGATTGTCAGTTCCTCCATACAACATCTTTACGTTCTGTTCTCTTAACACAACCTCCATAGCCTTGGCGTTCTTCACCACCTGCTGTGCGTACTCTTTAAAACTCGGTTGCAATGCCTCGCCAAGTGCAACAGCTTTTGCGGCCACTAAATTCATATGAGGTCCACCCTGGAAGCCAGGAAAAACGCTACGATCAATTAACGTTGGTAGATTTTCAACTGTTTTTTCTGGAGCTTTAAATGGGTTTCCGACTTTGCCGCGAGACAGAATGAGACCGCCGCGTGGCCCACGAAGCGTCTTGTGGGTTGTTGTTGTCATAATGTTGAACCCGAAATCAAAAGGATTTTTCAGCACTCCACCCGCAATCAGTCCCGCTATATGAGCCATGTCAGCCATGGTTATTGCACCGACTTCGTCAGCAATCTCTTTCATTTTGGCGTAGTCATATTCTCGTGTATAGCAAGAAAATCCGGCCAAAATAATTTTTGGCTTGTGTGTTTTGGCAGTCTGGCGAAGTTCGTCGTAATCAATTTCACCGGTTTCTATATTTTTCACTTTGTACCGAACAAAGTTAAAAAGTTTGGCGATGTAGGTGACTGGGTGTCCGTGAGTGAGATGACCACCATGTCCCAGGTCCATACCGAGCACAGTGTCACCTGGCTCAAGCCAAGCAAAATATGTCGCAATGTTCGCTGGAGCGCCGGAGTGCGGTTGCACATTCGCGTGATCACAGCCAAAAAGCTTCTTGGCTCGTTCAATCGCAATCGTTTCAACCTGATCGGTATAGGTTTGTCCGGCGTAATAGCGCTTGCCCGGATAACCTTCGGAGTATTTGTTCGTGAACACGGAGCCGTTCGCTTCGCGAACGGCTCGCGACACGTAGTTCTCACTAGCAATCAATTCGAGTGTGTGCTGTTCTCGCTCCTCTTCGCCGACAAGAGTATCGTACACATCTTTGTCCTGTTGTTTGATGAAAGAGTATTCGTTCATATCTGCTCGTGGATTTTTTTGTTAAAGCCACCGACAACTGCCAATTCTGCCTTGATCGGAGGGTGCGACTCGTAGTTATTGAGCGTCACGTGTTTTGGTTTGAAGGTTTCGAGCGAAGTGACTTCGTCGCTAATGGTGACTGTCGGAAAAGGCAGTGGCTCACGCGCAAGCTGTTCCTTGGCCTGCTCAAGGTGCTTTTCGTAAATATGCACGTCGCCAAACGTATGAATAAACTCTCCAGGCGGGTAGCCGGTGATCTTTGCCAGTACCTCAACTAAAAGAGCGTAGCTGGCGATGTTGAACGGCACACCGAGGAAAATATCGGCCGAACGTTGGTAGAGTTGGAGACACAGCTTGCCGTTTTTTATGTTGAGCTGGTACATATTGTGACAAATCGGAAAACGACAGGCCTCGCCTGGTTTGGCCATGGCGTAGAGATATTCGGGATTCCAACTGGTCACAATTGCGTTGTGACAACTGGGGTCCTTCATCACCTCATCAACCACAAACTGCAGCTGGTCGACACCGCCGCCGTCTTTGCGCGGCCATTTCCGCCACATCTCGCCGTAGATCCGAGGCAGTTCGCCGTGTGCACGTGCAAATTCATCGTCAGTCTCAAGCTTTTGTATAAATTCTTCTTTGCTTAATTCCGGCCATCCTTCCTTCTCGCGCTTATCGTTGTAGATCCGAAACGGATAATCGTCCCAGACATGCACTTTATTGTCGACCAAGTACTTGATGTTGGTTTGTCCCGACAGGAACCAATACAATTCGTGAAGCACGCCCCGCCAGTAGACTTTTTTAGTGGTCAAAAGTGGCAAACCCTCGCTTAAGTCGAAGCGTATTTGCTTACCAAACAAGCTATATGTCACGTCTCCGGTGTCAGCGTCTGCTTGCCTGTCTCCGGTATCTAGCAGTTCTTGCATAAGATCTAAATATTGATATTCGGAATGTTTTTTTGACATGTTAGGTTTTTTTACGTGACTTCGGGGGGAGGTATCCTTTGATGTTGTCGCCATGGTAGCGGCCGGTCTTTTTATAATTGCGCTTCGTCACCGAACTTAAAGTCGAGAACGTGAGCTGGGCTATCTGCATGCCGGGTCGCAGAATAATCGGCACGTTGTTGAGGTTGCAGAGCTCAAGCGCGATATTAAGATAGTGCCCCGGATTCACGATACTGGCTGAATTGTGAACGATCAATCCGATGCGAGCGAGCGACGACTTGCCATTTACCTCAATCAGGTAGCTGTCCGAGCCAAACCGTTCTTTCGAGTAGCCAAGGATGCTCACGCCCGGGTGAAGTACGAACTCAGCGCCGTCTTTCACTTCAACTGTCACCGTGTTGGGGAAAATACCCTTCGCCGGATCAATCGCTCGCGTGGAGAACGCGTCGTTGATGATGAAAGTGTTGCCAAGACGGATGTCGTAGCTCGCAGGTTGCAACTGCGTCTGATTAAACGGTTCGAGGGTAATCGCACCGGCTTTGACTTCTTTCAAAATGTCGCGGTCTGATAAAAACATACTATTCGATGACAAAAATTTTATCGGTGCCGTAGTAGTCTCCCCAGTTGGCGTTGTAGTGGGCAAACATTCTGGCCAGGCGGTCTTGCGTGAGCTCGACTGCGTCGAGCTCACGCATAATTTCGTCAATCTCCGCGCGCACTTTGTCAGCTTCTCCTTCATCGTGCACGATTTTTTCAAACTCGGCCAAGTAGCCGTAGCCGGCGTTCTTGTCGAGGCAGATACTCGCGCCCTTGTACGCATACTCTTCGCGTTCGCGGGACCATTTCGCCTGGTAGGTAAAGCCGGCTGAGAGAAGAAGTTCGTCGAGCTCGGCCAGCGTACTGGCAACTGGCTCTTCAAATTCCATCCGCTTCACTGTATTGGCGCTCGTGCCTTCGTCAATCGATGCCTTGAGCACGAGGAGGACCTGGTTGTCTTTCTGGCGGGATCGAATTGAAAATTCGGTCCCGCGCTCGATAGTTTTTCGCAACTTCGCCTTTTGTTCGTCGTTAAAAAAATGCGCGACGTTGCGATACAGTTGCTCTAAGTCACCGCCTTCAAAATAATGATTGAGCTGTGTGTTCTCTGAAACTCTTTTGCAGTGTGGATCGAGTTCGCACATTTTGGCTTTGAGCGCCTCTGCGCGCTCCTCGCTGCCCAAGAGACTTTTGACTTCAATTTCAAAGTGAGACATACGCGCGTTCATTATAACGCCCCCACGCACGCACGCAAAAGACAGTCTTCCCGCACTATGGCATAATCAATGAATGCTGACAGAAACTCCCCTCCCGCCACTCGTCATTGTGGCTGGCATGGGCAAGAAAGATCGTGCCATCGGCAACAAAAACCAGCTCCTCTGGCACGTGCCCGCTGATTTGAAGCGATTTAAAGAATTGAGCATGGGTCACCCGGTCATTATGGGTCGAAAAACTTTCGAATCGATTTTTGCGATGATTGGCAAACCCCTCCCTGGCCGCACCAACATCGTCGTCACCCGCGACCACCACTACCAGCAGGACGGTGTAAAAATCGCCCACTCGCTCGCCGAAGCGATTGCCATCGCCCAGTCCGAACACCCGTCTGAGATTCACATCGGCGGTGGTGGTGAAATGTACCAGCAAGCACTGCCGATGGTATCAAAGCTGTTCATTACGTGGTTCTATGACAACAAAGACGGCGACTCCTTCTTCCCTGACTTTGAAGACGATTTTGAAACTATCGCCGAACACCCGCCGCAAGAACATGAGGGTATAAAATTTCAATGGATTGACTACAAGAGAAAAGCCGAGAGGCACTATTAATCTTTTCTTTCGTAGAACGGCTTGAGGAGCGGGTAGTAGATATCGTCGGTCTGTGATTTAAACAGTTCGTGACGGGTGTCCACTTTAGTGAAGCGGAGGTGTGGGACGCCTCTTGCGATGACGAGTGGTGTTGATTCATTCGTCTCTCCACAGACCGCGCCAGCACCGGCCGCCAGGCAGTCGACAATATTAGTAACAGAAAAATGGAGCGGTCGGCCGAAAAGATCTAACTTCCCTTTGTGGCTTTCGGTCGGATGAAAACCCCACCATCCGAGAGACACGCCGACAGCACCAACACGGAGCGGCTGAGAATGGCTGTCGGTGATAATCACGCCGACATTGGTAAGGCCATGCGCTTCGCGTACAAACTTCCAAATAGCTTCAGCCATATCAAATGGTTTTTCCGGCAGGAGCACGTAGTGCCCGTTGGCGTTGGACTCATCAATACCGGCGGCATAAAAAAGCGCGTGGTGCTTGATGGCGAGCGGTGACATCATAAATTTCTGATGACCCTCAATCAGATAGTCGGCCTCTTGCTCGACGAGCAGGCGTTTTTCAACACTGCCGACTGGCACACAGCGTCCTTGGTGGATCGATACAATTTTTGAAGTGATGAGGAGCACATCACCTTCCTGTACATCTTTCAGTGACTCGGCAAGCACCGAAAACAGGTCATCTTGCGGCGGCTCTACCACGCGGGTCTTGATAGGAATATACTGCATCGCACTACTATACGGATTTTATGGAAAAGAAAAAGGAGTCCCGTGAGGACTCCTTGTACGCAACCAAGTGAGGATTAGGCGGCGATCTGCTCGCGGAATCTGCTAACAGCCAACTCAAGCTCTTTCGGAAAACAGCCGAATAGTGCCGGCTCCCTGTCGAGAACTTGCAGGAAGACCTGCGCGAACATGTTGGCTTTATACGGACTCATGCGGTTGATGAGAGTCGTGAGCGTCACCGGGCAAGTACTCCACCAATCTGCCTGAGCGACTTCGCTTTCCTGCGGAATCAACTCGCTGGCGCCATTGCACAAGACACGACACCAATGATACTGTTTGCCATTGTCGGTGCAGATGAAGGGCGGATGTTCGAGTACCAGAATGTTGTCGGCGTCGATACCATATTCTTCTTTTAGCTCGCGCCTCATGGCCGCTTCGATGGTTTCGCCTTCGCGAATACCACCGCCGGCGGTGGTGAAATTTCCGTGCCTGGTAGCTTTCACAGAAATATGTGCCGCGACGAGTGAGTACGGTCGCTCAGGACGGATAACAAAACCAGCGACCGTCTGTCTTACCCCTTTTCTCATTCAGTCTCTCCACGTTGAGTTGAGTTTAATTTTATTTATGTACACAGAACAAAGCGACCTATCTTATACCACACCGGACTTTTTTTGACTATGTTATTCATAAACAGCAAACCGGCGCGGCCCAAAGGGCCCCGCCGGTTTTCATACATATTCTAATTAAATCAAGTTAGAGTGATGAAGTTCGCGGAGTACCGGCATTTTTTGAGGAAAACGTAGCTGATCTACGGTGACTGAAAAAATTCCGAGACGACAAAGAAATTCGCGCTCTAAATTGATTTAATCAACCACTTTTACACCCATTGAGAAACAAGAGCCCTCCACAATCTTCATGGCCGCTTCGATAGAAGCGGCGTTGAGGTCAGGCATCTTTTCCTCCGCCACTTCACGGACTTGTGCGCGAGTGATGGTACCGGCGCTTGAGGTCAGATTCTTGCCCGAACCTTTTTCTTTACCAATTTTTTTCAAGATAAGCTGTGACATCGGTGACACCTTGGTGATGAAAGTAAAGGTGCGGTCGTCGTAGACGTTGATGATGGCGGGCACTACTTGCCCCATCCGGTCACGGGTCTGCTCGTTGAATTGATTGACGAACTCGCCGATATTGATACCGGCCTGACCAAGGACTGGTCCCAAAGGTGGCGCTGGCGTGGCTTTGCCGCCGACCGCCTGCACCTTCACTTGTTTTAATAATTTCTTTGCCATGTTTTAAATTTATGTTTTTGACGAGCCTGTTCCATAGCCAAACCCGCCTTTGAAGCTCCGGCATATTACAAGACAAAACCGGCTTTTGCAAGTATCCGCCCACATAATCTCGAGCGTTGCGCCGATGGTATAATGGCGCTGATTATCAATAGTTACGATTTAAGTTAAGCGAACAACTCATGAAAAGATTTTTAAGAGCTTTTGCGGTTATGTTAGTGGTAGCAGGTTCTTTGGCCGGACCAGGTCTTCTTACCCACTATCTTGCGTCGGAGCTCGTTAGTAACAATACCAGTTTATTAACTATTCAAATCGCACATGCTGACGTGCCATCTGACGGAAACGAGTTCAGTATCAACGATCGCGTGAAAGTTGTGGACAAACAAGCATCCATCCGCAAAACAGTCGGCGGCAAATGGCTGGGCTACCAACAAATTGGATCAGAAGGAATAGTTACTAGTGGGCCGCAATTTGCCAATAACGTTTGGTGGTGGAAGGTCAATTTCGACACCGGGTATGATGGCTGGGCTTCGGGCGTTCTCCTCGTAGAAGTACCCGCCAGTACCACCACACCACCTACACCAACGACCACTCCTACCACCAGTACGAAATTTAATATCAATGACAGAATAACGGTTTCTTCCGGCCCTGTGTCGGTACGCGATGCGATCACTGGTACGTGGCTCGGCTACCAGCAAACCGGAGTAAATGGAACTGTTGTCGGCGGACCGCTCATGAGAAGCTTCTGGGGCTGGTTCATCGACTACGACACTGGCCTCGACGGGTGGAGTCCGGAAAATTCCCTCACCAAACTGAACACACCATCGTCCACTGCCAGTACGGCAGTGAAGATAGTCGTAATCGGCTCCTCATCTGCAGCCGGGAAAAATCTGGTTGAAGACGGCGCGCTGCTTTCAGACAGGTGGTCAGATCGCTTGGCTATGTATCTAAGCGGCATTCGACCCGGTTCGACGGTGGTTAATTTAGCCGTTCCCGGCACGGATACCTATTACAACCTACCGACTGGCACTATCAATCCGACCGGTAAGCCAGCCGTTGACACAACGCACAACATAACCGCCGCCCTCGCGCTTAATCCCGATGCGATTATCATCAGTCACCCGGCGGACGCCAACAAGCTCTCACTCACGGAAGCGATGGCCAACCTCCAAACTATTGTGGCCACCGCCAACGCGGCCGGCGTACAAGTATGGATCGCAACCTCTCAACCGATCATCACAAACGCATCTACTGCCAACACAAACATTCGTTTGTCCTATCGCACAGCGATCATGCAAACCTACGGAACCCACGCTTTGGACTTCTGGAGTCCGATGGTCAATCCAGACGATACGGCCATTCCGTCACTTTTGACCGCCTACGACGGAATACACCCCAGTGCCGCCGGCCACCTTGTGTTGTTTGAACAAATCAAAGCCGCGAACATTCCTAGCATCGTGAAACCTTAAAGTAAATACAACAAAAACCGCCGCCCTTTGGGCGGCGGTTTTTAAAAAAGTGGAATTTTGCGTTAGGTGCGAGGCGTGAGTCGATTTTGGAAGGAGGCGTACTTTCTGTACGATGACTAACAAAATCGGCGAAACAACGACGCAGATGACGTAAAATTACACTTTTTTTATCTGGAGATAATCGAGTTCGACAGGAGTCTCTCGTCCAAACATCGACACCAGAACCTTTACCTTGCCGCTCCGTTCGTCGACTTCACCAACTTTCCCTTCGAGTTCTTTGAACGGACCATCAACAATCATCACGAGGTCACCGGCGCTTAAGTCTACTTTGTGCTTCACGGTGTCGCTCGACATTCGCCTGATGAGGGAGTTGTATTCGTCTTCGGTGAGCGGTACCGGCTGAGTGCCACTGCCCACGAAGCCGGTCACCCGCGGCGTGTTGCGTACCACAAACCACGATTCGTCATCGACGACCATCTCAACCAGCACGTAGCCGGGGTAGATGCGTTCTTCTTCGGTCACGCGTTTGCCGCCTTTGACGCGGATTTTCTTTTCGGTCGGCACGACCACATTGAAAATCTTGTCGTTCATGTTCAAAGAATCAATGCGTTGCTTTAGGTTGCGCGCGACGGCGTTTTCGTACCCGGAGTAGGTGTGAATGGCGTACCAGTGACGTTCGCCGGTGCTGTGTTGCTTGGCCATGGTTAGTTGATGATGTTATTGATAACCTGCGAGAAAAGGTAGTCGAACGCTCCGATGTAGAGCGCAACCAAGGCGGAAATACCAACCACGAGGGCGGTGTATACCATCGCTTGGTTTTGAGTAGGCCACGATACTTGCTTCAGCTCGGTCGCGGTGTCGCGGATGTATTTGATAAGGTTGTTCATAGAATATATTAAAGCTCATTTCGCCTAGGAGTTTACTCCTAGAAAGAAGTTAATTTAAACCCTCCTTTGCAGCTCGCTACCAGTATATTCTCCCTCGGTAGGTCGAATCTACTGAAGCGCCTGCATATTTTCGCAATATGTCCCTGCTGGACATTTGCTCAAATAAAAAACGCCTCGAAGGCGATTTCCACTATCATACGCTTACCGCCAGAAATGTCAAAGCGGGGCGGCACCCCAGGAGTACTTCTAACGGCCACGCCGAAAGGGCGCGGCCGCCCCGCTTTGACATTTTGACCACGTTCGGAGTTGCTGTTACTTAAACTCGTAGGTAACGTTCACTATGACCTTGGTCGTCTGTTCGCCAACTGGTAACTCGGGGCCACCAAAGCCACCAGCCGCATCTTGTGCTACAGATTTTTCAAACATCGGGTACGGGAAGCCGTCCTGATTTTCGTAGTAGCTCGTCATGCGGGTAAGCTTCACACCGAGCTGTTTGGCAAGTACTTCAGCTTTGGCTTTCGCGTCCGCTATGGCAGTCTCGCGAGCCTCCGCCCGCAAGGCGTCAGTGTCGTCTACCGTAAAACTAAGGTCGCTAATATTAGTAGCACCAAGCTCACCGACCCCAGCGATGATTTTACCAGTATTATTATTATCAAGCTCCCGAACTTTCACCGTCACAGTCTGGGAGACTTCAAAACCATCTTGAATTGGTTCGCTCGGAGGACAGTATGAACCAAATACACACGGTCGCTCTTCGTGGCGCCAGCGTGGATTGGAGTAGTACTGACCAGACTTTATGTCTTTCTCTGCCACGCCTTGTTCCTTGAGATACGCGAGGATGGCGTTAATCTTGGTGCCAGATGCTTCTTGGGCGGCGGCGGCGGTGTCAGCTTGCGCAGTGACTGAGAAAGAAAAACGGCCGATGTCTGGCGTGGCGTTAATTTCGCCTTCGCCGATGACGGTAATCGAGCCTGGGTATGACACTTGTCCCGCCTGCTCAAGTGTGAGCTTCGCGTAGGCGCCGAGTGCAATCACGATCATTACGAGCACGAGCGTACCAAGCCACCGATTGTGATTTGAGTGCAAAAAACCTGTTGTTTCCATAATATATATACGTTTATAAGATAGTAATGAGTTCTAATGTCTCCCTGATGGTTTGACGAAGACGCTTCGCGGGTTCTTTTCCAGTGCCGCAGACAGCCGCGAAAGCGAGACGGTCGGTAGCTGAAAGAACGGACGAACCGCTTGCTTCCTCGAGCAAATAGTACATGACCGACGATGTCCCGGCAACGTGCTCGATACCAAGCGCATGTCCAAGCTCATGCGCCAATACCCGCACGAGTTCGTCGGTGTTTGAGAACTTATAAATATTGATGTGATCTCCCTCGAAGTCGCCTTGGGTAAATTCACGCGAGAAGCCAAACCGTTCGTTGTAGCGCTCGGCTGCTTGATTGTAGGAAATAACAAGTTCATTACCACGCTCACTCAGCTCGTTTATTTCGGCGGCCAGATCGTTGAGTCTTGAAGCCATAGTCGATAGCTCGTTGGCTAAATCATTGAGCTCTTCGCGTTCGCGTTCCAATTCCGCAAACACGTCCGGCGGCGCGCCGCCGCGATCATTGTAGGTGGACACACGTTCGTTGTATCTGGCGAGACGTGTCTCATATGCCTCTACTTTCCCCGTGTGTGCTGCCGCCAGCACTTCGTGTTCGCGTTGCAGTGATTTGACGGTGGCGAACAGTTTTTCATTTTCGGCTTTTTGTGCATCAAGCTCTTGGCGTTGGTTCACTTCCGAATCTGCCAATTCCTGGCGCTCGTCAAACACAAAATCTACTGTAAAAGCAGATTGCTCGTCGTAGGTAAAAAGCTCCCGGCCGGAGTCACTCTCCCACACCGCTTCGGCGGCTTCCAGATGGAGCTTGGCTTCCTCTTCCGAAAGGTGGAAAGACGGATCTAGGCCGCCAAGACGATAGCGAATAGGCACAGGACACTCCGCCGCGGTACTCTGGTACCAGTAACCGCCACCAACCAACAGCGATATGAAAAATGCAATGATATAACCAATGTGCATAGTGGTGTGTGAACATCATACCAAAACACAAATACAAACGGCACCCAGCGGGGACTGCGTGGTCGCGACACGTAGTCCCTGATGGGCGCCGTCTGAGAGGTAGAGGCGAACCTCTATATAAAACATGTTCGCACAAGCTTTGCTTATGCTTTCATTACTATACCGCACTCACCCTCTCGTCACTACAAAGATGTTCACAGTCAGAACACTCCCCGAAGTATCCCCTCATCACCTATTTTGAGCGTCCGCGGGGGTACAGTGCCTGTAGCGGTGACTATACATCGGAGCGTGTGAAAAGTAGGTGATGAGGGGGTAGGTGTCAACATATCCACAAAAAAATGGCTGGCAAGGCTTCGCCTTGCCAGCCATTTTTTACGTCATCACTCCATCTTTCGCGGCCAGCTTCTTGCGCACCATCTGCTGGGCGGCATTCATGCTGTGCTGGTAATAGAGCGATTTTACACCAAGCTTCCAGGCTTGGATGTAGAGTTGGTTGATTTCCTTCACCGGCGTGGCCGGGTCGACCATGATGTTGAGCGACTGCGCCTGGTCGATGTACTTCTGCCGGTCGGCGGCTTGTTCGATAATTTTCATCTGATCGATTTCGGAAAAGGTTCGGAAGACAGCTTTCTCGTTCTCACTCAAGCAGTCGAGGTGCTGTACCGAGCCATCGTTGTCACGGATGCTATCCCAGGTCGCTTTGTTGTCCTTCCCTTTTTCCGCCAAAAGCGCCTGAAGGTTGGGATTTTTGATCGTCACTTTCATTTTAGCCACGTCTTTGACGTAACAATTTGACCAGATGGGTTCGATGCCCTGCGAGACTTGTCCCAAAATAAACGCCGAAGACGTCGTTGGGGCAATAGCAATCAGTGTAGTGTTGCGCCGGCCATACCCTTTCAACACCTCCGGCTCGCCGAGATCCTTCGCGAGCTCCTTCGACGAAGCGGCCGCCTTATTCTTGATGTGTGCAAATACTTCACGGTTGACTAGCGCCGCTTCCTCGCTTTCAAACGCAAGGTTTTTTGACTGGAGAAGAGAGTGGTACCCAAGTACCCCAAGGCCGAGAGCTCGATTGGCTTTAGCGAAGTTGTACGCTCGCTCCATGAAAAGAAAGGCACGACGCTTCTCCGCGCTTTCATGATCGCGGAGACGTTCCAGTTTTACAATAAAATCTTCCATCACCGCATCCAAAAACGCGATCATGGTCTCGACGAGGTCGGTATCCTTCCAGGCGTCGTAGTGGAGCAGGTTGAGCGATGAGAGGCAACACACAAACGACCAGTCCGGCTTTGAAGGAAGCATGATCTCACTGCACATGTTGCTGGCGTGGATAGTGAGTTTTTTATCCCGATAGACGTCAACGGTATTTTTGTTGGCGGTGTCGTTGAACATGATGTACGGGTAACCCATCTCGCCCCGACGTTGGATGATACGCGCCCAAATTTTACGCTTGGTCTCGTCGCCCTCGATCATCGACTCCATCCACTCGTCCCCCACCGTGACCGCGTGGGTGAGCTTCTGGATCGGATTCCCTTCGGTACCGATATCGAGAAATTCCATGATGTCACTGTGTTCGGCTGGCAAATAGGGTGAAAAGTGGCCGCGCCTCACGGAACCCTGACTCACCACGTCTACCAGAGTCTCAAAAAGCTGCATGAAATGCACCGAACCAGACGAAAAGCCGTTGTCGCCGGAAATCTCGGCACCACGCGGTCGCACTGCGCCAAAGTAACCAGAACAGCCGCCGCCATACTTGCTCATCATGCCCACTTCCGCGTTGGTATAGAGAATGCTACCCATGTTGTCGTCGACGTACGATCCAAAACAACTGATCGGCAGACCTTTGTCGATGCCAAAATTTGACCACACCGGCGAGGCGAGTGAAATCCACCCTTTTGACATGTACTCGGTGAATTTTTTTGCAAAACCGGGGCGCTTCAAAAAGCCCTCGGCGGCTTGTGCGATGACTTCAATTCTTTCTTCTGCTGTTTGGCCGGGGGCCAAGTATCCTCGGGCTAGAAACGCGCGACTGTTCTCGTTCAGCCAGTACCAGGGTTCCATAGGCGTGCTTTTCGGTTAGGCGTTTTAAATAAATTATTATTGCGGGCAATGTCTAAAACAAGTCATCGCTCGTGACGCTCGCTGAACGTTTGTTGTAGTTGATGGAGCGTTTGTGGAAGAAGTCGACGTGTTTGGTGGCGATGACTTCGTTGTCAAACCAGTCGGTCTCTTCGAGGAGCGCGTCCGAGATGTCAAAGATGCGTGGCATACCAATTGCCGCCAGTGAATTGTTGAAGCGGTGCTTGATGAATTCCTTCACGTTCGCGGCGGGCATAAACGGTAGTTCACCGGCTTCGTAGATCCAGTCGACGATCTTGCTCTCGGCTTCGTACGCTTGTTCGCAGGCTTTCACGACGAGCGTGCGACACTCATCGTCAAACCATTCTGGATGTTCCTGCTTGATGATGTTGATCACGTCGATACCAAACATGCCATGGAGATTTTCTTCTTTTGAAGTAGCCTCAACCGCGTTGCTGATGCCTTTGAACATATTGCGGTGCTTGTTGAAGGACATGATGACCAGAAATTGTGAGAAAAGCGACACGTGCTCGACAAACAATGAGAAGAGCATGACTGATTGGAAATAGTCGCGGTTCTCTTGGGTGCGAGCGAGCTCGATGACGCGCTCGAGATAGTCCATACGATCTTGAATGACCGGAATGTTCTTGATGTTCTTGAACTCGTTGTTGAGACCAAGAATCTCCAAGAGGTGTGCGTAGGCATCGGCGTGGCGCACTTCGCTCTCCGCAAAGGTCGCGCCGACGGCGCCGATTTCCGGCTTCGGCATCCGCTTGTAGATGTCACCCCAGAACGTCTTTACCGCCACTTCAATCTGGGCAATCGCGAGCATGGAATTTTTGAGCGCATTCCGCTCGGCGTCGGTCGCGTTGACGTGAAAATCCTGCACGTCAGAGGTGAAATTGAATTCGGTGTGCACCCAGTATGAGTGACGGATAGCGGTCGTGTACTCGTAGAGCTCTGGGTACTCGTAGGGTTTGAAGTTGGTGCGCTTGGCAAAAATATCGCGCTCGCGGAGTTTCTTGCGTTCGTTGCGATAAATGATGTAGGCCTTGGCGGTCGTGTAGTAGTCCATCTCCATCAGGGCTTGCTCGACGAGGTCTTGGATTTCTTCAACGGCCGGACTACCGTCGACGCATTTTTTGGCAATCGGATCATCGGCGGCGGCGGTGCCGGCTTGCACGCACATAGCTACCACTTTCTGATGTGCGAGTTCGGCGACTTTTTTGGCGATGGCGCGGTCGCCTTCACCCGTTTCGGCGAGGGCTTTGGCGATAGCGCTTTCGATCTTTGAAATATCAAATGGCTGCAACGATCCGTCACGCTTACGGATGGTTTGGATTTTCATGATGGTGAGCGGTAGTTAAGCGAGTAATACTCTTCTACATGATCACGCGCAAACATAATTGGTGGTAGATGGATTGCTACGATGGTAGCAATGCAATTAGGTTCGAGAGCGATTCGATTCGGGTCGCGACAAACACACCGTCAAAAAATTTTGACGTTTCTTTCTCAAGGAGAAGTGTGTCTTACCTCCGACACACACGAGTAACCGTGTGTTAATTAAAACTATACCACCTCAAGAGAAACTCCACTTTTCCCGCCGACGGCGGAAAGGGCGAAAAATAAGGCGTTTCTGCTTCTGCTTTGGAATACGCTGTGGATAACTTCGAGCTCGCCTACGATACGAAATATTTTTGCTGTTTGACTAGTTTTCAAGCAGTGGAAAATGTTACCTGGTAGTAAAAACTAGCGTCGAATAGTACACCTAACCGTGGTGATGGCCATGGTCATGCTCATCAAGGTCTTCCTCCAACACCACCCGGTCTTGGAAAAACCAAGCAGCAACGGCGGTTGTCGCCGGCACCGCCAGCACCAAGCCGATACTACCGACAACAATGCGTAAAAGTTCAGATGCGACCACTTCTTGGTTGAGCGAAAGCCACCACTGACTCTCGGTCTTGGCGTAGAGCAAAATGAGCGGAAGCGACACCGATGCGTAGGCCAACGCGAGCGTGTTCACCATCGAACCGATGTGATTGCGCCCAACTACCGCCGCCCGCGCGTACAACTCCCGGAATTTAAATTTCGGATTAGCGTTTTTGAGCTCCTGCACAATTGAGACTTGTGTAATAGAAACGTCGTCGAGCGCGCCCAAGATACCAACGATGATACTGCCAAGCAGAAGTCCGGCAAGATCAAGCTCACCGTTCGTGGCAAAATTGAGATACACTGCGGCGTCATCATTCAGGCCAGAGAGTCGCATGTGTGCAACGGCAAAGTAGGCGATCAGTCCGGTGACTATGACCGTCGCGTAGGTCCCACCAAAGGCTATGACTGACCGAGGGTTTATCCCGTGTGTACCAAAGAGAGAAATCGCCAAGACTGCGGCCGCCACGCCGATGGTGGTGAGAGTCGCGTCGTAGCCAGCCAAAAGCGCCGGTACCAGCAAGAACAGAATCGCCGCCACGCTCACACCGAGCGAAATGAGAGCTCGTAGTCCCTGCCACTGCGAGAACACCAATAGAATCACCGCAAACAGAATCGCTACAAAAAACAGTACTGGCCGCCGCTCAAAATCAGCGAACGTAAAATATTCCACACCCTCGATATCAACCGTTCGGTGCACGTAGATAGTGTCTCCGACGGAGAGCTGTACGATTTCACTTGTGAGGTCGACGATGTCACCAGCTCGGGCACCTTCTTTCACTGTGACACGCAACTCCTGTACGTGAACGCTGGAGTCGGTGCCGACTATTTCTCGATCGTATTCTTTCTCCACTGACACCACTTCTGCCCTAACTGTCTCCTCGAGATCCTGATGCGCCGTTTGCGCAAGGGCAGGCTGAGGAGCAAAGAGTAGACTGATGAGTGCGATGCCGCTAAAAGATAAAACGTGCCACATAGAAGCCGATACCGGCGCCAATAATTAAGGTCATTAATAATGAAAAGATGAGAGATGCTTCGTCCATAAGGAGGAAATGTGCGCTTCAGTGTAGCATAGAATGACATCAGCTGACTCGACAATTTACTCAAAAATAGATATAACTATGGCCCCGACGGGAAGCGGTCGCGGCGACAAAAGTCGCCG
>ERZ1292625.1678-Hain-H41-01um-R1-1678-length-24658-cov-21_pt1 | contig 24658 bp, 28 predicted proteins | sample MGYA00564400_ERZ1292625 | MGnify/ENA primary metagenome ERZ1292625 (study PRJEB36523, sample SAMEA6512639) | groundwater metagenome | collected 2019-01-08 | study: AquaDiva: Metagenomics assemblies of 32 groundwater samples | reverse complement strand
AAAATCGTGCGGGGTAACCCATGAGAGTTCAAGTCTCTCCTTCGGCACATGAAAACCAAGATAGTAGCGATCGTCGGACCGACAGCTGTCGGCAAAAGCGACTTTGCTGTGGATTATGCGCTTAAAAATAATGGCGAAATAATCTCTGCAGATTCAAGACAGGTCTACAAGGGTCTTGATATTGGCACAGGGAAAATTACAAAAGAAGAAATGAAGGGAGTTCCTCATCACCTTCTTGATGTCGCGGATCCAAACGATAATTTTAATGTAGGAAAATTTAAAGAACTTGCAGAGAAAGCAATCGCTGATATTTCATCCCGTGGAAAACTTCCAATTATCTGTGGAGGAACTGGTTTTTATATTGATGCAGTCGTAAACAATATTACCTATCCCGATGTTGTGCATAACGAAAGGCTTCGAGAAGAATTGGAAAATAAAACTGGGTCAGAATTATTTAATAAATTAAAAAAACTGGATACTGACTATGCCCTTTCATTGAATAATTCAGAGCAAAATAATCCCCAGCGCCTTATTCGCTCTATTGAGATAGCGACGGCTCTCGGCAAGGTACCAAAAATAGTTGAGAATGAGTCTCATTATGAAATTAAATGGATAAAACTCGAGCTTCCTCCTGAGGAATTGAAACAAAGAATTCACATTCGCCTCGCTAAGCGTCTCGAAAATGGCATGATTGAGGAAGTGAAAAACCTCCACAAAAACGGCTTGTCGTGGGAACGCATGGAAGAGCTCGGCCTTGAATACAGGTACGTCTCGCGATTCCTGCGCAGGCACATTACGAAAGAAGAAATGATAGAACAATTGCAGAACGAAATATGGCATTATGCGAAACGGCAAATTTTGTGGTTCAAAAAGATACGAAATTGACGGAAAGGCTTTTAGTGATAGTATGGTTGGCAGGCGGATTAACCGCAGCGAACACCAAAAACCAGACAAAATAATGAAAGCTACATTCTTGCGAGAGATTACGGCTGCAGATTCAAACTTACTCAGCCCTGTCGGGTCATCACACGAACCTTTACAAAAAGGCATGTCTGTGGTCAGTGCCCTTATCTGGCTCAACGAAAAGAAAACGGCCAACTCGCTTAGCATTGCCGATACAAGCAATCATATCGAAGGGGCCGCAATCAAAGCCGAAGAAATCAGCGCTTTTGACCAAAGGCTTGGCGCGCTTGCCGAGGCCTACATCTTCTGCGTAGACAAGGCACAGAAAGACAAACTCGTGGTGCTTGAAAAAGCAATCCTTGATCAGATCCGACTTGTTGACGAATCGGAGGAGGAATTTTCCGACTGGCTCATCACGCTCTTCCATTCTCACATGAGATTTACTGAGGCCATCCGTAGCGCTACAGGAAAAAAACTCTGGCAGATTATCGGCTACAAACCAGCATACGTTCAGCCAGCACTTCCGAGCGCCGCAGCGCTTGCCTGACCTGCAGATTATCAGTCTGCTTTCACCTCGCCCCTTTCGGATTTCTGGAAGGGGCTTGTCTTTTTATGCAAAACAAAACGCCCCGGTTTGATCCAAGGGCGTCCTGTTTGAGAGAATAATTAATTATTTGTTGTCTTCTTTCTCAAGGGCGCTGAATGCGCTTGCCGTGTTCATATACCTGTTAGAGTTTATAACCGCAAGGCTTGATGAAGTGATCGCAGAGTGGCATGCAGTCTTGCTGTCCTTGCATCCGATTTCGACAAAGATATTGTTTCCAACATCAGACTTCGCTGGGATCCATGTGGCAACTCCGTCGTTAACAGTCTTGTCGCTCACTGATCGAACAAGCTCATATCGGTTAGGATTGCTTGAAACTTTCTTGATGATGTTAACCTTAACATCAGAAGAAGAATAATTCGATGCTGTCCATTTCAATGCCTGCTTGTTTCCGACTTCGATCGTCTCGCCTCCCTTGTGGCTGGTGAGAGAAAGAAGCGCGTCAGCTGACTTCGAATTGACTGCAGCCCGAGTCATAGGACCAAAGTATCCCGTAGGGTTGATCTTATTTGACTTCTGGAAAGACTTTACAGCCTCTGCAGTGACATTGAAATAATTTCCAGTAGCTTCTCCCTTGAAGTATCCTTCCTGGGAAAGAAACTGCTGAAGGCTCTTCACATCAGCTGAATTCTTCATTCCGAATGACAAATCCTTGCTGAAATTCGTTGCCGCCTGAGCCGTTATCGTGACTGAAAGTCCGATTACGACCGCTGCTGCAAGGAAAATCATCTGTTTTCGTGTATTCATGATTTATAATTAATTATTTATTAATATGGGTGTTCTACCATATATGGCTAAAAAAGTCAAGACGATACTTGACGTCACTCGAAACAATGGTGGCGGGCGATGGAAGAATCGAACTTCCGACAGCTCTTTTGGAGAGAGCAGTTATGCCACTTAACTAATCGCCCTTGTGCTTTTCTTGCACCTTGATGAACTAAAATACTATAGCATATCCAAGAAAAAATCGCCTCTTGGCGATATTTTCCTATTTCTTGGCTTCCTTGAAGGTTACGTGCTTCCGGAGGGCTTTGCTGAACTTCTTGAGCTCGATCTTTCGCTCGACTTTCTTCTTGTTCTTTCGAGTCCAATATGTTTCGCCCGTTTCCTTATTTTTAAGCTGTATAAGTTGAATCTGTGACATAGTCCAGACACTATACCCTATCTTATTTAAAAACGCAAACACGCTTCAGGCAAAAGAAAACCGCAGGCCCATAGCTAGGCACCTGCAGTTCGTGATTCAATTAGTTCATGTTGGTTTTATTCGCTCACTGGAACGGCAATTACCTTCCCGCCGCCGTCTCCATAAGGGCCGGTGTAGAGCGACTGAGGCTGAGCAAACAGATTCCAGTCGAACTGGATCCGATAGATGCCGTCAGTAGGAAAGGAAACGGTCGTAGGTTGATTGCTTTCCATTTTCCCTGCACCTGCCCACGGCCCATCCTGTTGCTCGTGAGTGTATGAGAGAGGACGCTCAAAGCTGGCAGGGCCACCATTCTGAATGACACCAAGAACATCGAGCTTAAACTTCTGACCCTTCTTGGCCGTGAGGTACACCGTAGGTGCTGTCCAAGCCTCCATAACCTGCACCATGACCACATCCTTTTCTGAAGGCTCGACGACATAGTGACCATCGATCTTCCAATTCGGATTACGTTCCGTGACACCGTCAGGTTTGTTTTGCACAGGATTCCAAAGGTTGTACTTCAGAAAAGTACCGTTTTTCGTACGAACCAAAAGAATCCCATTCGGCGCCCCAGACATCCAGGGATCGAACATGATGTGACCATTCCGAATCTCTGGGTATGAGTGATTAGCAGTCACGCCATCCTCGGCCAGAGCAAGGATTTCAGCCCATTCGACATCATCAAGCGGCAGAGGAATCCGCTGCATCCAGATGTTGTAGGTCGGGCCGTCTTTGCCAAGGGCCGAGATGAGGTAGCTCGCGTCGCCAAAGAACAACAGATTGTCATCCTTGTCGTAGAGCCAGACGCGCCCGGTGACCGTGTCGTTGGTGTTCACGAGGCTGTATTGAAGCTCTGCATCAAACAGCTTCGTAAGCACATCTTCGGCACAGGTGCCGGTGACTTCAACCCAATTGGGTTTGCCGTCAATCAGAACCATGGACGGAGCCTGAACGTCGCGAAATCCGCGAACGCCCTGACCAAGCGCATAGTTCCGAAGTGTGTCCTGACCTTGAATGGGCAGGGTGTCTTGGGCGCCAGCAGTGATTGCAAGCAGGCTGAGCGTAAGTACGAGACCGAGTATTTTTTTCATTTTCCTATCGTGTTTGCGTTTCTTGTTGTTTTTTCTGTGACCGTAGATTACTTTTTCTTGAGGTACGGATTCTCAGGCGCAACGGGCGGCTGAGATGTTTTTGCCAGAGTGGGCATATTGAATGTCCCACCTTTGTCATGAATGACAAGCAAAGAGTTTACTGGCGGCAGCTCGTTCGTAACGATTGTCGTCACGAGCTCGCCAGATTCGACAATGTTGAGAATCTGAAGTGGCTCGACCGACGGGTCATCGCTGACAACTACTGTTGCCGAAACTTCCGTAACTGACGAGCTTTTCAGCTTGTAAACCGTAAACGCAATTATGCATAGCAATGCAAGACTGCAAACGGCATAGACTTTATTGATTTTCATAACCATTTTCCCGCATTCTCCCATTCTCCAACAATCAAGAAACCTCGCACACGCGTGATTTAACATGAACTTGTCAAAGAACGGAAAGGAGCCTTATCGGCCCAGTTGTTTTAATTCGTTTTGCATACTAACATATTTATATATAAAAGTCAATACGTTGTAAACCGCAAACGCGGTAGAATATGATTATGAAAATAAGGCTCAAGAAACTGCTAAAAAGGCTCGTTCGCGAGGAAACCGACCCTCTCATCACCGTTAAAATTTCAAGAAACGCCTTGCTTCATAACCTAGCCCAATTTCAAAAAATAAAGCCTAAAAACAAGGTTGTGCCAGTACTCAAAAGCAATGCTTACGGGCACGGACTCATAGAGGTGGCAAGCATACTTGAAAACAAGGTGGAATTTTTTGTTATTGATTCGTATTTCGAGGCATTGGCACTACGCAATGAAGGAATCAAGACCTCCCTCCTCGTCATGGGTTATGTGCGGCCGGAGGTCATTGCAAAGAATAGGCTTAATAATATTTCATATGGAATCAGCTCTCTCGATGCGCTTTATTCCCTTTCATCAAATGCGAATATTCATTTGAAAATCGATACTGGCATGCACCGGCAAGGAATTCTACCCGAGGATATGGATACGGCATTTGAATACATTAAGAATAACAAGAATATCATCCTCGAAGGGATCTGCTCTCACCTCGCCGACGCCGACAATCCTGACACGACGTATACAGAAAAACAAATTGACTTATGGAATTCTCTTGTGAAAAAAACCCTGGAGAAATTTCCTTCCCTCAAGCTTATTCATCTTAGCAACAGTTACGGGCATCCTTTCGCTGAAAAAATAAATGCGAATACTTCTCGGCTCGGCATCGGGCTTTATGGGCTTGCTGACATTGAAGGATTGGACTTGAGGCCGGTTTTGGAAATGAGAACGATTCTCACTAACATAAAAAAGATAAAAACGGGTGATGCAGTCGGATACAATAACGCATTTATTGCATCACAGTATATGACGATCGCGACGATTCCTGTCGGATATTACGAAGGGCTTGATCGACAGCTGTCCAATAAAGGTTTCGTGAAGATAAAGGAAACGGATATTCCCATAATCGGCAAAGTAAGCATGAATATGACGACTATCGATGTAAGCGCACTAAAGGATTTGAAGATAGGAGATGAAGTGCAGGTCATCAGCCCCATAACATCAGACAGGAATTCGATCCATTCGATGGCGCAGATAGGAGAAACAATAACCTATGAGCTGGTCGTCAAGATTCCGAGAGAAATAAAAAGGATTATCATATAAAAACAAAAAAGCCCCGCGAGGGGCTTTAAAAAATTTAGAACGGAACTGAAGTAATGGTGCTCCATGGCCCAGCAATTGACCAACCATATCCCGCGCTTGAAGTTTTGCACTGTGACGTTCCGGTATCGATGCTGAGTCTGCAGGCTATTACTGCTCTATATCCAGCAACCGCATCAATCATTTCCATTGAATATCTTCCATTTGTCGACGCTGGAAATACAGTATTTTCACTTACCCAAGAAGATGTAAAACCGTTCGGGGCTGAACCTTCTTTACATATCATTTGTCCAGTACTTGTATTAAGCCTGCAACATCTGTCGTTTGCAGCACCCGCAACCCAAGGAAGGCATCTCATTTCGAATCCGGTTGAAGATTGCCATGTTCCGACACCGTTTGCATCTGTTGTAAGAACTTTTCCAGCGGTAATACCTGTGACTGTCCCATCAGGATTTGTTAGTTTAAAATTTGCCGCAACAAGGTCAACGAGCGAAAGAGTACCTGTTTTTATTTGAGCCGCTGATCCAATATTCAAAGGCGCAGGTGTATTACAACCCGTCGCATCAGTCGGTGCGCATGTTGGCCCAGTAAATGTCTGAGCGCCCGCGTATCCCATACCAACGGTCAGTATGAGTCCGAGCACAATCGCCTTCGTGTTTTGTATAATTTTTGTTTTCATTATTTTAATTATTATCTGATATCGACTTTTTAAGATTCTCCATCACAGCTGTCCTCTGTTCGTCTGTAAGCGGTGGTGATTTCGATGCTGATTCCTGAAGATTTACAATTATCTGATTTCTTTGTTCTTGAGATAATCCCGTCTTATTATTCTCTGATCCAGGTGGAATTATTTCTGCCTTTGGTGGCCTACCTGATTTATTAATCTGATACAAAGTGATCGAACCAAAGACAACTGCAAATGCTAGTATAGACAACAGAACATGCAACCTCAACTGAGGATGCTCCGGCATAAACATTTTTTTGAAATTATCCGATGAGCTTGCCATTGCATTAAGTATAGCAAGAAACGAGCCTGTGAAGGCCCGTTTCTTGTGGATAAACTATTTGTGCGGAGGACTGGACGATGTTCGGGCCTATCGCTACAAAGCTGAACATGCAGCCGCACTCATATACGCTCACTTCAGAAAGGAGTTCGGGGTTCCGCTCAGGAAACGAATTGTGAGACCAGCTAAGAATAGCGGGTGGAAAAATTCACGGAAGGGGTGAAGGTTTGCTGGATGTGGCAAGATTAGCTTTTCAAACTCGGCGACAGGGACAAATCAAACATGTCATGATCCTTTTCGAACTTGATTCGAAAGGCTTCAAAGAAATCCTCCTGACCCAAAAGAACATCAACAGATGGGCTATCGGTAAACACGACCGTACTTTTTATGGGAATATCAAAGTGCTTCACCTTCATGGTGACTGATGAGATGTATGTAGTAACGACACTTTGACCTATACCCATGAATTCCTTCTTCTCGGCTTTTGAAAGATCAATGCCAAGCACTTTGGCATAGTCGATGTTCACCATTGTGGTATCAGCACCGGAATCAATGAGTCCCAATACGGTAAGTGTTTCGGTCTTTCCGATAAGTTCAAGCTCAAGCATGGGACGCTTGGTGAGCTTCCCTTTGGTATTGGGCGAAAGAGTTGTCGTGTACTGAAACTTCATTAACGGGCAGTCGGGGCGTATCCCATGTGAGCTGGTAATACGTGCATGACGACTGCCTTTGTTTGGCCGATCTTCTGGCGGAGACTTATGAGAGATTCTGCAACTGCGAGAAGTTTCTTGTAGTCCAAGGAGAAAGCCACCCATTTATTGTCATGAGCTTTAGTGAGAAGGCTTAGATTGGGGGCTTTTACTGGTTCCATACTGGTATTCTACACCTTCATGTATTTTTGTGAAGGGGTGGTGAATTTGCCACCCACCGCAAATCTGCCCGTATTAAAAATTAAAAAGACTTCACCATAAGGGCAAAGTCTTTTACCGAACAAGCGAAACCTAAATCTCGTTCAGGTGGTTATGATCAAGACGCCTAAAAGTGGGACCTTCTGTCGGATATCCAATCAATTCGTGGGCTCGAATGAATTCGATTATTCTGCATGGTTGAAAATTCGCCTTAAAGATTTTCTGTGCCTCTTGATCATTTTCGGCAACCACCTCAGCCTCAATAATAACTGGCTCAGTGTAATCTCTGGTTTGACCACTTACGTGAAACTTTTTATTGCTCATAAATCTCCTTGTGCTCGTCTTGAAACTTTATTTGTTTAGGCTTGTCAGGCTTAGCCATCATGGCTTAGCCCCAGCAGACTGAACTCAGATAAATACAATCTGCTGGAGCCAATGGTGACCATTTTGAAAGAGTATCTAACTATCTTTTATCACAAAACTTAGTGCGTGTACAGTTTTTGCCTCAAACGGTAAATTATGCCGTTTTCAGCAAACCAGTCACGAGTGTACGCAGTAAAAGTAATGGCTTGGAAGGTTCGAACGTCCAGGACACCCCTCGTTTTTCGACTCGAATCCGAACCAACAAAAAAGCCCTCTGTTGAGGGCTCTTTTGCGACTTTTTTATTCGTCATTTTGAAAGGGTGCGCCGGACTGGACTCGAACCAGTGATGCCCAAAGGGCCGGAGATTTACAGTCTCCTGGAATAGCCGCTATCCGACCGACGCATATGAAACATGGCTATCTGTTCCTGAAAGAGAGTCTACCAGATTTACTTCTGCATTTCCACTCCTGACATGACGAGCGAGCTCTCGCCTTTCTTCTTTTTCTTAACATCAAAGGTGAATTCGCCGTTCTTGAGACCAACAGTTATCATCCCGCCTTTTACAACACCTTGAGAAATCATGAGCCCTGCGACTGGCGTCAATATCTTGTTCTGGATGAGGCGCTTGAGCGGGCGTGCTCCATATTGAGGATTGTAGCCTTCTGTGGCGAGATATTTCATCACATCCTCTGAGATGACAAGGTTAATGTCTTTTTCTTTGAGACGCTCGATAATTATGCCTGTCTGGATCTTCACGATCTTCTCGATAGATTCCTTTCCAAGAATATCGAAAAGGAGAATGTCATCGACTCGATTGAGGAATTCAGGACGGAAATAATCCTTGAGCGAAGCCATGACCTTGTCCTTCACGTCATCATAATTTCGCTTCTCCTGATTGCTTTCGTTATTGACGAATCCAATCTTCTCCATCTTTTCGATGAACTGCGCGCCAATGTTCGATGTCATAATAATGACTGTGTTCTTGAAATTGACCGTACGTCCCTTCGAATCAGTAAGTCGTCCATTATCAAGAACCTGAAGGAGTATATTGAACACTTCAGGGTGAGCCTTTTCAATCTCATCAAAGAGAATGACGGCATACGGTCGTCGGCGGACAAGTTCAGTCAGACCTCCCCCTTCGTCATGGCCAACGTAGCCTGGAGGTGCGCCAATGAGCTTGGATATTGAATGCTTTTCCATGAATTCTGACATATCCACTCGAATTAGGGCTTTGTCGTCATTAAAAAGAAGTTCTGCAAGAGCCTTCGTAAGCTCGGTCTTTCCGACTCCAGTAGGTCCGAGGAAAATGAATGAGCCGATTGGCCTCTGGGGATCTGCGATTCCCGCTCGTGAACGCTTGATGGTATCAGCAATCTTTTTGACTGCTTCGTCCTGACCGACGATTCGCATCTTGAGATCGTCTTCCATCCGAGCAAGCTTGCGAGCTTCTTCCTCCATCATTCGTGTAACAGGAATCCCCGTCCATCGTGCGACTACTTCTGCAATATCCTGCTCTGTTATTTCTTCCTTGAGAATTCTTCGGGACGATTGGAGCTTCTTGAGACGCTTCCCTTTTGTTTCGAGATCCTTTTCCAGATCAGGAATCTTTCCGTAACGCATTTCTGCTGCCTTCGAAAGATCTGCACGCGCCTCTGCAGCTTCGGCTTCAATGCGTAAAATCTCAAGGTCCTTCTTGATTTTCTTGATATCTGTAATAGTGTCCTTTTCATTCGTCCACTTAAGCTCAAGTTCAGATGTTCCCTCCTTAAGGTCAGCAATTTCCTTCTCAATCTTGTGCATTCGTGCTTTTGATTCCTTGCTTGTCTCTTTCTTGAGAGCTTCGCGTTCGATTTCAAGTCGCATGATCTTTCTGCGAGTCTCCTCGAGAAGCGGCGGCATATTTTCTAGGGAAATTTTCAAAGCGGAAGCTGCTTCGTCGACAAGATCAACAACTTTGTCAGGTAAAAATCGATCAGAGATATATCGGCTCGAAAGATTCACGGCAGCAACGATCGCATCATCAGTGATTCGCACGCCATGGAAGAGTTCATATTTTTCCTTAAGGCCTCGGAGAATTGCGACAGCATCTTCGATGGAAGGCTCATTAACATAAACCGGCTGAAAACGTCTTGTAAGCGCAGGGTCCTTCTCAATATGCTTTTGATACTCGCGAAGCGTTGTTGCACCGATAGCTCGAAGCTCACCGCGAGAAAGAGCAGGTTTGAGCATGTTTGAAGCATCCATTGATCCTTCAGAAGCTCCAGCCCCAACTATGGTGTGTATCTCATCAATAAAAAGGATGATCTTACCTTCTGCTCGCTCGACTTCCTTAAGAATATTTTTGAGGCGCTCTTCAAATTCTCCTCGATACTTTGTACCAGCAATGAGGGATCCGAGATCAAGGGAAACAAGTTCCTTGTCCTTCAAAGATTCAGGAATATCACCTTGAGACATACGAATAGCAAGACCTTCGATAATCGCTGTCTTTCCAACTCCAGCCTCACCGATCAAAATAGGATTATTCTTCGTTCTTCGGGAAAGTATCTGGATGACACGAAGAATTTCATTATCGCGGCCAATTACAGGATCGAGCTTGTTTTCTTTTGCGAGCTTCGTAAGGCTTCGCGCGTATTTTGAAAGAGTCCGATACTGCTTCGGCTTCTCATCTCCGACTGTATCAGAAGATTTGAGCTCTTCGATTATTTGCATCACGTGTGCCTTTTCGATCTTGAATCGGGTGAGGATATCCTTTGCCTGCCCCTGCACTTCGAAGAATGCAACAAAGAGATGTTCTGTCGAGATGAATTCATCCTTAAGATGCGCTGCGACTTTTACAGCGTGCTCAAGAACAGCTGCGAGTTCTGGAGTAATGTAAACCTGATATGAAGGAGAGAGCGTTCGTCCGGCTTCAGGAGCTTCGAGCTGCTCGAGAATAAGATCGGTGAGAAGCATCGTATCGATCTCAAGCTTATCGAGAATTGACGTAACCATGCTTTCTTCTTGCAATATGAGGGCGCACATCAAATGAAGCGGATTCACATGATTTATCCCGCGTTCAATAGCCAATTCATGTGAACGGCGGAGGGCTTCCTTTGCTTTGGTTGTGAAATTGGTTAGCGGGGGCATTTTATGCGCTTATTATACAATTTTTCCGATTATTTTCAATGTTTTTTTGAGCTGACGCTTTGTTGTCTTTCTTCCAAACGAAAACCTGACGGAACTTTTCGAATCTGCCCCGATCGCTTTCAACACATATGATTCGTCTTCGTCTCGCAAACAAGCGCTTTTCGTTGAGCATTCAACACCTTTCGCATCAAGCTGAAGAAGAAAGAATTCAATGTCGATGTCCGGAATTGAGACATTGAGGATGCCTGGTACTGAATTTTCAGGATTAGAATTTATTTTTATTTTATTATTTATTTTTTGCAATTCATTGATGAAGAAATTCTTCAATGCCGTTATACGGGACGTCTCTTTCTCTCTCTTTTTTTCAGCAAGTTCAAGCGCCTGTGCAAACCCCATGATTCCAGGAATGTTTTCTGTTCCTGCTCGCTCGATTTTCAAAGTTCCCCTTCGCACATAGAGCATTCCGACACCTCGAGGCCCGTATATCTTCGCTCCATCGAGCGTAAGGAGATCGATACCGAGCTTCTCAACATAAAGCGGCGTGTGAATTGCTGCTTGGCATGCATCAGTGTGTAGAATAATATTCGTACCAAAAGCTTTTCGTGCGTCTCGCACAATTTTCGCAATATCCTGAATCGGCTGGATTGATCCAATCTCATTATTGACCATCATGATTGATATGAGAGCGGTTTCTGCTGTGATTGATTTCTTTAAAAAATCAAGAGCGACAAGGCCACGTGAATCAACAGGAATATGAATTGCTTCGACGTTCTTTAGTATAGACGAATGTTCTATAGCACTTATTATAATCTTCTTGCTTTTAAACTGACTAAGAACGAGATGGTTTGATTCAGTTCCGCCAGACGTAAAGATAATCTCATCAGCGTGCGCATGAAGAACTTTTGCCACTCGAATTTTCGCATCTTCAAGAGCCTTTTTCGCTTTGACCGCAGACGCATAAAGAGCAGAAGGATTCGTGTAATCCCCTGTCGAGTATTTCTTCATTTCCCGCGTAACCTTCCTGTCTATAGGTGTCAGCGAGGCATAATCGAGATATATCCGTGCCATGCAATGAATATACATAAAAAAAGGTCAATTTACAATTTATTTAATTTGAAATTGATATGAGAAAGGCCTTCGTGAGAAGTGACTGGAAGGTCAATCTCATGAAGGCCCGGTGGATCTTATTTGCAATAAACGGCACGGACAGTAAATGGGCCGGGGTAGATTTCGCTCTGCTTTTTCAGCCATGTCATAGCGTCTTCTGTGCTTGTAATCCCTGAATCATCAACTGCGTGCAGAAATGGAAATTGGACAAGCAGCCAAGGAATCCATTTATGGTGCCGATCACCCATCACTTGACTTGGGCTTTCTTTGGCAAGGAATCGCGCAAGTCTATCAAATTCCTCTCGGGCAAAGACTCTGCCAGTCAGAATCGTGACAATTGCCGCAAAGCTGAAATCCGCAGTAACAATTTCGTGATTTTCCATAAGTTATCGCTTTCGTGTTTGGTTTTAAATCTATTCAGTTCAAGAATAGATTATCACATAAATAAGATGCTGTCAAATCAATAATTTAAAAACAAAATCCGCACTCTCATGCGGACGTTGTCGGTTTGCCTTGCGGCTGGAATCACCCCCTTTTGTCAATCAATTAATTGTAGTTGATTGGAAATATAAGTCAAGCAATTCGATGATGCGCCATTTCCCCCTGTGGACCTGACGGGAGTCGAACCCGCAAACTCCAATTGACAAAAGGGAGCTCCAAACCACTTGGCAGGCCCACAGGAGAGAATGGGCATCACTAAAAGCCAGTTTAACAAAGCGATATGAAGAAAAACCTAAGAGGTCTTAAAATCGGAATGAATTTCTTTCTGGACAACAGAAAAAAGATTTTGAAAAGTCTTAGTTATGAAAATTTGGTGATATAATCACCCCATGAACTTCCCCATCAACCCTACAACCATCGCTCTTGCTGTCCTGATTTTAATCGTGATCGTGCTTATTGTTTTCATCATCAGCCTCAATAATAAATTGAAGAAATTCCTCATTGGAAAATCATCCGGCAACCTCGATGAATCTATTGAATCAGTAAATGCGTCATTAAAAGAACTCAATTCATTCCGAACAGAACTTGAAGCTTACTTGGCAACTGTTGAAAAGCGATTGAAGAAAAGCGTGCAGGCTATTCACACAGTCCGTTTCAATCCTTTCAAAGGCACAGGGTCAGGAAGCAACCAAAGTTTCTCTACGACTTTCCTCAATGAAGAAAAAGATGGAGTCATCATTTCAAGCCTCTATTCTCGAGAACACGTAAGTGTGTATTCAAAACCCGTTAAAAAAGGAACTTCGGAATACGAACTTTCAGAAGAAGAAAAAGAAGGACTGGAGACTGCGAAACAACTGGTGAAATAATTTGGTGAGTATCTTAAACTTTATCACATGCTCGTCTCATACTTTTTAGCACAAAAGTTTTAAATGCAACTCACTTGCATCTAGATTCAAAAATACTCATATTCTTCCGTGAGCCAATTGCAACTCATTTGCATCTAGAAAAAGTGTTCTAAAAAAGGAATGAATTGCGACGGCACTTATTCATTTGACACTCTGCTTGGGTTTTTGATATAGTGAATTCCTCGATGGGATAGATCCTTGATCGAAAAACGAGGCGGAGAGTGACGCGCCTACAAGGGTTCGAAAGAGCCTAGAGGCCCATCGGCCCATTAAAAGCGATTGTCAGGGACAACCGCTTTTTTTATTATATTTCTAGCCATTTTCCATATTTCGTGATACATTTGAAGCCTGCTAATTTTACTATTATGGCTAAGAAAACTACAGAAAAAGCTGCATCCCAGCTCATATCGCGCCCCCCTGTGGTTGTTATCATGGGTCACATTGACCATGGAAAGTCTACCCTCCTTGATTACATCCGAAAGACAAACGTCGTAGGTGGAGAGGCAGGAGGAATTACCCAGCACCTCGGCGCATATGAAGTCCCTCATAATAAGGGTTCGATTACCTTTCTCGACACTCCGGGTCACGAAGCATTCTGCAGCATCCGCGAACGAGGCGCTCGTGTAGCAGATATCGCGATTCTTGTCGTGTCAGCGGAAGACGGCGTGAAGCCGCAGACGCTCGAAGCACTCAAGTGCATCCTTGCAGAAAAAATTCCTTACATAGTTGCAATCAACAAAATCGACAAGCCTGGAGCAAATATCGAAATCACAAAAGCAGGCCTCGCAGAAAATGAAGTCTACGTGGAAGGATTCGGTGGAGATATTCCCGTCGTTCCGATCTCCGCACTCAAAGGAACTGGAATTCCAGAACTTCTTGATATGGTCATGCTTGTTTCAGATCTTCAGGATATGAAAGCTGACAGAAATATTCATGCTGAAGGAGCGATTATCGAATCATATCGCGACAACAAAAAAGGAATCTCTGCAACCCTTCTCATTAAGAACGGAACTCTCAAGAGCGGAATGTATGTTGTTGCTGAAGATGCTGTCTCTCCTGTTCGAATCCTCGAGGACTATCAAGGCAAAGCCCTCAAGGAAGCGAGCTTCTCAAGCCCGGTAAAAGTAATCGGCTTTAGCAAGATTCCGACCGTCGGTTCCCTTTTCACTACTTGCGCAAACAAGCGTGAGGCAGAAGAACTTGCACAGGCATACAGGATGAAAGCAGGCTCAAGCAAGAATCTTCCGACACGAGAGAATCCAAACGACACAACAGTGATGATTCCAATCATTATCAAAGCCGACGTGATCGGAAGCCTCGAAGGTATCAAGCATGAACTCTCAAAGATCAAGAACGACAAGGTGAAGCTCAAAATCGTCTCAGAAAGCATCGGGGACATCAATGAGAATGATATAAAGAGTACTCAAGGCGATCCAAGCATTATTATCGTCGCCTTCAACAGCAAGCCTGATGCAAAAACTGCGACGCTTATAGAGCGCTCCGCAGTTCAGGTCAAATCATTCGATATCATCTATAACCTCATAGAATTCCTCAAGCAAACTGTCTTATCAAAAGTACCAAAGGAATATATCGACCAAGCTTCTGGAACCGCGAAAATCATGGCGATCTTCAGCAAAAACAAGGACAAGCAGATTCTCGGAGGAAAGGTCCAGGAGGGATCTCTTTCGGTCGGATCAGAAGTAAAAATATTACGACGTGATGCAGAAATCGGGCGAGGAAAGATAAAGGAGCTCCAAAAGCAGAAAGTTAAGACTGATGAAGTCGCAGAAGGCTTTGAATTCGGCTGTATGATCGAATCAAAGACCGAAATCGCCCAAGGAGACAAGATCCAGGGCTTCGTGACAGTAGAAAAGATATAATTTAAGAAAATGACTGGAAACAGAGATCAAAAACTGAAGGATGTGATCCGAGAAGCGGCTGCTGAATTTCTTCAGCGTGAATCAAACTACACATCGATCCTTACTGTCACAGATGTGTCTCTTTCTGACCGAGGAAACCAATCCATCATTTTCTTCACTGTGCTTCCAGAGGATAAGGAGAAAGCCGCGTTGGATTTCGTGAAGCGAAAGCGAGCGGAGTTCCGTGAATTCTTCAAAAGCAAGGCTCGTATGCGGGCGCTTCCCTTCTTCGACTTCGAAATCGATAAAGGAGAAAAGAATCGGCAGAAGATAGACGAAATAGCACGAAATGTTATAGAATAGGTGAAGTAGGTTTTCAAGGCGTAGTGGCGAAGTTGGTTAACGCAGCAGTTTGCAAAACTGCCATTCGCCGGTTCGATCCCGGCCTACGCCTCCACGCTCGGGTGGTGGAATTGGTTTACACAGCAGACTTAAAATTTGCCGCCGCAAGGCATGTGGGTTCGAGTCCCACCCCGAGCACCATTGAGGACACCTGCGTTCGTTGCTAATTTACAATATTTCTGTTATATTTTTTGCACCTGTAAAAGACAGTGAATGCGCCCATAGCTCAGCTGGTAGAGCAGATCCCTCTTAAGGATAAGGTCGTAGGTTCGATCCCTACTGGGCGCACAAGCGAGGACGTTGAAGAGCAGACACGTCTGGTCTGAAACGGACGAGCGCCGTGCCCAGTATTTACTAATACTGGTGCACAAAAAGTAATAATGCCGGGGTGGCGAAATTGGCAGACGCACTTGCCTTAGGAGCAAGCGAGGTAACTCGTGGAGGTTCAAGTCCTCTCCCCGGCACAGCATTTAAGCCTTATTTTACTACACAATGCACTTGACAAAGTGTCTAAAACGTGTATAATTATGAATGGGTCAGTTTTCTCTTTGACCTTTGACACTTTAATATACAAACGAACCCCGATGGCGTTACCTGTTGTAGCGTCATCACAACCCCTAGAAAATCATGAATGATGCAGGGACTGATACACAGGAGGACGTAATAATCCATCCTGAAGAATTCAGACAGCCTCCTTCGCAAGCCCCTACGGATCCGATACCTTGGGCCTGCAGGGGGGGGAAAACCAAAGCAGAGGCGGGTGAACACAGTATGAATGTCATCGCTGACATTCTATGGGATTGCCACGAGAGATCAAAAGCAAAAAACTCTCAGCAATCTTCCCCATCCGCCTTGCAGCCAGAAACGGCCGCCTCTTCAAGAAAAAGAAGGGGTGCACGCACTCGATGCCGTCTCGCACTGCGTCGTACCAAGCGCACATGGAATCATGCATGGAAGCTCGCTTCCATGCAGAAAATCAAGCTGATCGTCTTTCTCAAGGCGATCGCTGATTGGAAGCCATACGCGCTTCCCTTTCAAGAAGAATTGCCGCCCGAACATACGCCAGACACATGGTGGAATCCGGACGGACAATCCTTCCTTTACACGGACACAGCCTACGGGCTCTGGCCGTGTGGTCAGAGTATTGGAAATCAACAAACAATTGAAACAACAAACCCTGACCTTGAAATGGTCAAAAACGGAAACGAGCAGATTATGAAAACCATCGAACAAGAAGAAAACATCCCATCAGTCTCCAATGACGGTTCGGCGATCAAAATCACGAACATCACGCCTCACACCAAGAAATTCATCCTGAACCTTGCGGTGAAGACAGGTGATGACTGGAAGCCGGCGTGTGCGCCTGTCGCGATGAAATTCGCCGGCGGGAGCACGAAGACGACGATCGAAAATTGGCCGGCTTGCTTCGCCCTTCTGATCAAAGAACATCCGAAGAAAGGCAGCCTTTACCAGCTGCAGGTTTCGGAAGAATTAAAAAGGGACACCAGACTGATCGGCTTTACCGATTACACCTCCGAGCAGCTGGCGAAAGCCTTCGGCATTGAGGAAGTGGATGGCGCGCAGGCTGCACAGCCTGCTGGTGGTGGAACCGCCGCTGTGAAAGCAGCATCAGCTGAAGAAACCGTTCTGGCTGCCCCAGTGCCGAAGGCAGTTGTTCATAACTTGGACCTGCAGTTCGTGCTGACATGGCTTCGGTCTCTTACCCGCGAAATCCATAACCACCAAGAACAGCTTGGTGAAGGCAGGGAGCGGATTGGAGGACTGAATGCTGTCCGCAAAGGCACGATGAAACTTGAAGCTTATGTTGACCAGTTGCTGAGCGTTTACGCTGACACTGAAAAACTGCAGCTTCAATCAATCAAGCAGCATAGCGAGCAGCTCCGTATGGAGATCAACGAGCTACTGCAAGCTGAAGAAGTAACCCTAGCTGCTGCAGAGCGTGCCAGACCGACGGAAGCGCCGGCTCCGGCAAAGCAAGCTCCAGCAACACCGGCGCCAATCCGGACAGCACCCGTTGCGCCAGCTCCGGCTGCTACCAATCCAACGCAACAAGCGCCCCAGTCAGCAATGACGAGTGCGCAAATTGCAGAAACGGTAGCGGCAGGAATCGCGCGAGGGCTTGAGGAAGTCGAACAGCAAAGACAAGCCAAGGAAGAAACTCAAGCAGCCGCAGCCAGAGCAGCTCGGGCTGCGGAAGCACAAGCTGCAGCAAACGCCCCGCTCTATAAAAAGTTCGGGAAATTCTGCAGAAAAACAGTGACGAGCCATTGGATTTGGTTCATCATCGTCCTTGTCCTTCTCACGCTCGGGGTCATGTGGGGCAAATCAACGGACTGGAAATTCTTCTGGGCGGACAAAAACCCTCCAGCGGAAAATACGGCAGTCGTCCCAACCAGTGCGCAGCCATGCGACGGTTCTGACGATCTACCGCCTCCAGCCCCATCAGGCTATTCGGATCGTACGGGTGCGGCAACGCCCCCTGCGAACGGATCGCTCGTCCCATCAACAACGCCCGCGTGTGCGCCTACGAATAACACGCCCGCCAGTCCAGCCGTTACGAACGTCGCAGATAAAATCGCGGCACTAGTGGCAGCAGCTGGCGGAGGTCCGCTGGTCAACATTGTGAACAGCAACAGCTCGAGTAACATCTACAACATCAATATTGGCGAGAACATCGGCAATAGCGGCGTTGTGCCGATGGTAGTGACTCAGCAGGTGCTGGTTCCGGTTCCGACTGAGGCGAGAGCAACGTTCCAGGAAGCAAAGCCTCGCGTACGCGTCGTACATCTCGCTCCGAAAGGGCTCCGGGTCGGAAGATCCGAAACACTCAAGGAAGAGTATGTCGCGCCAGGCGAGCTCGTGCAGTTCACTCATCCGTACGACATCGAAGTCGACCTGTACATCCAGGTGATAAACGAAAGCACCGGCCAGCGTGAAAGGGCGCGTCCTGAGTTCTACTCGATTAAGTTCGACGGGCCCACGACGATGTTCTTCCAAGGCACAAGCGAATCGCAACTGATCCTTAGCTTCAGATGCACTAAGATCAAGGATCCCCCGGCTCTTGACCCACGAAAGAAGAGCTGGTAATCCGAAAGCAAAAGCATCTCAAAGAGGGCTGTACGCAAGTGCAGCCCTTTTCTTATGGCTCAAAATAGGCCTTTTTTACCTTGACTTTTCATATTAATTATGCTATTATATATAACAAATACCGACGAATGACCGTGCGCGTTCGTTGACAAACCAAAAACAAAACTGCCCGCAAAAAACGCGAGGCAGTGCAAAGAGAAAGAAACGGAAATGCTCAATGGATACAGTCTCTCAATCCTAGCGTCCATGATAACGTTCATAGGTGTGGGCATAATCATGGCGCTCAAGGAAAACTGGTGGGGTTTGATACCCTTCATCATCGGCGTGCTCATGGCATTCGGCTTCAAGATCCTCCGGGATTCCCCGCCGCAAGCAGGCTTGCTGTCAGTCCTCGGTCAGAAAACAAATGTCAGGGTTGACGGCTGGACTCTACTTTTCAAGCCATTCGGAATTAAAGTCATCGACATTGTGTTATTCGACACGGTGAAAGTCGACTTCACAATTCCGATTGAAAACATTACATGCGTCGACCTTGGCATTGTAGATGGCATCGTATCCCTCTCAATATCGCCTGGCAAAACCGGGAATGAGCTGAGAAAATACGACAATGTCGGGCAGCTGGAAGGAGTAAAACTTCAGCTGAATGACATCCTCGAAGTCGCAGTGCAGCAAATCGCAGAAATGGAGGGGCATACGACCCACTACATGACGACGAAAGGAGTCGAAATCGGCCTTAAGCTCAAGGAGAGAGTGGAAGCGAAAAATGCCAATGACCACGACGAAAGCGACGACAAGCGAGGATTGGGCATTGAAATACACAAGCTTCAAATCAAGCTCAAGAAGAATCCCGCCATCGTTGCTGCAGAACAGCAGACTCTGGTCACGGATGTGATGAACGCTCGAATAACCAAGAGGCTTGCATACTATAGAAAAGAGAATGCGAACCCCATGCCTTCTGCCCAAGAGGTCAGGAGGGAGCTGCTCGAGGAAGATCGCAATGGTCAAGGCCTCATCAAGGAAGTGCGGGGCGGTGCGGTCAACGTCAACCAAACATAAGGACAAAAATGAATCGACTAAGCGTCATTGCGGCCTGCATAATCCTCTTCGGTTGCATTATTCTCGGGGTGAAACTCGGGAAAAGTGCAGATAACGAGGAACCGGATTCCAAGCAAGTCAGAATCACGGCCGATGGTTGGACTCAGATCAGAATCCCCAAAGGTGAGATCTTTGACATCAAGATCAAACCCCAAAACGGAAAGGTGTACAAATGGTGGATGGTCATTAATGGGGATTTCAAGAATCCAATCCTGATGCCCCAAAAAGGCAGCCTGAGAAATGATGTCAAAGAAGTACATTGCGCCCTGGTAAAACGACAAGGCGCAAAAACAGCCTTACTCGGCTGGTAGAAAATTGGAAGACAGATTCACGAAAGGAGACCAGCAACTTGTTGCCGGCCTCCTTTTCTTTTTATATTAAACGGATCTTAGAATCCCAAAACTGAACTCTGCCCTACAGTATTAGCGACAAGACGGATAATGCCGAAGACAGACACCATGATCGCTATTCCGACAATACCCCAGAGGATATGCTGCTTCCCTTTCGAACGCTCTTCCGAATCTTCGCCGTTCTTGAAGAAGCCGATCATGCCCCAGGTGAAGACAAGGATAGCAAGGACAAAAACAAGCTCAACCACAGGCATCACAATATTGTCGACTATCAAAGGCACGATGGAATTCACGGTATCATCCGCGCCGCTTGCAGCATGTGCAATTTCAGGCAGAAAGCTCATGAGCATTAAATCTGAGGAGCTGGGGGAACCTTGAGGTTATTGATCTGATTTTGAGGGATATTATTCTGAGTTCCGAACGTATTGGTCAATATCGCAACAAGGCCCCAGATGGAAAGGATGACGAAGAGACCGACCACGCCCCAGAGGATGCCCATGCCTCCTTCTTTTCTCTTTTCAGGATCACCGCTGGCAATGAGGTATCGCACCACGTTGTAAATGATATAAATGACAGCGAAGGAGATAAGGAGGGTGACAAACGTGTTGCCGATGCTCGTAAGCTTGCTCGTAACGTCATTGACGTTCGAAATTGGCTGAGCGAAGGCGGATAGCGGGGCAAGGGCAAGCGTCAATGCGATTAATTTTTTCATGTTTATTATTATAATAATTTCTTAGTAGTGCCACTATTGTACCAATTCGCGCTTATATACACAATCCAAGCTGTGGAAAGCCTTATCTCTGTCTTATGACATCATTCGGACCGGAACCAGTCCTATATTGCACATTAGAAGAAGACCTCTCAAATGGCGAGGAGGTAAATGTCCCAAAAAATCCAGCCGGCTTGTTGCTATCAAGCTTGAAAGTGTTTGTGAGGATATTGACGATTCCCCAGATAGAAAGGATGACGAAAAACCCTACGACGCTCCAGAGGACATACTGCCCTGCTTCCTTCTTTTCCCCGACATTATCCCCTCCTTTGATGAAATATCTGAAGACATTCCATACGAACATGAGGAATGCCAAGGCTATGATGAGGTACACCGCAACATTGAAAGCATTGATTACCAACCCGACGATATAATTCAGGTTCTTCTCCTGCGCAGAAGCGATGATCGGAAAGAATGCTAGTGATGCAATGCCCAATTGTGTGATTGTTTTTTTCATATGTTTAAAATTAAGTTACGGCCTCCAGAAATCCTCATTCACCACCCCCGACTCTATCAGTGTATTTTCGACTATCTCAACTATAACCTTCGCACTGATGAGCACCGCCAAGCCGATGATGATATAAAGAAACCACTGCTTAGCCTCGGTAAGCTTGTCGGAATTGCCCTGTGCCATGACGAATTTGAATCCGACGAAGATGATGGCTAGTATGGCAAAAGCGACTCCGACGTAGATCATAATGTCAACGGCGAGAAATATCACTGCCTCGATCGAATCCACCCTCAATGGATTCTCGAGCTTTTGGGCTGGTGTGGATGTTGTCGGTGGCTTAGGCGCAGGTGCATCATTGCCAACAGGAAACGAAGGGTTTGCATTGTTTCCAACAGGCATTGATGGATTCTCATCCTCTTGCGCATATGAAACCGAACCTGGGATTATGACAAGTAACAGCAATGCGATTAAAAGTATTTTTTTCATATATGTTATTGATTCAGCAACGCCGGAGCGGTGTCCTCGAATTCATCACTCACGACCCAGCTCACCAAGGTACTCACCGCAAACCATGCAATCAACATGATAGCAAATCCTTTGAGCGCCGCCCAGAGCATTTTGTTCGACTTCTCTCTATTGCCCGGATTTGGCGTCATATAGAGAAATCCGGCATAGGCGAACATAAAGACGAAAACGGGCACGGTCAGCATGAATATCCACTGGATGACGGAATTAACCATGCCCATGAGCGCATTGAAGTCGCAAGGAACATCTCGCCCCTCTTCGCCGGGAGTCACTACCCCGTCGCACTTTACAAGGCCGCTGTAATCAAGCGCGGCGTATGCAGGAGCAGCCGATCCGAGAACCAGAAACAACGCGCAGATTGTAATGATTTTTTTCATACTAAATATTCTTAAGCGAAATGTCGAACTCATCGCTGCCATCCCGCAAAGCCTCCGCAGGATTCTTCCTTCCGCTTGTCACGGACTCCACGATGCCCTGGAAAATGCGATATGTTTCCGCTTTGTTCGTATCGAGCCAGCCCTTCGAGATGAGCGCTGAATCGTAGAATATGGACAGATAAGGGTCTGTCGAACCGCTTGCTATCATATCCCGTCGAACCGGAGGCAGGTACGAGAGCGTGACCATTTCAGTCAGGGCAGCAGGGGTCAGGAGGGCACTCAAGACAGAGTATGTCGCATTGGCATCGAAGGTGCTCCGTACGACCGAGAAGCCGTACATCGAGCCGAATGTCGCGCGATTCGCATCTGCATTCTTCTGTCCGCGAGCTTGCGGCAACGGAGCGACGTCGAAATCAAGATTCGGATTCTTCTGGCGGATATCGGAAATTTCAGAAGCATACCCTATGTACGTAGCAAGATTTCCAGACAGGAAAAAGCTCTTGGAGTTCGGCAATGAGCGGTTCCAGGAATAATCAGGATTCCTCGGATCAGAGAACTTAGTGAAGAAATTAAGCGCGGGCAACGAACTTCCCGTGGCGATATAGCTTCGCTCGCCAAGCGCGCTTGCCATCGCAAGACTATCGTTCTCCCGATAAGTAACCGGATTGCCAGCCTGCAGGAACAAGGTTCCGAGGATTTCCCTTGCATGAGAAATATTGTTGAATTCTCCGAAAGCAAGAACGCTCTTCCGTACATTGGAATTCTCATCTTTCTGATTTATCTTCTGCCCAATCGCGCTGAATTCATCCCAAAAGGTCGGAAAGACGGCTACGCCTGCATTCGTGAACGTGTCGCGATTCCAATACATTACGAGGGGATCGAGGAGAAAAGGAAGTGCAAGCACGCCGTCAGACTTGAGGTAAAGTTCTGCCTGCTGAACGAAGGTATTCTGGAAATCGCGCTGACTTAGGACGGAATACGGTATTGAAACCACCTTATCCTCATGCTTGTGTATAAGATCCTGTGACACGAGGATTGCGTCAGGACCGAGTCCCCGAGCTAGGGCCTCGATGAATGTCTTATCAAAATTAGCCTCGGAAATCTCAAGGTAGTCGATATCAAGCGAGTCTGCTCGGCCAAGATTGAGCTTGGAAACGTATTCAGTGAAAAGCGATTCAGGAAACGTGCCCCAGATAACGATCTTCGGAAGGGTCGTCTCGCTCTCTCCACCCTTGTATGTGGCAAAAAGAACGACGCCGATTACGATGAAGATCACGAATATTGAGGTAAGGATTATTTGAAATTTGCTCATTGCCTTTTGAAAATAATTCCGTAATGATGATCCCCTGCATCGAACCCTTTCTCTATCTGGAAGCCAGCTTTCTGAAAAATGCTTTCTGCAAGCATCTGCGGAACGACAGTCTTCGGGCTCAAGGGGCTTCCGCCCATCCAATCGACCACCATGAGCTTCCCTCCGGACTTGAGAAGTCGCTTCGCTTCCAGAGCCAGATTGTCCCTGTCTTCGACCGCGATCTGAAAAAGCGTGTTCGAAAGGATGATCCTGTCTGCAATCGATTCACGAAGCTTCGTCCCGCCGATCTTCTCGATATTTCCCCAGATTACCTCGATATTGCGAAGTCCGACGAGCCCTGCCGAGTTCTTTATCTTATTGAGAAGATCCTGCTGAACATCGACTGCGTAGACCATCCCTCGCGACCCTGCCTTCTTCGCCGCTTCGATAGTATAGAAGCCTGAGCCCGCTCCGAGATCAACGACTTTCATGCCATCTGCTATTCCAAGCTCGGCTATATTCTTTTGCGGATCGGAGAACATGCTATAATTATAACCTATAGTACTATAAATATGAAAGCGCTCGAAATATCACAAGTCGTTTATTACGCAAACTGGGCCACAGTGCTTATCCTGTCCATAACGCTTCTCTGGGTGATGGCCAACATAGTCAGATACTTTGCCGCAGGAAACTATTACGACAAGGATCGAGGTGGAACGGCGATAAAGAACGGGCTCATCACGATGTACGCCGTCCTTTTCATCTGGGGAATTTTCACCCTCGTTATAGGGCGTTTTCTTTAAGGCAGACTGTTAAAGACAGATAAGAGAAGCAAGAGAATCTCCTTCTCGAAGCTTCATGACGCGCACGCCCTGAGTAGAACGTCCCAGGGTTGGAATTTCCTTGAGATCGACGCGGATGACCTGGCTCTTCTTTGACATAGCGACCATTTCTTCAATATCATCTGTAACTACCTTTGCAGCAATCAACGGACCAGTCTTGTCAGTCACATTCATTGTAAGGATTCCTGAACCTCCTCGATTCTGGACCTTGTATTCGCCAAGCTTCGTCTTCTTTCCATATCCATGAGAACCCATGACGAACAACGTAGGAT
>ERZ1292625.1677-Hain-H41-01um-R1-1677-length-24672-cov-4_pt1 | contig 24672 bp, 22 predicted proteins | sample MGYA00564400_ERZ1292625 | MGnify/ENA primary metagenome ERZ1292625 (study PRJEB36523, sample SAMEA6512639) | groundwater metagenome | collected 2019-01-08 | study: AquaDiva: Metagenomics assemblies of 32 groundwater samples | reverse complement strand
GCAACAACGATCCCGAAGCGGCCGGTCTCCGCAAGATGCCTCGCCGCCTGAAGATAGATTCCCTCATCGAACCAGGGACGCGGGCTATCCAGGATGTTCCGCGTCGACACCAGGAGTGCAGCGGCAGCGATCAAGGACAGCATCACAAAAAACAAGATCTCTCGTCGCCGCTCCGAGAGATGCGCCATCATAAACGTGAAAAGCGTCTTCGAATATCTTCTGCGGTCAGCGGCCTCCCCCAGCGACTCGCGGGGAGCATGGGAATGGCAGCGCACAGCGGCGCCGCAGTCATCTGAAGGGATCCTGGCCGCTCCTCAAAAATGCCTGTCGGCTTCCACCCCGCCCGAAGAAGCAATAGTACCAGAGGGTAGGGCGAGAACGACGAGACGTGTTCGAAAATGAAAAAGCGGCTCCGAGGATCCTTCGGCCGAGCGATGTTTGGCACGCTGATGAAGAGTTGCCCGTCCGCGCACATGAGGGGGACAAGCGAGCACAGGAACGACACGGGATCCAAGATGTGTTCGAGAACCTGGTCGAGGACGATTCGATCGTAGGTTAGTGGAAATGCTGCAGGACGTCGGCGACGCCAAGCTTCATAACTTCCGGCAAAGACGGTCAGATCAAGCCGTCGTGCCGTGCGGACGAATGCCGGCGCCGGCTCGATGCCCCAGACCCGGCTTCCATACTTGTCGCGCAACGCGGCAAGAAATGCGCCTGTTCCCGTCCCGACCTCGAGCACTGCTGCGCCGCGCTTCCAAAAGCCGGGGAAGTAAGAAATCTTCTCCAAGGATCGTCGCGTCCGCCAGCGGAGCACCTCGTCGACGGACGCGTCACTTTGTGACAGACCGTAGACCTCCTTGGAATACGCGCCGCGATAAAACGCCGAGTAGACCCGGGTCAGAGGTCGTGGCGATGACCAGACCATGCCGCAGCCCGGGCAATGCACCGTCTTGAGCGTGCCCAGACCCGTTCTTTTCCGATCAATAACGGCCCCGGCTGGACCGCCGCAGACGGGGCAAGCCACAGGGCGGCGCATCAGGTGAGGAAGCGTTCGTTCCATCGGGCGAGGTTGATGAGCTGCCAGAAGAAAAAAGAGTTGTTGTCGCGCGGATCGTCGACGAAACTGCGGAAGGACGCCTGTGTTCGTTCGACGTCGATCATCGACAGACGGCGCATGCGCGGGTGGGCCAGCTCGGCGGCCACGAAGTCGCGCAGTTGTGCTTTGAACCAGATGGTTTGCGGCGACGACTGCGGACGCTTCTGCCGCGTGCGGAACTCCTCCGGCACGATGCCCCGCATGGCTTCGCGCAACATGACCTTCGTCACCCCCCGCTCAATCTTCCAACGGTCTTCAAGCGAGAAGGCCAGTTCAACGATGCGATGATCAAGATACGGAACGCGCAACTCTCGACCGTAGGCCATGGAGGCGTGGTCGTTGAAGCGCAGGACGCGCGGAAGTTTCGTGGCCGTGGTGTCCCGATACAGGCTGTTGGTCAAATCACTCGAAAAGGGGCGATCGAACGACGGAACCGTAATGTCACGGCGCATGCGGGCGACCCACTCCGGCCGCAGGCACTTCGGCCGCAGGAAGGGACTGCCGTCCTGGAACACCGGGGCGCGGCTCTCCCGGGCGTCACGCATCATGAGCCGCAGGGCTCGCAGGATCCGCCACGGCGCAAGGCCCGGCGCCAGCCGCCGCAGCTCCGCGCCTATCCGCCTGAAATCGCCGTGATGGAGGTACTCGCGATACAGGGGGCCGAAGAAATAGCGGTAGCCGCCCAGCATCTCGTCGACGCCCTGTCCCTCGAGCAGCACCGTCACGCCTTCAGCCCGCGTCCGTTCCATCAGCTTCATGTAGCCGATCGTGGAGAGTCCGCCGAACGGCTGGTCCAAGGCGTCCACGGTCTTCTCCAGATACGCCTGGAAGTCGGCGGGGACGATTTCAACGCGATGCATGGGCAGGCCCTCGCGCGCCGCGGCCGCGGCGATGTCGACGGTCTCGTCCATCTCCGGTTCGGCAAACCCCATGGAGAAGGCCTGCAGCTGAGGAAGCGCCGCGCTGCGACGGAGCTGATAGAACATGCTCATCGAGTCCACGCCGCTCGACAACGTGAGTCCGATCGGCACGTCGCTCCGCAGGTGCATGCGCATGCTGTCCGCGAACAGCGCGAGAAATGCGTCGACGTTCTCGGCGTCCGCAAGGCCGGTGACGGCCTGGACGCGCTCCGGCAGCACCCACCAGCGACGCACGGCGCTGCCCGACGGACCAATGGTCATGATTCCCCCTTGCGGCACGGCCCGGATGCCGGAAAAGAAGGTCTCCGGTCCATGATCGTAGTAGCCCCAGATCAAATACTGCGCGATCGCCGGCGCGTGCTCCCGTGCGGGATACCCGGCGGCGAGGATGGCCTTGATCTCGGATGCGAACAGGATGTTGCCCTCCCACTCGGCATAGTAGAGCGGCTTGATGCCGAGTCGGTCGCGGACCAGGGTCACGCTGCCGTCGTGGGCGTCGTGAATGGCGAAGGCGAACATCCCCAAAAAACGGTCGAGTGCCTTCTGCCCCCAGCGCTCCCATGCCGCGAGGATCACCTCGGTGTCCGTCTGAGAATGAAACGGATAACCGGCAAGCTCAGCGCGCAGCTCCTTGTAGTTGTAGATTTCCCCGTTGAAAACGATGGTGTATCGATCGTCGGCGCTGCGCATCGGCTGACTGCCGGCGTCCGACAAGTCGATGATCGAGAGGCGTCGATGACCCAGTACGACGCCGGGGACGGCAAAAACTCCCTCTCCATCCGGACCGCGGTGCGCGATCCGGTCGGTCATGGTGCGCACGGTCGCTTCTGAGGCGCGCCGGCCGATCATCCCCGCAATGCCGCACATAGAGTTACTTTTGATCCGCTGTGAGGCGGGCGGCCAACGTCTCGGCAATCAGAAAATCGAATGGCGTGTTGATGTCGACCGAACGCTCCGCGGACATCACAAGCGCCCGCGAGTCCGCGCCAAACAGATCTCCCGCAACAAGCAACCGCGTCTTGGTCAGGTAGATCGCGCAATTTCTCTTATAGACCGCCTCCGCGGCATCGCGTTGCGCGCTCTCGCGCCCCTCGTCCTCGAAGAGCGGCAGAATCCGACCATCCCCGGCAATCCGCTTCAGTTTCTTCGGAGAGTAGTCCTCGAGTTTGACCATGCTCATCACCGAGTCCGCGTCGCTTTCCCGGAGAATCCGTATCGCCTCATCGATGTCCGCAGCGGTCCGGAACGGGCTCGTCGGCTGCAAGATCATCACGGCATCGTACGTTTCTCTCTGCTCCCGGGCGAGCCACTCCAGGGCATGCTGGATGACGGGAATGCTCTTTGCTATGTCACTGGCGAGTTCGGCCGGACGCAGAAACGGCACGGGCGCGCCATGTTCGCGGGAGACCCGCGCGATTTCCTCGTCTTCCGTCGAGACCACGAAAGAGGTCAGGCCCGTACTGTGACGCGCCGCGTCGATCGTCCAAGCGATAAGTGGCTTGCCGCCAAGAGGACGGATGTTTTTCCGCGGAACCCCTTTGGATCCGCCGCGAGCGGTGATGACGCCAAGGACGCGGAGGTCTTGCATAACAGATCAGGTACGAAGTGTCTCTACCACCTTGGCCGCAATAAAATCCTCCGTCACGCCCATTGATTCGCGCGTAGCGCCGCCGATGTGGGGCGTGAGGATCAGATTGTCATGCGCTGTTGCGTAGGCCACAAGCGGATTTCCCTTGAGATGCCGACCATCCCCATCCTCGTCAGTGAGCACGTCAAGCGCCGCGCCGGCCAATGCCCCAGAGGCGAGGGCGGCCATGAGCGCTTCCTCATCGACAATCCGGCCGCGGGCGGTGTTGACCAGCAACGCGCCAGGTTTGATGCGTGTGAAATGCTCTCGACCGATCAGGCCCTCGGTACTGGGCGTGAACGCAACATGGACGCTGATAATGTCCGCTTGTTGCAGGAGGGCGTCGAGCGGCAGCATGCGGACGAACGGCGGCGGCGGCTGAGACGGCCCCTCCGCCTTGTCAGACGCTACCACGGTGGCACCCATGGCATGCACGATCTCCGCGACGCGCGTGCCGAGGCGGCCGCAGCCGATGATACCGACCGTACGGCCGGAAATTTCTCCACCGATGAAGCGCTGACGGTCCCATCCTCCAGCAAGGACGTGACGGTGTGCGGCGGGAATATGGCGCAGCAGCGAAAGCATCAACCCCACGGTGAGTTCGGACGTCGCATATATCTTATCCAAAAAACCACGCTCCCCGCGCAGACTCACGACGCGCACACCACGCTGCTCCGCCGCCGCGAGATCGATATGGTCGAGACCGGTGGTCGGGGAGGCGATGATTTTGAGGTTCGGCGCCGCAGCAAGGTCATCCGCCGTCACCTTCCGCAGACGCACAACCAACACTTCGCAGTCGGCCAGTGCGTCGCAAAAGGATTGGCCTTCCAAACGCTCCGCGCGTACCTCGCCGATGGTAAGGTACGTCTCAAGCGCACGCGCACTGTAGCCCTCCGGTTCACTGACAAGGACACGCGCCATACCTTAGTAGGCAAGCCGTTTTTGCACGGCGATCTGTGCGGTGGCGAGCGCCTCCGCGATGCGCTTCCCGGCTTTCCCGTCGCCGAAGATGGGATCGGCGGGGTACGGACCGTGGGCAATCTGCGTGCGGATGGCCGCGAGGATGGCAGCGCGGTCGAAGGAAACATCCATGCGCACGTTCGCTCCGTGTTCCCGTCCCTGCTGTCTGCTGCCAACGACGACGGCCGGCGTTCCCAAAAACGCACCTTCTCGGATGAAGGAGGAAGAATTCCCGACGGCGCAGGAGGCGTTCGCCAGAATCCGCGCGTACGTTTCCGGAGGGAAGTTTTTGTACAACCGCACGCGCGCTTCATGGTTGTGTTCTCGAAAGACGCGCAAACCCTTGGAGACGCTGTCTGCACCGGCATCAATGTTCGGCCACAGGACAATGGCCTGCAAGCCAGACTCATGGACCGCAGCCACGGTTTCCATGACCTGATCGTAGCCCTGCGCGAATTCCGTGGTCACCGGGTGCTGGAGCATCAGGAGATAAGGACGATCCAAGTCGATCGCCGGTCCGACGCCGGCATGCGCAATCAATGCGCGGTCCACTTCGCTGAACGAGCGATCCATGGCCGCCACAATGTCGATGGACGGACAGCCGGTCATGTGGACCCGTTCCGGATCCTCTCCCATACGAATGACGCGTTCGGCAGACAGTTTCGTCGCCGGAAAATGAAGATGTGCCAGCTTGGTCACGGCGTGCCGGACGGACTCGTCAATCGAACCGGTCACTTCCCCGCCCTGCGTGTGCGCCACGAGAATATTCATGTACGATGCCGCAATGGCCGTCGCAATGGTCTCGAAACGGTCGGCGATGGTCAGAACAATATCCGGCTTGAGGTGATTAAAGATGGAGGTCAGTTCAAGCACGCCCAAGCCGACGGATTTTGCCATCGTCAACGGCGTCTCCCCTTCGAGCGCCATGTAGACCTCGGCGGAGACGGGAAATCCTTCGGCGCGAAGTACGTCAACGGCGCTGCCGTGCCTCTCCAGGAGCAACGACGAGCCCGCGACCACCTGGAGCTCAAGATCCGGATGCTCCTGTATTGCCTGTAACACGGTCTTAATACGACCGTAGTTTGCACGGTTGATGATGACGACGCAGATTTTACGCTTGGCGGGCAAAGACATGTGATTATGGCACCAGGTCGTCGGCGACGAGTGGTTCATACTTGGACACACTGCGTGCAAGAACGCGACCGACAACGGTCGCATACGTCTCGGATGGGAGGCCGGGCAGGTAGGCATGGGGGCGCATGGCGTAGACATGCTCCGGGGCGATGACCGTCCCCGCAGACAGGTCGACTGCGACAACGAGCGTCTTGCGGAACAGCGGCCGGAAGACGGCCTCCTCATCCTGGAGGACCTTGTCTTCCTCCTGGGTGGCGCGACGCGCAATGTCGCTCGCGAGCACGCGCGTCCGTTCCGCCGGATCTGCTTCGAGCGCGCGCACGGCAGCGACCATGGCGCGATACTCTTCGGGCCGCATCGAGACCTTATGGTCCGATCCCCAGAAGGCGCGATCAAAAGAAAAATGTTTTTCAATAACAGCGGCTCCCAAGGCCGCGGCCACAACCGCCGACTCGCCGCCGATGGAGTGGTCGGAGAATCCAATCGTCACGTCGAACCGCGTCTTCAGAAGAGCCATCGTGCCGAGACGCAGATCCTCGGGCGGACAGGGGTAACGCGAAACGCAATGGAGGAGCACGATCTGATCGGTCTTCTCCTTCAAGAAAGCAATCGTCGCATCGATCTCCTCGATCGTGCTCATACCGGAAGAAATGAGGATCGGCTTGCCGGCGCTGCGCAGATAGTCAAGACAGACGAAATCCAAGACATCGCCCGAACCCACTTTCCAGAGTGCGGGTTGCAGCGGCGCAACTTTTTGCGCTGCACCCCTGCTCATCGGCGTCGTGAAAAAGATAATGCCGATCTCGTCGCAGGCGGCCTTGAGAGGTTTCCAGAACGTCTCGAACGGCGTTACAGCCTCATTACGCGAAACCCAGCGGTAGCGGTCCGCTCCCTTGAAATGCGGCGCAACGACCTCGATGTTGGCCTGCTCGTCGGCGACGGTGTGCGTCTGAAACTTCACGGCGTCCGCGCCCGCGTCCTTAGCGGCGCGGACCAGGGCGATGGCGTTGGTCAGATACTCCTCCACCGGACGCTCCTCCTGCGACTGAATGAAATTCTTGCCGATCTCGGCAATAAAAAACGTCCGTTCGCCGCCGATGGCGAGCGGGGTTCCGTGCAGCAAAATGGGCTGTTGATGATGCATGTCGGAGGCGCCCGGGAGGCGTCAAGACGATACCACAAGATAGCGGCTTCGACGCGCTACGTCAACCCCGGGCACTTCATGCGGCGCGGCCCTCCATGATACGCTCAGACAATGTCGATTCTCCCCTTTCCGCCCGCGGCCCAGGGTGTCGCGCTCGTGCTCGGCGGCGCCTTGCTGCGAGCGTTCTACATCGTCAACAACAAGAGGGCGCTGCGCCGCTATTCCTCCCGGTTCGTGATCCTGATCAACATGTTCGGCTGCGCGATGATACTCGCGCCCTTCCTCGTCGCGTCCGGCGCACTGCAGCACATCGACTGGCTCTCCTGGCCGGCAGGCATTCTCTGGCCGTTGCTCGTGACGTCGATTCTCAACATCCTCATCCAGTACGGTGAAATCCGTTCGCTGGCGCTTGAGGATGCCTCGCTCGTCACGCCCATCAGCGCCACGGCGCCAGTTCTTTCGGTGCTCTCCGGATTCCTCCTCCTGCAGGAACTACCCACAGCCGCGGGCTGGGTCGGAATCCTGTGCATCTCCATCGGCTCCTACGCGCTGGCCGGCAGCATGCCGGAGGCGGCGAACGGCGTCGTGTCGCTGTCCGGAGTACGACGGCATCTCCACCGCGCCGCGAGCATGTTGATGCCCTGGCGACGGCTGGCGCAGAGCGCAGGCGTGCGTATCGCACTGCTGAGCTCTCTGGCCGCCTCGATCTCCATCGCCTTCGATAAGCTGGTGACCTTGAAGAGCGGTCCCCTATTGCTTCCGGTTGTCGCCTTCACGGTCGTCGGAGTCTCCCAGCTGCCGCGGTTGCGGAAGGAAGACGTCCCGAAGCGGCTCTCTGCGCGCGACGCCGCCGGGCTGCTCCTCTCGCCCGTCATCTTCGCGGCGGTCTCCGTCCTGTTTATTCTCGGATTCTATTTCGGCACCGTCAGCGGTGTCTCGGCGCTCCGCCGCGTGTCCATCCTTTTCGTGGCTCTGCTGGCCGGCAGTCTGCTGGGCGAGCGCGGCCATCCGGAGCGGATCGCCGCCGCGGCACTCATGGCCAGTGGCGCCATCCTGCTGGCGTTCTGAACCGAGGCGAGCCCAGCGGGCTTAGACCGTTTTCTTGTCGGCCATGATCTGGATCCAGCCTTCGCCGTGCAGGAAACGGCTCCACGGCGTTTCGTAATCGTAGCGCTCGAACTTCAGGCGTCGCGCGTTCTCGAAACCGGCCTCGGCGAACCACTGTCGGATTTCCTTCTCCGTGTAGCGGTGCGTGTAGGGCGTATAGAGGTTGTCGAGCACGTTGTAGCGCTTGTTGGGCGGCACCCCGAAGGCTGCGAAGACGCGTTCCGTCACGCGGAAGGGCACCCAACGGATCAGGAAAAAGCGGAAGAAATCGTTGACCGCCCATTTCAGACCGCCTTTGCCGTACATGGACAGAAAGATGCGGCCGCCCGGCTTGGTGACGCGGACCAGCTCGGCGAATCCCTTCTTCGGCTCTGGCATGAGCAGGAGCACGCCGGAGCAGATGACGTAGTCGAAGTACCGGTCAAGGAACGGCAGGCTCCCAGCCGAGGCGTTCATGAGCTCGACGTTCTTCAGCTCCTTGAACCAGCGACGGTTGCGTCCGGAAGCCAGTCCCTGCTCGTTGATGTCGACCCCGATGGCCGTGGCCGCACCAAGGCGACCGAGCGCGGTCACGAAACGACCCTGGCCGCAGCCGACATCCAGGCAGGTTTTGTCCTGGAACCACTCCATGGGCACGCCCCACTTCTGCTGACGCATGGCGAAAAGCTCCACGGACTCTTCGAAGCGGCGCTCATCGTAGGCACTGAAGAGGTTATCGTAGATCTTACGGGTTGCGTCTTCCGTAGTGGTGGGCTGAAAGGTCCAGTCATCACGGAGCGGGATATGGAGGATGGATGTTTCGCGCATACAACACGTTACTCTCAAGTTTTTTTCAAATGATAGGCGATCTTCCGTGAGAACATGCCGCCAAGGATCGACGTTCCCGGAAAACGCATTTTTCGGTTGCCCCAGACACGGATGAATCCTTTGGAGTAGTGCCTGGAAACGACGCGGACGTTTTCTCCCCAGAGCTTCCGGAGCAAGGCCTCGGTGAAGAAGGCCACATGATTATTGGCGACGGTGTAAGAATCCACGTTTCCGGTCCGCAGGAACTTCAGACGATTCACGAAACTCGTGGCGTGCGGAATGGCGATGAAGATGTCGCCGCCCGGCTTGGTGACGCGGAGCGCCTCACGGAAGCAGTGCCAGGGATTCTCCAGGTGTTCCAGCATCTGGAGCAGGAAGACGACGTCCACGCTCTGATCCTCGAAGGGTAAGACATCCCGAGAAACGTCAACGAGGGTGAGCTGCGGGCGGCCGCCGATGGATTCGCTGTCCAGGTAATCGTCGAGGTCGACGGCGACGATGTCCTGGAAACCCATCTTGAACAGCCGACGCTCCAGCTCCCCGCTGCCCGCACCGATATCCAGAATGCGGCTGCCCCTGGGAAGGTCCGCGAGCCAGCGCTCCACGAGTCCATCCCGCAGGCACCAGGACGGCTGATGTTTGTACATGGAACGCATCTCTAGACGGTGTGCCTTGACGTCCCCGCCGCGCAGATAGGTAAGTCCCATAGATCACGCACCCGTCTTATCCGCGTAAAACTGCAGCCAACCCTGGCCATGGAGAATGCGTGACTTCCACGTCGCGTAATCGTAGCGCTCGAACTTGAGACGCTGCACGTTTTTGAAACCCGCCGCCGCGAACCAGGCGCGGATCTCCTTCTCCGTATAGCGGTAGCAATACGGGACGTACATGTTGTCGAGATAGTTGTAGCGCTTGTTGGGCGGGATGCCGACCGCGGCCCACAGCCGCTCCATGACGCGGAACGGGACGACCTTGGCAATGCCGCGGCCGATGTCATTGAGCATCCAAACCAGACCGCCGCGGCCGTAGACCGACAGGAAGAGCTTGCCGCCGGGCTTCAGGACGCGGACCAGCTCGGAGAACCCTTTCTTCGGGTTCGGTGTGTGGTGGATGACGCCCGAAGAGACGACGTAATCGAAACTGGCGTCCGGGAACGGAATTTCCAGCACCGAGGCGCGTTGCGCGCGGGCACGATCCGTAAGGTCACGCGCCGCCAGGCGTCCGTTGGCAGCGGCCACGGCCTGCTCGCTGATGTCGATACCTTCGACGCGTGCCGCGCCGAGCCGGGCCAAAGCCACGAGGTAGCGTCCGCCGCCGCAGCCGGCGTCGAGACAGGTCTTGCCACGGAACCAAGCGGGATCAATCCCCCAGCGGCGGTGGCGTGCCTCAAAAAGCGCGACTGATTCCTCGAACCGCGCGTCGTCGTAGGCGGTAAACAGCGAGCCGTACAGCTCACCGGTCACGCGTTCAGCCGTCGGTTGTGTTGTCGGCGGCATATCGGGCAATATTCTTTTCTCTCCGCGCCACCGCCAGAACGATGTTGCCTACCCGCTTCCCCGCGTGCCCATCGAGGCGGCCGGCAAAGCGACGCACCAGCTCCTGTCGCTGCGCGTGCCGGCGTTCCGGGACCGCGAGTGAAGCGATCAATGCGGCACGGAGTTCCGCAAAATTCCTGACGACAAGAACCGCTCCTGTCGCCAAAACGTGGCCATAATACTCGGTCTCGTACCAGCGCGCAACCGACTTGCTCCGAGGTACACGCCCCCCCGGATCAAAGGCGATGCTCACCGTCGGCATGTCCCATGCGGCGGCATCGATCGCCAACGTCGAGGCAGTCGTGACCATGACATCCGCGGCACCCAGTGTCCGCACGAGCCGCGTGAAATGTTCCGGAGAAAAATCCCACTGGTCGTAGAAGCACGGGCGGGGCGTGTGTCGGCGATCGACGACAACGTGCGGGAGTTCGGCGACGGAACGGAACTTCTCGACGTCGCCGCGGTACCCGAAATGGGGACGGACCAGCACCTGCGCGGACGCACCAAGCTCTTGGCGTTCAATGAAACCGGCAATGGCGGAGACGATGTCCGGATCACCGGGTGTGACCTTTCCCTCCGAACCGAACAAGATCGTCCGGCGGTCGGGATCGAGCCCCATGTCGTGCAGGAATGTGGTGCGATCGTTGGCATCACGCCGGTGCACATAGGCGTCGAACTGCGGGACCCCGACCTCAAAGATGCGATCTGCGGGACAATCCTGATAGCGCTGCGCTTCCTCCCGCATGTACGGTCCCCAGACCAGACAGACGTCAGGCAGGACGCGGAAGTGCGTCTTCGACATGTTGTCCCAACTTTTCACGAGCGCAACGCTCGGAATACCCAACCGTGTTGCGGCAAAGAGATACGCCGCATCCCCATCCTCCATCGGGTTCGTCGAGAAGACCACGTCCGGACGCTGTTCCTTGAGCTGCGCAAGGAGCGCGTCCGGCGGCGGGGACAAGTGTAGGTCAAGCCAACGCACGAACCGGCGGACGAACGAGATGCCGGCAAGCGGACGAAATACCAACAGCTGCAGAAGATAGCGGAGCGCTTGAAACCGCGATGGCCCGTAGATGCCGTATTTCGCCGTAAAGCGAATCGTGCGATTCCAGATCAGATTGCGATGCAGACTGACGAACAGGCGGTCCCGCTTCCGCCCCGGCGCGGAGACGAACGGGACAAATGTCACGTTTGCGCGGCCGAACAAGGCGCGGAACTCGGGGTCGGCATGGCCCTGCGTCGCGATGACCACGCGGGCGCCATCGGCCAGGGTCGGCAAGACGTCCGTCAGGAGGATGTTCCTGGCCAAAAATCCCCGAGAGATGGTGACGAGGACGGTGGTCATAACGGAAGACGCGCGCGGATGCCCGTCCAGATGCGGGTCATGAACATGCGATCAATGCCATCCAAAGTGAACACATCCTTGAGGACGAAGGAGCGGCTGCCCGTATGCTTCCACAGCCAACGCTCACGCAGCGCAATGATGGCCGACGTTGAGAGATGCTGCTCCAAGACCGTACCAAACATGCCGAAGACGTAGGTCAGCAGCGGGAGGGCCGTGACTGCGGAAACCGTTCCGAGGAGTCCGACGAAGAAGAGAAAGCGCTGTCCGCCGTGGGCATAGATGAGCGGACCGTGGCTGGTAGAAAGAGAGTTCAGCAGATGGCCAAGGGACAGGAAGAGGAAGATCGGCACCGACGCAGCATACTTTGGAAAAAAGATGGGCACCACGAGCGGCGCCGCAAGAGCAACGCCCAGGAGCAGGGGCGCGTAAAACCACAGCGAGTATTTTGCGATACGACGGGAGACGAACGCCGAAGAACCTCTCTCGGTGCTCATGCGACCGAGGATAGGCAAGAGGATCTGTCGAAACGGCAGCGCCTGGCCAAGAATGGAACTCATGGAGAGGGCGATCGAGAAGACGGCAACCTGTTCAACACCCAGGAGCAGAGCGATGAGCCACTGGTCGATGCCACCCAGGAGCCGGTTCGCGAAAGCGCGTGCCGTCTCCCACTTCCCTTCGCGTCGCAGGAGCAGGAGCACGGCATGCACGGCAGCTCCCACTCCCGTGGTCGGGGCGAAGACACGCGCGCCGGGCAGCACGAAGAGCACCGAGATGCCCTTGCCGATGACGTAGGCCCACAGAACCGTGCCGACGGTCATGCCATGTCCAACGAATAACACCGCCACGACGACAAGCTTCCCGAGAACTTCCACCACGTTGGCCGCGGAGAACCAACCGAACCACTCCTTGGCCTGCACGCCAAGATCGAGCAGCGTACGCAGGCTGGACAAGGCGATCCAAATCAAGAGCGGAAAAAAGAACGTGCTCAATGTGCCTTGATAGACCGTGCTGATGGAAGATCTCACCACGATGAGCCCGATGATCGCCACGGCCGTCAGCAGCAGCTTGACCATCGCGAACCCCGCCAGCAAGGCGTTCGCTCCGGCCCGGTCGCCCGACGCCGCGCGACGGGTGGCGAAGGTCAAAACGGTGTCATCCAACCCCAGGCCGCTCAAGACGAGGACGGGACCGGAGACAGTCAGCGCGAGCGAGACCAATCCGAACTCGTACGGGGTCAGCACCCGCGTGATCAGCAGCAGCGCGCCGAACGAGATGGTCTTGATCAGAACACGAGAACCGGTGATCGCCAACGAGGCGCGCGCAATGGAACGAAAGACTCCTTTCATAGGGCCTGGAGCGCCTGCAGAATGACATCCGCACGTTTTGACCAAGAACGTCCCGCCACAAGCGCTGTTGCGGACGCGACACGCGACGCGTCACCAACGGCGGCAACGATGGCCGAGGCAAGCGCCACTGGATCGTCCGGCGGCACAAACCGCACTTCAGCATCGCTCACTGCCTCCCGAATGCTGGGCAAGTCGGATGCCACGACCGGGCGCTTGGCCGCGAGATACTCGAAGAGTTTGATCGGCGAGGTGGTATGCCGGGAGTTCCAGTCCTTTCCCGAGTTGGGCAGAACAAGCACGTCCGCTGCCGCGAGATACAAAGCCGCTTCGGCATGAGGTTTGTGCGGCACCATGACGACCCGTTCGAGTTTTCGTTCCGCCAGATACGCGGCGAATGCCTCACGGTCCTCCGGCGTACCGCCGATCATCAACACACGGAAATCAGCCGGCAGATGCGCACTGGCCTCCGCCAACGCGTGCACTCCCTTCCAGGCATAGAGGTGACCGGTATAGACGGCCAAACGACCGGCCAGCGGAAGACCAAGGCGAGTGCGCGCCTCGTCGCGTGGTGGCAGTCCGGCATAGAGGGTCGGATCGATCGCGTTCGGCGCCACCAGGATGGGACGACGCAGCGCTGCCCCCCAAGCTTTGGAAAGTTGCTCGGCATTCCAATGCGTCGTGGACACCACAAGGTCCGCGGTGCGCGCAATGGATTTGTGCCGTTCGGCAAACCGGGGAGAAACATCATGCACCTCAAAGACCACCTGCGCGCCGTGACCGGCGAGCAGCCGCGTGACGAACGGGTCGCGCGTGACCAGGACTTCGCTGTGCGGTGCCGAACGCAGATAGCGGCGCACGGCGCGATAGAAGCTCCACTCGGTAACGGCAAAGGCCACAAGTCGCGGCAGCCACGGCAGGGCGAAGGCATCAAAGACCGGCAATCGAACCACCGGGAAATCGTGCGCCAACCCATAGTAGTGGAAGGCGTCTTCCTGGATGGGCGTCTTGCGGACCGGGACCACGAGAATCACTTCATGTCCGAGTGCGGCGTATGCTTCGCACATCTTGGCGATCTGCCAGCCGTGCGCCTTCTCCGTCGGGAACCGTAGATTGGTGACGTAAAGAATGGTCATGCCGGCTTCTCAAAAACGGCCATGATCGTCTGTCCCAGCCGCTGCACGCCGGGGAGCGCCGCGATGCGCCGATCGAGCGCGTGAATGACGGGATTGGAAAACCAAAAACGGGGCACTCCATACAGGTGCAGCGGTGGGAACATCGTCGTCGCCCGGCTGCGCATGAATCGGAATCCCGGCTTCTCGACGATGCTGCGCCATTCCCCCACCAAAAGCTCCCGCTGGTGGTCATCCGGATGCCAAGCTTCGGCATGCGCGCGCAGCGGACGACGCCTGACGCGGCGCGAGACTGCGGAGACCGTGTCCACAAAACGGTCATGCATGGCGGGGAAGGTGATCAGCAACCGACCGCCGGGAAGGAGGACGCGCCACAACTCCTGGACGAAAAGGTCCGGATGCTCGACATGCTCGATGATGTCGACCGCCATCACGACATCGAACGCACCGTCCAACACCGGCAGCTGCTCGACATTGGCGGTGACCAGATTCACATTGGAGATGCCGACAGATGCCAGCATGCGGCGCGCCCGATCCAATCGTTCCGGATTCACATCCACGCCAATCATGCTTCCGAAGGTTCCGGCATAGACAACTGCCTGCGGTCCATCGCCGAATCCGACATTCAGAACGCGCTCCTCTGAATGCAACGCAAAAAACTCGGGATAGACCCGGCTTGAAAGTATCTTTCCTTTGAGAAAGGCGAACTCAGGAGGAAGGGGGTACATAACGGATGCCAAGCACAAATTGTCGGAGACGTTCGCGCGCGACAAGGATGTGGTAGTGGGCGAACCGCAGGTGGAGCCGCAACGACAACGCACCGCCGCGTCTGCCGTAGCGCAGCGAGGTCCATAGGGCGTATGCCGCAATACGGACGGCCTGCGCCACGTTTTTTATGACGGATCGCACGGTGCGCCCGATGGGCGGACGGGCGGTGAGAGGAACGCGGAACGCGAGATGCAGATAGTGTCGATCCTTGGCGGCGAAGGCATCCGGAGAAGGCCACGGCGTCACCAACATTCCCGGCAGATCCGCGACGGGCGTACCGGGCACGACCACGAGGCGCTCGTGGACGCGCTTGCCCGGCGCCCAGGCAGCGCAGTCGCGACGGACGAGCCGCAGCACGCGATCGGGGCTGAAGTAGGCATGTCGGATGAGCGCGCCCGAGACGCGCGGAACGCGTTCGACGCGGTAGACCACGGCTGCGTTGCGCACCACGGCATCTCGAACGCCGGCAACGAGCAGCGCATCGGCAATCTCGTCGGAATCGACCACCAAGACCCAGTCGTACGCGGCAAGGCGGAACGACCGTTCGCGGATCGCGGTGAAATCGGTGATCGGACCGGGCGCAGTCTGTTGCGTCTCTATGCGCGCGCCGTAACGGCGTGCGATCTCGAGCGTCTGGTCTGTGCTGCCGCCATCGAGCACCAGAACGTCAGCGAACGAGCCAAGCGACGCAAGGCATTCCTCCAACGTGCGGGCCGAGTTGTATGTCAGCACGGTCGCCGTGGCAGGAATCTTCGCGTCCATAGCTGGCCTACTTTATCCCGATTTTGAGGCTGCGTCAATCGTTCCCGGCTTCTTTCCAGCCGCGTAAATGAAGTCGCCCCAACGCGCCGAAAGCAGCGACACGGCTTGGAAGAGTACGTAGTGCATCTTGCGCGGATTGCGCAGCCAGCGCCAGCGGAAATATCCGGGACGAGCCACGACGGAGACCGGAGTGAAACCGCTCCAGCTAAGCATGGCCCGACACTCGGCAACCGTGAATTCGCGGACGTGTCCGGTGAACGCCGTGCCGGCATCGAAATAATCCTTGATGTCCCAGTTGGGCGATCGGCCGATTGTGAACCGCACGCGCTTCAGGAGCGAGGCGATGTTCGGCGTGGAGAAGACGAACCGTCCGCCCGCTGCGAGGACGCGGAACGCTTCGGCGAAGACCTGTTTGTGGATCCCGTGAAAATGTTCGATGGCCGCGTGGCAGATCACCAGATCGAAGCTGCCGTCCGGAAACGGAAAACGCTCCGCAAGATCGTGCGGCAGGACGCGGACGCCTTCGGCGGCCCACACGCGCGACAACGCGGCATGCGTCTCGGCGCCGTGGCGGAAGGGGCTCTCCCCGCTCTCCGGAAAGATGTACTTGTCCAAACCGACCGCTTCCCTCGCGCCCGCGCGTTTGGCGGCGACGAGATGGATGCCCACGGATGAGCCGAGCTCGAGAACGCGCTTCCCCGCGTAGCCGCCGGCGACGCGCTCTGCGAAGGCCATGGCGCGCACCAGACGGAACTCTTCGATGCGCTCGCGCTCGGCGGGCGCGCCAAGCGCGCGATAGGCATCGGCGACGGCGCGGGACACATCGGTCGTCATATCTTAGGAGAGAGAGGAGCGATACCACGCCTGAAACGTCATCACCGCCCAGATCTGCGTCAGACCATAGGTGCGCTTGGCGACGTGATCGTCGAGCATGTCGCGCGCAGCGGCGAGGTCGATCCACTCCCCGCTTCCCGGCGCGTAGCCGTCGGACAGGAGTTCTTGGGCGAGCGGCAGCAGATCCCCGCGCAGCCACTTCGAAGCCGGCGAAAAGAAGCCGCGCTTCTTTTGTCGCGCCACGAAGTCCGGAATGAGATCGGCGCAGGCCTCGCGCAACACGCGCTTGCCGAGCGTCCGGCTGCCGATCTTCATCTGCGACGGGATGCGGAAGGCGAGTTCGGCGAGCGTCGGATCCAAGAGCGGCACGCGCTGTTCAAGTCCGTGCGCCATGGTCATCTTGTCGGTGCGCATGAGCGACTCATCCGGCAGCCAGGTGCGCGCGTCCACGGCCATGATCTGGTTCACGCCGTCCTTCCACGGCTTCGCAAAGTGCGGCGCGAACGCCGCGGCTGCCGATGCCGGACGGTTGTGCGACGGCCGCAGCAGACGCGCCACCCGTTCTTCTTTTTGTGCCGCGAACGCCAGGAAGCGTTCGAGTCCCGGCGTAAGCGCGGCCTTTTCAGCCAGCGATTCGGCGCACAAGAGCTTTCCGGCCGCGGAGAGCAGCGCGGGGTGGCGCAGCGCGGACGGCAGCCGATCGATCCGTCCGAGCATGGCATGGTACCAATAGCGGTCGTAGCCGCCGAACAGCTCGTCGCCGCCGTCGCCGCCGAGCACGACCGCGATGCGCGGCTTGGCGAATTGCCCCCGCAGGTAGGTCGACGGCTGGACGTGGTTGGAGATCGGTTCGTCCATGTGACGGACGACCTCCTCGAAGATGCCGGCGACGTCGCGGCCGCTGACGCGGATGGCGTGATGCTCCGTGCCGAAATGGGCGGCCGTGCGCGCGGCGATGTCAAAATCGGCGTTGTACTTCTCGGCCTCGGCCGTCGCCTCATAGCCGATCGAAAACGTATGCACGAGTCCGCGCTCCGACTCCCGCATCGCCGCCAGCACCAGCGTCGAATCAATGCCGCCGGACAGGAACACGCCGAGCGGCCGGTCGGAAACGAGCTGGCGGCGCACGGCGGCAAGGACGCCGGAACGCACGGCCGCATGGATCTCGCCGTCGGGAAGCGGTTCCCCTTCTTTGAGTTCCCAAAATGGCGCGAGTGTCATCTGCCCCGCGCGAACAGTAAGCGCGTGCCCGGCGGGCAACTTATGGATACCGGCGAACATGGTGCGCGGTCCCGGCACGTACTGAAAACGGAAATACAAATTCAGCGCATCCGCATCGATCTGCCGCGGCACGTCGGCGTGCGCGAGAATGCCTTTAATCTCGGATGAAAAAATCAGTCGGCCGTTATGCAAATAATAGTAGACGGGCTTCACGCCGAGATGATCGCGTCCGAGCGTCAAGGTGCGTGTATCGCGATCCCACGCGGCGAAAGCAAAGATACCGTTCAGTCGTGTCAGACAATGCGCACCCTCCCGCGCGAACAGTGCAAGCAGAACCTCGGTGTCCGACTGCGAATGAAATTGCGTTCCGCCGCGTTCGAGTTCTGCGCGCAAATCCTTGTAGTTGTAGATCTCGCCGTTAAAGACGATGGTGAAGCGGCCGTCCACGGTCGTCATTGGCTGGCGACCGAGCGGCGACAGGTCGATGATCGACAGACGATTATGCGCGAGGGAAATACCGTCCGCTTCGAAAAACCCTTCGTCATCAGGACCGCGATGCTTTGTCGCGGCATGCATGTGTCGAAGTGCGGCCGGATTGGAAAAGGTGAAGCCGTTGATTCCGCACATATCAATTTCCGGGGCGGATGTAGACCGCCATCTTTTCGACGAGCGCGTCGAGGCCGTGCTTCTCACGCACAATGCGTCGCAGTTCCTCGCGTGACGTCGGCTGAAGCGCGCGAATGTAGGCGGCGACTGCCTCTGGTGAATCGTTTTCCGGCGACGTTGGATAGCCGATTGCTTGGGCCTGACCGCGCGTGACCACCGGTGTGACGCCGCAGTACATGGCTTCGACCACGGTCTTGTCGATCGTGTCCGGCACCATGTTCACGAGCACCGGAAATCGCGGGTAGACGCCGCGCAGCTCGGGCATCGGCACGGATCCCATGAATCGGACGCGTCCTTTGAGCGCAGGTGATTCGGCGAGCGTGCGGATTTCTTCGGCGTAGGCCGGATCCTGACGCGGATCGAGCGGACGGCCGTAATGGGTCAGTGTGTATTCCGGCGGCAGAAGCGCCAACGCCTTCAGTGCAATCTCCATGCGCTTGGAACGCGAAATGCGATGCACAGCGAGCAAGTGCGTGGCCGGTTCGCGCGCCGGCAATTCCGGCACGTCCCAAAAGACGGTGTCAACGCCATGTCCGGTCACGACCTTGCGCGGATCACCCTCGTACTGCGGCAGGCAGTCCTTCGTCGCCGCGAACATGCGCTTCACGATTTTGTCGGAAATCCGCAAAGAGAGCGGCCGCGTGTAATGCGTGTACCAAAGATACGTCGGCGTGCGGCGCAGCCACCAGTACCAGGCGCCGGCGGCCAGCCAACGCGGATTCATGTGCACGAATACGCGGTCATGCGGCGTGGTCAGAATGATCTTTTGAAATTCCAAAAACGACCGCCAGGTCGGCCACCCTTTTTCGCGGCCAAGCGAGCATACGGGAAAAGACAATGTATGTTCACGCACTTCGAGTGCGATAACGGTCACGGCAAAACCCGCCCGAGCAAAGGCCTTTGCCCAGAGACTTGTGAACGCGAAGTCGTCATCGCGTTCGTGGATCTTCGGGGTGATGAACAGCAGGCGCAACATCAGGAAAGGAGGATATCGGCAATGCGCTCCGCGGCATGGCCGTCCCACAGCGTTGGAACTGCACCATGCTTCCACGTGCCGTCAACGATTTTTTTCAAAGATTCCTTAATTTTCACCGCATCCAAACCAACAACTTCATTCGTTCCCTTTTCAACGGTGATCGGCCGTTCGGTTTCATTTCGCAATGTGAGGCATGGGACGCCCATTGCAGTCGTTTCCTCCTGAATCCCTCCCGAATCAGTAAGTACGACTTTTGCATTCTTCATCAAAGCCAAAAAATCTATATAACCGAGAGGTTCAATCATATGAAGCCGTTCGCTCCACACTTTGAAATCTTTTTCTCCCCATGCGTGGAGCAATGCAGCCCTGGTTCTTGGGTGAAGAGGAAAAACCATTTCCATGACACCATGAAGAGAATCATGAATTGTCTCCAGTGCTACTCCAAGATTCAAATCGACGTTTTCGGCGCGATGAAGCGTGATCAAAGCGAACTCGTGTGGTTCGAGATGCAATCGTTCCATGACCGTTGATTTTTCAGCATCTGGTAGGAACTTCTGCAAGGTGTCGATCATTACGTTTCCAACGGCATATATGCTTCCTTTCACGCCCTCGTCATGCAGATTCTTTTCCGCATCCGGTTCAGTCGTGAATAAGAACGAGGAAATTTTGTCCGTTTCAATCCGATTATACTCTTCTGGCATGGCGCTGTTCCGACTACGGAGACCCGCCTCCACATGCGCAACGGCAATGCCTGCTTCCTGCGCCGCTTCCGCACCCGCGAGCGTTGAAGTCACGTCTCCCACAACAACAACTCCATCAAATGCGTGTTCCTTAAAAAGGACCGACAATTTTTCTTTAATCTTCTTTTTTTGTTCATCGGCACTTTTACCACCGACTTCCAAATTTGTGTCCGGCTGGGGAAGGCCAAGCTCATCGAAAAAAACTTTCGACATGATGGGGTCATAGTGCTGACCCGTATGAATCAAAAAAGGTTGCACGCCGCGCCGCTGGAGTGCGGCATAGAGCGGTGCGGCCTTCATGAAATTCGGACGCGCGCCAACGATAAGGGCGATATTTTTCATAACGGATTCCTCACAATAGGCCGTTCAGCCACCCTCGTCAATCGGCGGATCCGCCACAAATCGCGCATGATGCCGAACAATGCGCCTGCCCGCACCGTGGTGGTTGCGTCGTGCCGCCAACGAACAGGAAGTTCCACGATATGCAACCCGGCGCATCGCGCGCGCGCCAGCACTTCAACATCGAAAGCCCATCCTTCTGTCGTAACGTCAGCGAACAACGCCGCCGCCGGCGTGCGGAAACATTTAAACCCGCACTGCGTATCCCGATACGGCAATCCGACAATGAGGCGAACAAGAAAATTAAAAACGCGGCCGCTCTTTTCACGCCACCACGGCTGGCGCGCCACAAGGTCGGCACCGACCACGGACCGCGAGGCAATCAAAATGTCGTTATCAGCAAGGTATGGGCGGAATCCTTCGAATGCTTCCGGCTCCGTCGAAAGGTCGGCATCAAGAAAGATGCGCCACTCCCCGGTCGCTACAGCCATGCCGGCACGCACCGCAGCACCCTTGCCGCGGTTCTCCGGCAAGTGGACGAGTCGAACGCGCGGCTCGCGCGTTGCGGCTTCAGAAACAATCCGCGCCGTGGCATCCGTGGAACCGTCGTCCACGACGATGAGTTGCCAATCCCCGAGACGGGCGGCGTACGCGGAAACGCGCGCCAGGGCTTCACCGATGGCGGCGGCTTCGTTGTAGGCGGGGATGATGAAGGAATATGTCATGGTCGTAGGGGCGTGATTCATCACGCCCGAGCCAGATGCATCCACGCCGCAACGACGCGGCGGGCAATCTCCTCGGCATTCGGAAGCGCAGCTGCGGCGCGACGGGCGTTCTCACCGCGACGGCGCGCTTCGTCAGGATGCCCGAGAGCGTCTCGCAACGCCGCAACAAATGCGGCTTCGTCGCCGGGCGGCACTACCCAACCGCTTTCCCCGTCGATAATCACTTCACCAGCACACCCGACGGCGGTCATGACGACAGGACAACCAGCTAAGGATGCTTCAATAACGAACCGTCCCCAAGATTCGTGTCGGGAGGGAAGCGCACAAATTGCAGGAATCTCGAATACAATTCCTGATCCAGTCCATGAGCCAAGCCAGACACGATCATGTGCAAAGGATTCTCGCATCTCTTTCAGGTACGGAGTCTTTTCTCCATCGCCAATCAAAATCAAGTGGAGTTGCGGATATTCATTCTGTAATATCCTAAAGGCGTTCAATAGAAGGGGTATGTTCTTTTCTCGAGAGAATCTACCGGCATATATGATGCGTTGTTCGTTGCGGTTTGCTGTTGGAATAGAAGTAAAACGACCTGGGGGAACGGAAATAATCTGAGGACACTTAACATGACCTAATCGAAAAATCTTTTCTAGTGAACGAGCCACCCGTTGGCTCGGTACGCGTACACCATCAGCCCGACGTAACAGCCAGCGAGCCAGAAAAAGCCGAAGTGGCCGATGCCATGCTTCGGCAGCCCAGGTCGGATTCAAAAAATCGCCATGCATTTGTAGTTCAAGACGCGCGCCGCGAAACCGTGCGACGATCCAAGCGACGAGCCCCGCCTCGAACGGATCCTGGCTCGTCACGACCCAGCCGCGACGCACCGTCCTGAGCCCCTGCCAGAGAACGGGAAGGAAACGCGGCAGCGAGGCCAACACGACGGTGATCTCCGCTCCCTGTGCGGCATACTCCGCGATACGCTTCGCCGTCTGCGAACCGGGACGCACGGCGTCCGGATCGCGGCTGATCATGAAGACGCGCACGGTCATATCAGGAAATGTCGGACAACGCCGCAACAAGGCCTTCGGTCATGCGCGCCACGGTGTATTGCGCGGCGGTGTGTTGTCCGGCTGCGGCAAGCCGCGCGGAAAGATCTGCGTCGCTGAGTAAACGCACGACCGCGACGACCAGCGCGTTCTCATCGCCATAGCGGACGACCAGCGCGTTCTCTTCCTGACGCGCCACCTCGGCATTGCCGCCGGCGTCGCTCGAGACCACGGGTGCGCCCGCGGCCAGAGCTTCGACAAGCTGGTGCGAGAATCCTTCGTAGCCGGTGTAGAGCACGAAGACACGCGCCGCTGCCGCCCGCGACAGCACCGCGTCGTGCGACAGTCGGCCGGTGAGCACAACAGCGTCTGCAAGTCCGAGCCGGATGACTTCCGCTTCGATCCGTTTCCGTTCCGGACCGTCGCCGATGAGCGTCAGCCGCGCGCCAGGAACACGGGCGCGGATCGCGGGCATGGCCGCCACAAGCTGCGCCATCCCCTTCCACGGCAGAAATCGTCCGGCGCTGACGATCTCGGGTGAACGTGTCTGAAGTGCCGTGGCATCTGGTGCCGCAAACAGTCCATGCGCATCGACCGCATTCTCGACAACACGAATGCGCGTCTCCGGAATGCCCCACTGTTGAATGATGCCAGCGAGGTAGTGACTCGGCGTCACGACGCGCATTGCGCGGCGCACTACGAAACGTTGGATGCGACGAAGCCGTTCCACTGCCAAGACATATCGCTTTGTCTGAAACACGTCGAGCAAATCAGTGATGCCGTACCGCGACTGTCCTTGCTCCCAGGCGTAGTCGCCGACGATTTTGATGACGAATGCACGGCGCGCCGCCATCGCTGCAAGGGCGGCCGGCAACCCAGCCGAGACCGGATCCATGGCGAAAATCATGTCCGATGAACGGGCGCGGCGCAGAACGCGCCAAAAGTACGCGAGATGTCGGACGCCGGACGGCAGCGTTGCTGGAACAACGACGCGCGTCGAGCCGGGCGGTGCCACAGCGGTTGTTCCGTCACCGTAGGTCACGATGTCGACGCGCCACCCGCGCGCGGCAAGAAGCGGCGCAGCCGTTTGCACATATGTCGCTGGACCGCCGATGGCCGGCGGAAAAATACCGGTCGCAAATAACACACTGCGTGCCGTACCGAGACGTTCGTACACATCAGCGTACGACGGAATGATCTTCTTCCAGTCAAACCTCGCGGCTGATGCCAAAGATCCGACCACAAGTCGCGCGCGCAACGGTTCGTCGGTGAGCGTGCGCGTCAGTGCCGCAGCAAGTCGCTCGGGATCATTCGCCGGGACAAGCAGACCGCTCTCCCCGTCCGTGATGACGTCAGGAATGCCGCCGACGCTGGTGCCGACCGGCGGCACGCCGCATGCCTGCGCTTCAATAAAGACGATACCGAGCCCTTCAGCAAGCGACGGACAGGCGAACACGTCGGCGGTGCGGAGCACGGCCAGCGCCTCGGCATTGGGCAACGCGCCGCGGAACGTCACGGCCGCGACGATACCGAGTTCTTTGACGCGCGCTTCAAGCGCCGCACGGTCGGCGCCGTCGCCGACAAGCACGAGATGCGCGTCAGGAACGGTCTTCCGCACCTGGGCCAGCCCAGCGAGCAAATCGCCAAGACCTTTCTCCCAGGCCAGCCGCGCGATGCAGACGATGCGATGCCGCACCCGCTCCTCCGGTCGCTGCGGCGTGATGCGGGAAAGATCCACACCGTTGGCGATGACCGAAACCCGTGCCGGGTCAGCACCGAGACGCACGGCGCGCGCGGCAAGAAAGCCGCTGATCGCAGTGACGCGGTCCGGAGAGGTGTGAATCCGCCGCCACAACCAGTCGGGAATCCGCCGCTGTTTTTTGTCGCTATCCAAGTCGCCGCTCTGCAGCGTCAACACGCGACGCACCCGCGGCCGCAGCAGACCGAACACCCAAAGTGCGATGCCGGCATATGATTCCATGACGGCGTGCGCGACGCGGGCGCGGATACCGAGCGCAGCGAGCGGCGCCAGAATGCAAAACAACCACTTGTCGATCGGATGCCCGATGCCGAGCCGACGGATCTCGCCGAACGGACGCGTTTCTCGCGCCGGCACGCGGCGCGAAAGACGGGAAGTTAAAAGCACAAAGTGGTAGCGGTCGGAAAGACGGTCTACCACTTCTTGTACGCAGCGTTCGGCCCCGCTCATCCACGGATCGTAGAAAGCGGAGAACAGGGTGATGGTGGGTTTCTCAGGCATGGCCCGTGCGGAACCATTCGTAGGTACGGCGCAGCCCCTCGTCGAGCGGCACCTGCGGTTCAAATCCGAGCAGCTCCCGCATGCGCGTCACATCCGGACAACGATACCGGACCTCGATGACACGTTCCGCCTCATAGACGGGTGCCAGGTTTTTTCCGGAGAGCGTGGAAATCTTTTCTGCCAACTC
>ERZ1292625.1675-Hain-H41-01um-R1-1675-length-24683-cov-9_pt1 | contig 24683 bp, 24 predicted proteins | sample MGYA00564400_ERZ1292625 | MGnify/ENA primary metagenome ERZ1292625 (study PRJEB36523, sample SAMEA6512639) | groundwater metagenome | collected 2019-01-08 | study: AquaDiva: Metagenomics assemblies of 32 groundwater samples | reverse complement strand
CATTGATCAAGTCGGTCACTCTCAAAACGTTGCACTTCGAAGTTGAAGAAGGGCTTAATGAAGCTGCTCAAGCGGCTCGTAATTCAGGCGAAAGCTGCATACACTTAGCTTGCAATGAAATTGGCGTTCTTCGTGGGAATGAGCCTCTTTCTAACGAAATAATTGTCATTCCATCAATAAGTATTGATAGCCAACACGGTGGCGGCGGCTACTAATCCCTAACCTAAGGTTTTTTATGAAGTCAGCGATGAATTCGGTACGTCGATTCCCTCATCGTTGGCTTTTTTTAGTCCTCTCACTAATTATTTTAAATTCAAAAGCCAATGCTCTTAGCGTTACTGAAAAACTAACTGAACAAAATTATCGTACTCTTTCTGGCCGCATTCGCGCCATTCTTGAAGTTCGTTTTCAAGGCCTCAGCGCTTGCGAATCAAAAATACAAAATTCTTTCCAAGAACGCTTTAATTCAACTCACTATTATTCGAATAAAAAATCTGATGTCTTAAATGTCCTCGATTTGTACTTAGATTCTTTGCGCTTAGGAAAAAATTGTCGAGCATCTTTAGATTCAGCCGAAATGAAATTTCATCAACTAGAAAGAAAAAAATTCTCGGCCATACATGCGTCTGTTGATCTATTGTGTAATGAAAATAAATCGCTCATTAATCCTAGCGAAAAAACAAAATGCAAGACAGCTGTTGCGGAAGTCATTCGTGATCTTGATCCTCATTGCATGTCGGTTCAAGTTCCCAATCCCAAGGAATACTATGATGGATTGCCCTGTTTGTCCGGAGATAATCTTATTGGAAAATTTTTATATGATTCCAAAAATCCAGATTTAGTTGAATCAGAAATACGTTCCTTTGTTGAAAGATACAAATTTGCTTTACAAAACGCTGAAAAAAGAAAGAATGGAATCGAACTCTATAACGAGTTTCTGGGTCCACAACAGGATACAACTTTAAATAGAAAAAGGTTTCTTGCAGTCGTAGCCTTGCTGACATCTTCAACCTCAGCTTATGGGTCATACATCGAAGGCTATCATGACGAAATGTGGAGAATGACTTTATTTGCCACGCAAAATTCTGAAAAAGCTTTAGATATTTTTAATAAAGTTCGCATACTGGTTGATGACTTTAGAACTCTGCGGGAATGGTCTATAGAACAAAAATTCAATATCACAGTTGCAGCGCAAAACATTCGAAGCATTAATCGTCATGACTATATGTCTGCATTTCTTGCATGTTATTACAATGATCGCTCAGCCATAATTCAAAAATGGTTTCCGTTAATCTTGGGTTACGCTTATGAGAGTTTTGATTTTATTACGCATTTACGGCAGGGCGATACTGTAGAAGAGGCACGAGCGAGTTTTTCAAGAGATACAAGGCGATATCGTGAGGGGATGGCTTGGGGAACTGCCTTCTGCCGGCTTTAATCCCGCAGAACCAGCAAATGGTAATAAGAATGCGTCCGCTCCACATACTGCACAGTTTCGTAGCCACGAGCGTAGCCAAATGAAGTTTGAGAAAAATATTTCTCTTTAGTCAATAAAGGTAATATTGATTTCAAATCTTTCCAAGATGTAGAGTTTTTTCCAAGAGAGATTGCAATCTTTTGTGCATCTAGCAAGTGACCGTAACCCATATTGTAGGCCACAAGGGTTAAAGCCAATCGATCTTTGGCGTTCAAATGTTCAGGTATTTTTTCATATAAATATTTAAGATACTTTGTGCCGCCCTTGATGCTTTGTTTGGCATCGCGACGGTCGTCAACACCCATTAATTTCGCGGTGTCTTCGGTCAATTGCATCATACCGCGAACACCAGTGTAACTGCGCGCTGCGGGATTCCATTTGGATTCTTGATAAGAAACCGCAGCAACCAATTGCCAGGGAATGCCATGCGATTGCGCTGCTCTTTTTATATCTCTCAAATAAGCAGGTAATGTATCGCGAGATTTTTTTAAAAACATTCGCACATCACTTTCGCCAAGCTCACGGACAAAAAGATGGTAACGATCATGCACTCGATTGATTTCATCTTTACGACTAGCACGGACTAACCAAGAACGTAATAAATTCAGTAAGCTGTTTTTTGAAGAATTAACCATCCAGTTCAAGGAGAAGTCTTCACTTACCGGAGCAATTTTTTCAATTGTTAAAAAAGTTTCCATCCAAAAGGCCGCTTCAAAATTTTCTGCGACTACACAGTCGGCACTTTTAACGGCAAGCTCGCGAAAGGCTGTTTGAATATTTCCATTCACCCATACGTTGAACTTAACAGAAGATTCTGAGTTATTTGAAATACGCGATTTGATATTTTCAATAGGGTACAAATTAAGATCTTTTTCAAAAACAATGATTCGTTTTCCAGTCAAATCATCAATCTTCTGGATTCTTTCATTTTTACGACAGAATAAGCTCAAATGGGTATCTTCAATCGCTGGTGCCACCAAAAAAGGACGTGACTGCTCAGAAGACCCACGCAAGCGACCGACGGCCATGTCTGCATCACCACGAGCAAGTGCTTCATTCATATCTTGTTCAGATTTTACCGGAAGCCATTTTATTTTTAACTTATAGTCATTAGCAAAACTCTGCAAAAGATCATAATCTATGCCGTAGGTTTCTTTATTTTTTCCGACTCGGTAAACAAGAGGACCTTCCAGTGCAAGTACACGAAGAGAGCCTTGTGATTGAACTTCAGCGATATCGTAGGAAGAAGCTGCCCAAAAGCCGTCACAGCCATTGGTTGATAATACAAACAGACCAAGTCCACCAAACAGAGAAATCCGCTGACCAAAATATTTCGAAGCGTTACGTATCCAACTCATGTGAGGCTGTCGTAGACGATGGCCTCTCGAGAGGCAACAATTCAGTGACAAATTTTGCTTAAATTGCAACCCGAGCAGGAAATATTTTCACGTCCGTGTAATCGAGATCCTGTCTCGTATTTGTGAAGACCTTTTTATTGCTTTTGAGAAGAAATTAAATGGCAGGGTTTTCGCGTCCTTGCAGACTCTGAAACCAGCTTAAATAAGCTTCTTTTGCTCGACGAAGTTGTTCGAGTTTCTTTTCTTTTTTAGCACGAATTTCGCGTTTGTCGATATTGGGAAATAATCCAAAGTTAATATTGGTGGGCTGGAAATGTTCAGCACGAGTTGGGTCTGTGATCGCTTCAAGCAAGGATCCCATGGCCGAGGCGCGTGGTGGCCCTGAAAAAGCATGGTCCTTGATTTTTTGATCTAGGAATTCTGCGACCAAAAGCCCAGTGCAAGTGGACTCGAAATAGCCTTCGACGCCGGTGATTTGTCCTGCAAAGAAAAGCCATGGATCTGTTTGGCTCGATAAGTTTTTTTGTAAACGTTTGGGCGAGTTGATGTACAGATTTCTGTGAATACTTCCCAACTTTAAAAACTCCGCATTTTCCAATCCAGGAATCTTTCTAAAAACTCGAACCTGTTCATCGTAGGCCATGCGGGTTTGAAAGCCCACCATATTGTAGGCCGTCGCTTCGCGGTTGTCTTGGCGAAGCTGAACAATCGCATGTGCTTCGCGATCGGTTCGAGGATTAATTAACCCAACTGGTTTCATTGGGCCAAAGCGCGGAGTTTCGCGGCCGCGTTCGACCATTTCTTCGATGGGCATGCAGCCTTCGAAATAATTTGTTGTTTCAAAATATTTAGGCGTGATTTTTCTTGCTTGTTCAATTTCTGTGACAAAATTTTCATATTCGTCTCGGTTCATTGGGCAATTCCAATAATCAGGAGTGCCTTTATTATAACGATCAGCCTTCCAAGCGATTTCAGAATTGATTGAATCGGCATCGATGATCGGTGCAATGGCGTCAAAAAAATAAAGAAATTCGTCACCAAAATGTTTTTGCATGGACAGAGATAAATTTTCATTTGTCAGAGGACCGGTTGCGACAACTGTTGGACGGGGAACTTCCTCCAAAGAGTTAATAACTTGCTCATGGAAATGAATGCGAGGATGCTTGCGAATTCTTTCGGTAACAAATTGAGCAAAACGCTGGCGATCCACGCCTAGGGCTTGGCCAGCAGGAATGTGGGACTCTTTTGCACAGCTCAAGATAAGCGAGTTCATTTGTGCTGCTTCCCACTTCAATTGACCCGGAGCGCTTTCTTCCGAAAAGCTGCCAAAAGAATTTGAACAAACCAATTCGGCGCAATCGCTTGTCTTATGTGCAGGGGTCATGTTTTTTGGTCTCATTTCAAACAGATCAACTTCATAACCTTTCTCGGCAAGCTGATAGGCGCATTCAGAGCCAGCCAAACCAGCGCCAACGACACTGATGCGGCTTTTGTTGTTTTGGCTATTCAAATTCATTTTTCTACCTCTTGCATTTTTTCGTTCATTTGCACTGTTTTTTACGGCTATTTATGATAGTTAATGAAGCATGGCCGAGAAAGATTTTAAAACTAAATTCAAAAACAGCGCTCAAGTCCTACAGAGTCTTTTTGAAAATGGCAAGTCCCCTTTGTCCGAGCAATTTTCTCGCTGGAAATTGTGGGCCAACTGGTCGGAAATCGTTGGTCCGACTATTGGTGAACAGACAGAACCTGTAGGAATTTCAAGAAATGTTTTGATACTTTGGGTAAAGAGCAGTCCTTGGATGCAACAGCTTTATTACATGAAAGAACAAATTCGCCGCACCATAGTTTTAAAAACAGGTTTGAATCACATCGAAGATATTCAATTCACCCTGGATCGACGAGCTGTGCCGCAAGAGGCTTCGCAACAGAATGAGATTAAAAAATTCATTAATGACTTAATTCCTGAAAAAGAAGATTAGAAGCGGTCTCATAAATAGTGATCCTTCGTTGCCTTCGTCGGATTCTCCCTGCGACGCACAGGAAGTGCGCCTCAGTCGAATCCTCCTTGTCGCCTCGGCTGACTATTTATCAGACCGCTTCTAGGGCAGACACTCGTATTCTTATTCTTTTTCGGCTTTTTCAATCGAAGTTCGAATAATCGATTTTACATGATCCTTGCGTTGAGCTCCGCCTAGCATTGATTTAAGTTGATCATGCACACTTGAATCGTTGAGCAGAGCTCCCAGACTTCCTTGGCCCTTGTCAATTTTTGTTAAGATATTATCAAGGCGATTTAGACTGGAAGCCAATTTACCACCGCTAACACCCAGATTGGCTTCGGCCGTAAAATCTTTTGCTTGTGTAGTTACTTTATTAAAATTGGCACTGCCTTGATTAAGATTTTCTATGATTTTACCAATTTTATTATCAGCATTGATGGTTTTGGCCATGATTAAAACTTCATTTAAGATATCAAAAATTTTTTCAGTGTCTTTGCCGCGATTTGAAAGAATATTTAGAATGTCGGTCGCTTTTGCGACTTCCAGGGTATCACCATTTGAAATACTTCCAGTTTTATTTTCTGATGGAATGATGTAAATGAATTTGTCACCAAGCGCCCCTTGCGTCCTTATTTCAACTTGTGACCCCTTTGGAATTTGCGGAAGATATTCTAATTCAATTTTCATTGTTACAACAAGGTTGTTGTTCGCACTATTAAAATCAATTTTTTCAATGTTGCCGACCACGACTCCTGACAGGGAAACCACGCTTCCTCGGGCTAAACCTTGCACTTGATCAAAATGAGCTTGAATTCGCACATGGCGAGTGAAAAATGATTTATTCGCCCCAAGAAGAAAGATAGTCGATAAAATCACGATGAGTCCACCGAAAACAAAAATGCCCACTTTGAGATTTATTTTAAGTGAATGCTCCACTAGGAGGCCTCCCCGTTGATGAATCGTGCTATTAAACCAGCAGAATCCTTTTCCAGCTGACTAATCGTACCTTGAGCCGAGATAACTCCATTTAAAAGAAAAGCCATTTTATCACAAACAGCAAAAGCGGTCGGCATATCATGAGTGACTAGAATTGAAGTCTTTCCTTTACCTTTGAGTCTTAAAATATGTTCTTGAATCCGTTTTGTATTGTAGGGATCAAGACCAGCTGTCGGTTCATCATAAAGAACGATCTCGGGTTCCATCATCATAGAGCGAGCTAAACCCACACGCTTTTGCATTCCACCGGAAAGATTCCCTGGAAAAAGTTGGTCACATCCGCCCAGACTAAACTCTTCAAGTTGATCTAAAATTCGTTTTTTTATTTCTGGCTCTGAAAATTTAAAGTGTTCCCTTAAAGGATAAGCCAAGTTTTCATAAACAGTCATGGAATCGAAAAGAGCTCCGCCTTGAAAAACATAAGCCATTTTTTTTCTAACTTCCGACAGCTGTCGCTCGTTCATGTGGGTCACTTCTTCGGCGTCGATCTCGATAGTGCCTGAATCTGGCTTCTCTAATCCAATGAGGCTTCTTAAAATAACGCTTTTACCGACCCCCGAGCCGCCGATTAAGCCTAAACATTCGCCTTTTTGAACGTAAAAGGTAACATCCCTATGGACCAGCTTTGAACCGAATGATTTTTTAAAATTTTTAACTTCAATCATTCCCATAGAGCCTCAGTTTAATTTTTCAATAATCCAAAAAAGTTTTGTTAAGAAAAAGTTTCCAACGAAAATTAAAATCGAAGAGACAACAACGGCTTTCGTTGTAGCGATGCCAACTTCTTTAGTGCCATTCTTTACTGTAAGACCGTAATAGCAAGACGGAATTGAGATGAACATAGCAAAAAAGAAACTCTTTGAAAACCCTGCCATGTAATCTGAAAGAGCAACTGTAGTCAGAACTTTTAGAACATAAAAATTTGGATCTAATTGAAGTTCGGTGGCGCCAATGATAAGTCCACCCAGGTTGCCAACTAGATTTGCACAGGCGATTAAAATCGGTAGCACAATCAAACAAGCTAACACACGGGGAATGACAATTTTTTTGATTGGCGAAGTTCCCAATGCACGGATAGCATCTACTTGTTGCGTAACGACCATAGAGCCGATCTCACTCGCAAAGCCGGCACCAATCCTTGCGGCGAGCATTAAACTGGTAAATACCGGGCCCATTTCGCGAAGAATAGTTAAACTAACGAGTTTTGGAACATAAAGTTTTCCACCAAATTTTTCTAAACCTAGACCGTATTGCAGAGACATAACCATGCCTGTACTAAAAGCGGTGATCAAAATCAGAGGAAATGACTTGTATCCGACTTGGTAGATTTGGTCGATGAGCAGGCGAAAATAAACTCGTCCTCGGAAGGTGTCACGAATTACTTGGTAAAGCAAGACCCCCATTCCTCCAATAAACTCGAGGCATTCTATTATGTAAATAATAAAAGTGTGTGCAAAAGTTTGAATCATGGTGCCTTGAAGCTCTCTACAAATTTTTGAAAAGACGGAAGTTCTTTATCGAAATTTTTTAAAATTCCACCGTAAACTAGGGTGTAGTTGCAATTATTCTTTTTCAATGTCACCAGATTCATTTTGACTTCAACACCATCGACTTTACCCTCTGCAAGTGTTTTTAAGGCGGCTCGGTTGTTATAGTCCACCTTTTCAGTCTTTAAAATCTTAAGATCAATTAAACTTCCTAAGGCTTCGTTTTCAAGTTGCTCTAGAGTCGGTTCCTGAAAACCTCCACAATCGGAAAGATATGAAATCGTATTTCCTGTAGGGCTAATCCAAAGTTTATCCGAGCTTTTGGATGTTGAATTTTTAAATGGAAGTGGTGGTGACGAGTACACCACATTTTTTGCCGGTTCTGATTTTGATGAACCAACGTCAACCGTGACACATCCCGAGAGCAACAATGCTGCAAATACATGGTGAAATTTCATAGTCAACTTATCGGTATTCCCTGCAATTTCTTTCGTCATTTGTTTAGAAATATCATAATCTAAAAAACATTAGACTGGCTAAGAGTCGAGTCGCGTCTTAGTCATCGCTTTGTCAGGGGCGACAGAATTCCGATGCTTGAAACGTTCCTGATGTAACCAATTTTTCCCTAGGCCGGGAAAGTTTTGGCATTTGATGTGCATTGTTCCTTGTTGTGAAGACTTCTCAATTTTCGTCTAGGATGGTCGTGTTGAAAAATGTCTTAAGAATTTTGACTGCATTTTTAATTACAGCGATGAGCTCTTTGGCTCATTCGAGTGAATCTTTGCGTGGTCAAATAGCATTTCAAGATGACACCGTTCATTTTGAACTCAATGGAGCCAAAGATTGGACTTATGATATTCAAAAGAAAAAATCCGGAAAAAAATGGCAAGCCGAAATGCTGATTGAAGGCCTGGACGAAAAAACTGAACAAAACCTAGTGAAATTTAAAAATGATTTAATCACAGCCGTTAAGATTGCTCGTGGTGATGTTGATGGAAAAGTTAAAGTTATTTTTGATTTAGCAAGCGCTGATATTGAAGTCTTTGACTATCTAACGGATCAACCCTCTCGTCTTATCGTTGATTTTTATGAAAATAAAAAATTAAAATCATCAGATAGCTTACCTAAAAAAACTACAGCGACTAACAAGGAAAGCCTTAAAGATGAAACGAAAGTTCTGCCCTCGACGAAAGGCCAAGATCAAAAGCGTAAACCAGCAACTGCGGATTATTTGGCTTTAAACGATAAAGCTCCATTAGATATCGCAATAAAGCCCACAGAAGCGCAACCCTCGTTAAACAGTGGAATTTTTGATGGTGCAGATCCATTTTTTGAACGATTTAGCATCAAAGATCATGAAGTTAAAGAAGATGCGATCATTAAGAGTAAAGAAAATTACTACATTGCATTTCCTCACGTTGAGTTTATTCCCATGGATTTTATTAAAATTATTAGCGCACCTAATATCTACAGTATTACCGAGAAGGAAAAGGAAGAAAATAAGCAAGCACGGCTGTTGCTAACTCTTTTTGAACGTGGACGTACACTGGTATATTTAAAAACATTACAATGGTTTAATGAAAAATATCCTGAATCGGAATACAACGAAGTTATCGATCTGATGACCGTAGAAATTTATCTTAAACAATGGCGTTTAAAAAACGATAGTAATGCATTTTCACTGGCTCAACAGAAATTGCAAAGTTATTCGCAGCGAAACAGTCCTTCGGTCAAAACAGAAAAAGCTTCATTTCTTTTAGGAGCACTTAATTATGTTAAAGGCGATTATTTTGAAGCTTTAAGATTTTTTCTTAGTCATAAAGAAAATAAAACTTTTCCCCAAGCCAATTTTTCCAAAGACCTTGCTCAATTGGGGATGGGATTGTCTTTTATGAAAATTAAAAAATTTAAAGAGGCCATTGACACCTTGACTGAGCTTGAAGCTAAAACGGGCTCTGAACAAATTAAGCGTGAATGTGCATTTCGTCTTGGTGATATTTATCTTAATTCGAAGGAAACACGAAAAGCAGTTGAAGAGTATAAACGAGCTCAAAAATTATTTCCAGGTTCAATTCCAGACTTCCCAAATTCAATTTACAATCAAGCGCAGGCTTACTTTGACCTTGGACAATACCGCGAGAGTTTAGATACTTATCGTGAGTTTATTAAACTCAATCCAAATCACGAAAATGTAGCCTATGCCATGACCCGAATTGGCGAACTGCTCGAAATATTGGGTGCCGATCGGGAAAAGGTTCTTGGAGCCTACTTAGAGACATATTTTCGCAACGGAGAAAATCCGGCGGCCATTGTTGCTAGATTAAGACTTTTGAGTGCAAAAATGGTTGGGATGAAAGGTAAAGAGGTTGAGCAGACGACTCAACAAATTCTTGAACTATCAAAAAAATTAGATTTGCCAAGTATTCAGCAGTTTTCAACCGTAATGATTGCGGATGGTTATCAAAATCGTGGCGAGTACAACAAATCGATTGATTTATTAGCGTCTTATTATCAACAGAATCCCAACACGGTAGATGCTCAACTTTTTCAAAAAAGAATCATTGCGAATATAAACGAAAAAATAATGAGTGAACTCAACGAGGGTCAATTTATTCAGGCTCTTAAAACTCATAAAAAATATTCAGATAATTGGCTCAAATTTTCACAGCGAACGGATACTTCTTATTATTTGGGAAGAGCTTACGAGTTAGCGGGAGTTCCGGCCGAGGCATCTGAATATTATCAAGGTGTCTTAAATAAAATATATTCATTACAAGGAACGCAAGAAGGTAAAGAAAAATTTGTGAAAGAAAAGTTACCTTCAATTGAGACATTGAATTTAAGAATGGCGAATGTGGAATTTCAGCAAGGACGATTGAATCAATCTTACAATTTTCTTAAAAACATAAAAAAACCCGACATGATGAGTGAAGATGATCAAGTTGAAAGAATTTTACTTGCCGTTAAAGTCTTTGAAAATCGAGGCGATCTGGAGTCTGCGGTAAGGTACTTAACAGAAATTTTAAGAACTTGGCGGGGTCAGGCTGAAAAAGTTGCCGAACCCTATTATCAATTGGGTCTTCTTGAAGTGAAACAAAAGCGGATTGCAGATGCTTTGAATTCATTCGAAAGAGTAAGAACTCTTATGGAGGACACCAAGCTTGTTGATCAAGAGATCTATTTTAAGTCTCTTGAAAAGTTGGCGCAGATCAATCTTGAAAGAAACAACAAAGATAAAGCGATTGAAATCTATTCCGAGATGTTGGAAAAATTTGAAGACAAGCGACCTTTAGCTGCAGTCAGATACCGATTGGGAAAAATTCAATTTGACCAAGGTAACTTACAAAAAGCCAATGAAATTTGGACACAATTTAAAGGTGAAAAATTTGAATTTTGGAAAAATTTAGCACAAGAACAATTGCAAAATTCCGATTGGAAACAAAATTACAAAAAATATATTCAACGAATTCCTGCAATGAGTGACAAGGAGGCAAAACCAAATGCCATCAATTGATCTTGATCGAATTCAGTTTCAGTCCCGTGAATTAATACAGCTCTTTTCATTTCTAAAAAGAACTGTGCAAACAGTTGCACCCATCCATATATCGGGTCCCGCAGGCTCGGGAAAAACAACTTGGGCCCAGTGGTTGATTCTGCAATGGCCCAGTTTGGCGATCAAAGAAATGGATGGACGATATCTTTCAGTTCAAGAATTTCGCGAGCAAACGCAGTCGATGATTTCAGGTCTTATCTGCATAGAGAATATTGATAATTTGGACATGCAAGCTCAAAGGGAAATTGTTGAATTTTTAGAACACAGAAATCACAGCAATCAAATTAAAATAATTACCACATCAAGAAAAAAATTAAGAGATTTAGTGACTGAAGAACTTTTTCGACTCGATTTATTTTGTAAATTAAGTGTTCTACAAATCGAATTGCCAGCGCTAAAAAATATCAGTGAAGAAATTCCTACGGTTGCAGAATTTTATTTACGTGTTTTTGAAATACTTTATAAAAAAGAAAAATTAAAATTTTCCGCTGAGGCGATTGATAAATTGATTCATGCTTCATGGCCGGGCAATTTTACCGAACTTGAAAGTGTTGTCGAACGCGCCGTGGTTATAGCTCAGGATTCAACCATCCATATTGAAAATATTGTTTTTCAATTCGAAAATTCGATGGATATATCCCAAGAATTACTCACCGGAGTTTCGCTTTCTGAGATGGAAAGACGTCTTATTTTGCAAACTTTAAAATTAACTGAACAAAATCGCACGAAAGCCGCGCAAATTTTAGGAATTAGCATTCGTACTTTAAGAAACAAACTGCATGAATACAAAGAGGAAGGTCATTTATGAGTTTATTTGATAAAACGACGACGGCATTACAAACATCCCTAGCGATGCGACAAATACGACATAACGTTACCTCGTCGAATATCGCAAATGCGGAAACGCCGGGTTACCATGCTCAAAAAATTGATTTTGAAGAAGCGCTCGGTCGTTCTCTGGATATTGATGGTCTAAGAGGCATGAGCACTTCAAATGAAAATCACTACGCGGTTGGTGGCCATAGTTCCAAAGTGCGCCCGGATATTTATGAAAACCCAGAGGGCTCTGTGAATAACGACGGGAATACTGTCGATTTGGAAAGGGAAATGTCTGCACTTTCTGAAAATGCCATTCTTTACAAAGCGGCATTACAATTAATTAACAAAAAAATGGCTGCATTGAAATATGCCGCTTCTGAAGGTCGGTAATTATGGCTGATTTTTTAACCGGAATGAGAATTAGCGGAAGTGGGATGACTGCGCAAAGGATGCGTTTAAATACCATTTCAAGCAATATTGCAAATATCAATACAACGCAAACTCCTGAAGGCGGTCCCTATCGTCGAAAAGATGTCGTATTTGAGTCAATGCCAGACGCTCGAAACTTTGGCGAGATCATTAGCTCAACAGATCCCAAAGGAAGTTTTCAAAGGGTGCAAGTCACCGATATTCTGTCGGACCGTAAAGCCCCTTTGTTAAAGTACGAACCAGACCACCCAGATGCAAATCCTGAAGGTTATGTGGCTTATCCGAATATAAATTTGATGGAAGAAATGACAAATATGATTCAGGCTTCGCGGGCCTACGAGGCTAACGTCTCGGCTTTGCAAGCAAGTAAAGATATGGCTCTGAGTTCTTTGGAAATTGGCAGATAATAAAGGCTGAGGTTTAACCATGGATGGTTTTACGGTTTCAAATTCAAGTAAGTTTTTAAAGTCAGGTTTCTCAACTGAGGGACAATCATTGAGGGTCGACAAACCTTCAATGAATAACAATGGACTAACTGGAACAGATTCAACCTCCGAGACTGGCGCGAAAAGTTTTGCAGACACTTTGAAAGACGCCGTCGGCGAAGTGAATCAATTACAAAAAACTTCAGATAAAAAAATGCAAGATCTTACTACAGGACGAACCGATAATGTGGCGGATGTTATGGTGGCGGCTGAAAAAGCTGATATCGCTTTACGAGTAATGGTGCAGGTTCGAAATAAAATTATTGATGCTTATAATGAAATTATGAAAATGCAAGTTTAGGTTGATGGAGGGGGCTCTTGAATAAAATAATTGGTGGAATCGTACTGCAATTCCGAGAATTTTTTAAAAATCTTGGTCCGACGAAACGTTTGTCCGTTATCGTGGTTTCAACCATCGCTGTGGCTGCAATTATCGGCATGATCATGATGGTTTCAGGAAAAGACTATGTTCCTTTATTAACGAATATTCCCCAGGATCAAATGCCATCCATAGTGGCTAAACTGAATGAAAAGAATGTGCCATTCCAAATTAAGGAAGATGGAAAAACTATCGCCATCCCTAAAGAAATTCTTCATTCAACTCAAATGACTTTGATGGCTGAAATGGGCTCGTCAAAGGTAGGAAATATTGGATTAGAGATTTTTGAAAAGCAGGATTTTGGGATAAATTCTTATGCTCAAAAAATCAATTATCAGCGAGCCTTGCAGGGCGAATTGATGCGTGCAATTAATACTTTAACTGCCGTAAAACAATCGAAAGTTATTTTAGCATTGCCCAACAAAAAAACTTTTCTAGAAGAAGGGGGACAGCCTTCGGCATCGGTTGTTGTCGAACTTCATCAAGGTAAAGAATTATCTGCAGATCAAGTTCGTGGAATTCGTTATTTAGTTTCTAACGCCATAGAAAACATGGATAGCGAAAAGGTGACCGTTTTAGATGAAAAAGGAAAAGTACTGACCCGGCATTCCGATGGATCCACAGCAGGATCAAATGACATTTTGGATTTGAAGCAAAAAATTGAAACTGAAATGGAAACTAGGATTGAATCCCTTTTAAGCAAAATCGTCGGTCAGGCGAAAATTATTGCTAAGGTAAATGCGACTTTGAACCATAAAATTACTCAATCAGTTGAAGAGTCCGTAGATCCAGAAAAGACAGCGGTTCGCAGTCAACAGAGCGAAGAAGAATCTTTGGATGGGGCAAGGACGAATCCAGCCGGGGTTCCCGGATCACGTTCAAATCTGCCCGGGGCCGAGGACGCTGGACAGGTTGGTTTTAAACAAGATGTGAAAAAAGAGATAAAAACAACAAATTACGACGTTCCAAAAACAACAAGAAATATAAAGGAAGCTGCGGGAAATGTTGAAAGAATGAGCGTGGCAGTAGTTGTTGACGGAATCATGAAGACTGTTACGAAAGAGGATGGAACAACTGAAACACAATATGTTCCTCGAACTGCTGAAGAATTGCAGAAATACGAAACCTTAGTTAAAAGCACAATCGGTTTTAATCAGAATCGTGGCGATTCTGTAAAAATTGAAAACATGCAATTTCAGCCTGAAGATTTTTCTGAGGCTGAAAAATTACTTACAAATCTTGAGCGAAGAAAGTTGCTTCATGCTTTATTCAAATGGGCTCTCTTAGGCTTCAGCTTAGCCCTCTTCTTCTTCATCGTTGTAAGGCCTTTCATGCAATGGATTACCGATAGTTTCCAAGATACAGTCGAAGAAATGCTTCCACGTACAATTGAAGAGCTGGAAGAACTGCAATCTGTCGATAATACTCTGCCGGGGATGTCATCAGCACTTCCTGTATTGCAAGAATCAATTGATCCGGAAAAAGCAGAAAGTGAATTATTGAAGGATAGAATCATGACGCTCATGCAGAAGGACGAGGAAAAAGCCGCAAATGCATTTGGTATGTGGTTGGTAAGAAGGGATGAACGATAATGAAGGTTCACAGAGCAGAAAATATTGAATATGAAGGACTTAAGGGCTTTGATAAAGCAGCAATTCTGATCAACTACTTGGGTCGGGATGCGGTAAAAATTCTTCTTAAGCGAATGGATGATGGCGATATTCGAAAACTGATCAGTGTGATTTCAAGATATCGAGTCGTTCCAGTGCATGTTACGAAAAGAATTCTTGAAGAGTTTTATGAAATGATCAGTGAATCAGATGATTATATTTTTTCAGAAGAAATCTCGAGTAAAGAAACAATCGTTGATGCGCTTGGCGAGGAACGGGCCAGAGGCATTTTGGGTGGTTTGAATATCGGTTCTGGTAGTCAGCGCTCTATTGAATCTTTAGAGATGGTGGATGCAAAATCATTGGCGACATTCTTGGTGAATGAACATCCTCAAACAGTGGCAGTGATTTTAGCTCATTTGGAGCCCGAGAAAAAGGGTGAAGTTCTTAAACGCTTGCCCGAGGCTTTACAAGCGGAAGTTGTTCTCAGAATGGCCAACTTGGATCATGTGGATCCAGAGCTCATACTTGAGATTGATCGTGTATTAAAAAATCAATTGGCGAATTCTGCAACAGTGGAACAATCTTCTTTGGGCGGAGTTCAACCTGTAGCCGAAATGCTGAATGTCATGGATAAAAACACAGAAACATCGATCATGTCGCGACTCGAAGAAAAAGATCCACTTTTGGCCGAAGAAATTCGCAAGTTGATGTTCGTATTTGACGACATTTCAAAAATTGATGATCGTGGAATTCAAACACTTCTTAAAGAAATTCCGAATGATAAACTTCTTTTGGCGCTCAAGACTTCCAACGAAGAGATCAGAAACAAAGTTTTCAAAAATATCTCTCAACGTGCTGCTGAAATGTTGAAAGAGGATCTGTCAAATATGGGGCCATCACGTCTTTCCGATGTCGAATCTGCTCAACAAGAGATCGTCAATACAGCTCGTCGTTTAGAGGGTGAAGGAAAAATTCTAATTGCACGAGGTGGATCAGAAGATGCCATGGTCTAGAGCGGTACTTAAGAAAATTTCAGCACAAAAAACTGTGCTCGAGTTCATTCCCCAAAAGTTTGAGTTGGGAACTCCAGCTCAGGCTTTGGATTATTTGAATGAAAAGAAGCAAGGTTCTGATTTTCGTATGAACGACGTTATTCGTGTGCAAACAGGCGTCGACAAAATCGAAGAATCAGATGTGCAGCGCATGATTGAAGAACGAGCAATTGGAAAATTAAAAGAAATTCAAGAAGAAGCTTATAAAGCGGCCTATCAATTAGGAATGGATGAAGGAAGAAATAAAGCCTTCGAGCATCACTCTCAAATCATTACGAACCATATTGCTGAAATGGATAAAATTTTAAATTCATTGACCACAATGAAAAAAGATATATTTAACGCCAATGAAAATCACTTGATGCAACTGTTGTTTGCCATGGCTACAAAAATAGCTCAACATCAGCTTGAAATATCTCCGGAAGCCCTTATTGAAGTTATTCGAAATGCAGTTTCTTTAGCTCAAGATGAAGAAGAAATTCATGTGCAGGTATCTAAAACTCAATTTGAGTTTATATCTAATTTAAAAAATGAAACTAGTCGCGAATTCGAATTTATGAAAAAAATTAAATTCGAAGCCAATGCTGAAATTCAGGCTGGCGGATGTTTAGTCGAGACAAATTTCGGCGAAGTTGACTCTCGGGTTGAACAACGAGTTGCGTTGCTTTGGGAAAATCTTAAAGAAAACCTTCCACGAATCAAAATTAAACTGGTTGGCAATTCCTGATGGATTTGAAAATCAATCATGAAAAGTACAATGAGGTTATCCAGAATAGCCATCTTTCCTTAGACCGAGGAAAAGTTACCGAGGTGCAAGGTCTTTTGATCAAAGGTTATTTGCCCGGAGCCAGTCTTGGAAGTCTTGTGCAAATAGTTCCTTTAGGATCAGATAAAGCATTTTACGCCGAGGTTGTGGGTTTCAAAGACAAGAATGTCTTAATGATGGCTCTTGGTGAAATGCGCGGAGTTAGTCTTGGTGCAAAGATCATTCTTAGTCGTCAAATTGCCACGGTCAGAGTCAGCGAAGAATTACTTGGTCGAGTGGTTGATGCCCTTGGAAAACCCTTAGATCATCATGGGGAAATGGAAACCTTTCGTGATGTGCCACTTTACAGTGAAGTCAGAAATCCCTTAGCGCGAAGACCAATTCGCGAGCCCTTAGATTTAGGTGTGCGTTCAATCAACTCAACAACAACCATCGGTCGTGGGCAGCGGGTTTCGATTATGGCTGGATCGGGCGTAGGAAAATCTGTTTTACTTGGAATGATGGCTCGATCTTCAGATGCAGATGTCAACGTCATTGCTTTGATTGGTGAGCGTGGCCGTGAAGTTCGTGAGTTTATTGAAAATGATTTGGGCCCCGAGGGGATGGCCAAATCCATCGTTATTTGTGTCACTAGTGATCAAAGCCCCTTGTTGCGAATGCGTGGAGCTTATGTTGCGACCGCGATTGCCGAATCCTTTTGTCATAGCGGAAAAAATGTTCTTTTGATGATGGATTCAATTACACGTTTTGCTATGGCTCAAAGGGAAATTGGCTTAAGCACCGGTGAACCACCCTCAAGTAAAGGATATACGCCAAGTGTTTTTGCTGCTTTACCAAAGCTTCTTGAAAGAGCGGGCTCATTCGAAAATGAAGGAAGCATCACTGGTCTTTATACTACATTAGTTGAAGGTGATGACATGAATGATACGATTGGCGATGCGGTTCGTTCAATCGTGGATGGTCATATTGTTTTGAGTAGAGCTTTATCTCAGCGTGGTCATTTTCCGGCAGTCGATGTACTGCAAAGTACAAGTCGGGTGATGAAAAATATTACGAGTAGCGAGCAAATGCGTTTGGCACAAAGAGTTCGCGAAACATTGGCAGTCTATAAAGAAGCTGAGGACCTAATTAATATTGGAGCTTATAAACCTGGGGCTAATCCAAAAATCGATCAGGCTGTAAAATTAATTGATCCACTGAATGAGTATTTGAAGCAAAAGATCGATGATCCAACCAGTCTTCCCAACTGCACACACGAGTTGCAAAAAATATTTTTTTCCTCTTAAAGGAATAAAAAATTTGAGGGATAAAAAATGAAGTTCAAGTTTTCTTTACAAAAAGTTTTAGAGCATCGAAAAACTTTAGAAAACATTGCGCAAAGAGATTTTCAAGAAGCTTTAGTCGCTCATCGCAAAGAACTGGCGGTGTTGGAAAGTATGAAAAATCAACGTCAGCAAGGGTTTCAAGACAGATTTAAGATCCAGACAAAAGCCGGGAAAGACCTTCCGCCTCAGTTACAGCAGGTCCATGAATATTTAACCGGACAAGACAAGAGGATTGAAATTCAAAAGGCCAAAGTCCAAGAAGTAGAAAATCTAGTCGAGAAGATGCGTGAAATTTTGCGGCAAAAAGCAATTTCGTTTAAAATTATAGAGAAGCTAAAGGAAAAAAAGTTCAGGGATTTCATGACAGAGCGTAATAGCGCAGAGCAAAAAGAGATCGATGAAATCAATGTGATTAGGCATTCGCGTGAGGACTTAAAATGAAAACGGGTTATGATCAATTTTTTAAAAATGCACGGCGAGCAAGTGATCCAACTGCTCGAACCAAGACAAATTCTGAAATGAATTCAACGAAACGCGCGCCAACAAAAACAAAGATGACTTCGGATGATGAGAAAATTTTAAGACAACTTTTGCCTAAAAAGAAAAGAAAAATCAAATTTCCTTGGAAACTCACCTCGTTATCGTTTGTGGGTTTTTTGATTGCGCTTTACGGCTTTCAAAATCACGAGAAATTCGAAAATCTTGCAAAGAATATCGAAATTAACTTTTTAGGCTCAGCTATGGCAGAAAATGCAACCGCTGAAAAATCAGCAGCAAAGACCGAACAAAAAAAATCCGAAGGTGCGGCGAGCGAAAAAACAAAAAAGGATGCTGAAAATAATCCTGCAGAAACCCAAGATACGGGCAATTTAGATTACTTACAGAAATTGAATGAAAGAAAAAAAAGTTTGGATGCGCGGGAACAAGAATTGGCTCATCAAGAGGAAGAAATTCAGAAGCAACGTGCTGAGATTGATCTTCGATTAGTCGAACTCAAAGAACTTCGCGGTCAAATCTCGACTGTTTTAGATGATCGAGTCAAAGTTGACGACCAAAAAGTCGAGATTCTTGTGCAAACATATTCCAATATGAAACCACCACAGGCCGCAAAAATATTAGAATCTATGGATGAAGATCTGGCAGTGGAAATATTGGGACGAATGAAAAAGAAAAATGCGGCCGATGTCATGAATTTAATTAAACCTGAAAAGGCTCAAATGATTTCAGAAAAATTTGCAGGCTACAAAAGAAAACCAGCGGCCGCGCCAACGCCAACCAGCGCCAAAAGCCCGGTTAATAATGGAAGTGAATCAAATGGTAATGGCAACAAAAACTAGAAAGGAGAATATTTGATAAATCTCGTCAGTGTCGGTCCTTCCCAGAGTGGGACGCCCGATCTGAGATCCGCTAAATCGGGATCTAGTGACGATCAGCTCAGTCCAACATCGACTTTTGCTAAAGCTTTAGATGATAAGATTTCATTAAAGCAAGAAGTCAGAAATAGAAGTGATGTCAGACCAAAAGGAGATGATCCTCCTCACGAAAAAGCCGAAGGTGAGATCAAAGACATAGCGCCATCATTGGGGATATCGACGAAAAAAACCCAGTTGGCCAGGGAAAAAGTGATTCAAAAGTTCATGGACTCATTCGAGAGTGAATTTGGAATCCCCCCCACGCGACTCGTGGAGGCCATGGCCCAACTTAATATAAAAGACCAGCAGAAGTCTCCGGAAGAGACCGCTGATCAACTTTTCTCGTCGCTTCAAATCGATCCAGAGGATCAGTTGAAAGCGAAAGAAATGTACGTGGGATTTTTGCTCAATCTACAAGCGATTGAACAAATACCGCGTGCTCCATTAGCGGTTCCGGTCGATCCTGCGAATTTGATGAATGCTCAAATGAAAGAAAAGTTCATCACGATTCAGGGAAAGAAAGATGTTTTGCGAAATTCATTGGAAACATTGAATGATAAATTTTGGATGAAAACTCCTGCAGTGCCAATTTCAGCACCAGTAGGACTGGAAACCGAAATTATCCCACAGCAAAAAGCGATTACGATTGGCGATCTTCTGCGTGAGCAAGAAGCTCTCGGCAATTCAAAGATTGATGCTCAAGGTAATTCGTTAACTGAAGGCTTAATTGTTCCGGGTGCAGCTTTAGATGCGAAATCTGCGGAAGATTTAAAAAATCTTGCGCTCGAAATTGATCCAGAGACGCTGAAGAACATGAGCACATCCGATTTAAAAAATCTTGTGAAAGAATTGCGAACTCTGCAGGGGCAGAATGCAAGGAACGAAGGTTTGGGTATTAATCCGAACCAGGCCGTGCCTGCCGCTCCCTTGATGGCAGCATCGCAAATTCAATCTCAGGCAGATGTAAAAGCTAAGTCCGAATTTGCAGCCGCGGAAGGAATTCAAGGGCAAGTTTTGAGTTCTAATTCGGGTGAACTGATAAAGTCTGAGCCGGCAAATTTAAATATTGTCGCTGACGCAGTCAAAGCACCAAAGGAATTTTTCCCATCGAATTCGTCGATGATGAATTCCGGGCAAGAATCTTTTTCACAGTCCAAAGGCAGTACGAAAGCCACTGAGTTAAATACAAAGAAAAAGCCTGGGGCTTCTTCTGATGAAATAACTTATGGCAGTGTTGCAGGATTGGGATCAAGCGTACCTTTAAAAGCAGAGACCCTAGGTATTCATGGCGAGACGCCGATTCCGGTAGCAACGCCAAATGAAAAACAAGAAAATGTTCAGCAGCTAATGAATCAAGCTCAATACCTCATTAAAAAAGGTGGCGGCGAGATGAAGATCAAGCTGAGTCCTGAAGGCTTGGGTGACATGCATTTGAAGGTGATGGTTGAAAATGGAAAAGTAAATCTGCAAATGTCGACAGAAACAGCTGAGGCAAAAAAATTAGTTGAATCTAGCATGAGTGATCTAAAAAGCTCATTGGCGGGCCATCGACTTTCAGTCGAGAATGTCAAAATAGATGTTGTGAATTCAACATCTTCTGATGTGGCGACAAAAAATGATTCAAACAATTTGAATTCTCAGGGACAGTTTCAAGGCAAAGAGACAAGGCAGTTCTGGAATCAGTTTCAAGAGCAGTTTGGCAGTCGAGGGCATCGTGAATCTTTTTTTGATGTTCAAAGTATCAAAGGATATGGACAAAAGAAAAGAGATCCGTTGACGCCATTGACTGAAGCCCAGCGGTCTCGAAGAGCTGATGGTCGAGGAAATGCGATTGATGTCGTTGCTTAATAGAAATTCAGTTATAATGGAAAGAGGGGGATTCTTACAAGTCCCTCTCTTTCAAGAGAAGGAGCAATTATGGGAGTGATGAATACAAGCCTGAATACAAAAGCTTTTGGACAAACCCAAACAGCGCCGACCTCCAGTAATTCTCAGCCCTCCAATTTGAGTGCGCAAGATAAACAAAAATTAGAAGGACAAGAAGTTGGAGACGTACTTAATAAAGTTGCTGATCCAAATTGGGTTGATCCATCTAAAAAAGTGCGAGCGGTTGGAAGTGATAAATTAGATAAAGATGCATTTTTCAAATTGATGTTGGCACAAATGAAAAATCAAGATCCAACAAGCCCGTTGAAATCTCATGAAATGGCAGCTCAGTTAGCAAATTTTTCAGGGCTAGAGCAAATGCAAAACGTCAATCAAACATTAATCGAAATGAAAGCGGGGCAAAAGCCTCTTGAACAATTTCAAAGTTTAAATTTTCTTGGCAAAGCCGTTGCGGGTGATTCATCGAAAGTGGCGCGAGCCCGCGGAGATAAATCTCATGAATTTTTATTTAATCTTCCAGGTGCTGCGAACGAAGTTCAAGTACAAGTGAAAAATGCCGACGGTGAAGTTGTTAAAAAATATGATTTAAAAAATTTAAAAGAAGGACCAAATCGCCTGACATGGGCTGGTGAAGATGAAAAAGGCACAAAAATGCCAGAAGGCGAATATCAATTTTTGGTTGAAGCAAAAAATGCGAGCGGCCAAAAATACAATGTAAAAACAGACTTCGAGGGTTTGATCACCGGCGTGAATTACACTCCTGAAGGACCAGTCTTACTTGTGGGTAAACAGTCTGTTCGTCTAAGAGATGTGAAAAAAATTATAGACCCTAGTCTTATGAAAAATGACCAGAAAGTAACTGAAGTGACTGGACAAGACTTGAAAAATGCAGACGCTGTCAGTCATACTGAAAGTAAGCAGGAAATGAAACCGGAAGTTGCTGATGAAGGGGCACCCGCTGCGCCCATGAAATCAAAACTCATGGAGAACGTGGGACTCTCGGGCGGAATGATGGCTAAAATTGCGAAAGAGACAAAATAGTAATTTATGGATTTAAAGAAAATACAGGGCTTTGAAAAAATAATTCAACCATCCACACCAAATGTGGGCGGCTCTGTTGGGAAAGGTCCTTCATTCAAGGACACTTTAGATCAAGTGGGGCAGTCTCAAGAGACGGCTGTACCAAAAACAAATCTTAGCGCTACGGAAGCTTTAAAAAATATTGCAGATGGCGTGAAGTTTTCGAATCACGCTATTGATCGAATGCGTTCACGAGGAATTTCATTTAAACCAGAAGACATGACTCGTTTAAATGAAGCTGTGGGAAGAGCTGCTTCTAAGGGATCAAAAGATTCTTTAATTTTGATGAATGATTCAGCTTTAATTGTCAGTGTAAAAAATAAAACTGTTGTCACTGTTATGGATAAATCTGCACTTAAGGAGAATGTTTTCACGAATATTGATAGTACGATTGTAATGTAAGTTTTAAACTTTCGAGAGGGGATCTCGAGAGAAAATTAATAAGGGCCGGTCCTCATCGAGGGGGCCCTCCAAAAATGACGGTGGATCGATTGAAGCCGTCAAATGACATGGAGGTCATATGGGTATTCTTTCTTCGTTATACACCGGTGTATCCGGCCTTGCGGCGCAAGGGGAAGCACTCGGAGTTATCGGCGATAATATCGCCAACGCAAACACGATCGGTTTCAAAGCCAGTCGGGCAGAGTTTCAAGATATTATCTCTAAAAGTTTAAAAGGTATCCTTGGGGGAAATCAGATTGGTCGAGGGGTAAAAATCGGCGCGGTAAATCCTATCCTTGTTCAAGGTAACGTGGATGCAACGGAAAAAGTTACGGATTTAGCGATCTCTGGGGATGGATACTTTAAAGTTAAAGGAAGTGACGGGGAATCATTTTCTCGGGATGGTTCATTCCATTTCGATCGTGAAGGTTACCTAGTTACGAATGACAATCAAAAAGTTCAAGGTTTCAAAGCTGATGAAAAAGGAATGATCATCAATAAATTGGATGATATTAAATTTCCTCGCGCCTTGATTCCAGCCAAAGCAACTGCGGAAGTTAAGATGGATCTGAACTTAGATTCTCGAGTTGAACCGACAAAAAAATTCAACATGGAAGATCCTTACGCAACTTCTCATTACTCTACGGGTGTTGAGCTTTACGATTCTCAAGGTAATAAACATCTGGTCAGCTTCTTCTTTAATAAAACAGCCGATCGCAAGTGGGAATACAAAGGACTTGTGGATGGAAAAGAAGTTAGTGGTGGTGATGAAGGAAAACTGGCGCAAGTTGTAGCTGGTACGTTGGATTTCACAGTTGATGGAAAACTGGATGTACAAGAAGTGACAGACAGTTCTTTCAACTTTAAAGGTGGAGCACTCCAAAATCAAAAAATCAAAATGAATTTCGGAGATGATATTTCTACGGGTGGTAAAGGGCTGGATGGAACGAAACAGTATGGTAAAGGTTCCGACATGATCAGCTGGATTCAAGATGGAGCAGCTGCTGGTACAATCACGGGATTATCATTCAATGATGAAGGCGTGTTGACGGCAGTTTACTCGAATGGTTTGGCAGCAGATTTAGCGCAAATCTCGCTGGCGAAATTTGAAAATCCAGAAGCCTTGTTCAAAGTTGGTAACAATCGTTTGAAAGAATCCAGAGATTCCGGTGGAGCTTCAATGGGAGCTCCAGGAGCTGCGGGTCGTGGTAAGATCTACGCAAAATCTCTTGAGCGATCAACGGTCGATTTGGCCACAGAATTCGTGAACATGATTCAAAATCAGCGTGGTTTCCAAGCCAATGCGAAAACGATCACGACCACGGATGAACTTTTGAACGAGATCATTCAATTGAAGAGATAATAAATTGATGGTGCGCTAAATAACGCAGGCCATTGGTTAAACCCAGTGGCCTTTTTAGTTTTTTAGGCTTTTAAACCCAAAGCAGCTCCCAATCGGATAAAGACAATCCTGTTAATCGCTCTTTGCGATAAGGTATGACTCCTAAAGCTTCTTTTTCATTCAGTTGAATGTAATTTCTTACAATTTGGTAGGGCTTCCAACCTTTAACGACTCTTGTAAACGGTCGATATTTCCAAAGTTTTTTTCGGTGGCGTGAGTTTTTGGGTGTATCTAGAGGGGTATCGGTCGCGGATTTTTGAGCCAAAGAAAAATTCACCAGTCCTTCTTGCTTGAGCCTTTGCGAAACCTGCCCCGCAAAAACTCGAAAAAAATTTTGCGCCTGAGATCTTTTGTTGATGCGAATCAAAAGATGCAGATGATCGCTTTGCACCGTGATCTGCTCAATTTTCACAAAGAATTTTTTTGCGTAAATATCGACTAATTTTTGGATCAAAAAATATCTTCTATAAGTACGAAAACCACCTCGTAAAACTTCTTTATTTGCTTTGAATACCAAATGAATCGGAGCCTTGCGAGTGAGGACTCGGGAACCGCGACCTTGGCGGCAATTACGAAGTTGCCCGCCATAAGAATAGCGATGCTTCCAATTTGTCTTTTGAAATTCTGTTTGTTGAGATTGCTTCTTGTTCACGTGACCGGTACCTCAATGCTGTCAGGTTAAGAATATTGACGTTGCAAGATTGAGGAATAAGAATAAA
>ERZ1292625.1674-Hain-H41-01um-R1-1674-length-24717-cov-6_pt1 | contig 24717 bp, 57 predicted proteins | sample MGYA00564400_ERZ1292625 | MGnify/ENA primary metagenome ERZ1292625 (study PRJEB36523, sample SAMEA6512639) | groundwater metagenome | collected 2019-01-08 | study: AquaDiva: Metagenomics assemblies of 32 groundwater samples | reverse complement strand
TTGAGGGTATTAAAAGGAATATCATACATATCGTTTGGTGGGAAACCATTAACTATGGCACAACAAACAACAATGTTGAACATCATTGATGATTATAAAAAAACATTGGAGATGATTTTTCTTTATAATCCTGATGACAAAACATTGTTCAATGAGCCGTTGATTAGACCTATAAAAGATGAGAAATTAGCTTCATTAGAAGTGTATCACTCTTTTGATGACTCTCCTAATGGTGAAGCGAAGTACAAGTTTAATAAACTTAATGTACAAAAAACTTGTTCCGAAATAATCAACTCTATTTTTATAGGTGGTGGTCACAATAAGCAAATGACTATGATATACAAAAATGGTATATCAATGCAACACCTAACAGATTATATTATTGAATATTTTTCTTTCGACAATGCAATCGATAAGCATATTATCCGACAAAAAAACATTGATGGCAAAACAGCAACAGAAAAAATAATCATTGAACAATTTTTTGACATTTTAGATAAATACAATTTCGCTGAGAATGAATAACGTAGGTCAATCAAAATATAAACAATTTCAGGATTATCTAGATTCGGGGGCTAACCTGTTGACTGAGAAGAGTCGAGAAGAACTAGAAACCTATATCAGCGATAATATTGATATAAAGAAGTCCGAAGAAATTGTTAAGAGTCACACAAATGTTAATGACGGATTTGTTCCTTCTCCTAAAATATTTCTTGCGATTAGTTTAATAGATGAACTACCTAAAAAAGCCGATTTAAGATTCGCTCCTGAATTTAAACTCGATGGTGTTATCTTTAAGTGCTATAAAGGAATTTCAAGTGAAATAACTTCTATAAAAGTACCATATACAGAAAAGATACAGAATATATTAACCTTACAAACAAGCGTAGATTCTGTAACTGAAATCGCTAAGTCAGGTAAGCACGTTGACAACCTAATTAGGAACACAAAGAGATTCAACGTATTATTTCGATTGGGGATTAAATATTATAAAAAGGATATTCTAGCCCAAGTAGAGAACCTCATAAAGCCTCCCGTTATCTTTAATTACATGGTCAACTGTGTCGTAAATAAAAAATATGATTTTACTTTAAAGAAAGATATGAGTTCTTTATTTACGTATAAATACAGAAAATCATTTTGTTTTCAACTAAATGATAGCATTGATAAGTTAAAGAAAGAATCTAATTCTGAAATAACCGAACGTGAAATATATAGAGAATCATTTATGATAGTGCTCGACAATATTTTCCCCGATGTCCCACAAGAAAACAAAGAAGCAATATTCGAGATTTCTTCGAACATGAAGAAGCATATAGATTACAGCGTTATTCAATCGATGATATTCCCATATTATCCGATTCGTAAGTCTTTTCCAAAATATCTAAAAGAATGCAAAACAAAGTCAAAGAAAAAAAACAAATCAGAAAGGTTTATAAACTATGAACTGTGCATAAAGAATGAACAACTATTGAATATAGTGTCAAATAGAAAAGTTAGAGTTGATTATGTAGCTGAATTAAGGATTAATTCTTTTAAATATTCTGATGAAGAATATAAAGATATGATGGAATTAGCGAAGTTGAATATGCAAAAACAAAAGGTGGAGAGGCATTCATATATTTCTAATAATTCTTTTTTTAATCTAGCATTGCTTATAAATAGATACAGAAGATTGTTGAAAAAATCTGATAGCACAACAGCTATGGACTTAATAAATTTTAGTTCGAACGCTACGAGTGTTAATGAATTTATTACTTCTACGCACAAAAGTGATAGTGTTTTGTTAAAAAATTTATTGCCTGAGTTTCACGAAAAAATAAAAGGTTATGCATTTTGGAGCATTGCTAAGGATGAAGTTTTATTAGATTTTTCTAAAAGATACGATACTGTAATCCGAAAATTCATAGTAAGCCTTTATCCAAAGAAGACTGTTTTTGGTGAAGGCAGAGACAGAAAAGAAATTCTATTCAAACTCGAAGATTTAGATTCCAAAGAAGTAGACAATCTAATGGCAGAGAAATCGGAGCTCGTTGAACTATGTAAAAATGTAAACGCATTTGATTTTAACGATGACGAACATACACTCCATGAAATAACATCGGGAATATCTATAACCAACATAAATAATATAGGTACTGCAAATCTGTTGAACTATTTATTTAAGGAGCAAGTTGGCGACAATTATTTCCAAGATGTTCAACACATATTGTTCCACGAGAACTTGATAATAGTTAGTAGGAATAATGAAATGTCATCTCTCTTCCCATCTGAATTATATAAACAATTTGTTCTGAACAGAAAACTTTCCGTCACATCAACATCAATGGTAGAAGATTACGGAGACGTTCAGTTGATTAGATTCAACAGCATATTAAATGATGTGCTCCAATCTAAGACTCACGATATAGATTTCTTTAAGAATCAAAGTGGAGACGACTTTATGAATCATCTGAGTGAAATAACTAATATTAAATTCATAAATTCAATAGATGTAAAAAAATATGTCAATCCGATAGATGCAGATAATAACAACAATGAAATAAAACAGCATGTTGTAAGTTTGGGAAGTATCGATAAAAGTGAACAGGCTAGTTTCACACATTTTTTACAAGATTTCTCTTTCATATTTCCAATTAAAATTTCGGAAATATATTTAAAAATATCAAAACCAAACAAGAGAGTAGAGTTGCCGACCGATGAAAGAGAACTAATATTCTATATTGAGAAGCAAAAAACCGACCGTGATATGGATACGAAATATTTTATCACACGGGAAGACTTAACTCTCTTAACTAGAAATAATAATTTCTATATAACAATTCTAATGGATAGAGCATTTTCGGTTGTATTCAATAAAGAGATACTTAACAACGAAGAAGTATACAATGAATTCAAGGAGATTATAGGGGCTTCTAATATTGAACTATCAAAAAGATATTTCGGGATAAGAGGGCAAAGCCTTACTGAAAGTAGAATTATTCGTAAGATTTTTATACAAAATGCATCATCATTTGTACAAAATAAAAGAGAACAAATGTCTTTGCCCATCTTAAAATTTATGGATAATATTTTTTATCAAAACAAACAATTATCTGCTTAAAATATAAACGAATAATATGGAAACACAACTAGAAGATAAATTACCTGATGAAAAGGTGGATGTTAAATTAAGCATCTGTAATGATTGTCAAGGAATAGTTAGAGTTGCTATCGTACACATGATGACAATCAAAACTAAAAATTCATTCATGAAGGAAGTAATGGAGCATAATCTTAGTGTTAAACAACAACCACTGTTGCAGTATAGAGAAGAAAATGCGAAATCGTGTTTATGCAAATAAAAAACTAAAAAATGGAACTCAAAGAATTAAAAAAACTTAAAGAAAGACTGTATTTAGTGTCTCAAGATACTATTCCTGAATTTATAGATAGAACAGAAGATGGGGAGTTTATTATTAGACAAGATTTTCCAAACCTACAGAGAGATGAAACGGGTATACTTACGTCTGTTAACGGGAAAGAATTAAGTTTGTCAGATTTAAACGAAAAAGGAGGACTTGTAAGTAAAGAAATAAAGCAAGAGCTTGGATATTTTTTTAATATAGAATGTCAGATAACTTTCCGTATAAGCAAGGGTAAGATTAAGGCTTATTATTACAGCGAGGATGATTTTGAATATCATTTCGATATAGACGTAAACAACAATATGTCTGACAAAGAAATAAAACACGAATTAATCAGAGGGTTTTCAAATAAATTCGGATGGGTTGAATTGTTTGATTACGATAGCGAAAAAATAAAAGAAGTAGATACAAAATTTTGGGCTGTATTTTATTATAAAGGCGAAAGAAAACTGATAGAAGTCGGGAGGAAAGTTTTTGAACAACACGTTAAATCAAATGAAGAAAATTCAAATGCGGGTGAGGACAACTGTGACGAGGACACTCCCGAATACTATAATCTTGTGGAAATGTGCATTGATATAGCATCAAAAAATTTCGAAGGATTAGATAAAAAAGGTGTTTTTGCTGAATTTTACCAACTCAATAAATATTCTATCATAGAGTGTGCTTTTATGTCAGTTAGAATTATGTAATGGAAACGATTAACTCAAATATATTATACGACAATAAAAATTAAAAAATGGCTACACTAAAAGAACAGCAAGACGAATGGTTTGCAATAAACGCTCCTCTCGGAAGACAATTAGGCTACCCTGAATGTTGCATAAAAGAGTTTTGTGCTCAACCACCTGAGCTATTAAAAAAGATAAAGACTCCAACAAAAGATGATTTACGCAGATATAAAGCAGGTCACATTAATGGTCATTTCACAGGCTTTATTCCTTGCTCTTTTCATGCAAAACAAATTGTTATGGGAAAAATTACATTGGCTTCGTTGATTAAAGATAGAGATATGGCACTTCTTCCTTTTCCTTTGTTGGGGAGAGGAATTTAAAATATATAAAATTACCAATAACTATTATCACGATGTCAAAAAAAATAAAAACAGTAAAAGCGTTTGAATATGATGAACAACTATTCAAAACCAAAAGAGATGTTGATACATATATCAAACGGCAGAAAGTCCATGATGAAATATTAGAAGAATTATCAAATGAAAGAAGACTAAACAACCCAATGACATTTACTATCAAAGATGGTTATTTTGATTTTCTTGTGTTCACTAGCGATACAACTTATGGAGAACCTGATAAAAGAATCTGTTACCGAAGAACCTCTTTTTTATCCGCATTAAACAGCGTCATCAAAAGAAAAGATGTTGTTCGATTAGATTATGAATGTGAAATATTAGATATAAATAAGCAATCAACAGGGTTTTTTGTTGATATGAACAAAATGCCAAAGGCTCATCCTGTACACCAATACACCTAAAAATTGAATATATGAGACAAGAATATCATAACAAAAAAGCCATCAAAGATAATTGTATTGGTATAATCCAATGGTGGAAGTTTAAAAAACTATTCTTATTTTTTAACTGCGAAAAAAAAGTTATTGAAGAGTTGTCTGATGTATCCGACATAAAGCTCTTATCCAACAAAGAATGGGACGAACTGTATAAAGAAAGAAATGTTCATGAAGGGAACGAACGTGAACGGATGTATGGTAAACTACATGAAAATTGGCTTGATATTCAAGAGAAGATGACCACTAATAAAACAGGGAAATTTAGCCTTGATTTTTGTAGATTCATCGCTCATACTGCATCCAAAACAGCGATATACAATGAGATGACCGAAGCAGGACTTAAAACTATCGGGATAACAGGAGAGTGTGCTTACACCAAAGATATTTCTATTAAACATTCGTTTGGAGACGAGAGTACTTACTCCTTAATTTTTATGAAAGCCCACGATGAAGAAATTTCAAATAAAGAAATACAGGGCATCGTAGAAGAGTACCAAAAACTTCCTGATTTATGGCAAGTTGAAAAGTTTATGAATTGTGAAGAATCAGATTTTTTATTAAATGGATAATTATATGGAAAAGAAAAACAATAAGCCCGAAATAATTGAAAGAGTTAAAAATATGTCTTTGCAACAAAAAGCAAACTACATTGTGTTTTTAGGAGCAATGAGAAATTTAGATGGGATATGTAATGTATATTCAACTATACCCGAAGAGCAGGATGCTGAATTCACTAAACTGATAAAAGGAAAGCTAGAACCTATTTTTGCTCAACAATTGCTATCTGACGCAGGGTTGTATAAACGTTAAAATTTGAATTATGGGAAACAACACACAACAATCCTTATTCGAAGATTACAAGGATGACACAGTAAATGATTGGAAACAAGAATGGGTCGGTATGCCCGAATACAATAATGTAGAAAGAAAGCCTCCATTTATTACAGCTACATTTAAGTTTAGAAATCAAGAAGATTTTGAAGAATTTAATTTATTGGTTAAAAAACATTTATATAACGAAGAAAGAGTGTTTGATGGTATGCAAAGAAAAGATGTAAAATCAACATGGTATCCATTAGTAGAAAAAGCAAGTAAATATATTTACAAAGATGAATCCTAGATTTCCGATATACATAATAAGTAAAGGTCGTTGGCAACGAAGGTCTACTAGCAATGTATTGGAAGCTATGAATGTCCCTTATAGAATTGTTGTTGAACCTGCCGAATACGAAAATTATTTAGAAGTGATTGACAAACACAAGATAATTGTCCTGCCTAGTAATTTTAGCGAATTTGGTCAAGGCTCTATCCCTGTTAGAAATTGGGTTTGGGAACACAGCATAAAAGAAGGACACGAATGGCATTGGATTTTGGATGATAACATTGAATCAATAGAGCGATTCAATAACAACATGAAAATTAAGTGTGAAACAGCTACACCATTTTATGTAGTGGAAGAGTTTGTTTTAAGATATGAGAATATCGCTCAGGCAGGAATGAACTACGCTTTGTTTTGTCCTGCAATGGAAGCAAGACCTCCAATCCGATTTAACACCCGAATATATTCTTGCATACTAATTAGAAATGATATTAACTACAGATGGAGAGGTCGATATAACGAAGACACTGATTTAAGTCTCAGAATTTTAAAAGATGGTTGGTGCACCGTATTGTTTAATGCTTTCCTTTTAGGGAAAAGAGCAACCATGACACAAGGAGGTGGCAATACCGACACTATTTATAATACGGGAGACCAAAGATTAGCTTTTGCGAAATCATTACAAGAACAACACCCTGATGTTGCAAAAGTTACTTGGAAATTTAATCGTTGGCATCACGAAGTAAATTACAAACCATTCAAGAAAAATAAATTAATAAGGAAAGAAAATATAATCATTGATAAGTCAGTAAATGATTTTGGAATGGTTCTCACATCAAATCAGTAGATATGGACGATGCAAATAAAATAGAAATAGATTATCGTGGAACAACTTTGCCAATTAAGAACATTGTTAGTGGTATTTTTATTGAAAAAAGATATATAAAATGTCCACACATGAATAAAAAATGCGGATGGAGATTAAGTCAAGAGCATCGAAAAGGATACGAGTACTTAAATAATAGCTGTTATCTATCAGGTAGTTTTAAACTTGAATGTCCTGATTAAAATAAATCACCAATATAAAATGAATGAAGATGAAACCAACAAACTATAGACTTTGGAATAATTCAAAAAAAAGATTTGAAGATGAATTTGAATACCCTAAAGATGGTAGAAAAAAAGTAGTGGACGCCCCCAAACAATATTATTTAGACTTACAAACAGGAGAAATATATTTTGATGAGTGGGACACTAATGGCGTAATTGCCTATGCTGATGATATTAAACAATTAGAGCCCGAAGATGAAATAATACCTTTGCCATATATCGGAATAAAAGATTGTAAAGGGAATGAATTATTTGAAGGGTGCATAGTTGAGTTATTCGGAGAACACTTGAATAATTATTGGGATGTTGTTTGGAATAAAAAGAGTGCAGGTTTTGAATTTGTAATTAGGGGTATGCAATACGATACTGAATATATAAGCAATTTTAATGATGAAAATATTATGATAGTTGGAAACATTTATCAAAATAGTAACGATTTTAAAAACTAAAAATGAAAACAACAGTATTAAGAATTGGAAATTTTGGAATGATTTTAACAATGCCATAACTATTAACTAAAGACAAACATAAGATGAAAGAAAAAATACATTACGAGGCAAGATTAAACAGGAATATTCGGAGAAAACTTTATTCTTGGACTACCTATAAAAAAGGAACTCTAATTGCAAAATTTGAGCAGAAGCAATTTGAAAAATTTACACTAAAAAATATTGGTAATTATTTTTCACCTCAAATTACAATAGGACACGGGTCAGCAGAATATTTTGATGTTGAAAAAGACATCGACTTCGTAAAAGTAATTACATACACAAAAACGAAAGAGAAAATTGTAAAACTATGAAAGCATATACATACAAGAAAGTTGAAACATTTGACATCATTCAATGGGATGGGAAAGAATCCACTCTGAATAAAATAAAAAAAGCATGTAAAAAAGCAACCATAAATAGCGGTGTTGATTATTCAGCCTTTATTACAAACAAAGGAAAACTAATAATCAGATGGAACACAGATATTGCGTGGAGAGATACACCCGTCCCAATAAAACGATATATGACTTTTTCTTCGAAAGGAGGAGTGTCTTGGTATGGATTAAAAGAATTTAAAAGTAAATTTATAGAAATACAAAAATGAAAGCACTAAACGATAACAAAGAACATCTAGAAATGGTTTGCAGAATTAATCAAGGACATTGCGAATGCAGGTATTTGATTATGAAAGATAGCGTCCTAAAATGCATGAAAGAAAATGAAGTAGACAAGGCAATTATTGACAAAGAGTGGGTAGATAGAAAATGGACAGAAAAGACATTTGGTTGTATCTGTTATTCAAAATTTAAAGACCTTAAATAAATAAACAATGGAATACAAAATACAAATCACCTGTGGACTGGATGACACAAAAAGAGATGTGTGTCCTCACCATTATTTACCATCCGACTATTTCCCGAGTGGATTCGTTCCAAGAATAGGAGACACTATTGTTTGGAGGGATTTATATTGGGATGTCAGAAATGTAGTGATTGACCATGCCTATAAAGAAATAAGGCTTTGGGTGAAAGATAGTGAACGATTTAATTTACCTAAATAATGGCGACAATCAAACAACATAGACCTGCTTACTTCTCAGGATTTGATAATGAAGAAAAATCATTCTCATCACTAGAAGAATTATTGAATATTGAGTTCGTTAATAGTTTTAAGCTACTACCAAACGGAGAACTCAATCCTGACTTCCACCAATATTCTATTAGCAAAGAACAAAGTCATATCCCGAATGGATGCATCTTAATGGCAGAATATAAAAAAGGTCTTGAATGGTGGGTTATTGGCTATATCAACGACAATGAAATCATCAAAGAACTACCTATTTGGAAGCCAAAACCATAATTGTTGATAACTTTTATTGATTATTTGTACATTATTGTGCTTTTATTTATATCTTTGCTTTAAATAACGGTCAATGAGCAAATATTTAGATTTCGAAAACCCCAAGTACGAGAAAGGCTACAAGCCATTTCAGTTAACTACTGACAGCATAAAAGCGAATATTGGAAAGAAGATTTGCTATGTAAGAAGTCGAAGCATAGACCCACACAGAGGATATTACAATGTAGAGTATGGAGTAATCCACTCTAAGAGATATAGCCAACTATATATTGAAGACGGAAACAACAGCGTTGATATACGAGATATAGTCGAATGCGGTATTGAAATATAACTAACGGTCAAACAGTATGAAAACAATAAGAGAATTAAGAGATGTAATGGATTTTTATCCTAATGAATTATCAAGTCAATTAAAATACTTTACAAGACAAAATATTGACTGGAATGTTTATTTGCCAACCAAAGGGAAAAACTTACAACGTGATTTTGTTTGGACTTTAGAGCAAAAAAGAGAGCTGATAAATTCAATGCTAATTGGTAGGCATATACCACATTGTGCAATTGTAAATATTGTTGACCCGAATAACGACCATAAAGATATTCTACAAGTAATAGATGGTAAGCAAAGACTTTCTGCAATGGTTGATTTTTACGAAAATAAGTTTACTATTGAAATAGATGGAATTGGCTATCATTTCAAAGATTTGCCTGATGATTACCAATTAGCAATAAGCCTCTATCATTTTAGGTATTATGTCGTAAATGAACCTTATGGAAGTCCAATGACAGATGAACAAAAAATCAATTGGTTTAAATTTATCAACTTTGCAGGAACTCCACAAGATGCTGAACATCTACAGGGATTATCCTAAAATTAAATAAAGCAATACAACACATGTCAGAACTACAAATAAGTCCACTTGATTTAAAAGCAGACTATCGCAAAAAGTGGAATGCAAACGAAAAAGATTTTGTCTGCCTTACTAGAAATGGTGAGCTAGTGAGCAACTCGATATATCGTGTAGGAGGATTCAACGCAGATGTTAAAGCAGATTATTTTATGGTGTTGAAATATGTGGAGGTTTATTACCCTAAAAGCATTACTGACCGTACAGGAAGTGACCCAAAACATTTAGAGGGCAGATGGTGTATTATCGACAAGAATGGAATCGAAAAAGTTGAATTTGACTCTTTTAAAACACCATATCCTGTAAAAAATAGCTGTATCTATTCAATAGATAATAAATATTACAATATTGAAAGTGGAGAATTTTATTGCTCCTCATACTCGAAAATAGAATCGACCGATTTTTTATTTCTAGATAACGCATACGACAAAGACGAATCGAAAAGAGGAGTAATTAAAATAAATAAAAAGAATGGTACTTGGGAGTTATTCCCGTAAATGTTACAGAAAATAAAATATAAATTTTAAAAATAAATTTTTAGATACATGGGAAAACTAACAGACTTTAGAAAAACAGCATCAGATATAAAAAAACTGCTGTTAAAGACACATAACATTAAGCAGGTAAAAAATGAATCAGATTACAATGGAGCTGACTTGTTTCTAAATTCAATAATTGTCAGTAACAACACGTTAAAAGAAAGTATGCAACGAGAAACCATAGAAACTGACAAAGAAGACGGCTTTGATATGCTCGACACTATACTTTACAAGACTTTGCAAATTGGCTACCAAAAAGCCTTGATTGAGCGTGGAGAAATATAACCGAACTATGCGATGGCTTGGTTTAATTATTTTGGCTTATGCCTTTTTCTAACGCAATCAGCGAAGATTTTTGTGCGTTGCGGATTGCGTTAGAACGAACAATACTAAAAGAAGGGCGTTGTAAGCATTGCGAATAGTAACCACTTGGATAGCCTTTATTTTAGTTATTGTTAGGCACTAGTAGCACAGCGAAGGAATTATAAACTAAAAACACAAAACGATGACAAAGGATGAAGCTATACAAGTAATGAAAGAGGGTAAAAAAGTTACTCATAGATATTTTGATGCAGGGGAATTTATACAGATTTCAGCAGACCATCAGACAATTTTATTTGAAGATGGCAATAGAATTAGTTACCAACTTTTTTGGAGCGATAGGGTTGGTAGTCATTGGAACGAAGGATGGGATATTTACGAGTAACTAGTGAGGCAGGGTGCTATTGTGCCTAACATATTGCTTTACGAAACTTTGTTATAATTAACACAATGATAATCAATGAAATAATTATAATTAGAGAAAGTTTAGGAATTGGATGGTTGGGCAAGATGAACTACATTGAATTGGACACACAAAAGCCGATAAGACTTCGTTCATATAATGGATGCTTGTGTTTTCTAAATAATTGTTAATAACTTATTTTAAGGCTTTTGTACATTATTGCATTATTATTCTTATTTTTGCTTAACGGTCAAACAAAATCACATAATGGAAAACGAAAATTCGCCTGACTTTATACTACAGGCGTTCATAAATAATAAAAACATGCGAGTGACCAAGAGAAAGCATCATGTCTCAGGAGCTACATGTACAAAAGAGTTGAACGGAATACTATTTAAAATGGATAGTAGTGCAGAAAACATCTACATACCATACGCACACGTAAAAGATTTCGCTATGGCTGTACTAGAATCTTATTGTCAATTCTCTCCTGAATTTAAAGATAAGGATGTTAGAATATCTGTAGTAGTAAGCACTAAAGAATTAAAGAATGGGCACTAAAAAACTTAGTTTGTCTGAGAGACAACAAAAAGTGGTTGATACACTTAAAAAATATCCTAAAGACATGATAATGTTCAATGGGTGCATGACAGGAGGTCACGGAGTTAAATTTGATTTGAGAACAGTTGAATCATTGAAACGAAAGGGAGTTATAGTAAACGGTAAATTAAACGAAGAAGTCAATGGAAAATAGTAACTCAAAAGGATTTAGCTTTTCGTCTACGTTTAAAAGCAGATACAAAAAGCCTCAAACTATAAGATGTAATGCGTCAAAATTGCATTTCACTACAAATCCTCGAACTATAGATATTCATAGCAATGATACTCAGGGCACAATGAGCGTACCATACGAATATGCAAAAGAAGTAGCTATGGCATTATTGGAGGCTCACTGTTTGAATGAGGACTATTTAGACAACAAGGAAGTTGAAATAACAATATCTGTTAAAATAATAACACAATGAAAGTTGATTCTATATACACATCTTGTGGTGATTTTATAATCGGATATACAAAACTTAAAAGAGGTTTTTATATCGAAAGCTATCCTGAAATAATTAAAGCTAAATCAGGAATGATTGTACGCAGTGGCAGAGACAGTTATTTTTCAAGTATCAACGAAATTGAAGCGTATGTAAAAGAGGTGGTGAATAATTTTAAAGAAAATTACCTTTTTGTAAGAAAAGTCATCTGCTATCAAATGTCTATAAGTGATTACAGCTTTTGCTTTAACTATATGGTTTGTAATGAGAATGAAAAAATTCACATGAAAAATAAAGCTAGAATAGAAATGCACGAATATTATGTTTTAGAAACAAATCTTATGCGTCTATTCAATCGGAGAGATACGATGGGACAATTAGTTGGTGGAGATAATTACATTATTATTGATTACGATGAAGCCGTGCATAAATTTATCGTAGACTTCGTAAATAATTTTGAGGGGTTAAAATCTAAATTAAAAGCCTTCTTTGAAAAAGACAATATACATAAAAATATAATGCAAAGTTTAGAATCAAAACAAAAATTAATAGGATAAATGGCAAAGAGAAAACACCTTAGCACAAACGCTTTTGCTTCAATGAAAGGAGAATACCTAAAACAATGCGATGACAGTATTCGTATTGCTAAAAGCACTGTTAGGGAGGCAAAGGTAAGGTTTAGACGGTTGGGTAAAGCGATAGAATTACACGAAGTTAAAATACAAAAGCTACAAGAAAAAAGAAAAGAAATTTTAAATCTAAAATAATGGAGACAAATCTTAGCGAAAGAACCACGACATCTCTTAACATAAGCTCTAAGACATCAGATGATGTAGTAAAGGTAGTTACATCTAAATGGTTTAAATTTAAAGGTGACGAAAGACAGCTCCACACTCAGATACATCCAATTATCTCTAATGCAATGTATAATAGAGAAAAAGAATTATTGGAAGATGAGCGATTTAAGACCTTAATTGCATTGGCTCGTACATTTGATGACGAAACAGTGAATAAAGCGATTGTAGCCCTTAATTATCAATTAATTGTAAAGAAATAAATACTAGTGAATAAAGCTATTTTACCAATAAAACAAAATGACATAACAGAAGTCAGTTTTAATCGTTACGATTTTTATTATCGTGTGAACGAAACTGATTACAAATGGTGTATAAATTGGATTGATTATTTAAAGAAGCGAGAAACTTATATGGAATGGTATATTAGAGTGCCAATTAATGATGTTTTCAAATTTCTAAATTAACTGTTCCTAAAAACTGAAAAAATGGATTTAACAAAAGGAACAGCCACCGCTTTTTTTAGGATTATTGTCACAGATAAGAAAGCAACAGATAAGTTTGATTTTTCGGGAAATGTTTCTACTATACATTTAACCCTTAGAGAATTAAATGCTAGTTTTAAAATAAATATTTGCGGAAGAGAACTTACTGAAAAGGATTTTAACATGCGTGAAGAATACTCTTGGCAACTGAGTCAGTCATCAATTCAAGGATATTTAAAAGGGAAACGAGACGAAATTAAATTTGTAAAAAACGGAGTGTTTGAAATCGAACAACCTTCTGTTAATGTATGGAATATAACGATTTGGATTACACAACTAGAAAACAAACAAGAATCTAATAAATCATTTTTTGAATAATTATGGCTCACCAATTATCTAAAAACAATCCAATTATACAGGAATATTGTAAAAGCAACTTTTCTGATGACTTCAATCCTGAATCTTTCTTGGTTGGATTATCTAGTTTATTGGGGCTGAGAGAAGAATCAAAAATATTCCGCAATAAATTTCAACTGCAAGGAAATGACGGCAACGATGTATCTTGGAGCGTGGATGACATTAAAGACATCATTAACAGAAAAGAAGTTGTAGATTCTTTGCTAAAGAAATACGAGATTCCAAAATATAGTGATGTTTGCATTGGAAAAACAATACTCAAGACGATTAAGTATTCGGGCTACAATGAATGCTCATTCAGAATTCTTGTATTCACTGATAATACTTTTTATGCATACGTTGTTAGACCAAGAGGGGGTTATTATGGTGAAAATTTATTGGAATGGACACATTTTTCATACGATAGCTATTTCTTCTTTAAAATGAACGAAGAGGCTCATGGTGAATTTAAAAAATATGACTTTGATTCCCAACGTATCCCAACACTAAAAATATAACTATGGAACTATACGACAACTCAGATAGATTAATCCCTAAAGAATCCGTTCAATATAAACAGATTGAAAAATTAATCTTGGATAAGCAATTAGGATACAATCCAAGTGTCAGAAACCATTATTTCCGCTTCTTGGATTCTTGGATGAGAGATGACATTTTTGATTACATGACAGATAATAAAAAATAACAATGACAGAATTAAAAGATTTTAAGAAAAAATATGAAAAGTTTATAGAACGAGCAGAGCTCTATTGCCAACAGAATGACATGGAGAAGAACGAACACGGAGTTTATATCTATGTTTCTACTAATGGATTTTCTAGTATTAATCTTCCTGCTATACTCCAAAACTACGCTGACGAATGTGCAAAGGAGTCAGAAGAGTTGATTGAGGAAACAATGGATACTGAGGTGGATAAAGATTTTGACATTAGAACTTTGGATGATAAAATGAAGTACGGTTTCCTTGTTGAAAATTTTGACAAACTAAAACTGATTGAATTAGAAACATTAATAAAATAACAATGAACCACAACGACAAATTAAGAGAAGTGCTACACCTGTACAGAGGATGTGAAATTGAATGCGAAAAGTCTTGGTATATTTTGAAGGCTGTAATCATCAACGATGAAAATTCAGATGACGAAGATGTTTATGTCCTAGCCGAAAATGAGCATCATGGTGAATCCCAATTTAATTTAGAAGACTGCAAACCGTTCCTGAGACCATTGTCTAGCATAACGGAATCAGAAGAAAAAGAATGGCAAAGGACTTCTACTCCAATCGGAGAAATGGCTCTTGAATCAGCTATGCAAATCCATTGGACGAAAAGAATCAACTATTACCGCTCAATAGGAATAGACTGTGATGGTTTGATTGAATCAGGATTTGCTATTGATAAGACTAAATTATAAGAGATGAAAACAAAATTAAAAGATGTATTTAATATCATCTGTGGATGTGATTGGGTTGTCGTTGATTGCACAATATACTACGACCCACACAAAGATAGCATGGGTCATTCCTTGAAATCAAGAGGAGATATTGTAAAAATAGATATTCTTTCCGCACCTTTTCTACTTCGATACGGGTGCAGTAGTAGTGGGACAAGTTGGATTGAGTATCTACTAAAAGGAGCAAAACCTGTTCTTCGCCCTTTTCATGATATTACTAAAAGGGAAATGGAGGAATTAATTGCCATCAATCGAACCGAAGATGAAATAATCACAAAAATTGAATTAAAAAACGAGATGGTGACATTCATAAAAAAAGCCAAAAGGGGAAAATATGGTCTAATCGATATGATACGATTAGACGAAGTAAAATCAAATGAGTTTATTTATCTTTTAAAACAAGGCTTCGATGTGTTTGGATTAATTGAATCAAAACAAGCTATTGATAAAACTAAATTATAAAATTCATGAAAATAGAATTAAAAGATGTATTGCACTTGTATTTAGGATGTAAAGCCGAAATCGAAAGGGTTGTTTATCCCAAAGCAAAAATAAATGATAAAATAACACCTTCTACTTTCACAATGTTAGAAATGGGAACTATTAAAGTTAAACCAATCCTTCGCCCTCTTTCTGATATGACTCAGGAAGAAAGAAACCACATTGATGAAATAGTAAAAGAGTACGATAAAATAATTAGAGAAACGGGAACAATGAGTGAAGGCGAGAAATGGGCTATAATGACTAGTCATACTTTAAAGCGGGGTTTTGATTTATTCGGACTCATAAAAAGTTCACAAGCTATTGATAAAACAACCATTAAATAACATGAAGGCAGAAGATATTTTAAAAAAGGTTCAACGAATGTACAGAAATAAAAAATTGATACTTAGCGAAAGCAAAGAAAATATCATGATTGATACATCTTTTAGCTACGAATGTAGCGGAGAAATCTATTCCGATGATACCTACACAAAACACGTAAAAAGGCATGACCACTTCTGCTCTGTAGAATTTGCAAGAAGGTTGTTTAAAAAAACTGTAGCCAAATCTGTATAATATGAAAACAGAAAAAATAATAATCGGGGACTCTGATTATTCTAGGAAGCAAATAGAATCGAGAGAATCAGACGGAGGTTGGGGAGATTCTGCTAGAGATGTTCTGAAAACAATCAGAGAGTATGAAAATAATGGCTACGAGGTAAAATTTGAAACTTCTCTTTTTAGAAAAATATTCTGTATGGGAATTTACAGAGTGGTAGCCTACAAAAAACAAAATAAAGTTAGCGACCACTGCCCATTATGTAATTCATCAAAAATAGAAAGAACAACATTCTCAGAATATTCATATTGTTGTTTAGATTGCGATGCATATTGGGTTAACTAAAAATAAACTAAAAAAAATGAAAGCAATCTTGCAACAAATGTTAAAGACGCTTGATAAATTTGAAAGTTGTCAAGCAGTAGAAAAATTATCAGATTTTGAATTAAAATATCTGAAAGAACTGCGAATACAAATCGAACAACTACCCATTCAAGAACCGAATAAAACCACCGTATTCAACCAAGAGGTAATAGGTTGTAATGTAATTGCTGACACAGTAGTGTTTAATGGCGACTCTAAAAACATCACTGTCGATGCCAATCAAGTAATATTTAATGATAGCTGTAAAGAAGTAACCATTGAGTATGCTAAAGAAATAGTAAACAATGCATAATTTCGAAAACTAAAAAAATGACATTAAAAGAAAAATTAATAATCGCTTACGAAGCAGGAGCAAAAAGCGTTCAGACAAACATTGAAATAAACAAGCTGATTGAAATGGGAACAAAACAATGTCCCGAAGAAGCAACGTTTGAAACATTTTTAGCAAACAAGAATGCTCTTATGCCTGTTGGTGAATCTTTTGAGCAAGACAATCAAAAAGATAAAGATTGGGAATGCGAAGAATCTTGCCAATTTTACGGACTAAACAAGCGTGGAGTTTGTTGCAAGACATGGCGAAAATTTGAAGATAAAATTATTTCAGATGAAGCCATAACCGAAAAAGCAAACAAGATGGAAGCAGGAACGAGTTGGTGTCACGCATATTCTTTCGAAGAGGGTGCTAAATGGCATCGCTCAGTGTCGGAAGATAACAATCCAAAAAACTAAAAAAATGGAAATAATTTCAATACATGATTTTAAAACAAGTAAATTAAAATCATACTATGGTTCAAGCAAAAAGGTCTATAGAAAATCTCACGTAGAAAGACTCTTGAAAATGTGGTCTGACTTGCATTGCCTCGCAGAACTACATACAAGAACAAGGCTTGTTCCTTGCAATGATGACTTTCTGCAAAAGAAGGCTATCCCACATTTTAACGGTATCAAGCTAAAAGCTGACCGCCTTTATAAGCGGTTTGGTGATGGCGGTTTGATTTTAGGTTGTGTTAGTAGTCTGGTTTAAAATTTATTTTTTAGAGAAGGCGTGCGAGGGATATTAAAACTTATAAAATAAACAAATATGAAAAGAGAAATTATAATTAGAGCATGGGACACAATATCAAATGAAATGTTTGTTCCAACAATGATAAATGGACATGGCGATTTAAGACATACTTGGGATGGTGGCGAAACGTGGTTATTAAAAGATACAGATTCGTTTATAATAATGCTATCCGTTGGGCTTAAAGATAAAAACGGAATTGATATTTACGAAGGCGATATATTATCTATTGGAACAAAGCCATACACTAAACTTCAAAGTAATTATGAAATTATTTGGAGCGATACAATGTTCGGATTTCATTTAGTAAGTGCAAATGGTGATGGTGATGAATATGGAATATATACGAGGAATGTTAGAAATAATGATGTGCGTGAAATAATAGGTAATAGATACGAACATCCTGACCTTTTAAAAATTTGAAAAATTTTATGAAGTGCGGGGGTAAAAAATAAATTTTAAACTTGCTACTAACGATGCATTGAAGAAACTAAAGGCTAAATATCCAAACATAAAAGAATTTCAGAGATATACTCCGATTAAAAAATAATAAAATGGAAACAAAAGGATATGAAAGTATTTTTGAAGATGTTAAGTGCCATAAAAATAATGGAGTGCATTTATGCGAACATTACGAGGAGTGGGACGGTGAACGTTGGATTGCTCAAGAACAATGTTCTAGTTGCGAACATGCAATAGATTCTCGATTTTTCAATGGATGCAAACGAGCTTTTAATAAAGAGCATGATTATGCTTTTGGTTCAAAGATAGATGAAAACGGAGTTAAGTTCATCACGAGAACATGCATAAACTGTAATCAATCACATACATATCAATCACAAATAAGAAATATAAAATGGAAAGAGAAGAATTAATTAAAATTTGCGAAGACGCTGTTGTTCACCATACTAAATGGGAAGACCGAGACAGCTATTTAGCACAAAGAGAAATACAATCAATTCACAAAGGATTGACAGCAGGATTAGAGTTTAAGATTATAACAAAAGAAGACGACCCCAATTATCATTCGGACGAACACACTTTGATTATTAAGTTTTTCAAACCTATTTTGGATACAATCGAAAACGTTCCTGAATTAGAAATATCTTCTAGAGAAGATTATTTTAAAGATTGTGACCCCGATTACGAATCAGAAATGTTTGGTGGAGGCGGGATTGATTTTGATAGCGATTACACTCAAGGATATATGCCAACGAGAAAAAGATTAGAAAATGTTGGGGTTGGCAATGATTGGTACTAATTGTTAATAACTATTTATTTACACTATTGCATATTAGTACAATAATGCAGTATATTTGTAAAATAAAATTCGGTCAAAGGAAATGTTACAAGCACGATTTAATAAAATGCACAGGGGCTTCCAATTAGAAATAATTGTGGTTGTGGATAAAAAGAAAGACCTAACAAAACTTTTTGGATTCACACCATACCACATTTCTACTTGGTGTTCTTTCATGCCCGTTAAAGATGAAACACTTATTAAACATAATGAATATGTTTCATTCTCTGTTGTATCGGGAGAAATGGGCTACATCATGCCGAAAGAATGGCGAAGGAAAACTATTGATGCAGAAGTAGTAATGAATTATATAGATGAGCACCGAAAAAGATGCCGTACATATCAGGAGACAATGGATTGGGTAGAAAAGCGTAAATCAACATGCACGAAGTAGACTTTACAGGTTGGACAAGAACTCCCGAAGAGCTAGAAAAGCTAAAGGATAATTTTTGGTATAGGTGGTCACTTCATTGGATTAGATTTTTTAAAGCAACAAAACAAAAGCGTTGGGCTTACTTCAATGTTTGGAATATAAAAGGATTACTGTTTAATCAGAAAAAGCAATTTTAAAAACTAAAAAAATGCATAACGAATATAGAATTAAAGAAGTGTCTATCCTATTAAAAATTGGGACTGAAACAGTTTTTTACCCTCAAGTAAAAAACATTACAACGGAACAAACAGGGTATTTTTGGTGGAAGAAAATTACAGAAAAAGTGGACTGGCTTAATTTGTACAGAGAAACCGAAGGAGTACACAAAGGTCAAATATTCACTAAGGATACTTACAATAGTCGTGAGTTAATCCATTGCATATCAAAAGATTTAGCAGAAAGAGTAATTAGAGAATACGAAGTTATGCTCGAACAAAATACTTGGAACTATTGGAGAAACAAAGGAGTTGATTATTTCACAGACGAAAAATTGATAAAGATTCACGCAGTAGAATCAACTATGGAAGATAAAAAATAATGGAATTAACAAACGACATAAAAATTAAAATCTTTGCTCAATATTTGGGTCAAGCAATAGAACTTGATAATAGTGGGTCAAGGGTTAGAAACAGAAAACTTATTGGAGTAGGAGGAATAGATGATGGCGACTTTCAGTATTTAAGATTAAGAATGGGAGAAGCACCAAAAGGTCTTGTACATAATCAATTTGTTTCAAACAATACTTGCAAATTAGTTTTAAAGCCTCTGTCATCATTATTGGATGAAGATGCCATCGAAGTTGATAAAATGGAAGCATGGAATTTATACACTGGGGGCGTTCTTTCGGAAGGGACTGACCCAAAGGATGTTGTCATATATAAACTAAAAAATAGATTTGAATACAATTTTATTACCGCCCAATTTATTCTTTCAAAGGGGTATGATTTACCTCAATACTTATTGGGAAATAAGACGTTACAAGAATCAGGATTAGCTATTTACGAATAATTAAAAACATGAGTGGAGGAAGTTTAAATTACGGTCATCACAACTTGAAAGAAGTTTCGAGACAATTAAAAGGAAAAGAAAACAGCCCACTTCAAAGAGCGTTGGGAATTCATCTTGAGGACGTAATCGAAGCACTAAATTGTGCTGATATGGTTATAAGTATGGATTGGGCAGAAGGAAAGGACGATGAAGCCATCAAAAAATGTCTTGGAGGAAACTGTGAATCAAAAGCGTTTGATATTTTAAAATCTGATGCAGAAGAGTTAATTAAAGAACTTGAAAAATTTGTAAAAAAATAATTATGGAAAAAAGCACTCCTGAAAATATTGAGAGGCTATTCGCCATTGTGAACAGTTTGGCTAATGGAATAGAAGCATTACAAAACTTAGCGAAAGAGAGTGCCACATTCACGGATAATCAGATAGAGATAATTTTGTCGAATGGAGGTTTTGGTGATGAAGGGAAGGGTGAGATTAAAAAAATGCTCGAAGAAGACAAACAAGAAACAATTAAACTATTGAACAATACATTTATTAGCGGAGACAAATTCCGTGAAATACAAGAATCAATGTTAACTATAAATGATTCTGATGATGCTACTGTTATTCTTATAAATGTGTACGAAAGAATAATTGCGGGACTTATGGCTTCCTTGAACAGTTCAAAAAATAATATTGAAAAACTTATTTGGATTATTGATGAAAATGCTGATGATGACGACATTGAAAAATTAATTAGAGAAATTAAATAATCATGCTAACGGAAAACCAAATACGAAACGACAAAAACCAACTTCTCGCACTCAAGAGAGGAATGGTCTTGGCTCAAAAGCATTGTAAAAAAGGTGGAAAGAAATGGGTGGAAAATAAACAGATGATAGCAATCTTGAGTGCAAAAATAAAAACTTATAGAGTGGTATTAAAAGGCAATGCTATTGACTATAAAAAATTAAAAACAAAAAAGGAAATTAGAAGTTTTGTTTTGAAGATGACTCAGATTAAATCGTTAGTCCGTGAAATCTTGAAACATGATTTAGAATCGAGAGATGATGACAACTTATTATGCATAAAAGTTTGGGAGAAGCAGGGGTCTAAGCCAAATATGGCATATAATACTTTTAAAACGAAATTAATTATAGGAACTTTCTCTTCTCCCGAATCCATAGGACGATGCAGACGTGCCTTGCAACAGAAGTATATCACACTCAGAGGTAAATTATACGAAAAAAGACATCAGGCAGAAGAAAGATTTAAAACTCAATATAAATTAGAATTCTAAATTCACATGATAGGAGCATCATTATACGGGTACAGAAATAATTTTAGTTGTAAAAAAGGCAATAAAATCCCGAAGAAGAAAAAGTACAAAGTAAAAATCTTAAATCTTTTCAGAGAAGGGTTTAGAACGATAAGTCCTAATGATGATGATTTATTCGTAAGTATATGTCAATACTTCATGAAAAAGGGTTATCCGTGCGGATTACGGGTATCCGATAACACATCAAATATTGATACATTTCTAGCAGATGCACTATTCTCAATAAACCCTTTTCACTCTGAGAACTTGAGAATAAACAGAAATGGCTTTAATCTATATGAATGGAGGGAACAGTTCGACCTTTTTAATGAGACGGAAATTACTGAACTAAATTACTACCGAAATAGAGCTTCTATGCCTATTAAAGACTTTAACTCATTTGAACATATTAAGAAAATCTTGTTCACTAAATATGATAAATACAACAATGAAAACGTAAAATTAAAATTCCCATACAATCGTTCTTGGAAACATAAAGCGACATGGATTCTCTCAAAAGATTGCTTTGTTGATAAAGACACAATAACATATACAATAGCATACGGATGTTATGATGATTTCCTAGCTTCGTTAAAAAACAAGGCTCACTCTAGTTGGACTATCAAAATTGAAAGTGAGCCGAATGAAAACTATATTGATTTTTGTCTAAGAATATTTAATGATTACGACAAAATTCTTTCAGGAGATAAAAGTGTATTGATTTCAGAATACGAAGGCGACCATTTTTATTTAGGTGGTAATTTCAGATTACGAAAAGCAGAAGAATCTTTACAAGAACACAACTAAATCAAAACAATTAACTATGAAAACAGATTGGGAGCAATTAAGCAAAGAACAAAAAGTAAAATATAAAAGTTATTGCGATAAGAAATTTGGCAAAACAATAATGTTTGTTGAATATGGAGAACCGATGTATCTTGATGAAAACTGCGATATGATAGACACTTCAATCATAATAAAACTATTATTTTACACTAATGACAATTAAGATGAGTAAAATAAATGTATACACTTGTGCTAGTCACCATAATACAGTAACGAAAGATACTCCTAACAGAGATGTGACTCCATTTAAAATAACCTGTCCCGAATGTGGAAAAGAATCTTTTTCTGCGAACTATCAAGTGTCGCAGGATTTAACACCAACATACGAATGGTTTATTCCGCAAACAGTTAAAGAATACAAAGATGCTTGTGTTCCTATTTATGGAGATGTTTTTACAGATGCGGATTACGAATCAATGCTTGATGGTAAATCAACTATGTACAGAAAAATTAAATAACATGAAACAGAACGAAAAAGAAAAGCTAATATCCGTTGCACACAATCTTATGCAGGTTGTTGATGATATAAAGCAGATTACCAAGCCCCAAAATTTGGACGATGAAGACGAAAGATACGAGGATGATGTTTATCCTATGTGCACTTCTCAATTCGCTCAGATAGATTGCCGAGTTACAACTTGTAAATTTTATCAAGGAGCAGGAGTGTGTAGTAATATATCCCCTGCAATAGTTCTGAATGAGAGTGGAAGTTTTTGGTGTAAATCTAAAGTCGATAAAAAATGAGCAAAGAGTTTGAAGTAGGATATGAATTGATTCCTATGTCTGATATTACAGACGAAGCGAGAAAAATAGCTGTTGTTTGGGCGGAAGCAAATGGGTTTGATTGGATTGGCGACAAGCACAAGTTGGCTAGTGACATAATGAATTATGCTATCAAATATCACAAATCTAAATTAGGAGAGCGACCAAAATATGAAATTAGAATTGGAAGACATTACGATTATTTTGATAGTCCTGAAACGCCATCAAAAAAATGTAAAATTATTGATATATTCTATGACGGTAATTATATCATTTACGAATTTAAGTATCTTTTTGAAACGGGAACTTTCGCAACTATTTATCCACAAAAATTAAAACCAATAGAATAATGCTAAAAGCAAAACTTAACAATGGAGATTTAGTTTTCGGATTGAGCAAAGAAAACATAACCCGATTACAAAACAATCAACCAATCGTTTTTAATCTAAAAGACATGGGACTAGAGGAAAGACGTGTAATGATTTGTTTTGGCGAGACAGAAGAAGATTTATACAAAGATATGATGGAGCACATCGACTTAGATAAAACTAAAATACATTTTACTGATGAAAGAGAATAGTAAAATAAAAACTAAAAAAACAGAGGGCTCTACTATCATTGAGTTAAAATTTGAAGTCCCAAATGACAAGTTTGATGAATTTGCTGTGTACTTATCTGCTCTCAAGCAATTGTTAAGCATTAAAGAACTGCCAAAAAAATAAATTATGAGTTGTGAAATAGAATCATACGCTGAGGTTAGAAATAAAAAATCAGGAGTTTGGGAAAAAGTCTACGACAAATTCTCATTGACTGATTACGATAAAGAAAGACTAAAAAGGGATAAGTGCGACAACCCTTTCTATCGTCAAAGCTATTCAATGTTTGGATTCTTAGCGGATGTTAGAAACTATGATATGTGTGAGCCATTATCAAAACCGAGAGGAATTCCGAAAGATTGCAATATTGACATATACACTGACTACAAGTGGCAAATGGAAGGTTCTTGTATTGTGCATTCGGCATCATATTTTACACTAAGAGAATTGGCAGAATTTGATTACGATAAAAAATTTTGGAATAGAAGAATCGATGGTTCACCTATGCTTATGGCAGAAGAAGGAGAAGGTGAAATTATTTCGTATCGAGATAATCTTCCTGAAATATTCTTCACACACTTGGAGGAATTAAAAGAGTTGGGAGATTTGGATGACGTGAGAGTTATATTTTGG
>ERZ1292625.1673-Hain-H41-01um-R1-1673-length-24719-cov-5_pt1 | contig 24719 bp, 28 predicted proteins | sample MGYA00564400_ERZ1292625 | MGnify/ENA primary metagenome ERZ1292625 (study PRJEB36523, sample SAMEA6512639) | groundwater metagenome | collected 2019-01-08 | study: AquaDiva: Metagenomics assemblies of 32 groundwater samples | reverse complement strand
TCAACCGACCCTTCTGACATCCTAAACAAGCAAATCGCTGTAGATGGAACCATTGAGCTCATCTACGACGCGCAGACATTCAAGACTGAAATGCTTGCTGATACCCAAAAAGCAATGCGTATCCGTCTTTCGAACACCGATGTGACGATTGGCTCATCTCTAAATCCACAGCTCACCATCGATCTTGCGAAGGTGAAGTTTGGGAAGTTCACTCGCAACTACGGAAATGACGACATCACAACTGTTACGGCTGAGTTCAAGGCCTTCTACAGCATCTCAGACAGCAAGATGATTACTATGGAGCTTATCAATACCGCTGTTAGCTACTAAATCTATGCCACGTGAAACCAAAGAATTGATGCTTGGCGGATACACGGCAGTTATTAAAACGTACGCAACCGCGCGGGAGCTTGATGCGCTGCGCGGGGCAATGCATGGCGCCCAAGGCGCATCATTTGAGGCCCAAAAGGAAGCAGAGAAGCATATGATTCAATCCCTTGTTGTCTCCATCAATGGAAAAACGTCAGACCTCTATGATTTTTGCCAGGACAACATGGATTTCGCTTCAGAGTATTCTGTACTCATCATTGAATTGGGCGAGTTGCTCACAAAAAAAAAGAACTAGCGGACGCCGTAGACCACTACTCCCTGGGTCGAATGAACGACACCATGTTGATGGTGCAAATTTGCCAGGACTTCGGATGGACGTTTCAAGAGTACCAAGAGCAGCCGGTACACTTCCTCGTACTCATTCGAGAGAAAATGCGGATTGATAACCTAGCAACGAAACAAGCTTTCAAAAAATAGATATGGCAAGCAAGGAAACAAAACTACAGATTGTCATAGACGCGCAGAATAAAACAAGCGCTGCGTTTACATCGGTAAAGAAGCAGCTCGACCTCACGGCTGTTAGTGTTGATGGCATCGCTAGTGCGATGAAATCGGTAGGGAAGGTGGGGACTGTCGCTTTCGCCGGTCTAACTGCATTCGTGGGCTCCTCAGTCAAGTCATATGGTGAAGCACAGCTTGCCATCGCGAAGGTAGACGCAACGCTCAAAGCTATGGAAAACACCACACGCACGGTCGTCACCGGCACGAAGGAGGTTGCTACCGGCCTCAAGCTCACCGGGACCGATGCACTGGCAGCAGCCAATAAAATTGAACAGCTGAATTTGAAAATTCGCCAGAACTCCGCAGCGCAGAAAGAGCTTGATAAGGACCTAAAAAAACACAATCTTACGAGCAAAGAATACAAGCTCAAGACGGATCAGCTCAAGAACTCCACCGAAGCGGCCCGCCTTGCCATTCTCAAGTATGGCGGTGCGATGACTGAGACTGATTCAAAGACGATCACTCTCACACGGACAATCACCGGCATCGGTGGTTCCTTTGATGAAATTAAAGCAAAGATTCTTGAAGCGTCCCGCTCGGTAATTCGGCTCGGCTTCGATGATGAGGCCGCCGCAGTATCGATCACAAAACTTTTCCAGCGTACCGGCGACCTCAATGAGGCAATCAAATTGAACGTACTCGCTATGGACCTCTCTCGCTCAAAGACTGTTGACCTTGAGACAGCATCTCGCATGATTGCCCTCGTGATGTCTGGGAACGCTAGAGCGCTCAGGGAATACGGCATTGTTCTCGATGAGACAAAGACACCTATGGAGGCGATTGCAGAGCTCCAGGGCATGGTAGCGGGCCAAGCAGAGGGTGCTACAGCGTCTATTCTGGTCCAGACACAGGCAATGCGAGAGCAATTCGCCAACTTCAAGGAGTCTATAGGTGAGCTTTTGATACCAACCCTCACTTCATTCTTGCAAACAATCACTCCGATAATCGAGAAAATGACCGTGTGGGCACAGAACAACCCAGAGACTGCAAAGACTATTCTTATGGTTGCGCTTGCCCTCACCGGCGTGATGGCTGTTATGCTGCCACTCGGTATTGCACTCCCTGGTATTGTGCTTGCAGTGCAGGGTCTCGCAGCAGCCGTCGGCTTTCTTGCAGCGATATTTGGCGTCGCCTCAGCTCCTATGATTGCGATAGTGGCCTTGCTCGGCATCATCGGCATCACTTCCTATAAAGTTGCCGCACAGTGGGAGGATGCATGGGACCTCATCACAATCGTCGTTGCATCGAGTGCGAACGTCATTCAGTCAATTGTCGAGAGCATGATTAACTACGTCATCACCGGCATCAACGACATGATAAAGAAGGTCAACACAATGATCTCTCTTCTTGCATCGGTCCCTGGGGTAGGGAAGGCATTTAAAAAGCTTTCAATCCCAGAGATTGAAAAGGTTGCGTTCGAACGATTTGATACCGGCGCAATCTACAACGACATGATGGAGCGCCCGCAGTCTCGCAGTGCTGGGGAGATGATTATAAACGTCACCGGCAACACCTTCCTAGACCAAGATACCGCGGAACATATTGGCGACCTTATGCTGAGCAAACTCAAGATGTCTAATGCTATATAGCTATGTCGTTTGTCGTCACCATCAACAGTGTGGATCGCACCTCAAGTGTGGTTTTTAATAGTCTCCGTAAGTCCGACAATCTCAACCAGCAAATTGATACCCTTGAGTTTTTTACTCGCAAATATGGCTCTCTCACATTTGCTCCCACACTAGGGCACGAAATCGTGGTCACTCGTGATGGAGAGACACTTTTCGGGGGAGTCATTGTTCGCATCACCGATACTGTGGAGGCGTCAACCATTGTTGGTTATCATATAGAATGCGCCGATTACTCGCAGTACCTCAAGCGCCAACTCGTAACTGAACGATACGAGGGCATGACCGTCGCCGATATAGTAGATGATCTCCTCACCAACTACACGACCGATGGCTTCACCAGCACCAACACCACAAGCACTCTTGAGATAGAAAGCATATCTTTTAACCGCCTTTCCGTGGCTGATTGCCTCCAGAAGCTCGCGAATGCAATCTCATATGTGTGGTACGTAGATTACGATATGGACGTACACGTATTTCCGAAGAACACCGAGGAAGCCCCATACAACCTCTCAGACACATCGCAGAACTATATTTTTGACTCGCTAGAAATTGTTGAGGACCTCACACAGATACGCAACAGCATTATTGTCCAGGGTGGTGAGGCAGTGAGTGCGTCAACGAGAACGGAATATTGGAGTGGTGATACCACCCGCACCCACTTTCCACTATCGAATAAATTTGCTTCTCTCCCCACTGTAACCGTCGGGGGAGTGGGTCAAACTGTAGGGACTGAGTATCTCGATGATGATGCTTCATTTGACTGCATGTGGAACTTCAATGAAAAGTATCTTCGTTTCACGGCAGGGAATATCCCAGGTTCAGGAACCAACAACATTGTCATTGCTGGCTACTACCTATACCCCATTGTCGTCTCAGTGCCTTCTCCTGCATCCCAGGTGACTTATGGGGTGTATGAATTTGCCCTCACTGACAAGAGCATCAGGTCCCAGGCCGAAGCCATCGCCCGCGCGCAAGCGGAACTCATCAGCTATCAGAATCAACTCTACGAGGGTCAGTTTCGAACCTATGACGACGGCTTGCGTTCAGGGCAGGTCATCAACATCACATCAACCCAGCGTGCTAAGAGCATCGATGTTCTGATTCAGAGTGTGACTGCTCGGATGCGAGACCCACTTGGAACCAAGCTTGAATACACCGTGAGTTTTGCCACGCTTAAATCAATTGGCATTATTGACTACCTCCAAAATCAGCTTCGTTCGAAAGAAGTGATTGTCGACGATGACGAGATACTTCTCAACTACTACCCATTCACTGACAGCGCTGGCGCGGGGGATAGTCTCGCTGCACCAACATCTGATACTGGTCCTTATGTTTGGGATACCATGGAATGGGGATATTCCACATGGGCTTGATGTATAATGTTTTCTATGACGGTGCGCATTCAAAAGATTGATAATGAAACGACCATAGAAATCACTACGACCGTGACGGAAAAAGTGCGCCACACTGAGAGCGACCTCATTCGTCGGAAAGCTTACTTCGAGGAGCTTATTGTGAAAGGTCAGAGCGGATTGGCGGAGGTCACATCACTCTTAAATCAAATTGAAAATGAACGAGCTCCATAAATCTGACATGTTCAACCTTGCAGGAGTTCTCTCCATCAAGACCTTTAAGGATGGGAAGCTTGTTCGAGAGCTCGGTCCTTTCAAAAATAAGGTTGTGACTTCCTCTGGGTACGGTCGCAACCTCATCCTGCGCGCAATGGCAGGGGATACCACATATCCTATTGAAATAGATTCCGCCGCAGTGGGCAGTAACTCTACGGCCGCAGTAGACGGTGACACTAACCTCAACACAGTTGTGCATAGCGGGTTGTCAATCACAAACGCCTCAGTCTCCAACAACGTTCTTACCATTGACGTATTTGTGGCCGACGCAACTCTCACGAACGTTACCTATCGTGAGTTCGGACTTTTTGCGGACGGTCGTCTCATATCCCGCGTAATCATTTCTCCCGACTACACCAAGGGAGCTGGAGAGGAGACATTGTTCGCTTATACATTAACTATGACTGGATAATATGCCTATCACAACAGGACAGGTTGCTGAGGCCGGTGACTTTCCTTCCTCTTCCTCGGGCGCGGGGGATAGCGGCAAAGTCAACAAGCTGAATGGGGATGGTCGTAACCCAGTTGACTTCAATGCCTTCGAGGGCGTCCGCGTCTATCAGAACGCGGGTACATCTATCCAACCTGGTTTTACAGTTTTGCCGTTTCAAGTGGAATCATTCGATACCAACACATTCCACGACAACGCCACAAACAATACACGCCTCACTGTACCAACGGGGAAGGGCGGCAAATACATTATTGGAGCCAACATATCCGACGATGGTGGTACAGATGTAGCCGCTTATATCATACTCAACGGCACAACGATCATTGCAATGAACTCAGCGGAAGCATTCTTCACGCCAGCCCCAAACCTGGCCGTCTCAGTAATTTCCTTGTACGAACTTGCAGCCGGTGATTACGTTGAGGTGTTCGCCAATACCAACGGAGGAAGCAATACATCAGGCGATGCACAAACAGCGTTTTGGATGTACAGGTTAGCACCATAATTCTCTGTCTTCCAACATGGCGAAACTCTCAAAGGAAAACATTCGGGAGATAATCGCGGAGCACCAGAAAGGTGTGCCTACAGCTCATATCGCGGAGCAGTTTCACGTCGACCGTTCCACAATTTCATATCACATTGAAAAACTGGAGAGTGCCTTTGTTCTTGATGGCAACGTCTACTCTCTCATCAAAGCCGAAACCCAGCATCAATGCATCCATCCCTCAATGAAGTGTTCCGTTTGTGGAGTCTTTCACGACACCATCTTGCGTGAGGAACGTCAACTCATCTCGGACTTACGCGTGAAACTCCGAGTGTTGAACGGAGGTGAGGAAGACCCTCGTGTATAATTGATTCAATGAAAAGAATACTTATTGTCGCGCTCGCTGCACTTTTACTCCTTCCCATATTCGCGCACGGCCAGGTCATTTTCCCGAACCGTGGCGGTACAGGCACCACAACAATACCGTCGCTTGGTCAAGTCCTTGTAGGGCAGACTAATGGCACATATGCCCCTCAAGCTACTTCGACGCTTGGCATCTCGGGGGGGAGTGGCAGCTCATTTTCCACAACATCAGCCGATTACTGGGATAGCACCAAGGCGCGATGGGCAACGACCTCATCTGATTACTGGCTGACCACGAAGTCCACTACAAACCTTTCCGAGGGCTCCAACCTTTATTACACAACCGCGCGTGTCCTCACCTATCTCGATACACTCACCAAGGGCTATTTCTTTTCAACAACAAGCGCCGACTATTGGGACTCTACCAAAGCAAGGTGGGCCACCACATCAAGTGACTATTGGGAAACGCAGCAAACAGCGCGTACTGCCGACGACCTCACCAATAACAGCATCGAGGACTTGAGCGATGTAGGAGCAATGACCGAGTCAATCGGTGACCTTTTCTCATGGACTGGTTCAGTATGGTCAAATGTGGCGACCGGCACAATAGGGCTTCTCTCTCGATATAGCATTGATACCTCGTCTGAGCTTCTCTCTATCGTTACTGACGAGACCGGCACTGGCAACCTAGTATTCAATGCATCCCCTACGTTCACCGGTACTGCGGGTTTTGCGTCAATTCTTGGCACCGGTTCGAGTACAATCGCCTCGCTGACCGTAACGAATGGAACCACGACCAACGGCACGAGCACGAACTTCTATATTTCCAACTCCCTCAGCTTCGGTGGCGTTGTTGGTACGGCATGGGCAAACTTTTGCACGTCAATTACAGGGAGTGCAGACCTCTGTGATGGGAACGACGCGACGGGTGGGGGAGGGGGTAGCGGTTCAAACTGGGCAAACTTCGTTGGCTACATCTCCCCGTCGTCGACCGTAGGCATTACAGTCAATTCATCCTCATCTGTCCTAGCACTGACATCGACGCGCTCGACAACGACCGCTGCAACGACGACTGACATATTCGCCACACGCTCTTCGACCACAAACGCAACGAGTACCAACAGTTTCGTCTCGGGGCAGTTCTCTATCGGAACCCTATCTGGGCTTCTCAAAGCGACCGTAGGCGTCGTAGGGATTGCCAGCGCCGGTGTGGACTACCTCACAACCGCAGTCACCTCTTTTAATGGGCAGACTGGCGCTTCTCAGACGCTTGCCACCACCTCAAACGCTGGGGGCTGGGGCTTTTCATCGGGCTCAAATATCCACACACTCAATATCCCAGACGCGGCCTCGACAACCGATAAGGGACTACTCTCCGGCGTTTTCTTCAAGCTCTTTGCAGAAAAAGTTGCAACGACTTCGATAGATACATCAGCCGAGGTTGCCACACTTGTATCCGATGAAACTGGCAGTGGTGCTCTCGTCTTTGCGGGTTCCCCAACCTTCACCGGTACGGTGGTGCTCTCTGCCTTTACCGCGACCAATGGAACGAGCACGTCGTTCTTTTCGACGGTCGCATCATCGACCAACCTCTTCAGCTCGAACGCTGCATTTACCAATGGCACCACAAGCAATGCAACCAGCACTAATCTCTTTGTCACGAATCTCATTGGCACAAACGCCACCATCACGAACGCTACAACATCCTCTCTGAAAATCTCTGGACTGAAAGACAATGCATCTTCTTTTGGAACAAGCGGACAAATACTTCAAACATCCGGTGCAGTAGCGACATGGGTATCAACTTCGACACTCGGGCTTCTTTCACGATATGACATAGACCTCTCAGCAGAGCTTCTCGCAATCGTCACCGATGAAACGGGCACCGGAGCATTGGTGTTTGCCGATGGTCCCACATTCACAGGCACGGTAGCAATGTCTGCGTTCACCGCAGTGAACGGCACAAGCACCTCACTGTTTGCAACTGTTGCCTCGTCAACAAACCTATTCTCATCAAACGGCACATTCACCAATGCGACGATAACAAACGCGACTACGACAAACCTCAAAGTGAGCGTACTTGTTGACAGTGCTTCTTCGCTTGGAACTACTGGCATGGTCCTCCAGACGAACGGAGCGACGGCACAATGGGTCTCTACCTCATCACTCAACATTTCAGGCGGGGGAGGAGGGTCGTCAAAATGGACAGACTCGGGGCTATTTACATACCTCACCGATACCCCAGATGATATTGCATTCGGGTCATCAGCAACCGCTACAGCACCCTTTTGGTGGGATGTTTCAGCTACCACTTCGTACATCGGTAATGGAGGCATGGGCGATAGTGTCGTCGTTCTCGGAGCCACAAACAACGAGTGGTCTCTTGGATACGACGCAACCGACAGCAGTTTTGCAATTGCCTCGTCAACGGTACTCGGCACAAACAACGTAATCACAATACTAAAGGGTGGAAACACCGGTATTGCTTCATCAACGCCACTTGCAAAGTTGTCGGTAGGGGGCGACGCGTACATTGGTGGCAACTTCACAGCGACCGGCACCACACTGCTCGCTAGCTTCACCGCAGTGAACGGCACAAGCACCTCACTGTTTGCTACCGTATCATCAAGTACAAATCATTTTTCATCAAATGCAACAACAACATCACTCAGTGTCCTTAGTCTTAGCGCCGCCGACTGCGACGTAAAGGCCAACACCAACGGTGGTCTTTACTGCGGCACCGACGCTAATTCGGGTGGTGGTGGCAGTCCTGGTGGCTCTGACACAAACATCCAATACAATAAAGGCGGAGCGTTTCGAGGAATTGCGAATCTTTCGTTCGATGACACCACAGGCCAATTGAACTTCTATAGTGCTTCAACAACTGGAACTTCGACCCCAATATTTCACATTGCAACTTCGTCTTCAAACAGTGGTACTTCACTATTCAAAATATTTGCCACGACCACGAAACGTGTCGCACAAGTTGTCTCTGGGCAGAACTTCGGCTTTGATTCCGGCGCACGAATCGTTTTTGGAGCCATGAAGAATGCTCTTGGGTATCCATACAACGAGCTCTCCGACAACTTCACGTTCTTCGGCACTATGCGACAGGTGGGGTGGAAGACTGCGGATTGTCCCGTGCTCTCTATTGGAGTGGCATTAGCAGCCGACATCGCAATTGGATGTCCTGGGTGGGTGTTTCAAGAGGATAACACCGCAACTCTCTCAAGTGGAAATATCTCAGCACAGGGAGCACTGGGTTCAATACTACAGGTCGGGGTAGGCGTCGCAAACAATGGTGGCGGTATATTTCTGGGCTCATCCCCATGGCTGAAATCTGCAACAAATACTCCGATCATTGAGGGTACATGGAGACATGTTCCCACCACGGCTTCAACGACGAAATACTATTTTGGGTTCTCTAACGTAAACCCAGCAGGAACCACATTTGAAGCTGGGCCAACGGCGGGGTGCTATACCATTGCTTCCACCACCAGCGCCAATATCACATTCGTCACACACAACGGCAGTGCGATTACAGCCACAGACACCGGTATTGCTTCATCAACGTCAGTCACATCTACAGGTGGCTATTACAGATACCGCATCGAAATGGATTCGGTGAAATGTACATTGAAGATGCAGGAAACTCCAACAGCAGCATTCAGAACGATTCTGACCCACACAACAAACATTGCCAGCACCACAGCACTTTCAGCAGGTGTGTGGTTTGGAAACCTTACGGGTGGTGGCACCAAAAACGTGGAGATAGTAGACCTCTGGGCAACGTGGCGCGACTTCGTTCCTGGTTCGTAATTATGAAATTCCTCAAAGCACTCACGGGCAGCATACTCCTTCTCGCTATACTTTTCGTGTGGGTTTCCCCAGCGAACGCTGCGGTATCCATTGACACCTCAACAACCGGTACACAGGGCAATACGAACTCCACTACGTTCGCTTTTACCGTAAGTGGATCGTGTGCGAACCCTGTCCTTATTGTTGCTGTCTCGTCTGAGGATTCAGTTGCCGCCGATCAGGTCATCACCGGTGTCACTTTTAACAGCGACTCCCTCACGAACATTCGTACTGACACAGAAGCAACACGACGCTCAGAGATGTGGCAAATTGCACCGCCGGATACTGGGTCTTCCTTTAATATTGTGGTGTCATACACGGGCTTCGTAGCACGCAAAGTATATGGTGCAGCTTCGTTTTGTGGTGTCGACCAGGTATCACCAATTGAAGATCACGATGGTACAACTGGCACGACCGGCGACCCATCTCTCACACTTACCGCTTCGGTCCCTGGAACTACTATCGTCGACAATATAGCAGTCGATGGCCTCGCTGGCCTCACCCTCACCGCAGACGGCTCACAGACCGAGATGTGGGATGCTATGCTTGACAACCAAATCGCAGGTTCCGCTTCTCGGCTCGATCTTGCGTCCTCCGGAAACCAATCAGTCGGTTACGCAATCTCTTCCGATTTTTCATATGGGTACAGCGCCGTGATGTTGCGTCCGTCAGAGGTTCCTGCTTCCCTTCCTGTCCCCGACCTCATCATCAACAACGGCATTTTTTGGATAAATAATGGTACTCTTAAACTACAATAGATATGGAGCCAGACTACACAAAAAGAGAGATTGATCTCATCATCGCCGACATGGCGGAGAGCATCACGCGCATTGAAAGGGTGCACGGCAAGGAACTCTCTGAAATCAAAGAACTCCAAATATATACCAACGGCAAGGTCAAGAACCACACCCGCATACTTCTCATTGTTGGCTCTGTGCTCACCACACTTCTCGTCACCAACAGTAGCGAGCTCTTGCAAGTATTCAAACTTATTATATGACTCCCGAAGTATTCAAAATCCTTCTCATATTTGCAAACCAAGAACCCTGGAGCAGCTTGGCTCAAAAGTTGGCAGCGTATCAGAGGGCCTGGAAGCTGGCCAAAAATGCACCCATGCTTCAGCTCGATGTTGAGTACCGCACAATTACTCATGTTGACCTACGTGAGGATAAGCGTTTTGCAAATGTGTGGTTCGATGAGAACATATCCAAAGTTGCCAAAGCAAAGGGGTACCACGCTGTGTGCCTTGTGGTGCCCGAGAAGGATGCCAAGAAATGGAAGATGCAGGATGGACTTCGCGGATTTCACTACCGCGATTTGGATAGCATTGGTGAGATGTGCGTGATTGCCGATGAGGATACAATGCACAGATACAAGGATGGCTCAAAGATAAACCGCTTCGTTAAGGTGCTTATTCATGAGACCTCGCATATGCTCTCCCAGCACCTAGGCGCGAAGGACAACACCCAACTCTGGGATTATGACCATTCGAATGTCATGGGCGCTATGGCTGGGTACGACTGGACACAGTGGAATACCCTGTCGGCCCGCCTACGTGCCGCCATCCGCGCATTATCGGCCCTTTTAACCCCTAAACCTATGCCTACACCACTTACACCCGAACCGGCCTCAAAACTCTACCAGGAGGCGTTTAACGCAATTGGACGCGATGCTAGCCCCAAGGATGTTGTGAATGATGAGGTTGCCTGTGTGGAGAGTCTTGTGACTATCGTTCGGGTGCTTCTCATCACGTTCCCATTCATCACCGGCACATGGTCACTTTGGGACATTTTGAAGAACCGTGCAGACGCGAAAGAGATAGCTGTGGAGGCAGTGCTTCCAGGCGACATCATCCTGTCAGTCACCGGCACCGGCAATGGCGCGATCTACAATGGGCATACTGGCGTCGTTGGCAAGGACGGGAAAGTCATGTCGAACAACAGCGCAGATGGTCTCTGGAAAGAAAACTACACCCTTGCATCGTGGGAGAAATACTACCGTGCAAAGGGAGGCATGAAGACACACTTCTACCGCCTCGACGTGTAGTCTTATCAATTAGTTTTTCATCGAAAATGAAATCAGCACTTTTATCGAAAACGATATGGCTCGCTATTATTCAGGCCGTTGTGGGAGGACTCGTCATCTTCTTCACGCAGACAGACATGGTGGGGTACATTGCAATCACCAAATCAATCGGTGACATCATACTTCGCATGGTGACGACAGAGGCCATCGGGTGATATAGTTGATGAAGCGACCGAGCTCTTTTGCGGCACAATTGTTGGTTTCTAGTTCAACGACTCTAGAGACATACGCCATTCATCCACTTATGAATACAAAAACCGCCACATATCGTGGCGGTTTTTGCGTCTATGAGACCCAACACTTCCGTGATGCACTCCACGGTCCCGAGCCATGACGCTCGTAAATCCAAATTGCCATGAGGTCGTTTCCCCCATCTGTGTAAATATCGTATCCCAACTCTCTCGCCTTTTTGCCCCAGACCTTTTCGTTGACCTGGTGCTTGCCAACGTCCTTACCGAACTCTGCCTTTGTATACTTTCCGATTACGACTGAACCATCCTCATAAAACTGCCTTGCACTTCCGTCAGTTCCGTCACCACTTTCGCAGTCTGCAATTTTTCCGAGCTTCGTGGGATAGACGGCAATTTGTGCCTCTTTTGGTTTGACCTTGCTGACACTTTCATCCATCACTTCTTCGGCTTTAGCTTCTGTCACTGAGTACATCGTCTGTATTTGAATTGTGTATATCGCAAATCCAATTAGGCAAGTCGCGACCACAATCCACAGTATTTTATCTTTCATATTTATTCGTTACGTCAATGCGTTTTGCGTTGCGCATGTCAATGTGCAAGCTCTCAATCATCTGCTTGAATGTGTCTGTATTTTTTCTCATGGAATGAAGCTAGTTTGTAAGCATCGTTCCACCCAATCTCAATGATACCCTACGGCCCTCTACGCGCCAGCGGGGGGTGTGGATAACGGTGCACCGAGTTGTCCACAGTGTACCTCTTGTGCACCTGCGCATACTCCGTATACTGATTAGTAGAGGTTCGTTGAGAGGGGAGGTGGCGGAATAGGTAGACGCAACGCAGTACAACGTGTCGCTGCTGTGGTTTTCACAGGGCGGAGGTGGTATCCAATCCACTGCGACATGCGAGGTGACTATAGCCGTGTTGAGGACGTGTAAAGCGTATTGAAATATATACTCGACGAAACGTCTACGGCTCAAATCCTCGCCCTCCCTCCCAGCGAATCTCATTTATTCGATAATTAAACACATGCTTACAGAGAAAAGACGCTACAGAGCACGCAAGTATTTTGAGGGTTCAATGACCGCAAATGCTTCTGCCAGATTGCTCGGGATGTCGCGCGTCCGCTTCCGTAAAGTTACGGACGACTACGCGAAAGAGGAGTTGAATCGGTTGTGGACTTTAACCAAAAAGGTATGAAACACTTCATCGAAGAAGTCGTATTTTGGGTAGCACTTTTTGCACTCCCAATCTCGTTCATCCTCATCGTCACCGAGCACACAGGTATCACAGACTTCGTTATCAATTCCGCAATAGACCACCTTACGTATGGAGAAATCTGAAACAATTACGAAACTTGCTCTGGCACTCGTGGCCTTTCAGAAAGACATGGGGGCAGTTTCGTTTGATGCAAACAATCCATTCTTCCAAAATAAGTATGCGACTCTCGCTGCACTCGTTGCGCATGCAAAGCCGTTACTCGCATCCAACAAACTCGCAGTATCCCAGCTCACAGAGGGGGAGGGTGGTGTAACAACTATTCTCATGCACGAGAGTGGTGAGTATATGTTTTCGACACTCACTCTCAAGCCGTCGAAAGATGACCCTCAAGGACGGGGCTCAGCTATAACGTACGCGCGTCGGTACGGCTATGCGTCAATCCTTGGTCTCGTTTCGGATGACGACGATGACGGAAACGCAGCAACTGCTACCGCTGAAACGGCCAAGCCAGCATCAAAGCCAGCGGCCAAAAAGCCACTCACCAAAGCCGAGGCATACGCGGCAGCGAAGAAGCGCATTGCTGAAGCCACTACAGCAGATCAACTTCTCGCTCTTACCGACAGAGTTGATGAGTCAGACAAGTTTACCGAACCCCAGAAGCGTGAGCTCAAAGGTATTATCAGTGCTCGAACCGACCAAATCGACATTGGTGTAGATACAATCAACTAATCAAAACATTTATGGCAACCGAAAACAAAAAGAGCCCCGACGAATTAGGAGCACTGTGGGTGCGAGCTGGGAAGGACGGCAAGTACTTCACCGGCAACATCACCATCAACGATGTGGTTTACCCCATTGTGTGCTTCCCCAACGACCGCAAGAAGAACGACAAGCAACCGGACTGGCGCATTCTAAAGTCACGACCGAAGAACGCGGAAGAGGGCACGTGGTAACTTTTAACAACCTTAAATTCAACCATTATGACAGTTAGCGATTTGAGAAAAAAAATCGAAGATGCGGGAGGAGCACTGGCCTTGGACAATATTATTTTCACGTGTTCAGAAGGTAATGATATTGATTGCAAGACCTCTCATGGCCACACTCTATTTGCGTGGTGGTCCACTATTAACGACTCGAAAGCCGATGCGCTAGAAAACATCTCTCTAGTATCGGACAGAGAATTGCTTCCACTAATTAATAGTTTGATCACCCTCGCCCAATTCTTGGGTATCACCGTTGGTGAAATCAAACCGCTTGAGTCGGTCCGCGTCGAAGTGAGGGAATCAGCAGAGTTGCACCGCCTAGCAGGAAAAGTGGAAGCATATGAAAACATCCTGATTGGGCGCGAGTTCACGGTAAGAAAATAGACCATGACCCATCAAACGGCCTCAACAAGCAGGAAGCACTACCGCACATTCGACGCTTCGGGGCTGTACGCAATTATTAAAGCCAAAATGCTTGAGGATACAGAGCGAGATTGGAACATTGCCGACCTCGCTCATGCCCTTGGGCTTGAACGCTCAACGGTGAGTGCCAGAATGAATGAGCTTCGGGAGTTTGGGGAGCTGGAGTTCACAACCAAAAAGGCATCGCACACCACTGGCATCGTGGCGAACCATTACAAACTAAGGATACAACCAACACTTTTATGACTTGCCCTAATTGCCCGAAGGGTTGGTTTCGCGCAGCATCAACGCATGTGTGCGGTCCAACACTTATGGAGATAATAGAAAATATGACTAACATCCCACAAGACGCATTGAGGGAGCAGATACACAAATACGTCGATGTCTTAAACGAACGATGCTTATCATCGGGTGTCCCTGTGCCTAAAATTGCAGTGGCAAAGGAATTGGACACATTACTTGACTCACTCCTCACCACCGCCGGTGCTGATGTGCGTGCGAGAGTCCATGCGTACGCAGACAGAAATATTTCGATTCATACAAAACTAGCGGAAGAAATCGTAGGGAATGCTGACTGGCACTTGGGGAAAATAGATCAACTGAAAAACATCAAAGAGGATTTCCCCCTCACCCCACCCCTCCCTAGTGAGGAGAGAGAAATATGAAAAAACTAATCACTAAAAAGGTATGAGTCTCCTCAACTACACCACCAAAATTACGCCCGAGCAAACCATCTCGGAAATCCAACAGATGCTCATTGCATACGACATTTCCGGCATGATGACGGAGTACGACGGACGACAGGTCAAGTCCGTGAGCTTTCGTATCAACATCCAAGGACAGGACAGAGCGTTCCGTATCCCCTGCAACTGGCGTGGTGTGTATGAGATATTAAAGAACGACCGTAAGCTCACCGGCAAAGAGTGCAGTGAGGAGCAAGCTATACGGGTCGCATGGCGCATCATTCACACCTGGATAAAAGGCCAGCTTGCAATGGTAGAGGTGAACATGGTGACGATACCTCAAATCTTTTTGCCGTACACAATCATGGGCGACAATCGCACACTCACCGAGCATGTAGAAAGTAACCCGCAGCTCCTACTTGGGGGTCGCTAGTCGCCGCAATATGAAACATATCATCGTCCCACTTCTCTACGGTCTCTACTTCGGATTCTCCATCTCACTCGTGGCGCGGATGGTGTACATCACAATCTAAGTCCTCCGCATACGGATGATACAATGAGAGTTGGGAGGTGCGTGCACGCCCGAGGTTTCCTCTCCGTGGCACGTAGCGTTCAATCGCACGCCTCCCACTGTACTCACCAATCAACAGGAGGACTCAATGAGACAATCATCTCGACTTCTCCTTTGTGTCGCTGCGTCATTTGCGATGCTTGGAGCACTTGTGCTTTGGGCTAATAGCGCCAGAGCAGAAACGAAAGCAGAGTCTATGCGCGGGACGTTATTGAACTGCGCAAAAGCGGAATCAGTGAAGGCGTATGTCGATGCGATAAATCTTCGCAATGTAAAATTCGAAGACGCGTTGAATGAGCTCGTTCTTAAGGGTGAAGATTGTGCGATACAACGCATCGCTTTCACCAAGAAGGATATGGTTCTGAGCTTCAACCACAATGGCACGGTCTACGAAATCATCGAGATCGAAAACGTGGTCGTGTTCAAACCAATCGGCGCGGGCATGTCTCTAGTTTCGATACCAGATACGCCAACCCGCTTCGTGGTGTTTTACCACCTTATGGCAGGATCAGATGCCTAGCCCTCAATCTCTCACCAGGAATGGTGGGGGATTTTTCTACTTATCCACTGTTCGCCTCTTGTTCTACCGGCGCGAATCTGACAGGATGTCACAATAATACCCAGGGACAGCATGATGCAATTCACAGCACTAAGACAGCAGGCAGGCCTTTCTGTGACGGACGCGGCACAGCGCCTTGGCTATACGGAACGCCAGATATACCGATTCGAGAAGGGGACAGCTCAGCCCCGAAAGGGCGTCATTGAGCTCCTAAAGGCCCTGAAACCCCCGCAAACCGACTCCCCAATCGAGAAGCCATCCTTTACCTTCATTGACCTCTTTGCGGGCATTGGCGGTCTGAGGCGGGGTTTCGACGCCATTGGAGGCAAGTGCATTTTTACATGCGAATGGGACCGGTACTCCCAGAAGACCTATAGGGCCAACTTCCCCGACGACGACCACGATATTAAGGGGGACATTACAGGCATCGACGAGAAAACTATTCCCAAACATGATGTCTTGCTGGCCGGATTTCCCTGCCAGCCCTTTTCAATAGCGGGTGTTTCAAAGAAGAACGCACTTAACCGCCCTCACGGCTTTGCCTGTGATACTCAAGGCACACTGTTCTTTGACGTCGCCCGTATCATCGAACATTGCAATCCTCGCGCTTTTGTTTTGGAAAACGTCAGGAACCTGGTGAACCACGACAAAGGACGAACCTTTCAAATCATCCGAGACGTGCTTGAAAAGGAGCTCGGTTACCACATCAAGTGTAAGATCATCGATGCGAAGTCCTGGGTGCCACAACACCGCGAGCGTATCTTCATTGTTGGATTCAAAGAGAAGAATGATTTTTCGTTCGATACGATGGATATTCCCGATTCAATAAAAGGTCCGAAGCTGGCAAGCATCCTTCATAGTGAGGAGGGAAATGAAAAGGCCGATGGCCACTTCATAGATGCGAAAAAAGGGAAGGTGTCGTCAAAGTACACTCTCTCCGGCCATCTCTGGGAGTATCTCCAGGGCTATGCCCAAAAGCATAAAGAGAGGGGCAATGGATTTGGTTTTGGGCTTTTCGGTCCGAACGACATTGCACGAACACTCTCTGCTCGATACTACAAGGACGGCTCAGAGATTTTGATAAAACAGAAACGCAAAGCACCGCGACGCCTCACACCCCGCGAGTGTGCTCGCCTTATGGGATTTGATACACCGCGTGGAACTTCTTTTAAGATCGTCGTCTCCGACACGCAGGCATACAAGCAATTTGGCAATGCCGTAGTGGTGCCGGTAGTGACAGCCGTTGCAAAGCATATGGCTCCGTACATCCTGGACGCTGTGAACGGCGGGGAGTTGAAGGAGTCTCGTGCCAGTGGCTGACACCGTCGACCAAGCGACGCGTAGTCGAATGATGGCGGGAATCCGCTCGATCAATACCAAGCCCGAGCTCACTATCCGACGAGCACTTCACCGGCGCGGCTTTCGGTACCGGCTTCATTCACGAAAAGTAATCGGAAGGCCAGACCTTGTTTTCCCGTCGCATAAGGCACTGATATTCGTGCACGGTTGTTTCTGGCACGGTCACGATTGCGCGTTCTACCGTCCTCCTCAAACTCGCAAAGACTTCTGGCTTGCGAAAATAGAAACGAACCAGAAGCGGGATGCAAAGGTGACCCACACTCTTCACAGCGAGGGATGGCGACAACTCATAATCTGGGAGTGTGCCATTCGTGGAAAGAAAGCGCCCGAGGTAAAATCGGTTATCGACAAGGCGGAGAAGTGGATACTCTCAAAGCACCGTTTTGCCGAGATACGGGGTCCGTAATGCCAGTCATGGACCTCAGTAGCTGGATAGAACTGTACGCACGTCCTGGTACCATTTGGTTCATTAAGAGGTTATCAGGAAACGATACTCTCGCCACCGAAGCGCATCAGGCCGGTCCATACCTTCCCCGCCCGTTGGTGTTTGAAATCTTTCCCGACATAAACCAACCAGCCGCAAAAAACCCCGACCAAATCGTTGAATTATTTCTCGACTCACATCCCGACCACCGCGAGGCGCGGGTAGTCTGGTACAACAATAAGCTCCACGGTGGCACTCGAAACGAGACGCGTATGACGCGCCTTGGAGGGCAGGCATCGGCCCTTCTCAATCCCGACAGCACCGGCTCAATAACTGCGCTCGTATTTCTCCTCGACGCCGACGGCAAGGCGACTTCCTGTCATGCCTGGGTATGCGACGATCCGCTGCAAGAAGACATCATCGAAGACCGTTTTGGCGTTGTCGAGCCGAAGTCATTTACCATTTGGCGTCCAGGCCTCATACCCCAGCAGATACAGGTCGCAGCAGAGGCAGGTTGCCATCTTTCGCGTGAACAGTTACCGCCTGTATGGCTTGAGAAATTCCCCAAGGGCGAGGAAATCATAGCCAAAACACGCGAGCTTCGGCCCGACAATAACCTAACTGTGGACGACCGCCTGTTAAGGCGCAGAGAGTGTGAGTACGAGATTTTCAAGAGTGTCGAAGAGGCAGTGTACCTACCGCGCATGGCTAATGGTTTCAACTCGATTGAGGGCTTTGTTGGTTTAGCACAGACGATCCTACAGAGCCGGAAATCACGCTCGGGCAACTCTCTGGAGCTGCATGCCCGCGACATCATGGTTGAAGAAAAATTGATCAACGGAACCGATTTTGCCCACAAACCCGTAATTGAAGGAAATAAGCGACCCGACTTTATTTTTCCGTCAGTCGCTGCATACAACGACCAGTCTTACCCACGTGCACGGTTGCGGATGCTGGCAGCAAAAACAACGTGCAAAGATCGTTGGCGTCAGATCACCACTGAGGCCAGTGACATTCCGTTGAAGCATCTTTTGACCTTACAGGAGGGTGTTTCTGAAAACCAGTTTCAGGAAATGCGACAGGAAAATGTGCAGCTCGTGGTGCCTACCAAACTGCATAGGTCCTACCCGCCAAGCGTCCGCCCTCATCTCATCAGCTTTGAAAGTTTTATAGCTGAGGTGCGTTTGCAAAATCGGGGTAATGCCTAGCTATCCACTTATCCCCACCCTGTAACCAGTTGCGGGTTGTGACGGCATGGTATTGTTGTGGGATGACAAGTTTCAATGTACAATTTAAAATGTTCGTGAGCTCTGCTCGTGAACAATTTACATTGAAACTGTCAGCGAAAGCTCTGTCTTAATTGATGGGGCTTTTTCTGTGGTGTGTCGTTGCCCCAAAGTTCAAGGTTCCCCATGCCATTGTAGTAACTGGCTAAGGACGCAAGGAGCCATTACGCCTTGCACTTGGGGCACAGCCACATCACAAGCACAACTGACGGGGTAGGTGGGCGAACCTATGCTCCTCCCGTTGGAAGCCACTTAAAGCATAGGATTCATAACCGATGGCCTGGCAGAACCCAGGACACCCGAGTGTATGGAGCTTCAATTACCGTAACCTAGATGCTTGAGCGGTAATTTGCACGGGGTAGAACACAGAGGTGAGTCTACTTACAGTCTGAGCAGAGACAACGCGGAGAGAAAACCGCAGGAAAGTTGTCGAGGTTGCAGTCGTATTACACACGGCTTTTAACCAACCGTACCCGAGGTATGGATTTTTAAACCACAAAAACATGGACTCAATTGCAAACATTTTCCAACAGCGAAACGCCCGAGAGCGTATAGCTTCACCACACAGAATGCGGAGTGAACGTGACGAGCTTGTACAACGCTTTTCTAACCGTGGCGTCATTTCCCTCTACGACAGAAAAACCAGGCAACTCCGAATAGCATCAGTCGCGGAGATAGCTCTTCTACTTAAAGACTGCCCAACAAAAGACCTCCACGGCTTTTACAAACAATGCGAGCATGCACAGCACTTTGGGAAGTATTTTTGGTGGGCAATTAAAAATAAGAAATCAACATGACTCATTCGCATTCAGTTCAGAAGCGTTTCAACATCTTACGAAACAACGTCGGAGCTACGGACAAATTCAAAATGGAGAAACATTTCTTTCCAAGAAAGAGTATTGTGCCGTGGTGGTACAAGAAGAAGTGAGAGCATATCCAGAGCATAAGAAAATACAGGAGTTTCTTAAACTATTGATTTTATTGGTGAGCCCGGCGCGGATCGAACGCGCGACCTACTGATTAAAAGTTAGAAGTCTGCCTCGACACACTCTGTAACACCCCGCACGTAGCTCTTTGAAATACCTCTTTTTTCTTCTTTTTCTTTGGTGTATACCGTACCTCCAGAACCACTACAAAACATGGTTTAGGTGAGCATATGCCGAGCATACGAATGTCAGATTTAAAGGTCAAAAACATTGTACCCTCTGACAAACAGGTAACTTATTGGGATGAGTCCTTGGCATCTTTTGGTCTCATGGTATCTCCAGGTGGAACCAAAACATGGACGCTTATGGTAGGAAAAGCGCGCAAGCGTATCACTAATGGCCGGTATCCCATCCTTTCTCTATCGGTAGCAAGGGCTGAGGCCCGCAAGCGCTTGGCAGAGATTACCCTTGGCCGATCTACATCACCCGCGATGCCCCTAAAATCTCTTATAGAGCGATTTGAAGGCGATATAGGCCACAGGCGTCCACGCACCCAAGAAGGATATAAATGGCTGCTGTCGCGTCTCCCCAAGCATTTTACCGTGCGCACGGTATCAGAGATCACTACCGCTCACGTCACTGACGTAATCAAGGGTATGGCACCATCAGTCCGGTCGCATCTTTTGGGCGTGCTCAAAATCCTTTTCCGGTACGCCATTCGAAATGGTTTTACTGACCGCAACCCAATTGCGACGTTCTCGGTTCGACCTTCGAAGCCCCGCACCCGCATCCTCACCACAAAAGAATTGAAGGCAATTTGGCACTCACTAGGGACTGATACCTACGGCACCACGGTAAAATTATTAATGCTTACTGGTCAGCGTAAAAAGGAAGTTCAACACTTTGAATACGCCGACAACATTATTGTTATTCCCGAGGACTATTGCAAAAATGGGAAACAACATGCGTTCCCTGCTGGTGAAATGACGAAGAAATTGCTGGGTCAAAACCTCACCTACTATGGCTGGTCCAAGGCAAAAGCCCGCCTGGACAAAGCATCTGGTGTTAGCAACTGGACACTACACGACTTGAGACGCACCTACGCAACTATCCATGCCTCATTAGGCACTCCCATTCACGTGATTGAGCGCCTCCTAAACCACAGCTCCGGCACCTTTGCCGGTGTCACCGGCACGTACAATCGTTTCGCATATTTCCCCGACATGAAAAAGGCCGTTGACTCCTACGAAGCCCACATAGAAACTCTGCTCCGCTCGGGCTAACTGGGCTTGCAAGCTCCCAAAAGGAGTTTTGCAAATGACTAGAATTGTGGACTGGAAAGTTTTGAAAACCCAAATCCCCTATTCGAGGCAACACATCAAACGACTTGAGGACGATGGAAAATTCCCTCAAAGGGTTTCTCTCGGCGATCATAGAGTAGGGTGGGTTGAATCGGAAATAGAGGACTGGATTCAAAGCCGTCTCAGACAGCGTGAGCAACTCCCGTAAGGGAGGGACGGGCGACTCCACGCGCCCGTCCACTAATCGGAGGGGGGGCTATGTCACTCGACAATTTCTTGAAAGAACAGCTCGGCAAGAATCGAGGTGAGGCACCCCCACCACCTCCATCAAAACCACCGGAACGCAGCACATCCACAGTACCCCGCTTCATCCTACTGCTACAGCTTTTGGTATGGGCAGTGGCACTCATCTTCATGCTTCTACAATCAGACCAGACATTGCGCTCCGTCATCGGTCTGGTATTTATTCCTATTTTAATTGCACTGCTTTATTCACCGTACGTCACATTCAGTCGCTACCCACAGTTTGTACCATCACGAATCTTTATCGTGGTACTTGGCTACTTTGCCGTGTTCTACTTGATGGCAGGACACATCTTGTTCAGCCAGCTCCCAGGTGACAAGTTCGCACTCGTGCTCCTTGCTGTACTAGCATCACCACTCATCACACTTGGACTCTACTTCAACGAGCGACCAAAGAAGTGATGTACATCCGTTCGTCGTCTCTTATACATCCTACACTGTATATAATAAATTTTTCCGAATGCATAAACATACGGCTTCAACTGGTACTATGTCCGCAACATTGTCCGCGATGGCTAACGCCACGACCTCCCCTCACTTTTGTTTTTAATACTAAAAACTAAACCACTCCCTTCAAGGACAGCGACAGGGCGCGTCCTTTACGGTCGGGAAAACTGAGGGGAGGTCGTGGCTATCGCCCCAGACGGACAATGTGCGGTACGGGTACAACTCACTGATACAATGACATCAGACCGTACATTCACCGCACTGACGGCGGGGCGTTACCGTACTCTCTCCTGTACACCTGCACGGCGATGTTTGTACGCTACCGCTTCGCCTTCAATGCAGTTTGGCTTCACCCTTTCTAAAGGACATCACGAACCGATTGCCTCATCGGACACTTTGCCTGTGCTCATCATCGGGAGAGAAGCGAAAGAAACATTGCATCGCTTGTTTCTCGATGAGCCAACAGTTTTTTTCGGCGATGCAAAGCCACTGTTACCGTACATCGCACGTCAAAAAGACACGATACTTTTTGAGCTTAATGACGAACGTCCGATAGCATTCAACCCTTTCAAAAACAGTGAGAGCGACGCAGACACCGCTTCGTACATTCTCGAAGCATTTAAGACAACGTGGGACTATGGGACACCCACACCGCAATTCGATATGTATATGCTCACCGCGTGTCTCGCGCTTTTGAATACTGACGCTCCAGCCCTCTTTCAACTACCGTACCTTTTCACCTCAGAGACATTTCGGCAGTCAGTCATTTCGAAACTCAACGACCCTGTCCTTAAGCGACAATGGGAGCACTACGACGCACTCTTGCCAAAGGAGCAGAATGACCGTGCGCTCTCTATTCTCAACCGCATGATACCCCTCATTACAGACCCGCTCATTCGGTCGGTAATAGCCCAGATTAGAACCCTGCAATTGACACCCGAAAGCATTCTCATTGTGGATATGCCGGATACCGAGCGTGCTTCACTTCTTGCCTCACTGGTACTCTCACGGCTTAAAGGACGTGTGTATATCGAACGTCCTTTAGTCCACTTGGGAGCATCCACTCCCGTGATAGCGGTCGAATACCTCGACCAGTTACCCGAGGCACTGAAACAAAAAATGCTCACCGGCATCATCATGTCCTTTAGACTCGGGGTCAAGGACGCCAAGGAACTGGAGCCCTATTTCAATCTCAACGAGGGCGACTTTAAGCTTATTGAACTCACCCCAGGCAGAGCGCATGTACGTATGGAACGCACCCACACGGTAGAGACGTACCCCCACAAGTATCGTGCCAAACCATCGAATGAGACACGTATCCGAAACCGCTCACGGTCCCAACACGGCACTCCCCAGAAAGTAATTGACGAACACTTGAAAAGATTCCTTGATGGGGCATGACCCCAGAGGAACTTGTACAGAAGCTCCCTCCGTTCAGCAATCTCCCAGAGACTGCACAAAAAATTCTGCTTGTTTCCATTTACGACAATACCAACCGCCATAATTGCGTCCTCGCATACACTGAGGTGGTAGGGGCGCTTGGAAAGCTATACCAAGGTGAGCAGGGTAAAGACATCGTTCCTCTCCGCGAGTTTTTGACCAATGAGACCATCACCGTATTGGCCGATGACGCCATTCTGCGTATGCCGGTCCCATACACAAGACCACCGGCTACACCGCTACCATTCATTCTTCCCGAGCCGGAGCGCTTTGAGCACACGTGGATACTGGGACCACAGGGAACCGGCAAGAGTCAGCTCATCCAATACCTGCTCATGGAGGACTTCAAAAAGGTGGCTGTGAACGAGGCGTCGGTGCTCGTCATGGACAGCCAGGGTACAAACGAGATGCTGGGCCGAATTGAACATCTCAAACTCTTTGATGATGAGCTCAAAGGAAAACTCATCACCATATCCACGGCAAGCGCTTTGAACATTTTTGACATGGGACGCACGAGACTTTCGCTCTCGGCGAGAGACCGAGAAATGTTTCACAACAACGCTCTTGACCTCATCACATACGTGTTTTCTGCGACACTGGGAGACGGTGGAAACTTTACACCGAAGCAGGCCACCTTGTTCAGATACTGCATACAGCTTCTTCTCAACACTCCGGAGAGCAACGTGGCCGATCTGTTGCGCCTTATGCTCCCCAAAGGTCTGGACCACTATCGCCAGTGGATACCCACCCTCGACCCACCGGCATGGCTTTTTTTCTCCACTCAGTTTGATGACCCCAAACAGTATATGGATACCAAACGGGAGATTGTGTGGCGGCTCGACAGTCTCATGCAACGCACCTCATTTGCCCGCATGTTTACCAGCAAGAAATCACTCGATCTTTTCTCTGAGCTCAATTCCTCGAAAGTCATACTGGTAGACACTGATAAAGCTCTGCTCGGGAAAGAGGGAACCGAAATCTTTGGACGCTTCATCATTGCGTTATTGCTCTCGGCTTCACAGCAACGGGCTACCCTTGCGCGCACCAAGCGCATCCCCGTCTATTGCTACATTGATGAATGCTCCGACTACATCGCAAAGGATGAGAACATCAGCACCATCATTGACCAGGCGCGGAAAATGAATATTGGCTTGGTCCTCGCTAACCAGCGCATTGCGCAAATATCAAGCCCGAATGTCCTTGACGCTCTGTACAATACA